>Ga0315286_10003154_pt1 | contig 15455 bp, 13 predicted proteins | sample YL17G10_0_MG_FD_205038 | JGI IMG/M metagenome (GOLD analysis project Ga0315286, IMG submission 205038) | Sediment microbial communities from Yellowstone Lake, YNP, Wyoming, USA - YL17G10_0 | ecosystem: Environmental > Aquatic > Freshwater > Lake > Sediment | place: USA: Wyoming | collected...
CATGACACGCTGTTTGAAGTGGGGTTCCAAGTCCATGTGACGGGCCACGTGCCACCCGGGGAGAGGGGTGGTACATACTCAGGAGGAGGAAAGTTGGTGCCAGACACACATGTTGACAGAGTCTCGACTATCGCATAGCACCCTGCGGACGTTGACTGGCCGATGTTCTTGACGGTGGCGCTGACCGTTATCGTGCCCCCCCCAAGTTCATTCCAGACGCAGCTGCCCGAGCAACATATGTCATTCACCCCAGTGAAGACGAGATTAGGGAGAGGTGACCTCGGCCCGGTAGTCGCCACAGCGTTCGCGATCTGGTTAAAGCAGAACGAGACGCTCCCCGTCACTCCAGCGTCAACGGTGGTTCCTGTGGGGACGTCGATCCAGAAGTCGCCATAGCTGCCGGGATCGATGCCCGATACACCCCACGACTGAGCGGCCCACTTCCATCCACTCGTCACTGTACAGGTCCAGCCGGAGAGGTTGGTGTAGCACGGCGAATTGGCTCCTGTGTTGTTAGGCAACGAGAATTCGCAAAGATCAATAGAGCAATTGTTGGTCACTCTGTAGCCATACCTGTCGACATATACGCCCCCGATAAGAATGTTCGTTGTTACACACTCCTCGATCTGAACGGACCCCCAAGTCCCCATGTTGGAGGTCTCCACATCGATCGCGTGAGGGCTTCCCGGCGGGCAGAACCCAGTAGGCTCATACGGTGGCGGTGGAGAATTGGGGAGCTCCCTCTGCCCTTGAGTCATGAAGGGACAACCGATCACGCAGAGGCAGACAACAACGAGAACCATCCTTAATCCTGCGGGGCGCTTCATCACGGGTACCTCCTTGGCTGCGTGCGGAGACTAGTTGAGAGTCTCTCATTGCATTCAGTATGGGAGGAACCGTGGTCATGTCAACTCCCGAAACTAGAAAGCCCGACCTATCTTTCTCAGAACGGTCCAGGTTGAGTGCTAGGACGGGATGGAAAGGAGGCAGGCCAGAAGGGTGCTCAGACATTCGGAGTTCGAGTCCACTAAGATCTCACCGCGCAAATGGGCCTAGAGAAGGCCACCCTGGAACTGGTACCCTCTAGTGGACAAGCTTCGAACTTTCACCGAACTCGACCCCGAGACGGTGGAGGTCCTGTCTCTCTGAGGCACCGGCGAGACTGGAGGCCCGCACAGGACTGGAGTACGGCGTGGCCCACTCGCCGGCCACTCGGCCCCGCGTCTGGCGCGTTGGTCTGCATTGCCGGAGGTGGGTTAGACCAGCCTGAGAAGTCGACCGTCCACCGGGGGCGGGTCAAGTCAGGTCTCGCGAGCAAATGCTATTTACAAGGCCTCTTCTGCACCCCTCAGTGGACGATCCTGGAACTCTGTCTTGGCCGAAGGCAGACGATACCCGTTCGGTCCTGGCAAACACCGCGCGACATTGGGACCCGGCCTCCGAACGTGCTCAAGGCATTCCCCGTTGCCAGCAAGCCTTGGACTCGCTCAAGACCAGGATCGGCGGCGGAGCGCAGGTCAGGGTGAGTCGTCGATACTACTCAACCAACCTGGCGATCGCATCGGCGAGAATCGTCCCAGGTCGAATGACCGGTCTCCCCAAGACCTCCTTGGCAGCTTGTCTCATCATCTCCGAGTATCCGAAGCAGTTCAGCAAGACCGTTGAGGTCCCTGCGCCTGCCAAACCAGCAATACGAAGCTGGAACTCCTCCCGGGTGCCGCGGGGTGGAACACACCTGCCAACAACCGGCACCTCGTACCTCTCGAACTCCCGAAGCATCGCAGTCAGGCTGACCTCGGTGGGCATGACCAGACCCCACTTCCCGAAGTCGCGCACGCCTCTTATGTAGCCCAAGACGAGATTGGATGGGAGAACGAGGGTCGCCTTGCTCTCAATGTCATTGTAGCCTCCCGTACACAGGATCCCGATTATCGACGACTCCTTCTCGAGAACGTGCACGGCTTGCTGAACCCGTTCGTGAATGAAGACTCTGTCAACCAGCACGTCGGTGCCATCTCGGAGGGTTGTGAAGAAGGTCCTCTCCCGGCAAGCGGGTGCATGATCTCTCTCGATGCCCTCACGCGACAGGCCATCAAGCGCCCCAGCCTCTCTGATTTCGGCCCGGCCAGCAAGAACGGAGACAACATCTGCTGTAAGCGAAGGACTCGGGGACTGCCCGACCGACACAAGCCCAACGATCGTGCACCCTGCGTCACCTGCCGCCATACTGCGAATCAACTCCGTTGCCTCCGTCTGGGGTTGTTCCCAAACCAAGGCTACACCTGATAGGCATGTACTTCAACGTGCTGCGTCGGTGCGGCGTCTTCTTGACCCTGCGGCTGGCTGCGAAGGCCATCCCACTCCCGCACACCCCCCGGCGAAGGGCGTGCTTGGGCTGCCGAGGCCGCTCCTCATCCTCGGACTCCGCTAGCCAACGTGGCTCTAGGGCGCCCTACGCCACCTCAGGTGAAGACCGCGGCCGCGGAATGGCATGGGCGGTCCATGCCAGTCAAGAGAATACGAGGCGTCGCAGTCCAGAGCCCCAAGAAACCAATCGCCAGGCACCGTCTTACCGGACCTCTTTCGACAGCACGTCCCGGTAACAGCGCTATAGGGGTGGGGTTGATTTCACTGCCACGCGCGGTCTCGAAAACCAACAGGATGGGCTGCTCATCGAGATTCGACAGTCACTCCTGAACGGACCTCGACGGCCGGAGCTGGGCCGCGGATGCAGCAGCGTGGACGTGGTTGTATCTCTGCCGGCACTGAAGAGCTTGCGGAGCCCCTACTCAGCGAGCATCGGCTAGGTGTTGACCGGCAAGGCGAGTTGTGCTATAAGAGAGTGGCTTTGCCATAGCGAGATGGTCATGAGCAAGAGTTATGAGAACCGATCATTGGAACGGGCCTTTCGAGTCCTTTCCGTGTTTGACGAGACAACCGCACGACTCAATGCCACTCAGATTGCCCGCGAGGTTGGCGTCACCCTAGGGAGTCTGTACCCCACGTTGTACAACCTAGTCAAGCACGGGTACCTAGCGAGGGACGAGGACAAGAAGTACAGCTTGGGGCTTAGATTCCTGGAGAGGGCCAACGTCATCTTGCGACAAGCGGAACTGCGGGGCAGCGCTGCAGAGATCGTGAGGCAGCTGAGCGTGGCGTACGCCGTCACGACGCATTTCTCGGCCTGGTACGGACGTGAGGTGATGCACGTCTACGTGGAGGGGGCGTACTCTAGCGTCATTGTCATGGAAAGCATCGGGCAACGACTGCCTGCATATTGCTGTGCCGTTGGAAAAGTCCTCCTTGCGCACCTCGGACCAGAGGCCCTTGAGTCCTATCTGGACGCGGTGCCCCTGGCAGCGATGACGCAGAGCACTATCACGGATCTAAAGGTTCTCAGAAAGGAACTCCTGTCGATCCGACGTCAAGGGTTTGCAGTGGACAACGGCGAGTTTCACGAGGACATCCGCTGCGTCGCAGCGCCGGTCAGAAACTACAGAGACGAAGTCTTCGCTGCGATTAGCATGTCCTTCTCGAAATCACGATTCGAGGCCTGGGGCCTGGAGCGGCTGTCGGACGCTGTCGTACAGGCAGCCCAGAGTGCCTCAGCGCGGTTTGGATTCCGGGTACGTGGAGACGAAGGAGGTGCGCGTGCGTCCTCTTGACAAGGAGATCCTTGCGGGCCTGTCGGTCGACAGGGCGTTTGGGGACATGGAGTTCCTAGTGAACACCGTCGGGGAAAGACTCTCGGGAACTGAGAAGCTTCGCCAGGCCGCGGAGTACGTGCACAAACAGCTGCGCGGAATGGGCCTTGAAGCGAGAATCGACATCTTTCCAGTCTATCAAAGCTACCCTGGGCACGCTGAGATTAGGGTCGTCTCGCCAGAGACGCGAAGAATCGCCGCGAGACCGGCTTGTCACATCGCGTCCACACTCCCCGAGGGTCTCCGCGGGATCTTGGTCTATGCCGGGGTAGGGGGTTATGACGACTACGAAGGGTTGGATGTCAGAGGTAAGATCGTTCTCACGAGCATGACCTGGGCTCCTCCTCGCCCAGAGAAAGCTCGCATTGCAGAAGAGAAAGGCGCAGAGGCATTGATCATCATGAACTGGGGAGCGCTCGAAGACCCCGTCGTTCAAATGGGTGCTGTGAAGTCCCAATGGGGCAATCCGACGCCTGAGACCAGCCACAACATGGTTCAGATACCGGTATTGAGCGTGACGAGGGCCGCAGGGGAGTACCTGAGGACTCTCTGCGGCCAAGGTCCTGTCGAGCTTTGGTTCAGGGCTGAGGCGTCACGCGAGTGGGTTTCTGCGAACCAGCCCGTGGCCGTCCTGACGGTGAAGGGTGGGCTCGACGAGTATGTACTCGTTGGCTCTCATCTTGAGGCCTGGGGGAAGACGGCTATCTGCAACTCATCTGGGAACTCACTGGTTCTTGAGTTGGCAAGAGGCCTTGTGAAGCGGAAAGAACAGCTGCGAAGGGGGGTGGTTTTCGCCTTCTGGGATGGCCATGAGATTGCTGAGGCAGCTGGCTCAACGTGGTTCGTCGATACGAACTGGGACAGCCTCAGCGAGAAGTGCGTTTGCTACGTGAATGTTGACAACCCTGGAATAGTTGGCACCAGCGTGCCGATAGTCACGAGCGTCACGGAACTCAAGCCCTTCCTGACGCGCAAGGTGACCGAGTACTGGGGCGTCCCAGCAGAGTGGCACGACGCGTACAAGGGTGGCGACGCCTCGTTCTTCGGGGTCGGGGTCCCGTACGTCTCTTTCTACACCGGCTATACTCAACAAGAGCTCAAGAGGCTTAACTACGCTTCGTTGAGCCCGTGGCTGCACAGCGAGGCTGATACAATTGACAGGATAGACCGCGCCCTCTTCGGCAAGCACCTCGGCTTCTTTGCTTTGCTTGTCACCGATCTCTGTAATGCCACCGTACTGCCCTACGACGTCGTCTCGCTAGCTGACAGGCTGTGCTGTGACATCTCACAGCTTGAGGAGTTGGCGGGCACACGTTTCGCCGCTGGAACCGGCGGGCTTCTCGAGAAAGCCAGGCACCTCAGAGAGGATTTGAAGAAGCTCAACCTCCAAAGGGAACCGCCCGTCGAAGCGGACGTCGCTCGACTTCTCAATCGAGCCCTGCTAAAGGTGACTCGCGAGCTCTCGGCGAGCCTACGGTCGGAGGCCGGGAGATACGGACATGATCCGTATGGATACAGCCTGGTCGGCAAGCCAATCCCAAGACTCTACGGGACGCTCATGCGAATGGCGCAACTGGAATCGGGTAGTGAGGCGGCGCTACTTTGGGAGACGAAGCTTCTTCGAGAGCGCAATAGAGTGGCTGACCACTTGAGACATTCCGCTGACTACGTCGAACTCATAGCCGGACTCGTGGCTCTGCGGGAAGGAGGTGAGAAAAACGAGGCATATTGAGGCTAGGAGGCAATGGTAAGGTAAGGCTCAGCAAGGAGGGTGATGCTTCATGAAGGTGGGAAAGAAGATAGGTTTATTGGTGGCTGTTTTCAGCGTTGTAGTTCTCCTTGGGACCATGTGCTGTGCGGAGGAGACCCCCCAGTACGGCGGGACGCTCCGGTTCGTCATTGGATCTCCTATCACGACGCTCGCCCCGGGCAAATCAACAGCGTCGATCGCCGACACGATTAACAAAGGGCTAATCGAACAGCTTGTGACCAGGGATATGCAGGGCACCTTTGTGCCACTGCTCGCAACGAGCTGGTCAATCTCCGATGATGGGCTTGTCTGGACGTTCCAACTGAGAAAGGGCGTCAAGTTCCATGATGGCCACGAACTGACGGCGGAGGATGTGAAGGCCACGTTCGACCGCATGCTGAACCCTGACTACCAACTGCCCCTCGCCTCGGTTCTGCAGGTCATCAGCTCTGTCAAGATCGTTGATGTGTACACCGTGCAATTGCTGACCGCTGCTCCCGTGGCTGACATGCTCCCTCGGCTTTGCTGGTGCCATGCCGGGATACTCAGCAAGGATGCCGTGGCTCAGTGGGGAGCCGATCTTGACTGGCATCCCGTGGGGACAGGACCTTACAAGTTCGATGGGCACGTCCCCGAGGAGAGCGTCACTCTTGTCCGGTTCGATGACTACTGGGGTGGCAGGCCGTACCTAGACAAGGTGGTCTTCCTGACGGTCAGGGAGGACGCGACACGAGTAGCCATGCTGCTGGCGGGAGAAGCGGACGTAATCGTGGACATGCCTGCTGCGGATGTGCAGAGGCTCCAAGCTACTTCTGGCATCCACGTCGCGCTAGCCCCAAGTACGCGAGTAGCTCACATTGGCTTCAACTGCCTGAAGCCCCCCTTTGACAACGTCCTGGTCAGGGAAGCCTGCAACTATGCGATCGACCGCGATGCGTTGGTCGCAGGCATCCTGAAGGGGGTAGGAGCAGTCTCGGACTCCTTCGTCTCGCCCATCGTGTGGGGCTACTACGGAGTGGACGAGTACTCGTACCAGCCAGACAAGGCGAGGCAGTTGCTGGCGGCCGCTGGTTACCCGAATGGATTCCACGCGACGCTTGCAACCCCGCAGGGCAGATACTTCATGGATAAGGAGACCGCCGTAGCGGTTCAGGACATGCTGGGCGCGGTGGGAGTCCAACTCGACGTCAAGGTCGTCGACTGGGCGACGTATCTGTCGATGCTGACCACGCCGCGGGATAAGAATGAGATTGAGCTCTACCTGCTTGGATGGGAATCCGGAACGGGCGACATCGGGTATCTGCTTGACTTGTTGATCGATTCGGCCGTCTGGCCGCCGAGTGGCTGGAACACCATGTTCTACAAGAACGCCACTGTCGACGCGCTCATCGCGGCAAGTCGCAGGCTCCTCAATCCTGTCGAGCGGTATGCGGTCGTGTCTCAAATCCAGGAGCTTGTCGTTCACGATGCGCCGTGGATCTTCCTGTTTGTCTTTCAGAGCCCCTCAGCTTCCACTACAAAGGTGCACGGACTCCAATTCCTGCCAACGGAAGCGTACTCAATCGATACGGTTTGGCTCGCGAAGTGAGAAGGATCCAGGGTGGGTAGGTGCCGCCAAACTGAGGTACCAGGAGGAGGGTCATTGAGGCCCTCCTCCTGGTCGAGGTCAGAAGAGTGCTGAGCTTCGCTGTAGGGCGCGGACTAGGGCTTCTTGTGGTGCTCTTTGTCGTGTCGTTGGTTACATTCTCATTGACGTACTTCGTTCCTGGCGACGTGGCGCTGGTCATTGCGGGGCCAGGGTCGAGCGCGAAATCCATCTCTGCCATACGGGCCAAACTGCATCTCGACAGACCCTTCCACGTACGCTACGCCCAATGGCTGGGATCGCTGTTTAGCGGCAATCTTGGCGAGTCGGCCATCACGAAAGAGCCGGTTGGGCAGATGGTCGGGTTCCGGTTCCTCAACACTCTGGAGCTCACGGGTGCCGGCTTGGGTCTTGCGGTGATCCTCGGCATGCCTATGGGTGTCCTCGCAGCGATCAAACGCAACTCCCTACTGGACTACGGAACAATGGTCCTGTCCGTCTTCGGGATCTCCATGCCGATCTTCTGGATTGGACTGATGCTGATCTACTTCTTCGCCGTCCGCTTGCGCCTTCTTCCCGTGACTGGACAAGGAGGGCTACGGCATCTCGTTCTGCCTGCGGTCACGATCGGCGTAAACTCTGTTGCCGTCATTGCGCGGATGACACGCTCTAGCATGTTGGAAGTGCTCGGCAGTGACTATATTCGCACTGCTAAAGCGAAAGGCTGTTCCGAGCGTCAAGTCATCTGGCTCCATGCGCTGCGGAATGCAATGATTCCGATCATTACGACAATAGGCATGCAGCTTGGCTATCTAATGGGCGGTGCTGTCCTCACTGAGACCGTTTTCGCTTGGTCGGGAATCGGGAGGCTGTTCGCTGACTCAGTCTTCCGAAGGGATTTCCCCGTCCTTCAGATTCTCGTCCTCCTCCTAGCAGCGGTCTTCGCAGTTGTAAACTTCCTTGTCGACCTGTCGTACTCGCTATTCGACCCACGCGTCCGGTACGACTAGCCGGAGGGATAGCGTGCAGGAGAGAAAGTGGAAGAGATTCGCAAGGAACCGAGGAGCGGTAGTTGGTCTTGGAATCCTCGTCCTCTTCTTGTTGTTTGCCGTCCTCGCCCCGGTCATCGCACCGCAGAACCCAAACAAGACCCACTTGCGGGCGTCGCTCGCTCCACCAAGCCGCGATGCCCTGCTCGGACGCGATCAGTTGGGCAGAGACGTTCTCAGCAGGATCATCTACGGCGCACGGACGTCCTTCCTCATCGGAGCGTCGGCGACGGCCGCAGCGGCTCTTGTTGGCGTCCTGCTGGGGCTCGTCGCCGGCTACTACTCAGGCGTTCGCGGAGAAATTATCATGAGGATCGTTGACATTATGCTTGCGTTCCCAGAGTTCTTGGTAGCTCTGGTTGTCGTTGGAATCCTCGGACCTGGCTTCTACAACGTGCTCATCTCCATTGCCATCGTGTTCGTGCCGCGCTTCGTTAGGATCACGCGCGCATCGGCGCTATCAGTCCGAGAGAATGACTATATCCAAGCTGCGGTGGCCATCGGAGCCGGCAATGGCCGGATGATATTCGCACACGTCCTCCCGAACTGCCTTGCGCCTGCGATCGTCCAGGGCACCTTGCTCATTGGAGATGCTATCTTGATTTCTGCAGGCCTGGGTTTCCTCGGGCTTGGTGCTCAACCGCCGCTAGCGGAGTGGGGAGCAATGCTGAGTGACGGTCGGGGGTACATCGCAACAGCGCCCCACATAGCGACATTCCCGGGGCTGGCGATCATGTTCATGGTAATAGGTTTCAACCTCGTTGGGGATAGCCTGCGTGACACCCTCGACGTTCGGCTGACCTAGGTCGCGACGGCGTCTGCAGATGGAGGTGAAAGTGTGTTCAATTCAGAGGAACTGAGAACGGAGCGCCGCGGAAAGCTCGACAAGCTAATGGAGCAACTGAGCCTGGAGGCCTTGGTCCTGACCAGGCTCGAGAACGTCAGATACGCGACGGACATGAGACCTCTGCACAGCATCTTCTTCGTAGAGGAGTATCTTGCCGTCGTCCTGCCGCGAGAGAGACCTTTCCTGCTCGCGTCGGAGGCTGACGAGCAGTTCGTCAGGGACAAGGTTCCGTGGGTCCAATGGCGCGGACTCCCGTCCTTCACCCCGTCAGGCACGATCGTCGACCTGCAAGGCCGGTTGATCGGCGACCTCCTCAAGGGGCGAGCTGGCGCCGTTGGCTATGACTCTATGTCCGTCGGACTGCTGGAGAGCCTTGTCAGCGCGTCGGCAGCGCGGTTCGTCAACGTCGGACTTGACATACTCAAGATGAGAGCTATCAAGACCGCTCTCGAGGCGGATGTGATTGAGCGCACGGCGCAGTTCGCGGAGATCGGCATGGACGCCGTGAGGCGAGCTCTTCGGCCAGGTGTCGCGGAGTTCCAGCTGGCCGCTGAGGGAATCTACGCAATGAAGAAGGCTGGGGCCGAAGCAGAATCGCACATGCCAGCGATCAGATCCGGTGAGAACGCCGCAAGACAGCAACGCGCCGAATCGGATCGCCGGATAGTCCCAGGAGATGCCGTGATCGTGGACCTTGGCGCGCGGTACTTGGGGTACAGCGCCGAGTACTGCCGGACGATGATGCTTGGAAGACCAACCGCGCCGCTGAGAGCGCTGTACAAGGTTCTTTTTGACGCGTTCTCGAAGGGGCTCGAGATGATCAAGCCAGGAGTCCGAACCGGTGACTTGGACCGGGCGGTTCGCAACGTCATCAGTCAAGGCGGGTACCCGGACTACCCTCACGCGACCGGTCACGGCATCGGCGTGGCAAATGGCGAATACCCAACAATCACCAGAGACTCGCAACCGGTCCTCGAGGAAGGGATGGTAGTTTGCATCGAACCGGGCATCTATATGCCCGGTGTCGGGGGCGTCAAGGAAGAGGACGTGGTTCTGGTAACGCACAGTGGACCTAAGCTGCTGACAAGGACCGCATATGACCCAGTCCTCGGCGGCAACTAGACTAGGAGTCACCGTTGGCTAAGATCAGAGTTGTGATTCCAAACGCGGGGATGACCTCCGCCACACTAGCAAGGCGAGAAAGGATGCTGGCGACTGTGGCGAGACAAGGAACGCTGATAAGCGTCTGCTGCATCGAGGGAGGGCCTCGATCCATAGAGTCTGCTCGCGACGCCGTGATCGCCGGGCCCTACATTCTAGCCGAGGTCAGTAAGGCTCAAGCCGAGGGGTACGATGCCATAATTGTCTATTGCATGAGCGATCCCGGCATCGACGCCGCCAGGGAGATCACCACGATCCCCGTAATCGCGCCAGGTGAGACGTGCCTTCATGTCGCCGCAATGCTGGCTTCCCGGCTGGCGTTCCTAACCGTACTAGAGCAACTGGAGCCACAAGTGAGTGCGCTTGTGCGCAGATCACGAATAGATCCATCCTGTCTCGTCTCCATTAGAAGTGTTCAGATGCCGGTTGCGCAGCTGTGTGAGGATCCGGATCAAACCCTTCGTGCCGTGGTTCAAGAGGCGCGTGCGGCCATCGACCAAGACGGCGCTGAGGCGCTGATTCTTGGCTGTCTTGGCTTCGCCGGCCTGGGCGAGCGCGTCCAGAGGGAGGTGAGAGTCCCCGTTGTCGACCCAGCGTTTGTGTCGCTGCTCGTCGCGGAGCTTCTCGTTCATGCAAAACTTGCCCACAGCAAGTCCGCTTACCCCTCCCCGGTGGAGACTGCCGATTGAGCCAGAACTGGAACGTGCCGCGAACCACTGCGGATGGTAGTGCATCCGCTGACCGCTTGCTTGCGGAGCGCCTTGAAGCAGTCAACGAGCAAGAGCTGGTGTCTCTGCTTCGGAGGATGGTGGCGGCCCCATCGGTGTCCGGCCAGGAGCGCCCAATGGCAGAGTTGCTCCGTGTTGAGCTTCAACGGCTCGGATTCCGCACCCAGCTGCAACCTGTGGGCGGCGATAGGTGCAATGTCTATGCCGAGCAACCGATGAATGGTGATGGCCGCGTGCTGATGTTCAACGGGCACATTGATACCGTCGCCGCGTGTGCTGGGTGGTCGACCCCTCCCCTCCAGCTTGTGAAGCACAGCGATAGGCTGCACGGCCTCGGCGCGTGCGACATGAAGGGGGGCCTCGCGGCTATCGTCGTGGCTCTTGGTCTGCTAGTAGAGCTTCGGGAGAAGCTGAAGGGGATGGTGTCGTTCAGCGCGGTTGTAGATGAGGAGGCGCATTCCCTTGGGGCCAAGGCGCTTCTCGAGGCGCATATCCCTAAGCCAGATGCAATCATCATCGGCGAACCGCACTTCGGCGACGCTACGAGCCCGCTCCCGTTGGGCATGACGGGGAAAGCGCTGTACGAGATCAGGATCAGAGGAAGAGCCGCCCACGCCTTCGAGCCAGAGCGCGGGGCGAATGCAATCAACGCGGCAGCGAGAATCGTGCTGGCACTCGAGCAGCTGCAGAGGCTGACGCATCCCCAGTTCGGTCAGGGATCGCTTTGCGCGCTGACCATCCATGGCGGGCCGGAGCAGTACTCGCTTGTGGTTCCTGACGACTGCACCATACTCGTCAACAGACTCTTGGTCCCTGGTGAGCACCCTGATGCCGTCGCGGTTGAAGTCCGAGAGGCGATCGAGGCTCTCCGGCTTCCCGTCTCTGCTGAGGTCGCTGTCCGCCCCCCACTCTACGACCCGTACGAGATGACCGGACGAGAGGAGATCGTCCAGGCTGTCTCTTCGGCCTACACTCGAATCGTCGGGCACCCGCCCTCGTACTCCTATCAGGCGACAGTCGGTGACGCGAACGTGTTCAGTGCAGCAGGCATACCTACCGTCTGCGTCGGGCCACGCGGTGGAGGTATCCATGAAGCGAACGAGTTCGTGGCATCGGGGAGTCTTGTCGATGCGGCCAGGATCTATGCACTGGCTGCGGTGGATTTCCTGAGGCGGCCATAGACTCCCCCGACCGCCGCGCCGCAGCACCAGCCGGTGAACTGCGCTGGGAGTCCGAGAAGGACGCTGAATTCCGGACCCCCGAGGCATGGCGTCTCGCAGCAAGTTCTGAGAAGTGCCCGAGATGGACGAGGGAGAGCGAGAGGTCCGTCGCTCCCTGCGATACCGGAGATAGGAGGAGCTCATGTGGTTCAGACGGATGGCGCTAGAAGAGTGGTTCGACGAGCATCAGTACGGTGTCACCTATGATGTGGGGGAAAGCGCAGTCCAATACCTCTCATTCGGGGATCTGGGCCTGGATCTCAAGGGCGTTCCACTCCGGTATGGCTATCACAAGGGCAATCCCGAGCTGCGCGCGCTCATTGCCGAACAGCACCAAGGCATCCCCCAAGATCAGGTTGTCGTCACAAATGGCGCTTCTGAAGCACTGTTCATCGTCGCCGCTTCGCTGCTGAAGCCGGGCGATCACGTAGTGATTGAGCACCCGAACTACCCCTCAAACTATGAGGTCCCGAGGTCTCTCGGCTGCAAGGTCGATCTCCTGGAGCTGGAAGTCGCGAGCGGGTTTCGGCCAGATCCGGATGAGCTGCGGAGCCTCATCACGCCCAGCACTAAGCTGGTAAGTCTCACCCATCCGAACAACCCGACTGGATCCATGATCACTCAGGATGCCTTGGAGGACCTGCTGCAGGTGGCCGAGTCGTGTGGCTGCTACTTGTTGCTGGACGAGACGTATCGAGAGCTGGCGTTTGACCGGCGTCTGCCAACAGCTGCTTCCTTGAGCCCCCGCGCCATCAGCATATCGACAATGTCGAAGGCGTACGGTCTTCCCGGGATCCGAGTAGGCTGGATAGCCGCGCAGGACACGTCGCTGATACGGACCTGCCTAGCGGTGAGGGAGCAGGTCACGATCTGCAACTCGGCGATCGGGGAAGCGATTGCCGTTTCGGTTCTCAGGCAAGGCAGTGTGCTGCTCAAGAAGGTGCGGGAGCACGTGCTGAGAAACCTCGAACTCGTGACTGACTGGCAGCAGCTGCACCAAGAACTTGAGTGGGTGAAACCTGAGGCTGGCGTGGTCTGCTTCCCACGAATCAGGGAAGGCGTGCTCCCAGACCCTGAGGAACTCTACCGGCTACTGGTCAGGAAGTATAAGACATTCGTCATCCCCGGCCGCTGTTTCGAGGTCGACAACAGGTTCTTCCGGATTGGCTATGGGGCGAGATTCGGGGACGTGAAGAGCGGACTAGAGAACATCGCGGCAGCCGTTGCGGAACTTACGCAGAACTAGCCTGCTAAGGTGGCCTGCTCCCTCCAGCACCAATGACTGCCTCGCCAACAGCAAGTCGCCTTCCTTGAGCTGAAACCTCTCGGCCTCGGATTTGCTCAGCGGGACGCGATCCATCGGGGCGTTGCGGAGTCGAGGGTGAGCAAAAAAGCTCCCTCGTGTTGACCATCTCGACTCCAGCCCCGCGCACCGCCTTGGGACGAGTCAGTCCGTTTCGCGGGGGTTCAGCGAACAACTCGCCGAAAGGCCGCATGTCACCCGCCATAAGAAGCAGCGATGTCGCACAAGGGCTGCCGTCCAAAGGCCGACCTGCGCCGGCCCACCCCAGGCGGAAGCCCGACCGGGTTAGCGGCGGAAAATCTCTTTTATACTATCGTACAGCCTTCTTGTACCCCCTAGTGGACTACTTTCGAACTGGGGTTTGAAGATCGTCCACCTGGGTGACCCAAGTGGACGGGTTTCGAACTGGTACGCCCGAGAGGACTCGAACCTCCGGCCTGCGGTTTAGGAAACCGCTGCTCTATCCTGCTGAGCTACGGGCGCATCTAGAACTCTTCGAGCATCAAGTATAGCTGCTTCGCCGCGGCCTGTTCCGCCTCTTTCTTGCTGCGGCCGCGGCCGACGGCGCGGTGGCCGGACACGGAGACGGTGACCCTGAATTCCTTGTGGTGCTCCTTCCCTGTCTCCTCGGCGATCTTGTACGCCGGCCGGCAATCGAACAGGCGCTGGGCCGTCTCCTGGAGGAGGCTCTTGTAGTCGCCGGTTGCGGACGACTCCTCGAGGAACCGCTGGATGTCCTTTTCCAGACACTTCAGGATGAAACTCGCCGCGTAGGTGAATCCCTGTTCGAGGAAGACCATGGCCACCAAAGCTTCAAACGCGTTCCCCAGGTTCGAGACGCGCGAACGGCCGTCGTTTGCCTCCTCGCCCTTCCCTAAGCGAAGGTAGGGGGCCAGGCCGATCTCCTCGGCCTTCTCCGACAGCATCGGCCGACTGACGGCGACAGACTTTGCCTTGGTGAGGCGACCTTCATCGGCGTCGGGATACTGAGCGTATAGATAGTGAGTGACCGCAAGGTCGATGACGGCGTCGCCGAGGAACTCGAGCCGCTCGTTCGACCCACGCGGGTCTCCCCGCTCGTTGACGTAGGAGCTGTGGAGGAGCGACTGCTCGAGGAGCTCGGGGGAAAGCTTGAGCCGAAGCTTGTTGGATAGTTCCTGGATCGGCCGTTCCCTGCCGCCGTGCCCGGCCGCGGGAGTTGGCACAGGAGCCGGGATGGGGGCCTTCCCTCTCCGTCCGCGCGAGCGTTCCGCCGGCGGCTGAGCCGCAGGCTTCTCCCGTTGGGGGAGTTGAGCCTGTCCCTTTCTACCCTTTGGGGGCTGCCCCGGCGGCTCCTTCTTCGGGGCGGCCCGGGTCCGTCGATCGGGGCGGGACCGGGTCGCTTGTTTCTCCTGGGGAGCGGCCCGCTCCCGAGCCGAGCGCCCTTGCGCTGGCGCGGGCACCTCTTCAGGAGCCTTCGGCTTCCCTCGTCTAGACCGAGTCTTTGTCATCTTCACCCTGCCTTTTCTCCCGGGCTTCCTAGAAGCTCTTGTGAAACACCCGGTCCAAGAGTCCTGGAACACGCCTGTCTGGTTCTGTGGTTACCTCTGGAGGACTACTTTCGAACTCCGCAAGCCAACCTTCTGACAGCGGACGAGTTAGTCCTCGATCGGAGTATCCACCGTTCCGGTGACTAGGACAACTGCAGAACCCGCGCGTCGGTCTAGCGCCATGCCACGAACGTCAGAGAGGGGTCCGCTGCGAGTCCCCGATGCTCGCAGGCTGCGCTGACGGGCACGATTCGACGAGGAGACGCTCCGCCTGTTCCTGCCCGGACTTGTCGTGTGGACTGGGCAGACGGAGCTGGCCCACCCACGACATCCCCAGAGACTACATGGATTGTCGTTTGACATTGACTGCAGCCATGAGCAGCTGCTATTCTCACTTGGGGGAACCGTCACGAAAACCGGCGGCAGAGGCAGATCGACTACCACAACAGCAGGCGCAGGCATTCGACGCTGGGGAACACAGCGCCGATCGACTACATCATCCAGGAGGAGATCCTGCCAGAGCCGGCCCTTGGCTTAGCACTCCAACGCACCTAGACTGGTGCAACATTCCAACCGCAT
>Ga0315286_10003156_pt1 | contig 15452 bp, 14 predicted proteins | sample YL17G10_0_MG_FD_205038 | JGI IMG/M metagenome (GOLD analysis project Ga0315286, IMG submission 205038) | Sediment microbial communities from Yellowstone Lake, YNP, Wyoming, USA - YL17G10_0 | ecosystem: Environmental > Aquatic > Freshwater > Lake > Sediment | place: USA: Wyoming | collected...
CCATCACTAAAGGCAGGTTAAGCGCGGTAGTGGCAAGGACCAATAAGCAATTAACCTTCCAGGTGCAGACACCGACTTCGGTCTGCGGTGTCAGGGGGACTTTCATGGAAGTTGTGGTTAATCCTCCGGCTGCGGCTCAAGGAGCCCCTGTTGGGGAGCCGGCCCAGCCTACCACGCAGGTATTTTTTGAAGGAGGAAGCGGCTTTGTCACCAGTGTCCTTACCGGCCAAACCCAGGAAATCGGCTCGGGCCAGAATGCCATAGTTGATGCTTTAGGCAATGTCGCGGCTCCTGAATATACCGCGCCCGAACAGAGAAGCGCGATGTTTCAAGTTTGGACATCCGCACAGACCATGAATAGTTATTCTACTGCCGAAGGAGCGACGGGTGTGGGAAGCAATACGCAGCAACAGCCCTTGCCGCAACCGCCAGTGGGGCCGATACTGCCACCAATCTTAACAGATTTCGTAGATAATCCTCCTGACATTGGTGACCCGTGGTTTAAAGAACCTCTAGTCCTAACAATTTATGATCAGAATATTCCTTTTCAAAGTGCTGGTGCTACAGGATATGAAGGTATGATTACCATGGATTGTTTCCGGTTAACTATCTTGGGCGACCAAACCTGGAGCGGAATTACCAGTGGCACTTGGAGCGGGTACATTCCTGACTCCTGGTGGGCCTCATTCGATACCGGAACAGGTGATCATTTGTCGTTTGACGTTACTTCGCCCGACCATACCTGGAGCGGTACAATATCCGGTGATATTCATAGCACTTCTCCCAACATAGCAATTGACGGAACAATAAGCGGCACAGCAACAGGTGAAACTGCGGGAACCTTTGAAGGGGCAGCCTCCGGTACATGGGTTCCGGTGCTCGACTAATTCTTCCGGTGTATCAGCTTACGCCGGCTGTTTTCGCTTCAGGAAAACAGCCGGTTTTTATTTTTCCTGCAATAAGTCGCTTTACTTCTATTCTTAAACCTAATGACTCATGAATAAATGTTACCGTAAGGAAGTAGTTGACTCAGTTGAAAAGGTTTAAGGGTTTCAAGTGAATAAAAAAACATTCTTAAAATTATTTATTAGCCTAAGCATTGCTTTCACCATAGCGATTCTTTTCTTAATTCTCACCAAAACAAGAACCTACCAGATTCTCGAACTAAAAGCACTTGACTTAAGATTTGTATTAAAAGGCAACAGAACCGCCCAGGCACCAATACTGCATATTGATATAGATGACCAGAGTTTGAACAAACTGGGTAGGTGGCCCTGGCCTAGAAGTTACCACGCTAAGCTCATAAATACCTTAAAGGAATGCCAGGCAAAGCAGATTCTCATGGATATCCTTTTTATGGAAGAGTTTAAGGAGAAGCCGGGAGAAGATGCCCTGTTATCAAATTCTATGTCACAATCAGGCATAACCTACATACCGTCCTATTTTATCGAAGAGCAGATTACTGTTTCTGGCAAATTGAAAAACTTGCTGCTTAAGGATATAAATGTGTCTATTGAGGAGCTAGCTAAGGCCCTTAAGACAGATCCCCGGTTACTTAAAGACAAGTTTGCTGCGGCAAAAAGATATGTCGTGGATGAAGTTGTAAGGGAATTGCTCCGGGAAATACCCGATATATCAATCGAAGACTTACTAAAAAGAATAGAGGATTCACGAGGCTGGCTTTTGTTTGACGAAGAGGAAAACTACATAAGGGAAAATTTTCCGAAACAAAAATTATCCAGATTTTTTGTGAATAGGTTTGCCAGGGATTATCCCGCTGGAAAATGGCCATTTAAGAAAGAATACCAAAATCTTAGCGTCCCTATCAGGGGATATATTGAGAGTATAAAGGGAAGCGGTTTTATTGATGCAGAGCCTGACTTAGACGGAGTAACGCGAAAGGTCCCCTTGTTTATAAGATATGAGGATAAAATATTGCCTCAGTTAACCGTGGCTGCGCTTCTGGATTCACTGGGCGTGAAGGATATAGAGGCTAAAAGTAATCTTATAATCCTTAAGAACGCGCAAGTTAAGGGGAAAACCAAAGATATAGCCATACCTGTTGACGAGAAATGTTGTATGCTGGTTAATTGGCAAGGCCGATATGGTTATTCCTTTAAGCATCTCCCTTATTATTATATCTTAAGGCTGCAAGAAGTTAGGGAAGAGTTATTACAGGCTCAATTGGATGCGGCAGATAATAAAGATCAACTATCTGCTGAAGGCTTAGGAGCAATTGAGTCTCTAAAAAAAAGTGAAGTAGAACTAAAAGAGAAGCTTACAAGTATGGTTAAAGATAAAATCTGTATTGTCGGGCTTACGGCAACAGGAACCCATGATCTTCGGCCAATCCCTCTTCAGGAAAATTATCCTATGGTAGGCATACACTCAAACCTGATAAATACGATTCTTACGGAAAATTTCATCAGAAAAGAAAAAGGCGCCTTAAATATATTTGTTTTTTTCTTTACCGCTCTGATTATAGGGCTTGGTTCTTTAATTAAACTGTGGAAGAGCCTGCTTTTGTCCATCTGTTATACTGTAGGATATTTCTTAATTACATTTTTAGCTTTTGATAAATTGGGCCTTTGGATAGACCTGGTAGGTCCGACAGGGATTATCATTTTTGGTTTTTCTTCTATCACGAGCTTCCGCTATTTTACCGAAGAGAAAGAAAAACTTTGGATAAAACAGGCATTCAGCCATTACCTTTCTAAAGAGGTAATAAATGAATTAATGGAAGACCCCTCTAAGCTTAAATTAGGCGGGGAAAAGCGCGCCGTCACCGTTATTTTTTCTGATGTGAGAGGGTTTACTACCTTTTCTGAATCACATCAGCCCGAAGAAGTAGTAGCTATGCTTAATGAAATCTTGACCGAGCAGGTAAACGTAGTTTTTAAATACAATGGAACCTTGGATAAATTTGTGGGTGATGAGTTAATGGCTTTCTTTGGTGCTCCGGGAGAGATTCATTTCAATGACCACCCCCTGGTTGCTGTGCGCACCGCCATAGATATACAATCTAAGCTTAAGGAACTTCAGGAGAAATGGGTGAAAGAAAAAAAAGAACCCTTGCAGATAGGTATTGGCATAAATACCGGAGATGTAGTGGTGGGAAATATGGGTTCAGCGGAGAGGATGGATTATACAGTTATCGGTGATAATGTAAATTTAGCTTCCCGGTTATGCGCTAATGCCGGTAAGGATGAGATTCTGATCAGCGAGGCAACGTATGAAAAGGTAAAAGACCAGATAAATGCAGAAAAGCTGGAACCTATTTCTGTAAAAGGAAAGGCAAAACCAGTTTCTATATATAAGGTAGTAGGATTAAAATAAGAATTTCATTCCTATAATATAATACCTTAAACCCCTAACCCTAATTAACGCCTGTTTAATAAAATAAAACGCTCTCCCAGTCACAATCGCGATGGCCAAACTCAATGTCGGATCTAAAATGAGAGAGAGATTGTTTGCTAATATTGAGATGTCTTTTACTTGAATTGTTTATAATTCTATTGTAAGATATAAGATGAGGATATATGGAAGCTGATAAGGTTCAAATCTCACAACTGATAGACATGGAGAACCCTCAAGTAGTACTCGATGAGGTAAGGGCCATAGTTTTTATGATCTTTCCGGAATTTGACTTTGCACCGGCGAGTTGCGTGTTCGAGGATGTGGCGAGGCTTTTTCGGGGAGAATACCCTGGATACCGCAAATGCAATACTGAATACCACGATTTCAAACACGCCACGGATGCGACATTGGCCATGATAAGGCTCATTCATGGCGCGACGCTACAGGGAGAAGCCTTTAGCCAGAAGAATATAACCCTGGGATTAATCAGCACACTGCTTCACGATACAGGATACATCCAGGCATTAGATGATGATTCAGGCACTGGTGCCAAATATACGCTTGTCCATATTCAGCGCAGCATTGAATTCATGGATAAATATTTTAAGGGAAAGAATTTTTCCAGGGGGGATTTCCAAAACTGTTGCGATATCCTTAAATGCACGGGCCTCAATACTAAGATTGGCGAAATTCAGTTTAAATCTAGAGAGATTGAACTGCTGGGTAAAATGCTTGGCACCGCCGATCTTCTGGGGCAGATGTCAGATCGCATCTATCTAGAAAAACTCCTCTTTCTATTTTATGAATTCAGGGAGGGAAATGTTACAGGTTACACCAGCGAACTAGGCCTGCTTAAAAAGACACTGGGCTTCTATGATATCACTAAAAGCAGGTTTGCCAGTGAACTTGGCAGCGTGAATAGATACCTGATTTACCATTTTAAAAAGCGCTGGAACATCGACAGAGATTTATATGAAGAGGCCATTGAAAGGAGCAGAAATTACTTGGGGTATATTTTGGCAAATCATGAAAAAGAATACCGCGAACGCCTCAGGCGCGGCGGTATCGTAAAAAAATTGGAAGGGGAAGACATATCGCAACTTTGACAGTCGACCTTCCAATTTTCTCATTTTCTCGGCGAGAGAGGGTAGATTAAAAAGCTATTTTTCTGTCAAAGTCGCGTTATAAAGTAACCGGGCTTAAGAGTATCTAGTCAGCATTTCCAGCAGTAAGAAAATAATTCCTACCGTAACAGCAATAATCCAGCTTAAGAATATTTCTTTGGGCTTAATGAAATCAGCCGGAATTATATCTTTGTTTCTTGCCAGCGCAAAGACTACAAAACGTAATAGCGCCAATGGGATAAATAGGAAGTATTGCTGCGGCAGGGCAAATACCGTGACAATGAACGCCCTCTCCAGTATTCCGTACCATTTCTCAAAGCGGGTGTATTTTGCGGCATGGGCGCAAAAGGTGACCTTAAAGCTGCGGATAAGATAAAATCCATTATAGGTAGCGGCGATCAGGGCAATGAGGTATAGAATAGCGGAGTTATGGTTATACAAAAAGACAAGTCTGTTTACCGGTACAGGAGGGGGCAGATTTCTTAAATCAGTAAGAAATACCGTAGAGATGAGCGCAATATGAGAGAACTGGTCAGTCAGAAACAACCAGAAGCTGTATTTAGCAAATCCGGCAAAGCCGACCTTCAGCGAATCCTGCAGGAGATGGGTCAGCCCCAGGAAAAGAATAAATAGCCAGACCTGCGGAAGCGCTAGATACGGCCAGGAGACTGCTATGTAGCTGGCGGAGATAAACAAGGCATGGGGTAAGCCTCCGCGCAGGCCGTGGTAGTGTTTTAATTCATAGATTTTGTTAGTCTGGAGGATGAAGTCTCCGATAAAATGCCCCAGAATCAGCCTCAGAAATAAAAACATAATTTTTTATTTTATTCTTCCCCGGACATCATTTCCCGCTGCATCATCATCGGCCTTTTGGCTAGGCTTTCATTCTTAGCCCCTGCCTTGCGCAAAATATTTATTACTTCCGTATTATTACGGCTAATCGCCATAGCAAGAGGCGTTGCGCCGGTATCTGTTCGGGCATTGGGGTCAGCATGATTTTCCAGGAGCATCCTTACAACTTCAATATGCCCGGGCTTGCGGCCTTTAAAAGCGGCAAAGTGTAATGGCGTGGCGTTATCTTTTGCGCGCGCATCAATAGCAGCGTCGTGTTGGATAAGGATGAGCGCTGCTTCAGGCTGCGCCTGAGATGCGGCAACGTGAAGGGCCGTGCCGGAGTTTTTATTGCGCACATCCACATTTACATGATAGGTATCTAAGAGCAATTTCATGGCTTCTAATTGTCCTCTTCCGGTTGCCCAGTGCAGAGGGGTTTTTCCTTGCTCATCCTGGACGTATAAGAGGGAGGGATTTATATCAAGCAGGGATTTTAAGGTAGCAATATCGCCGCTCTGAGCTGCTTCGTGGATAGGGCCGGCATAGGCAGATAAGGAAAAAGACAAAACCGCTAGAACGCTTAGGCAATAACTTTTCATATTCTTCTCTCTCGCGGGGTGTAATCTGCGTTTCTTGGTTTATATTATACCTCTTGGCATTGGCGAGGTCAATTAAAATAAGCCGCGTCAAATAAGCCGCGTCATATTAGACGGTTAAACATCTTGCAAAAGACATAATCCATTGTAAAATAGTAAAGTAAGAATAATTATCCTAGGGTACCGTATATACCTAAAAGGAAGGTGCTATGTTGAATATAATCAATACCCGAAGGAGTACAAGGCTTTGGACGGAAAAAACCGTTTCTGGTCAGGACGTAAATAAAATAATCGAGGCAGGAATGAACGCGCCCTCTGCCGGTAATGAGCAGCCTTGGTATTTTATTGTAATTGATGACAAGGAAGCCCTGGCCAAGGCATCTTTATTTAATCCCCATGGCAGTTTTGTCAAGAATGCTCCGGTTGCAGTTCTGGTCTCTGCAGACAGGCGTTTAGATAAATTCCCCGGTGCTGATTATTGGGTTCAGGATTGCTCTGCCGCAGTGGAGAATATGCTTCTTGCTGCCTCTTGTCTTGGCTTAGGGGGAGTTTGGACTTCCATATATCCACTGAAGGAGAGAATGGAGGGATTCTCCGGGCTTTTTAATCTCCCGGAAGAAGTAGTTCCGTTTGCCCTGGTAGCCCTGGGTTATCCTGCGCGCTCTATGGATAACCCTAAGAGCAGGTTTAATCCTTCGCGCATCCTGCGTAATCGCTGGGAATAGGCCAGGAGACTAAAAATAATTTTCGGCATTATCCTGAGGGATAAAACCCAACAGCTTCTTAGTTTCGGCCAGGTCAAAGGCTGCGCGGCTGTTATTGCTTACCGCAAACGCAGCCAGAAATTCTGTCTTTACTTCTAATGCCTTCGTAAAAGCCGCCACTAAATCCTTCTTGCTGCAAAACACAGCGCGCATATAATCGCCTCCGTACCGGGCGGGATTATCTTCCGGCACAGTCCAACCGATGCGTAAGGCCACAAATTGCATCCCTAAATATGAAAGGTGCCTCCCTAAGTTTTCTCCGTATACCTTTGATTCTCCGTATAGCGAGAGAGGTGTCGGGGGCCTGTCGATGGTAATAAGTTCCCGGGATTCTCTGTTTAAGAGAGCGGCGATATCGCCTTCGTGGTAGAAATTGGAGCTGGCAAAGACAATCTTCTTTACTCCCGCGCGCATTGCCTCATCAAAACAATAGCTTGTGGTAAGGAAATTATTACGCATGGTCTGATTCCTGGGGGCATTAGGATGGGGGTTTCCTGCCAGGTGTATAAGGGCATCCAACCCGTTAAATGCGCCCCGTAGTTCATCTTTATTAGCGCAGTCTATTTTTATACTGGAGGCAGGAGGAGAAACCTTGATTTCTCTTAAATCATACAGGGAGAGCCTATAGTTTGCCGCTAACCCATTATGCAGGGTTGAACCTACATTTCCGGCTGCCCCGGTAATACCGATTTTCTTTATTTTATTTTGCGCGCTATCCATGTTTTTAATGGTGGCCTGCCCCTATGAGCTATGCGGCCTGATTGTATTATATTCTATCTTCCAGCGCTCTGCAAGTATTTTTGAGAATAAGGGGACGTTTCATCCCGTCACGTCGGGTTCCTAATTTTTCGCATACACAAGATAGCGTTTCCTGATTTGATTCGAAGGTACGGAGAAGATTTGCTGAGCGAAGCTATTTTGATTACCTATAAAAAAATAGATAGTTACGATCTCGGTTACCGCGATAAAAAAGGAAATCCCAAGCCCGTAAAATTTATTTCTTACATTTGGAAGAGGATTGATGGATTCATAATCGATTCCTTGAGAAAAGAATTAGTGCTGCGTCCGTTCAACGATTCAACAAAATACGAGACAGATACGAAAGAAATAGCTTGACAATTTAAAGTTATACTTTAAAATAGCAAGTATGTATATAAAGCGATTGATTGAAAAAACATTAAAAGAGGCCATACGGTCTTTCCCCGCTGTTTTTATCGGCGGACCAAGAAGATCGGGTAAAACGACATTGTCAAAGTCGTTTCTCAAAGGGTATAACTATGTCCTTCTTGATGAGCTGGACGTGCGAACGCTCGCCATCGAAGACCCGCGTGGCTTCTTAGAAAAATACCCGCCCCCCGTAATTATTGACGAAATTCAGAATGCCCCAGGTCTTTTATCGTATATCAAAGCCAGTATTGAGCATAATAAAGATCCAGGGCAGTGGGTTTTAACCGGTTCTCAACAGTGGGCGTTGATGAAAGGTATCAGCGAGACTTTGGCTGGCCGCATTGCAATTTTACATTTATTCCCATTTTCTTTGGAAGAGCTACAAAAGACTGCGCGACTTAACTTGAGCGAAGCAAGCGGTTTTATAAATGATCTTGTCCATGCCAAGACATTACCGGAAAAAATCGTCCCGCTTGGCAGGTGGATTCTGGATGGTGGATATCCCGAGGTAGCTTTGAACAGAAGGATGTCTCGAAAGCTTTGGTTCTCTAGTTATCTGCAGACTTACGTTGACCGGGATGTCCGCGGATATATAAAGCAGTCGAATCTCCATGATTTTGAACGATTTGTAAAGCTTTTGGCCTCGCGTACTGCCCAGGAACTTAATTGTTCGACACTTTCGCGAGACATTGGCGTTTCGGTACCCACAATAAAATCGTGGCTTACTCTTTTAGAGGCAAGTGGTCTCATCTTTTTCTTAATGCCTTATCATAGAAATTTCGGTAAGAGACTTATTAAAGCCCCTAAGTGCTATTTTATCGATACGGGTCTTGTTTCGTACCTTGTCGGGCTCCAGGATGAAGCCCACGCGCTTGATGGCCCTATGGGGGGAGCACTCTTTGAAACGGCTTGCGTCTCCCAATTTTACAAGCGTTTTTCCGCTTTTGCCGATCCTTGTTCGCTTTATTATTACCGCAGTACGGACGGGTTGGAGGTAGATCTCTTGATCGAAACCGGCAAAGCGATTTATCCTATCGAAATGAAGCTGTCTTCGACCATTGATTATGGGCGCGTGAGTCCTTTAATGAAGTGGCTTGAAATCTCGAGCAGCAAAGATACTCGCGGCTTAGTTATCTCTACCTCCAAGCAATTAGGAGCCGTGGGAAAGAATGTTGTGAACTGTCACTATTCTTTGATTTAAAATTTGGCATTCTTGTGGCAAGTGTATGGCGTGGTTGGTAAATGTCAAAATATAACATGCAAAGTTAAATTATGACAGAGCATAAGGTAAGTCAAGAGGTAGGCAGGGAAGTGGCTGCAGGTGTCTTTCAGTAATATGTTTCCGCTAGATTCATCCCGGAAGCGCCACGAAATTCTACAATCCATCCAGAAGTTAGATTCAGATATATCCTCCTTTAATCAGCAGAAACAGCAGTTACTACGCGAACTAAAATCAATTCCGATAAGCGGCCTGTCCGATGCAACTTCAGAAGAAATTTCTTCCGAAGGAAAAGTTAGATTATTCAAGGAATTATTCCGTGGAAGAACGGACGTATACGCAAAACACTGGCAAAGCAGAAAAACAGGCAAATCCGGCTATAGCCCTGTTTGTAAAAACGAATGGGTACCTAAGATTTGCCAGCGGGCAACAACCAGATGTTCCGAATGCCCCAACCGCGAATTTCTACCTTTTGATGAATCCGCAATCTTGAAACATTTAAACGGCAGTCTTGTTGCAGGTATTTATCCTTTGCTGGACGGAGATGCTTGTTATTTTCTCGCTGTGGATTTTGATAAAGAAGGTTGGCAGGATAATATAATTGCTTTTAAGCAAACTTGCTCTGAAAATAACGTTTCTGTGGCTATAGAGCGTTCGCGTTCGGGAAATGGTGCGCATGCTTGGATATTTTTTGAGGATAAGCTTTCGGCATTTACTGTGCGGCGATTAGGTTCATTTTTGCTTACCGAGACTATGTCTAAACATTACCAGTTGGATATGAAAAGCTACGATCGTCTGTTCCCTAACCAGGATACCTTGCCGAAGGGAGGTTTTGGTAACTTAATAGCTTTACCGTTACAGAAAGAAGCAGTCAAATTCGGCAACAGCTTGTTTGTTGACGATAATTTTAAGCCATATTCTGATCAGTGGAAATTCTTGGGTTCTATTAGCAAGATGCCTATTGATAAGGCTGAGCATTTGGCTAATAATGCGGCTGCACAAGGCAAAGTTATCGGTGTGCGTATAAGCCCGACAGAGGAGGCCGATCCGCCTTGGCTGCGTTTGCCTTCCGGGAAGAAGCGATACTTACCGGTCATGGGTAATTTGCCGGAAAGCGTCGAGTTGACTGTGGCAAACAAGGTTTATATAAAGACCGATATTTTGCCTTCGGTGTTATTGAATCAGCTAAAGCGTTTAGCCGCTTTTCAAAATCCTGAATTCTACCGGCGTCAGAGCTTGCGGTTATCAACGTCGTTAACTCCGCGAGTCATATGTTGTTCGGAAATCATGGATGGTTATCTTTTACTGCCAAGAGGATGCCTTGATGATATCTGTTGCGTATTAAACGAATATAGCATTAAGGCAGAAATCAATGATAAGCGAGTTTTGGGGATAACGAAGCGGTTTCAGTTTCATGGTAAGCTTACTAAAGAGCAAAAGCCGGCAGCTAAGAAAATTCTCTCTTCTGAAATTGGCGTACTATCCGCGCCGCCTGGAACAGGCAAGACTATTCTTGCGATTTATGCTATAGCTAAACGTAAAACAAATACTCTTATATTGGTTCATCGTAAACCGCTAATGGAGCAGTGGCGTAAACAACTATCTGATTTTTTAGGCTTAGATGTACAGAAGATAGGCCAGATTGGCGGAGGTAAGGATAAAGCTACCGGTGTGTTGGACGTTGCTATGATACAAAGCCTGGGAGATAAAGGTGGCGTAGATGACCGCGTAGCCGATTACGGTTTTGTGATAGTTGATGAGTGTCATCATGTCAGTGCGGTATCGTTTGAGCGGGTAATGACGGAAGCAAAGGCAAAATTTGTTTTAGGCTTGACGGCAACTCCTTACCGCAGAGACGGCCAGCAGCCGATTATCCATATGCAGTGTGGCCCGATTATTCATCAAATAAAAAATCAGGGGGTTAATCAGGTTTTTTCGAATTGTTTTGTTACGCCGCGAATTACTTCATTTGATTGCGAGTGGAACGAGCGATCAAATATTTATGAGCTATGGCCAAAGCTTGTGGTGGAAGTTAATCGTAATGAGATGATTGCGTCCGACGTTAAAAAAGCGATAGCCGAAGGAAGATTCCCACTTATTCTTACCGAACGCAAAGAGCATCTTGCGATTTTAGAAGAGATGCTGAAGCCTCATATTGAGAACTTAAGTGTTCTATACGGCGGCATTGGTGTAAAAGAACGCCGAAAGATTTTTGAAAAACTTAATTCTTCGGATGATGCGCCAAAAGCGTTATTGGCTACAGGCGCGTATATCGGAGAGGGGTTTGACGATCCGAGGCTTGATACGCTTTTCATAGTGATGCCGATAGCGTTTAAGGGCAAGGTTATTCAATACGCCGGTCGTCTTCACCGTAAACACCACACTAAAACCGACATTCGCATATACGATTATGTTGATCAGAAAGTTTCGGTATTGGCAGCAATGTATAAGAAACGTCTGAAAGCTTATAAGACCATGGGCTATGAGATTAAAGAGGGGGATTCTTTCACTATCGATACTCTGTTATAGGAGCTTTGTCCGGTGTTTTAAATAAGACAGATTCTAACGTTTTGCCTTTAAAAGAGTTGTACGATTCTAAGACAGGGTAAATAGGGACAGCGACCATTTTCTCTCACCACCCCAGTAATCAGTGAGGAATTACCTCTCTAAAATTGCAGTATCGGGCATATATTAAGGTAATTCCTAATATATAAGTGTTATTTGGAATCAGAGCGGTTTCCCCTCATGAAACAGGAGAGGGACCCCAGTAATATCATTCTCCTCGCAATATTGGAGAGTTTAGCACCTATGATCTAGACATCGATCATAGGCGTTTTTATCTGACGAGTTTCCTAGGGCTTAGGGCTAGAAAAAGCGCCACGGCTTATACCCGTGGCGCTTTCTAATTGGTAGGAGGCTGTATACAGAGAGTCTTTCTGCCGCGCCGTATTTCTGGGCGTCCTTACGGGAGTCACCTCTTAAATGTACCAATAGTTGAAACGTCTGTAGCTTTCTGGGCAGTCTAATGCAATGGTTCTTTCTAATTCAACCCCCGTATGATAAAATAATGTCCAGTAGTTCTCGCGAAGTAATAATTATTTAAAAGGGACAAAGGGAGGCATTATGAAAAGAAAACTTTTTGTGTTTATGTTGTTGCCATTGCTGATAGCGGATATTGGGGGTTGCGCAAAAAAGGTAAATATGAAACCTCAAAGCGCAGAAGAATGGCGTGCGTATATCCGATATCGCCGTGATGAAGTGCTTCGTGATCTCTATAAGGTCGAGCCTCAGGCAAGGGGGGAGATCGCGCGCGCAAAAGGATATGCGGTATTCACTAGTTTAAATGTAAATCTTTTTTTAGCCAGTGTTTCGGGAGGAAGAGGGATTGTCCATGAAAATGGAATCTTTGGCAAAGAAACATTCATGCGTATGGCGCAGGGCGGTATCGGTTTTGGATTAGGGGTTAAGGATTTCCGGGCAGTATTTATTTTTGATGATCGGGCGGTGCTCGATAAGTTTTTAAATAGCGGTTGGCAGTTTGGCGCTGAAGCAGATGCTGCAGCCAAAGGTGGAGGAGTAGGAGCAGCGGCAAGCGGAGCAGTCGGGATTGCCCCGGGATTACGGGTATATCAATTGACCGAGAATGGCCTTGCGTTGCAGGCTACCGTTCATGGTATGAAGTATTGGCGCGATGCCTATGTTAATGGTGACAAAGGCGCCAAGGAAGATTAAGTAGTTATGAGGTTGTATTTGGAAGGAGAGGTTGAATGCAGAAGAAAATCAAGATTGTAATCCTGGCAGTTGTTATTCTTTTCGGATTTTGTTTGGTTAGGGATTTTCTTATCAAGTCAATCGTCGGTACGGTCGCAAGTAGCGTTACAGGCACCCCTACGCATATAGGCGGATTATCATTGAGTATTATCAAGCAGTCGGTAAGGATATCTGACTTTAAGATGTATAGCCCGAGCGGATTTCCTAGAGATGTTCTGGTTGATATCCCTAAGATTGGCGTTGTCTATAATATGGGGGCATTGTTGAAAGGAAGGATTCACTTGAAACAGCTAGATATTGAATTAAAGGAATTGGGGCTTGCAAAAAATAAGGAAGGAAAACTTAACGTCGACTCACTCAAGATTGTTGAAAGTCAGAAGGCCGAAGAAAGAGGCGTAAAAAAGCCCGCCAAAGAGATGGCCATTCGAATGGATACGGTTAATTTGAGTATGGGGCGTGTGGTGAATAAGGATTACAGCGTTGCAGGCCCGCCGGTAATTAAGGTCTATGATATAAACCTTAAGAAAACATACAAAAATATCACTAGTGCCCAACAGCTCGCGGCCCTAATTATCGCGGAGCCTTTAAAAGCAGCGGGTATCCAGGGGGCGAAAATTTATGGGGTAATGATGCTTACCGGAGTTGCGGCTTTGCCTGTTACAGCGGCATTTACTTTTGCCGGCAAAGATCATGCAGAAGCCGATTTTGATGTTTCCTGGGATCGGGCATACGCTATCGGACTAAAACAACTCCAAAAAGCAGGGAAGGTAAAGACAGAAAATAAGCAAAATGGAGTTATCTATGCCAATGTAAACGGTGCCGGTGTGACGTTTAAGCTTAAGAAGGTCACAGATAATAAAACGCATATTGTGGTTTCAGCGCGTAAATTCGGATTACCACAACCAGAAATTAGCGCCGGAATCTTGTATCGGATTTCCGATGAGCTTAAGTAAGCATAAGAATAAGAAGTGTCCGAAAGCTATGGGAAAATGGGCTACGATATCAATGAGGAAAGTTTTTTCGCGGTAGATATTTTTATATATGGGTTTTGTCTAGTGTTTTGAATCAGGCAAGTACTAACGGTTCGACTTCAAAAGAGTTAGGCGATTCAAAGATAAAAAAGACCGGACATTTCGGACAAATTACGCGAGGAAATAGCCTCTCTAAACCCCGCTTAGCATTAGAATACCTTGACAAAGATGGTTGGTTAGAGTATACTTACCTCATAGTAAATAGGTGAGTAGAAGTTTGTAACCGCAAGGTATAAATAATTCACTTTGCGGTTTTTCTTTCTGTCATTATTTGCTAAAATTTTAATGGAAGGAGGTAGCTGATAATGGCACAAGGAAAAGTGAAGTGGTTCAGCGATCAAAAAGGTTATGGGTTTATAACACCGGATGATGGAAGCGCGGATTGTTTTGTCCATCACAAAGCGATTCAAGGTGAAGGTTTCAAATCTTTAGGCGAAGGACAGGCAGTCCAATTTGAAATCGAACAGGGCGCAAAAGGCCCTCAGGCAACAAACGTAGCAAAGATATAACCTTGATGTAACTAAGGCCCGGCTATAGTATATGGCCGGGTCTTTTTCTTAATAGCCCGGTAATCTTGGGGGGCAAAATACTTAATTTATGCGCAGCCTGATACTTAAAATATGAAAGATATTGCTGATTCTCATCTTATTTATTCCACTGACAAGGGCTCAATTTGCCTTGATTGCTCTAAACCAATCAAGGAGTGCGTCTGCCGTAAGTTACGAATGAACGCTTTACCTGAAACCAGCGGTAAGGTGAAGATAAGGCATGAGACCGCGGGTAGGAAAAATAAGGGCGTAACCATAATTTATAGCTTGCCGTTAAGCCAAGGGCAGCTTGAGAAGTTGGCTAAGAAGTTAAAGAGTACCTTTGGTACGGGCGGAACGGTAAAAGATCACACAATCGAACTGCAGGGTGACCAGCGCGAGAAAGTCGCAGTCGAATTACGCAGGTTGGGTTATTTAGTATAAAAAAAGAATATGGTCGGCTTCCAAGGGTTTTATGAGAGTTGATAAGCTTAATGATATTGAAAGGGATTTTGGCGAGCAGCCGATCGCGAAGATCATGGTTGAGTATGGGCTGAAGCCAAATGGCCTTGTGAGGAATTCGACAGGGCGGATTTCGCACAAGATGGTTGCTCGTGCCGCAAAGGGGAGGAGGCTGACTCCGCACGTGCAATTGAAGATTCTTAATGCCTTGAATAAAGCTGCAGAAAAGAATTATTCGCTCAAAGACCTTTTTAACTATTAAAGGGAAACGGCAATTGTATGGCATTAATCAGTATACAGGAAGCTACGCTTAAATTTAGCGGCCCGCTTATCTTCGACCGGTTAAATCTACAGTTGGAGCCAGGGGAGCGGGTTGCCTTGCTTGGCCGAAACGGCGCGGGCAAAACTACCCTTATGAAAGTGATGGCTGGTCAGCTTGAGCTTGATGAGGGGCAAATCAACCTTCAGAAAGGGATTCAGGTTACGCTTCTGCCTCAGGAAGTGTCGGTTGATATGGAGGGAATCGTTTTTGATATTGTCCTCTCCGGCTTAGGGGAGCGTGCCAATCTTTTAAGCCAATATCACCAACTGACCCACCGG
>Ga0315286_10003157_pt1 | contig 15449 bp, 15 predicted proteins | sample YL17G10_0_MG_FD_205038 | JGI IMG/M metagenome (GOLD analysis project Ga0315286, IMG submission 205038) | Sediment microbial communities from Yellowstone Lake, YNP, Wyoming, USA - YL17G10_0 | ecosystem: Environmental > Aquatic > Freshwater > Lake > Sediment | place: USA: Wyoming | collected...
AATCAAGGTCACCAGATACGATCAACTCCAACAGCAACTGGAAGAAGCGATCAAGAAGGAAGAGTACGAAAAGGCAGCCCAGTTGCGGGACGAAATCAAGAAGATCCAGGCTCGAAATTCCTAGTGCTGCTTCTAAAAAAGAAAACCTGTGATTTATCGCCAAGCCTTTTCAAAACAGCAATAGTTTCTGCTTCCCCCAAAGGCCTGCCCGCCTTGTGTGTTTCTAGAGCGGCAGGCGGGAGTCCTTCTCACGAAGTGATGCCTTCGGCAGGACCTTCGGACAAAAGGCAGCACGATTTCAAAAACACAATATCACTCATTGGAAGCGGCACTAGTGCGGATTCGTTCAGGATTCAGGAACGAACATATAGTACGATTTTTCATTTCGTTGTCAACCATCCAACCAAAGGAGATCTCTATGATGAAAACTCTTTGCACAAGATTGTGGATTGCTCTTGTCGTTGTGCCGCTCTTCGTTTGGACTGTTGGACTGCGGGCACAGCAAGCAGATCCAGTTGCCCAATTGATCGCTGAGGGGGACGATTTTTCGGAGAAGCAGTTCGATAACCAGAAAGCACTTGAGAAATTCCTCGAGGCGGAAAAACTGTCACCAAACAACGATGAAGTCTTATGGCGCATCAGCCGATCATATGTCGATATCGGCGAGCATTACCCCTCGGGAACCGATCCTGAAAAACAGCGACAACTTGAAACATATGACAAGTCACTCGACTACGCAAACAAAGCGGTCGCAGCGAATCCCAAGAGCTCGATGGCGTATTGCCGTCGTGCGATCGCAACCGGCCGTGTGGCCTTGTTCAAAGGTGTGTTCAGTGTCGGCGGACTTGTCAATGCAACCAAAGCAGACTGTGAGAAAGCAATCGAGCTCAATCCGTCAAATCCTGCTGCATACTACGTTCTCGCACGCGGACATGCCAAGCTGGTTGAAAAACCCAGAATTATTCGCTGGCCGTTGGGTTTGGGATGGGGTAACATCGAGGATGCAATCAAGAACTACGAAAAGGCGATTTCGCTGCGCCCGAATTTTATTATGTATCGGATCGATGCCGCGCGCGCTTATATTGAGAATGATGACTATGCAAAGGCGAAGGAGCAGCTCACTATGATTGAGACCCTCGCGAAGATGGATGAGGACGACGACCAATTTCGCAAGGAGGCGAAAGAACTGCTGGAGACAATCAAAGACAAGTAGAGTGGTACTCCCGCTTCGTCGAAGCCCGGCGTTCTTTTTCTCGAACGCTGGGCTTTTTCATTCATGCTCACTCTTCATGAGCCAGTTTTCGCTTTGGCCTGCTTCCTCGCTTGAACGATCTCTCCCAGCCATGCGCAAGAAATACCGAGGGTGAGTGCGAGGATCCCCCAGAGGTAGATGGTTCCCCACGAATGCGAGACAGACCGTCCCCAGAATCTATTGAATTCGAGGAGTAGTGTCATGTCGTGAAGAATGGCTGAGATGGTCGGTTCGAGGATCGTTACTCCTCTTGATCGATACCCAGGCAATGATTCTTGCCTTAAGGGTAATGGGAGAACGAAGTGTGTAGAACGCAAGTGCCAGAATGTAGATGATAGCCGGGATGGCAGCTGCGTTAAGGGCGGGCTAGAGTTCCGGCGAATTGGGTGGGATAAAGAACGCCACCGAAACAGCCACAATGCCAACAAGAAGCCATACGATCATCACAAGGACTTCCTTCTCGAAGCCAGACAAGTCTGCTCCGGCCTGTGTTGTGAACCGTTACGTGAATGATGCCGCTTGGAAAAGAACCGAACTTCTACACGTATGAAGCACCATGGAATTTGCTCTCTGATCTGGACGAGTCGATCGCCCCCCTCAGGAAAGCATCACTCGGTGTTTTGCGCCTCCCGGGGAATAGCTTGGTCAGAATTCAAGGCTCTGTTCCGCTGATAGCGATCAGCGATAATGAGTCCGAATGCAAGACATGTTGCCGCCGCAACGTATGGAAGAGTATCGTGGACCTCAAAGAGTATTCCTGCAACGATCGGACCGATAACCATGGATGCAGCTGTGAAGGACGAAAGAATTCCAAGTTTCTCACCTTTGGATTGAGGATCGGCCGCACCTGCCACCTGACTGGTCAGGACAACTCGTAGAACCGACTGGCCCGTACCGTTCAGAAGCACAGAGAGGGCAAAAAGGTATATCGATTTCGTCACGAACAGAAGTAGACCAACGATCAGAAACCACAACATCATTTTTTCCAGCGCTGCATCGTTAAATCGCTTGAGCCACAATCGTTTCAACAATACGGTTTGATTGATGGCGACAACTATTCCGATGGCCGTGAAGGTTAGTCCCGTCGCAAAGGCATCAAAACCAAAATTCTTTGCGACGAACAAGGCAAACACCGCCTGTGTCGAGACATTCGCGACGGCAAACATGATCCAGGTAATGTACAGCGGATGAAGTTCCACGTCCCGAATTGCCCGCTGGATCGGTGCGAACGGATTGAGACTGAGTCGAGAACCGATCTTTCGCTTGACATTGGTTTCGGGAAGAAGAAAGTACGCCGCTATGGCGTTGAGTGTTGCCAAACCGGCGGCACACCAGAATGGAAAGGCATGTGAGACCTTGGCAAGCGCGCCGCCGATGATCGGGCCAAGCATGAAGCCGACGCCAAAAATCGCCCCGATAATGCCCAGGTTCGCTGTTCGTTCCTTCTCGTCTTCCGAAATGTCCACAAGATAGCTTTGCGCGATTGAGAAATTTCCCGCCGCTGCACCGTCGATGATCCTGCCGAGAAACAGGAACGGAATTGATCGCGCACCGGCAAACACAAACCATCCAATCGCCGTACTCATGATGCTCACGATAAGGACGGGCCGCCTGCCGATCCGGTCCGACAAGGCGCCCAACATGGGAGAGCTCACAAATGCGAAAAAGGAAAACGAAGCGAACAAGAGAGTAACCGTAGAGGGGGAAGCGCCAAACTCAGTTACGTAGAAGGGAAGAATCGGGATCACGATGCCAAATCCGATGACATCGACCAGCACCGTGAAGATGATTATGAGTTTTTCTCTTTTCAACGTTTGGTGTGTCCGGTGGAACGGTCGCAGTGACTCAACTATAAGCAAATCTTTCCCAAGATAACAGACCGCCTCGCCCCCGTGACACCCGGCATGTTTGCCGGTTGTTCGTTGATGGTTTCGTTTGCAAGCAACGCGATCAGCATGGCCTCCTTCGCATCCGAAGAAATGCCGTACTCCTCCGCAAGGTTCACCGGTATGGTATGAAAATGCCGGACGAGTGATTCCATCATCGCACGATTGTGGACACCGCCACCACTCACAATCAATTCATCCGCCTGACATCGTTTCCGTATGAATCGTTCGTACTGGTCAAAGACAGAACTCGCGGTGAACTCTGTCACCGTCGCAATGATGTCCCTCGGCTTGTTCCTCCGTGCACGACGCATGATCTGCCGAACGCACGTATCGCCAAAAACCTCGCGACCAGTTGATTTTGGTGGTCTGAGACTCAAAAAGGGGTGCGTCATCATCCAGGCAAGGAGATCATCAATCACGCGACCTGATTTCGCCACTCTCCCCCGGTTATCATACGCACGACGAAAGTACTTCATCATCAATGCATCAATGAGCATGTTTGCGGGACCGGTATCGAACGCAAAAACGTCATCCGGGCCGCAGTTCTTCGGCAAGACGGAGACATTGGCAATACCGCCGAGATTCAGGAGAAGGCGATTCTTTGTTGAAGATCGGAACAGAACAAAATCGAGGTAAGGAACCAGCGGTGCCCCTTCTCCTCCCACAGCCATGTCCCCCGTCCGAAAGTCTCCTACCGTCGGGATGCCGGTCAGCTTTGCAATTGTTGCAGGATCGCCGATTTGGAGCGTCGATCGAATATTCTTGCCAAACATCCTCCTCGGTTGAGGAATATGATGGATCGTCTGCCCATGGGAGCCAATGAGATCGATTTTTGAGAGACGCAGGCGGTTCTTTCGTGCCAATCTTTCCACAGCATCCGCAAAGAAATGAGCGTGCAGAACATTGAGCTGGCTGATGGTGTCAACACTTCCTTGTCCGGGAAGCGAATTGGTGAGAACAAACTCACGAAATCCCTTGGGATAAGGATAGGTAATGAATGAAACGAGATGGAGCCGCATTGATAGGCCTTTGCCGGAGACTCTTACCAACGCGGCATCAATGCCATCGACAGACGTGCCGGACATTAGGCCGACGACAAGGCGGGTTGTTTTTCGCTGGAGCCGAGAGAGCAAAGACATGGATAAGATGTGTCAACTATGAATTAGCACGTTAGAGGCCATCCGACGCGAAGGAGAACCTCAAGCTTGCAAACTTTTGCTATTGGGCCTATGATTTTTGATATTACGCGCCGATGACTCCATCACCTGAGAAACATATTCTTCTTGGCTCACACATGTCTATCGCCGGCGGCGTGCACACGGCTGTCGAGCGGGGCGTGCAGATCGGATGCACGACAATGCAAATGTTCGTGAAAAACAACAACCAGTGGCACGGGAAGCCTTTGAGCGACGAAGACGTCGCAACGTACAAAGACCTTTTATTGAAATCAAGCATCGGCCCGGTCGTGGTCCACGACTCCTACCTCATCAATCTTTGCGCGAAGGACGGGGAGATTCTCAGAAAATCCCAGGCAGCATTGAAGGATGAGCTCGACCGGTGCGAATGCCTGGGAGTTGAATACCTCAATTTCCATCCGGGCGCACACATGGGACAGGGCGAAGAGGACGGACTGAATCTTGTAGCCGAGTCCCTGGACATGATCCACGAGAAAACCAGGGGGTATCATGTCAAGAGTGTCATCGAAACGACTGCGGGTCAAGGAACGTCGCTTGGCTATTCGTTTGAACAGCTTCGACGAATCATCGATCTGGTTTCCGACAACAACCGCATGGCTGTCTGTGTCGATACGTGCCACATCTTTGCCGCAGGATATGACATTGTCTCTGAGCACGGATACGAAAAGACGTTCCAGGATTTCGATGACATTCTCGGGCTCGATCGTCTCGTTGCGTTCCACGTCAACGACTCGAAACGCGAGCTGGGCTCGCACGTCGACCGGCATGAGCATATCGGCAAAGGCAAGATCGGACTCGCCGGATTCTCACACCTGATGAATGACCGGCGGTTCAAGAATATTCCGAAGATCCTTGAAACCGACAAGGGTCCGGACATGAAAGAGGATATTGAAAACATGAACGTGCTGAGGGGTTTGCTCAACGAAGGATCAACTTCCGTGTAGCGACACGTGCAGAAGTCCCATGAATATTTGGCATGACGGGCAGGAGTGTTTGTTGGGAATTGAAAGAGTAGCAATATTTCACTATGATTCTAGGAACGATTTCAACAATCTTGAGATTGGACGGAATCAGTTTGTGCCGCCCCCATTCCAGAACAGAAGCTTCGCTCGACTCTCCTCGGATCTCTCTGAAGAAACACGCTATAGCTATCAGACCTTTACTTTCTAATGGACCTGCCATGAACAAACTGCTAAGCACAATCGCATTCATACTCCTGATCCCGTGCCTATTGACGGGCCAGGAAAACAGGGGTATGAAGATTACTATCCCGGACGGAAAAGGGGGACGGACGACATTATACGGTGACAGCTATGCGCTGCTCATCGGGAATAGCGACTACAACAATGGTTGGCCAAAGCTGCCGGGGGTTAAAGACGATCTGATGGCAATTCAAACCGCACTCATGAAGCAGGGCTTTGAGGTCTCTATCATCATCGATGCAACATACGACCAACTCGACAAAGCATTCAAGGATTTCATCTCAGCGCATGGACTCAACTCGGACAACAGGCTCTTGTTCTACTATGCTGGACATGGTAACACTCAGAGGCAGTCGTATGGAGGGGATATGGGCTATATCGTTCCCATTGACGCTCCCAATCCTAATATCGACAAGAATGGATTTCTTGCCAAGGCGATGGATATGCAAGTCTTCGATTCCTATGCGCGCAGAATTCAGTCGAAGCACGCTCTCTTTGTTTTTGACGCTTGTTTTTCGGGATCTATATTTGCGCTTTCACGCGCAATTCCCGAGAATATCAGCTACAAGACTGCCGCGCCTGTGCGTCAGTTCCTAACGTCTGGAAGTGCCTTTGAGAATGTGCCAGACAAGAGTATCTTCTGCCAAATGTTTGTTGCTGCCCTTCAGGGAGAAGCGGACGTCAATCACGACGGCTATGTGACGGGTGTAGAACTTGGAGAGTTTCTGCAGGAAAAGGTCGTCAACTATTCGCGAGATGCACAGCATCCTCAGTATGGCAAAATCCGAGATCCGAACCTCGACAAAGGCGACATTGTTTTTGAATCGCTGGATGGAGGGCGTGAGAACAAACCAAAGGATGCGATTGTCGTCCAGGCAAAAGAGGTAAACCAGCCAACACAACAAAAGACTGATGAGTCAAAAGCTGATCCTCAGCTCCGTAAACAGAACGTTCAGCCTTTGGAACGAAATCCGGTTTACGTGGGGATTGCCGCCGGCTATGTTTCCGTCAGAAGAAATGAAGGGGGCGGCGGGCCCGGCGGGATCGCATTTGCTGCCAAGTGGAACGTCGGACAGATTGTCAAGAATATTGTCTTTGTGCCGGAGATACAGTACTTCTCCGTATCGGATGGTTCCAACACATTCTCGGACATTTCCTCGTATCTCAAGGCAGATTACTTTTTGAAGGAAGAGGGGGCTGTTCGACCTTTTCTCGGCTTGGGTATAGGCTACAATGCGATCATAACGAAATACTCATCCCCTTCTATTTGGGGAACATCTTACGGCGGTAGTCAGAGCTCGACCGAATTCCAGATCGGATTAGAAGTGCACGTGGGCGTTCGCTTTGAATTAAGTGAGGCTCTGGCTTTTATCGTAGAACCTCAGTATGTGCTGGTGAAAGACTTCAATCATTTCGTGGCGAAGGGCGGATTCGCACTCGCACTGCGATAGGACGCTAGCGCTTTGTGGTGTGTTTCAACACCCAGGCTGCGGGATTGGCATTGGTAGTTCAACGAACGTCGCACAAGTGGTAGCTCGGTCGTAGGTTAGTTCCGTGATGAACTCTTTGATCCTGATAGAAGAGAGTCGTAGGTGCTTCCCGATGCGCGAATTTCGTGTCTCCCTTGTTGCATGAACAAGTCCCGTCAGGGACAGATGGTCTGCAGGTTCGGATTCAACGAAAGCTCATCAAGCGCTGTTGGGAGCGGCCTGTTGGTTCATTCAACGTATTTCCATGACGCGACACAAGTTCATCCGATCTTTCACCTCTTCAGAAATACACAGCAAGGATCAGCCCTCCTGACGACATTCCTACGGTAAGTTCTGAAATATTCATTTTTGTTGCGCTGTACGGTGTCTTGTATTCTTCCTCGCCTGATTTCTTGACGCCTCCCAGGTTATACTGTCCTGCCAACGAAATATGTTCCGCTACGAACACTTCAACGCCAAAGCTGAGGTCAAGAAAAATGGATGTCGATGTTGTTATCCGTTCGTTTGTGTAGAGAACACCGAGATAGTTCGCTGAATTGACCTTCTCGCTCTTGTCCTCAAACCCGACACCGATACTTGCACCTAGGTAAGGAGAAATATCTCGTGTGATGCCCCAATGTTTTTCGATCCCCATTGAAGCTCCATACACTATGTCTTTGTCAATGTTGCCCGTGAGTGTTGTTGTCTGTTCTCGTTCGGCTTTGGAATATGAACCATTGATTGTTGTGACCTGAGCGAACCCATCAGAGACCCAATACTTGAAACCAACGCCTCCGTTGAATGAATCCAGCCGGAATTCATTGATGCTGAAGAGCACGCCCCTCCGATGTTGAGTCTCGCTTGAATCAGGCTTCTCATTCTGTGCCGCCGCTGAGGCGGTCATCAGAAGAAGACATAACAGTATCGTTTTCAATAGATATCTCCTTTCTAGGACTTTCCCCTGTACGCAACATAACCGCTTTTTGCCACCGCAAGTTGTCCTGCGTCTGTCCGCAACCATTTCCAGAAGAGGTATGCGTTGGACGTTGGGTTCAGGTTTGACCGGATGACGGCGTAGACAGGCGCCGTGTATTTGTACGCTCCGCTATTGATGGTTCCCGCGTCAGGATTGACTCCATTGACAGAAATTCTCTTGACCCCCTCGCGGGGCACCATGATTGCATTGTAGTAATAGACGGTATAACCTATGCCATTCGGATCGGATGCGATGCGGTTTACAAGTCCCATCATGTCGCTGACCATCATATCCGGGGCATCGATCATCGTTCGTCCCTGCATCACGAGCTTTTCCATCAATTCCTGACTGCCGGAATTTCTATTCCGTAGATAGGGGTTGATAACAGCATCAGTGCCGCCGACGTTCTTCCAGTTCTTAATATCACCGACAAAGATGCCGATGAGCTGTTCAGGGGTGAGACTGTTGATTGGATTGGTGGAATTGAGCAAAAATACAAGTCCGTCCAGTGCAATAGGTGCAACCGACATGCGCACACCGAGACTTTCGGCAAGTCGAAGATGATCCTGTGACGGTTCGTTGGCAACAAGAATGACATCGGTGCTGTCACGGATCAGTCTCTCGTATGCCAGGATTGTTTTGTTGAAGTAGATATTTCTGACAAATGTGACTTCTTTCGGTTTTGACGTATCATTCTCCGGGTACGGCTGCATGGTCCCATCGAAGGATTCGTACGTCCTGTACTTCAAATTGAAAATCTCGCAGGCCAGCACAACCATCATTGGGCGGTTTGATGTGGACCCATCGACTCTGGGGAAATTCTCGACCGTAAAGTGGCTGAGGTTGACGACTTCTCCGGGAATGGGATTTTCGTTCTCCGTAATCCCGCAGCCAAACATCGTGAACATGAGAAAGAAAAGGATAACAAACTCTAGGAGGCTACTTCTATGTTCCATTTCCATGATGAGCTCCGGAGTCTATGAAATCGAGAGAGCACAAACCTGGAGCTATATCTGAAGCCGCGGTTGTTGCTGTCGCCGAAGTCGTTGCTGTCGCCGAAGTCGTTGCTGCCGCCGAGGTTGTTCTCTGTCGCCGAGGTCGTTCCCTGTCGCCGAGGTCGTTCCCTGTCGCCAAGGTCGTTCTCTGTCGCCGAGGTCGTTCTCTGTCGCCGAGGTCGTTCTCTGTCGCCGAGGTCGTTCTCTGTCGCCGAGGTCGTTCTCTGTCGCCGAGGTCGTTGACCTCGGCAATGCGGTTCGGGCATTCGACCTCGTTTTTCTTCCACTTATCACAACACCTCGATCTCTCCATGCCAGGGCCAATCATTTGCATCTTTCACCAGGCCCGCTCGAACAGGATTATTGAACACATAGTCCAGTTTCTGCATATAGCTTGTGTCGTTTCGTAAGAGATGATCAAAGAATTCGCGTTCCCAAACATGTCCTTTGATTCCACATGCTTTCTTTATCCTTTTGCTCGTCCACTCCTTCCAGAATTTCATATAGGTGGAAAGATCTTTTTCCTCATTTCCCGGGGCGCAGAAGAAATGAACATGATTCGGCATTATCACATAGCGCCCGACATGCCAGCCATGGCGTTCTTTGGCACTGTTCCATTCTTCCTCGAGAACTGCGGCTGCTTCTGGATTTGCCAGAATTTTCCTTCGTTCATCCGTGCATGTAGTGATAAAGAAAACAGGGTTTACGATCCAAATTCGCTCCAGTCGTTTGAGATGCGAATGCTTCATGTTCTGTAATCACTTGTAGCCGAGGTCCGGAGATACTTGTGGCCGAGGTCCGGAGATACTTGTGGCCGAGGTCGTTCCCTGTCGCCGAGGTCGTTGACCTCGGCAATGCGCCGACCTCGGGTTTCTTCCTGGATTTCCCGCGACGACCCGTCGCGGCCACAAAATCCAATTCCTAAGATTCCCTCCCCTCAACAATCTTTATCTCTTCTTCTGATCTGTCTTCCACTCGACTTTCTGTATCCGAGGATGTTCTCTATGGCCGAGGTCGTTCCCTGTCGCCGAGGTCGTTGACCTCGGCAATGCGCCGACCTCGGGTTTCTTCCTGGATTTCCCGCGACGACCCGTCGCGGCCACAAAATCCAATTCCTAAGATTCCCTCCCCTCAACAATCTTTATCTATTCTTCTGATCTGTCTTCCACTCGACTTTCTGTATCCGAGGATGTTCTCTATGGCCGAGGTCGTTGACCTCGGCAATGCGCCAACGCGACCAACGGTCGTGGCCACAAAATCTTATTCCCAAGATTCCTTTCCCTCCACTGGTTTTGTCTCTTCTCCCGTCAGTCAATACAACCCGTACACTCGGCCAGCTGTCTTACTGTCCAGGATTCTACACTGCTTATCGAGGTGGTTGAATTTGCGACGGCCATAGAAGAGGGGAATGGCTGGATTGGTTGTATGAAAGTTAGAGAAAGTGAGTCATAGAAGCAAAATATCCACCGACACGCATGGCCCTCTTCAGCGTGCCTTGACATCCTTTTTCAATCGGTGTACATTGGTATGGGAGGCCCGACATGGCGGTGGAGATAACGCTTAAAGACACACTCAGGAAGAATACCGTCGAGGGCACACTCTACTCTCCTCTTCCCAACAAATGGGTGCAATGTTTTTCCTGCGGACACCGCTGCAAAATTTCCCCCGGCAAAGACGGCATCTGTAAGATCCGTTTCAATCACGATGGGATTCTGTTTGTTCCTCATGGTTATGTTTCAGGGATTCAGCTTGATCCCGTCGAGAAGAAACCCTTTTTTCATGCCTTTCCCGGCAGCAAAGCACTCAGCTTCGGTATGCTCGGATGCGACTATCATTGCGGTTACTGCCAGAATTGGATCACCTCGCAGACGCTGCGGGATCCGGAAGCTCTCTCCTCCATCGAACGGATAACACCGGAGGATCTTGTCGACATGGCGCTCCGCTCGAAAGCGCGGATCGTCACCAGCACGTACAACGAGCCGTTGATCACGAGCGAATGGGCCGTCGAGATCTTCAAGCTGGCGAAGCGAGCCGGCCTGGTAACCTCGTATGTTTCAAATGGCAATGGGACTCCGGAAGTGCTCGACTATCTGCAGCCGTGGCTCGACTTGTTTAAGATCGACCTGAAAGGATTCAGCCAGAGAGAATACTCACGACTCGGAGGTTCTCTCACGAGTGTCCTTGATACAATTAAGAGCGTCCACGCACGTGGATTCTGGATGGAAATTGTGACGCTCATCGTGCCGGGATTTAACGACTCAAATGAAGAGTTGACCGATCTCGCGAAATTCATTGTCTCCGTCTCTCCAATGATACCCTGGCACGTGACGGCATTTCACCGTGACTACAAGATGACTGAGCCGTACAACACACCCGTCCGATCCCTGTTGCGTGCGCGAGAGATCGGTCTCAAGGAGGGTTTGAAATTTGTCTATTCCGGAAACCGTCCCGGAGAAGTTGACGGAACAGAACATACATACTGTCACGCTTGTGGAGAGACCTTAATTGAGCGAATCGGGTTTCATGTCACAAGTTTTCGGCTCAAGCAAGGATGCTGCTTCAAGTGCGGTACGGCCATTCCAGGTCGATGGGAGTAGCGGTATTCATTCCATGTTCCATTGATACGCAGTCCTATACTGAAGGGGCATTATGGACACGAACCTGAATGAAATGGAAGAGCAATACATCCACCGGTTGATGACATGGGACCGGCTTAGAATGCCGCTTGGGTGGTTTTTCATGACGGTGCTGGTGCTGGGTGGACTCGTGATTGTTCTGGCGGTCTACCTTACCTTGCAGCGACTCAACGATGAAAATGTCATGTGGGTGACTGTTCCTGGATTTCTGTTGGGAATACTGTTGATCCTGTTTGCCATCGCGGGTGTATATTGGATCAGGGAACGTCATCGCATCGCATCCATTGTCAGAAAAATCTATCATACGTCTAGACCTGCATGAGTGTTTTTGTTCACCAGAACAGGCCTGAGCCAGGCAATCATCCATCGACATGGTGACCAGCGTACGATGGCGACCATAAGACATCATCCCGACGCGAAACGAATGATCGACGCATATATTGCGAAGTCGGCTCCGTTTGCACAGCCGATCTGCCGAAAACTCAGAACGACCATTCTTCGAGCTCAGCCGGAGATAATCGAAGACTGGAAGTGGGGGCCAAATTATTACTGCAATGGCATGGTGTGCGGGTTCGGGGCGTTCAAGCAGCATGTCACTCTGACTTTTTTTCGCGGCGACGCAATGAGAGACACCAAGAAGCTCTTTGTGGCTGGAGAATCCAACAAGCACAATCGCAATATCAAGTTCTCCGACGTCAACGAATTCGACGAGAAAACCCTGACGGCGTATATCAACGAAGCTGTGAGGATCAATGTCAAAGGCATCGCCATCAAGGAGAGAACAATCGTGCTGCCGGCAGATTTTAAGGGGGCTCTCAGGAAGAAGAAGCTGTTGGAAACGTACGATACCATGAGTTATACAAATCGTAAAGAGTTTGCTCAATGGATTCTCGGCGCCAAGAAAGAAGAAACCAGGCAGTCGAGGATCGAGCGAGCAGTGAAACTCATAGCCAGGGGCGAATCGTTAAACTGGAGATCGTTGGATTAAGGAGGCTCGGAAATGGTTCATCATGCAGCCAATCTTGGAACAAGTAATCATCTTGCCGTGCTCGTGGAAAGGAAACTAGGTGTCCTGATCTCTTTGGCCTTTCTCCTGTTCTCCTCCTGTACCCTGCTCGTTGCTCAATACACCAACATCAGAATTAGCAGTCCTTCTAACAGGGATCCAGAAGAGGTTACGATCGCCATCAATCCAAAGAATCCGCTCAATCTCATCGCCGGAGCGAATCTTCGCTATTATTATAGTTCAGCAGACGGTGGCCTTACATGGATACAACGTCAACTTCCTACAAGGACATGGGGTGATCCGTCTGTTATTTTTGACGCTGATGGTCGAGCGTACTACGGTCATCTTTCGGACTGGCGGAATACGCTGGGTGGAGACTGGATTGATCGACTGACAATTCATCGATCTTCGGACGGAGGTCAGACATGGTTTGACTCCGTAACCGTTGGTCACAATCCGCCAAAACACCAGGACAAAGAATGGCTCGCTGCCGACATGACGAATTCACTCTACAAGAACACGCTGTACATGGCATGGACGGAGTTTGACACCTATGGGAGCTCCAAATCCACCGACAGCACACGCATTCTCTTCTCCCGGTCGACCGACGGCGGCACATCGTGGTCAACTCCCTTTAAAATCAGCGACCGGGGTGGCGATTGCATTGACAGCGACAACACTGTGGAAGGAGCCGTACCTGCGGTTGGACCGAACGGTGAAGTGTATGTTGCCTGGGCCGGGCCTCGCGGCCTTGAGTTCGACAAATCGACCGATGGAGGCAAAACATTCGGCAATGATGTGGCTGTTACGTCCATGCCGGGAGGGTGGGATTTCAACGTGTCGGGTATCTATCGATGCAATGGACTGCCTGTCACCGCGTGTGATGCCAGCAATTCGCCTTACCGCGGATCGATCTACATTAATTGGTCGGATCAGCGCAACGGAGCCAACAATACCGATATCTTCCTGGTAAAGTCAACTGATGGGGGGACAACCTGGGGTACCGTGAAGAAGGTGAACGACGACAATACCACGGACCACCAATTCTTCACGTGGATGACCGTGGATCAATCGAACGGTTATCTGTACCTCGTCTTCTATGACAGACGCAACTATGCGGACAGCACAACGGATGTCTATTGTGCCCGATCGACAGATGGCGGAGAGTCGTTCACCAATTTCAAGGTCAGTCAGACATCCTTTCTTCCGCGACCCAATATTTTCTTTGGAGACTACGCGAATATCGCCGCGATGAATGGAAAAGTGTACCCGATTTGGATGCGGTTAGATGGAACGAGTCTGAGCGTTTGGACTGCGCTGATCGACGAGACGCCGTCGGCAGTTAGCCCGTCAGCCTCCTCTGTTCCTTCCGAGTATGAACTTGCGCAGAACTTCCCCAATCCATTCAATCCATCGACGACGATTCGCGTAGTTCTTCCACGCAGCGGTCGGGCGCACCTGGCAGTGTTCGATGCGCTCGGAAGGACGGTTGCTACACTGCTGGATGGTGAACTGCCGGCAGGAATTCATCATGTTCGGTTCTATGCCGATAATCTGCCTGGTGGCGTCTACTACTATCGATTGCAGGCAAAGACATTCACGGAGTCAAAGAAACTAATTCTCTTGAAGTAGACTTTTCCACTCGCATCGTTTAAGAAAGGAATCTCATGTCAAAGAAACCTTCCATCTCCATGAATGTCACTATCAAGGCGGCGCCGGAAGACATATTTGCCGCGTTGACGAATTCCAAGATCATCCTGGAGTGGTGCGGCCAAAAAGGAAACGTAGAAGCAAAAATCGGCGGTAAGTTCGAAATGTTCGACGGATGGGTGAAAGGCAAGGTGCTCGCCTACGAACCGGGAAGATCTCTCGCCTATACCTGGCATCCCGCCGAATGGCAAAAAGAGTGGGACGCGTCGATCGTGACGTATGCGCTCACCAAAACCAAATCCGGTACGAAGATTTCTTTGAAGCATTCCGGGTTCCCGAATGAACAGGAAATGAAGAGTCATCACAGCGGTTGGGACAAACATGTCTTTGAACCGCTAAAAGAGTTCTTCAAAGCTTGACGAAGCGCAGTACCTATTCATAAACTCTTCGACAGGGGACGTATTCGGAGAGCCTGCAAAGTCCTGAATACCGTTTTTTGTTCCCAAGACACCGTCAGAATTGTTTTTCCCATGATTCACGTGGACTGTTATCTCCAAAATGAATCTTGAATGTTTTTCTTGTGACAAAAGGGTATACTTGCATGTGAAACCACTCGAAGGAGGGATCGTTGGATGATCAAGGGAAATGCTCATCATGTCATCATCGTTTCTTTGTTGGTGCTGGCCGGGTGCTTGGCGCCGCAGACCCACAAAGGGGACACGGAAGCAGCAGCGAAACCCGAATTGACGCTGCAAGTGGCAAGTCTTAACCTGTCAGGTCTCAACAAACGTATCGAGAAGAAAGACATTGAGAGGTTCTCAAGGATGCTCAAAAAGGAGCAGATAGAGGTGCTCTCGGTTCAGGGTATCACCCGATATCCCGATGTTGAGACGCGTGTGGATTTCGTGAACGAGCTCATTGGCAAATCTGACATGCGTCATGCGTTCGGCGAGATGATAAATAGCTCCGGACGTCAAACAGGAAACGGGATCTTCAGTTCCTATCCGCTTCGCAACAACCGTAATCAGCCATTCGAGGGGGTGAAGTCTGCGTCCTTCGAAGCCGCGCTACAGTCATCCATCGATGGCGGCGTGAAAGATATTGTCATTGTCAGCACTCTCTTGCCGTCCAAGGCATCCGAAACAGAACAATCCGCGTGCTTGCGTATGATCTCCAAA
>Ga0315286_10003162_pt1 | contig 15443 bp, 19 predicted proteins | sample YL17G10_0_MG_FD_205038 | JGI IMG/M metagenome (GOLD analysis project Ga0315286, IMG submission 205038) | Sediment microbial communities from Yellowstone Lake, YNP, Wyoming, USA - YL17G10_0 | ecosystem: Environmental > Aquatic > Freshwater > Lake > Sediment | place: USA: Wyoming | collected...
ATTGCCGGGCTTTGTTTTTGCTCGGCGCTGCGCGGAGAGGAGAAAATTGCCTATGATGCCGCTCAAAAAATAACCGACCTTAAAAACCCTGTTGACTGGCTTGAATTAGGCGCGGATTTCCGTTTCAGGTTTGTTTACGATGATGCCAGGAGGCTCGACAAAGAAGCCGTCGGGCACGACAGGATTCAGACGCGTTATCGCGTCAGGGTGCGGGCGAAGATTAAGCTCACTGAAGACCTTGATTTTAATATTCGCCTTATAACGGAACCGCGATATATTATCCGCCCGCCTTCCGAGCCTCACCACTGGGCGTATAATGAGGCGTTATTTGATAATTTCAATCTGACTTGGCGAAATGCGTTTGATTTGCCGATGACCGCGGTAATTGGACGGCAGGAGATAAAACTCGGCACCGGCTGGCTCATCTGCGATGGCACTCCGTTAGACGGCGGACGCACCGCTTTCTTTGATGCTCTCAGGTTTACGTATGAACTGGAAAACTGGGACACCACCGCCGATTTTATATTGGTCGATAACCATGGCGACACCGCAAAATGGCTCAAGCCCTTTAACGACAGGGACATCGACCTTGCCGAGCAGGATGAAAAAGGCGCCATATTGTATTTTAACAAAAGAACATCAAAGGATTCCGGTATCGACCTGTATTTTATTTACAAGCACGATACTCATCGAATCATAAGCAGCGGCTCCGAAGGCGAGATTTATACGCTCGGCACTCGGTTCTACGGCAAATTCAACGAACACTGGCAGTACAGTTTTGAGTTTGCCCCGCAGTTCGGGCACAAAAACGGCAAGAGCCTCGGCGCCTTTGCGGCCAATAATCAATTGATTTACAATTTCAATGACGAGAGAAAAAACAGAATCTATCTCGGCTATGAGTATCTTTCCGGCAATGACGACCCCGACAAAAATTTCGACAGAGGCTGGGGCCGCGTCGATACCTGGAGCGTCCTGTATCAGGGCAATATTGATGCCATTGACGGCAGGGCGTATGACAATTCCAATCTGCACAGGATTTATGCCGACTGGGCGACCTTCCTCACGGAGAAAACAGAGCTGAAAACCGGTTATGCGCTGCTTTTTGCCGACGAGAACACATTTAAAGGCGGCACTGGGGGCTTAAGCAAAAGCGGCAACTTCCGCGGCCAGCTGCTCACGACTGTGCTTTCATACAAAATCAGCAAAAATATAGAGCACAGACTGGAAGGAGAATTATTTATCCCCGGCGATTTCTACAACGACGACAGAAACGACCCTGCTGTCTTTGTCAGATACGGTGTTTTGTTTACATGGTAGTTTGATTCGTCGGTTGGAAAAATAAAAAAATGGGACTTCTATGTGTCGTGGATACCAGATATACTTTGCTTGCGCGGAAAGAAATAAAAGACATTTATGTTATATTATCGCCGAATCTGAAGACTTGGTTATGTAACCAAGTCTTTAATATTGGAAATCTTAATTAACGGTTAAAAACAGAATGGACTTATTGAGTATTCGCTGGATGCGTAATTTACTCGGGTCGCGATGGTTTCCGATTGTACCTCAATTTATAATGCTGGGCGTTTTTTGTCTGATTATCGCCGGCGGACTGGGTGTCGTTACCAACGACATGGCCTTTGCTGCAGTGCTGCGAAATACGAACCTGGCGAACCTGCTGGTCTGGTCATACTGGTGGCCGTTGATTTTAATTTCCGCGATTTTACTGGGCCGTGTGTGGTGCATGGTCTGCCCGATGGAGCTGGTTTCTTCAGTGGTAGTGAAAATCGGACTTCGGCGGCAGGTCCCGGATGTGCTAAAAAGCAGATGGGTTATAACTATTTTCTACGCACTTATTCTGGTTGTAGGGATGTATACCTTTGCGATACACCGGGTGCCGCACAGAATGGCGGTCTATATGCTCGTGCTGTTCGGGGCGGTTTTATTGACCAGTTTTATATTCGAAAAGCGGGCATTTTGCAGTTATGTTTGCCCCATAGCTCACATGCTTGGTCTGTATTCCTGCGTTTCGGTGCTCCAGTGGCGGGCAAAAGATTTATCTCTGTGCGATGGTTGCAGGACAAAAGACTGCATAGCTGAAGATAGTCACTACAATCTCATCGGGCGTTCGTGCACAAGCAATCTTTACCCTGCGGCAATTAAGGATAACCGTGACTGTTTGCTTTGCACGCAATGCCTGAAGGTATGCCCGAACGATAATTTGCAGTTTTCTGTGAGAAAGCCGGTTGCCGACTTTTTCGGACGGATTGAATTGCAGGCTGCCGAGGTGGGTTTTCTTCTGGCGGTGAGCGCGTTTGTAATCTATGACATTCTTCCGGAATGGCCCGTTACAGAAAAGATTCTGATGTGGCTGCCGAAAACTCTGGCCGGCGCCTTTGGAACGACAGGGATTGTGTCAAACCTGCTGAAAGGGACAGTTCTGTTTGTAGTGTTGCCTGTCCTGCTGCTTTTAGCGGTGGCGGCCATGGCAAAGGCCTTCTCAAAGGAACGTTTTAGCAGTATTGCCAAAGGTTTCGGACTCCTGCTGCTTCTTACAGTTGCCTGTACTCATTCGGTCAAAGGACTATTTAAGATGGTTTCGCGAATACCATATTTAAGATATGCCTTTGCCGAGCCCAAAGGCGTTGAGGCGGCAACCGGTATATACAGCAAAGTTATAACAGTGGACAAGTCTGCACTTAATATACTTGAGCCAATCACAAATTACATATGGGCCGCCGTAGCAGTAACAGTGCTTGTAGTCACTTTTTTAATTCTTCGCAGCTCAGCCGCCATGAAAAAGTATGATACCGGTGCAAAAGCTGCATTGCTTTTGGGCGTGCTGTTTTACTGGTGCATTTTGGCGATGGCAATCATTATGTGGCGATTCTAAATTCATCCCGAGGGCATTTATCCATAAGCTTCCAGGAAGAATCACATAGAGCACAAGTTAGAAGGCGAATTGTTCGGCCCGGGCGATTTCTACAATGACGACAGAAACGACCCCGCTGTCTTTGTCAGATACAATCTTGTTTTCACCTGGTAATCATTTTCTGCCGCAGGAAATCAAAATTGCTGTTTCCGCCTCAGGTTACTATCTGCCGCCGCGGCCGCCTCGTCCGCCGGCCCCGCCCGAACCGGGCATTGTTATGCCGCGCTGCTGCATCCTTGTCTGCATGGCCTGCCTGAACGCAGCTCGCTGTGCCCTCTGTTCGGCTGTGCCTCTCTCAGACCTTGCACGCATATTCGCAGGATTTGCTCTTCTGCCGCCGGACTGACCGGCCTGCTGCTGGCGGGCACGGTCTTGCCGGGCCAGCCGGTTAGGGTCATTTGGTTCATTGGCATCACGGCGTCTTGGCGGCATCTGCTGACGCATCTGCGCGAAATCCGCACGCTGCGTCTGCATTCTGTCGATTATATTGTCAAGATATGCCGTCTTCTGCGGCTCATCGGGCAGTGAAAAATATGTCTCCATCTGATAGTTCATCACCTTTTCGCCGCCCTCGCGCATATACATAAACTGCTCGCGAGGCGACACCTTCTTAAACTCGGCGCTGTCCATATAAGCCATTATCTCCTGCGGCTGCTGCTTATTGGGATTGGGAAGATTATTATCGTTCCATTCTCTCCTCTGCCGTCCGAACTCGTCTGTTGATTCCGCATTGCTGCTGCCTTTGAACATATAGTACAGTCCACCTGAGGCTGAAAGGCAGACAACGACTATAATAACTGCGATAATCACATTTCTTTTCTTGTTTGACGATGGCGGTCGAAGTGTTCCGGAATACATCCCGCACCTTCTTTCTAATCTGTAATAATTTTATTATTCTTGCGCTTTTTCAAAATCTCGCACCTTTCGGTCTTCGTAAAACAGCAATTCTTCGAATATTTAGAAGGTGCGGGATACATTATTTGTTCCTTTCTCTATCAGCTACTAAAGTGTCAGCAAAAAGCCACATTCTTGCCTCAGCTCTGCCCGGTTTTCCGTGAAAAGTTTCATAATCCCTCAATATCCATACCTCATTTGTGCCGAAACGCTGTGCTAACCGGCTTTTCTCGATAACCTGTTCGGCTAATATTCTATTGTACTCATAACTTGAGCCTTCATGTCTGAAGTATGTTGTATTTTTTTCTGGCCATCTGTCGGCAGGACACTTCAGTGCTTCAGGGCCGCTAAGATATTTGCCGAGCACGGCATAAAGGGGAGTGGAGTTGTCAATCGGAACGGTAACCGGCATGTTTGTAATTGTCGGCATAACATTCTTATTGTCGTCCAGATACATTCGAAAGGCAATCATGCAGCCGTGCAGGTTTTCTTTGCAGCCGGTTTTATAGGCGACCCTGCGGGCAGCGGCCAGGGCCGGCATAAGTATGCCCAAAAGCATGGCCATTATCGACAGCACCACTAAAAGCTCAACCAGCGTAAACGCTTTTTCCCTATCTCTCATATCCTTTAACCTGTTTGCAGACTATTAGATTCGTATTTTTACCGTTAATTCAGTGGTTGGTTCCCTGCACGGGTAACGAACAATTTTTTGTTTTTTTCTGCCATTTGCACTTTTCCACTTTTTAAAGACGCTTTCAGTCCGCCGATTATTGCAGAAAAATGAAGATTTTTCGTTTTTTCCGCCCAAAAGCCCCCAAAAGGGGCTCATATTAACTTGTCAAATAACTGTCAGGGTTATTTCTGCAGCCGTTTTTCTGCCAGTACCGCCAGTATCTTTGAAGCCGTCGCCGGCTCGATGGTCGGTATTAATTCCTGCTGTTCTGAATCAGGCGTTTCTCTGCCGCCGGGCCGCAGCGTCAGAATGTCTAAACACGCCTTTCGGCTGGTCTCCTGGTTTTTACAGTCGCAAAGCTGAACCAGCCTTGCCGCCGCCAAAGGAATATATTTTGAAAGTATAATCTGACTTTGTCTCTTTGCAGATTCAATCCTGTCTGAAATCGCTTTGCTGAAAGACTTATCTTTCAGCCATTGCTGCCAGAGACTGCGGGAGATGTTGTGTTTTTTCAGGACGGCCGCCTCATCGCCGCCTGATTCAAACAAATCGTCAATGACTTCTAATTGTTTTGGCGTGAGGTTATTCATCTTTTTTGTATCCTAAATCTTTTTTTACCTGAGCAAAAAACACGGCTATCGGTTTTCTGCTTTTTCCGTTTTTGGATTCGGTTGCCATATTGACAATAGTTTTGAAAATCTCCGGCGCGAATTTGCCCGCCGCTATGTTTTCCTTGACCCATCGGACAAGATTTCGCAGGCTTGTGGTATCAGAAACAGTTCTGCCTCTGAAAATCCCGCTCAGTATATCGTAGAACCGTATGGTTTCCATTTCGAGCGATGCTGTCGCAGCGTGTCGAAGCGAAGAACCGGCAGATTGAAATGCCGAACTCGGATTCGAATTCGAATTATTACTTTCATTCCCTTCGCTTCGCTTCCCTTCGCTTCGCTTGGCTATACCTATGCCATTGCCTGTGCCATCGCTTTTCCACCGGCCTATTGCTCCCTTAATCCCCTTTTCAGACTGAACTTGTAAAAACTGCCGTGCTCTTTCCAGTTCAGCCGTCACTCTTTTGTGATAAATTCGTCCTCGTTTTATGATGAATTTTCGTTTGACAAATTCCCATACTTTCTCAAAATCAGGACAGTTGCACAGGTGTTTCAAGTCCTCGATATTGAAGGGCAATCCGCCGTTGTTCTCGTAGAGATAGAAAATTATTGTGCAGTAAACGCCTCTTTCCCGGGCGTTCATTACCTGAAAAACCAAATCGGAAATAAACGCTCCTGCTTCGAGCGAAACATATTTGATTTTTGTCTTTTTCATATTTGCCTCCCTGCCATTTCATTCAAATATTTTTGTGCGATTATTGTTATAGCTTTTGCCGTTTTCTCGGCTTTTCCCGCTTCCTGACGGTCGCGGCTCTGTTGGGTTTTTATTGCCGCATCAAGAGCGGAATTAACAATCTTTATCTGCTCATCGTCTAAAAAGAAAATCAGAGTATTCAAAAAGGCTTTAGTGTTGTCCGGTTTGAAATTTGAGATTTGAGCTTTCAAATTTGGAATTTGAGATTTGAAGTTTGAGATTTTTTCTATTACCTGTTTTGTGTCGGGCAGTAACTTTGCAAGTTCTTTCGCGCCGAATTTTTCGCTCAGGTTTTTGATAAGCGCTAATTTCGCCGCCAATTCATCTTTCCCGCCGAGCCTGTTTAATGTTGCAAGCAGTATCCTCACCTGTTCGTCATCGACGTCCCAGACGGCGCAGTCCGCCAATGTCTCGCCCAGCTCTTTTAGTGCGTCTGCCCTGTGATGGCCGTTGATAATCTCAAAGTGGTTTTCAATCTCAGGATGTTTTCGCACAATCAAAGGCTCGTAATTTCCCGATTGCCCGATTAGTCGTTTAAGTTTCCCAAACGCCTGTTTGCTCATCCTGTTCGGATTTTCAGGATGCGGCAAAAGTTTATCAAGCGGTATCCTGATAATTGTATTTGTATTTTGCATAGGCATTTTTCTTAAATCTTCAATTTGATTTTTGCGTTTCTCCACAGGTAATATACCGGCCGTTCGGTCAGTCTGCTTAAAATAAATTCTGTTCTCGCCAAACAGTCCGGTATATTCCTCGCCCTTCTGCCGTAAGCGGCAAGAAAATCCTTTATCTGTTTTTCAATAAAGCTCTTTGCCTTTTCATTTAGCCTCTGCAGTTTGCTGTGCGTCCTTTCAATATCGACAAGGTCAATCTGTTCAATGCCGACCGCACTCATGGCCGCTCGCAGTTTAACGGCACGCGGCGGCTCGGTGCCTTCGAATTTCATCATCCCTGCCTTTTCAAAAAATGGATTGACCTTGCCCATCACCGCAAGCGCCTCGATATAAGGCATATTCAAAAGCGGCATCGTCTTTTGCACCAGTTCATGTGCAAGTCCCAGCGCCCTGTATCTCGGCTCAATCACCACTCTTGCGATTGTGCGTATATTATTATTGACAAGCTGCATCGTTGCGCTGCCGCTCCCCAGTTTATTAAACAGCCCTTCCGTCGCGACATTGCGTAATTGAACAGAGCACGCCGGCATTGAATAAATGATTATTCCGACCACAGGCTCTATCTGTTCTCTCATCGGATGGGTATCGATGATTTTATAAACCGCCGTTGTAAACCCCGTCCGGCTGTCTCGATAATGAAACCGGGCTAATGATTTGTAATCAGCAATTGAGCCGGAAACAATCTTCAGATATCTTTTTATCGTGCAATTCATAAAAAAATCTCAAATCGGATTTTTATATATAACTTCTGCTTCTCCCGCCAGATGCTTTATTACAATCACTTCCGGCTGCAAATCGCTGAGTACATCATCATGTGAACTTGCGAGGATAAATGTTTTGCCGCTTTTTGTTGCGAATTTTCGGATATTTGCGCAGATGACCGCCGCTGTTACCCTGTCAAGACTGCTGCAGAACTCATCGGCAAAGATAAATTGTTTCTCGCTGGCAAGCGCCTTTGCGATTCGGTATCGGTACTTTTGTCCGTCGGATAGATTCACAGGCGAATTAAGAACGCAAAAAACATCTGTAAGGCCCGCGTTGCTTAATGTCCTGAGTGTCTCAAGAAAATCCGACTTAATCCCGCCGGGCGTTCCTGCGGGGTCGATGCAGTCAACGCAGGTTTTGTCACCAGGCAGCGGGATTTCGTCGATATTGATTTTTTGTTCTGTGCCGAGTGTATTATAAAATTCTTTAAGCAGAACGCTTTTCCCGCATCCGGAGGGTCCTGTGATATAGCAGATTTCACCGGCCGACAGTTTAATCTCGCATTTATGTATGATTGCATTATTTTTTAATCTTTGCACTGTTATTCCAAAGGCCCTCATAACATCTGCCGCCTTGTCCGTCAGTGGCAGGTCCCATTCAAATTTCCTGTTTGCCGTTAATGTCGTAATCATAATCACCTCATAATTCAGCATTCAATATTCAGCGTTCAGGTTGTTTTGAACATTTGAATTTTGGTTATTCGTATTTGTTTCGGATTTCGATATTCGAATTTCGGATTTTTCCTTGCGCCTTCGTGGCTCTATCCTTACAAAAAACTTGCGCATCTTTGACGGATTTTCGACAAGATTTAGGTGTGTTGAATTTGTAAGTGTTTGCAGGCAATGGGGAAGAGATTTTTATTTTTTCAAAATCGCGCAAGTAAAATCTTGCGCGTTTTGTTTACCCTGTGAGACTTGCCCCGTTAGATGCGTCAGTTAGCTACTTGGGTATGCTTTAGCTATCTAACTGGGGTGTTTTCCAAGACGGCTATCTCATCGGGGCCGAAACGGACAGGGTATTTAAATATATTTAATATTTTTGTTGACTTTAAAAGTCCAGTTTATATAATAGGTGTTTTTGGTGTATATCCTTTCATCTCTCAAGAGTATGCTTCCAATAAATTAAAACCGAGAGATATTATTTTAAAACGGCCTATAGACAGGCCAAGGAGCAGTAAAGTGAATACAGGTACAGTAAAATGGTTCAATTCGGACAAGGGTTATGGTTTTATTACTCCGGATGACGGCAGCAGTGACTTGTTCGTCCACTATTCGGAAGTTAAGACCGCTGGCTACGCAAATCTCGACGAAAACCAGAAGGTTAATTTTGAGGTTGGACAGGGCAAAAAAGGCCCCTGCGCAAACAACGTAACCCCGGTAGCAGCCCCGGACGAAGCCCCCGTAGCCTAACCAATCAGCAGGATTTGCAGAAATCGAATGGCCCGCCTCAAGCGGGCCTTTCTTCAAAAAACAGCGAATTTTTCCATAGCTTCTATCCATTTGATTTTTCATAGATTTGAGGTTACAATAGTTTTCCAAAGCATTGATAAATCCGAAACGGAGAATAGTAATGGGTAAAAAACTGTATGTCGGAAATATAAGTCCTGCCGCTGACCAGGCAAGCCTCGAAGCCTTGTTTTCAGTATTTGGAACGGTTAAAAAAGCTTATATAGTTACTGACCGTCAGACCGGCGAAAGCAAGGGTTTCGGTTTTGTTGAGATGAGCAGTGACGCCGAAGCTAAAGCGGCAATAGATGCACTGGATGGAAAAGACTGCGGCGGTTACACAGTCAAGGTCAATGAAGCCAAATCCAAATAAGTCCATCGTCCCCACTTGCCTTGACTAATTGTTAAAGCTATTATTTGTCCCAAAATAAAGAATAAAATAGGGGACGTCGGGTTTGTTGAAAAAAATCCCGCCATCGGCGGACTCCGCATCCGAGAAAAGCCCGCTCTATCACGCCAGGATAATCAAGGGCCTGATGAGCCGGCTGATTGACGTAGCGTTAATTGAAAGGAGCAAGTATGTCGTTGACGGAAAGAGAACTGTGGACGGTGCTCCACGGGATGTGCCTTGGGGCGATATTTCTATTAGCATTTAGCGGCGGGATGGCTGAACTATGGAGTTTGCGAAGAGAGTTGGTAACCGAGGCCGGCATCCAAAAGTCCGTGCGGCGGCTGATAATCGGCACATGGACGATGGCAGTTGTGGCCTGGCTTACGGTCATAAGCGGCACGTATATTGTTTACCCCTGGTATCGTGCCAGGCCGCCCGTACAGCCCGCAGCGGCTGTATCAGCGGCGGAAAAAAACGATTTGACGCGCTATCCGAAGACGTATCTGATGGCCAATCCAAGCACCGCTCAGTGGCACACGTTTGGTATGGAATGGAAGGAACATATCGCGTGGTTTAGCCCGATTCTGGCGACGACGGTGGCATTTGTTGTGAGCTGTTACCGCGGGCAGTTGGCGCAGGACAAAATGTTGCGATGGTCGCTGATGACGCTGTTTGTACTCAGCTTTGTTACAGCGGGTGTGGCGGGTTTACTCGGTGCCTTTATCACCAAAGCTGCACCGCTGCATTGAAAGGATTAAACAATATGGAAACAAAACAAACACTTAATAACGGTGCCGCAGCGGCGGCGATTCTGGCGGCGGGAATTGGAAGCTTTGCCTTTGGACTGGCGGTATGCCTTTCACAAGCCGTCAAAGCGGTAGAAAATTTCTTCACTTTCTCTGCGGCGGTTGGGCCTCTGTCCGGCAAGACCAGTGCGCCAATTGTCGTGTGGCTGGTTAGCTGGATTATACTCGGCCTGATGTGGAAAAATCGGCAGGTAAGCTTTGGCAAAGTGTTCGCAGCGGCATTGGCGATGATTGCGATGGGACTGCTGGGGACATTTCCCCCATTTTTTGACATGCTCTGAAAACAGACCTCCCGAATGCTGTATTTTTGTTTTTCTTTCCGAGTCATTTAGCCCCTCGGCCAGCCGAGCGGGTTCATAAAAATAACGTTTCGGCCAATGGCCGAACTCCTCAATTTTTATTTTTTCATTTTTATTTTTTATTTTCTTTATTGGATATTCGACGTTCGAAAATACTCACTACTTTACCTCACTACTTAACTCACTTCCTTACCTTTACCTCACAACTGCTGTAAGGCATTCCCTAACGAACTGCATATTAATCGCAATTGTTTTTCATTCGATGTTGAGAGTTCAATTGTTCAATGTTCGATGTTCGAGTCGTTTTGAACATTTGAATTTTGGTTATTCGAATTTGTTTCGGATTTCGATATTCGAATTTCGGATTTCTCTTTCGCCTGTTCCCTAATTATTTTTAATACTCTGTAATACGTAAGTTTTCTGTTCTTTGCGATTTTTGTCATTGGCAGACCTCTGACGAAGTAGTCTTTGAGTATTTCCATTTTTTCAGGTGGCAGATTGTTTTCTCCTGACAGGGTGGCGATGAAGTTATTACTGCTGATTCGGTCTGCGATTTTTTTCAATCTTCTTGCGATGGTTGCCTCATCGACGCCTGCCGTCTTGGCTATAGGTCTGAATTTGCCGTAGCCGAGGAACAGTCTTACGAAGGCCCGCTGTTGGTCGGGCAGCATATCTACTCTCGTAGATAGTTTTTCAAATAGGTTCATCAGTTCTTTTTTGCTTATGCCTTTTGTTGTCATAGAAGTTGCCATCTTTTTTCCCTCCTTTTTTATGATGTTTTTTTATGTCTCGTTTTTTCGTCATAGTTTCTGGTGTTTTTTCTTCCGTTACAAGACCGACTTTTTTCACACTTTCATTGGCTTTAGGTTGGCACCTTTGCCGGCAGCTTGAAGAAGACCTGAAAGTTCTTTTTTACGTCTTGTATTTTTCCTGACATCTTGTGTCGCGAAAACTGGCGCGCAATAACAGGACTCACAGTATCTTTTTTATAGACTGAATTTCCAACTACTGCCTTTTTATGAACTTTTCGTGTTAGATAATCGCCTAATTTAATTGAATTTTAATAGAGAATATTAAAAAATCAAGGAAAATATTGAAAAATTTATGAATTTTTTGAAATTTTCACTAAATACATAACATGAAAAGGTTTATGGTTTGGTTGGGTGAGGGGGGTTTATGGTTGGTGGTTTTGTGTTTATATATTTGGGTGGTGTTATAAGTTTAATATTGGTTTGGTGTTTTGAACTGTTCAGTTTTTATATCTGTCATTTTGATGTGAGTTTGTCTTGGTGTTGGCGGGGACGGATGTGGAGGTATGTTTACTGGCGGTGTGGGCAAGTCTCGTATACCGGCGCAAAATACCTGTCTTGCCCGTCTTAACACGATTTTTAAAATTTTATGCGCTTTTTTAATTTTTTTCATGCTCTTTTTATTTTTTTACCACCTGTTGTCGAATTAAGTCGTATAAAAGATGTATATTAACTTCAGTGCGTGTTTACTGTTCAAAGGCGGCTGTCTTGTCGTTCAGTCGATGCTTTGTGAAAGGAGGCACGACTATGGAAAAGGCGAGGAAACTGGCGGACATCCTCGAACGCGTTCGTGACGGTGAGGACCCGGCCAAAATCAGACAAGAATCTCGGCAACTTCTTTCTACCCTGAGACTAAGCGATATCAGCAAGGCCCAGAAGTACTTGCTCAGCTCCGGGATATCGCTTGACCAGCTCCGGACACTTGTTTATGCCTTTGCATCGATTTTAGGCGATCAGTTTGCGCTTTTACGGGCAAACCTTTCGGCCGGTCATCCGATTCGCAGAATCCTTGCAGAGCATGATATGTTCGAATGCTTTCTTGCGGACCTTGCCGAGGCGAACCTCGAATTACAGGAAGCCGGTGTGCTCACAGAATTAAGCAGCGAATTCCGCAAACTGGAGCACATTGCAGGACATCTGCAGGCGATTGACATCCACAACCAGCGGGAAGATGACCTTGTTTTTCCAGCACTGGAAAACTATCCCTGCAAAAGTATCTGCGCGGTTCTGCAGAAGGCACATTGGCGGATAAGGAATATGACCAGCAACCTGACAATGACAGTTAATAATTTCAAACATTTCGAGCCGGAACAGTTCAAAATTCAGGTTAACGCACTTTCCTGTGCGATTGTGCCGATTGTCAGGGAGCACATCTTCCAGGAAGATAACATTCTTTATCCTGTTGCGCTGGATGTTATTGAGGATGAAAAAATCTGGCAGCGGATAAAACAGCTCGGCGATGAAATGGGCTATTGCGGATTCGACGCTCAACCCTGCTGTACATAGATGATTGGCAAAAACGGACTTGCAGGAGGGTGATGATTGAAGAACCTATAAGGTAGTCAGGAAGACTTGGTGTTAAGCTCCTCTTTGAGGAAAGAGGAGCTTTTTTAATGTTCCGAATGATTGCTATTCAGCCAAGAAGTTCATAATCAGCTTTATCATAATATCTTTTTGTTTTGCCTCGCTTTCGGCCACCAAAAGCGCCAAAGCCACCATAGCATTATCGTTTATCTTCCGCTCACCGTTTTTCCTGAAAAGGCAATTGTTGCGAGCCAGAAAAACGATAAATAGAAAAGAAGCAATGCGTTTGTTCCCGTCAGAAAATGGATGGTCTTTTATTGTGAAATAAAGCAGGTGTGCAGCTTTGTCTTCAACGCTGGGATACAACTGTCTGCCGCCAAATGTCTGACAAAGACCGCTTACAATCTGGTCGAGACCTTTGTGCCTTTCGATACCGAATAAATCCGATGTTTCTCTTTGAGCGAGCAGGCTGTTTTTTAATTCCACTATTACATTTTGTGCTTCATCATATTCAAGTTTATAGATTGCTTTAGTGGTCTTTTCCAGACTGGCAATTTTGCCCTTATCATATTGCTGAAGCAGAATCCAAGAATTTGCGTATTCCGTTATGACTTTCAGCAATCCGCTTTCTTCTTTGGTGGATAACTGCTTGGTTTCGATTGTTTTCTTAATCAAAGAAACGGCATTGGCAAACTCTGAAAGCTGCTTTTGGCGCAACTGGGAGATTCTTTCGCGATTCAGGGTATATCCCTTGACAATATGGTCTCGTATAATGCTTGTAGCCCAAATTCTGAACTGTGTAGCCCTGTGAGAATTCACACGGTAACCTACAGAAATAATGGCATCAAGGTTGTAAAATTGAGTCTTATAGGTTTTACCATCAGCAGCAGTATGTTCCAAAATGGAACTAACTGAATTTTTGCCTAACTCTTTACTGCTAAAGATGTTATTTAGATGTTTGGTGATAGCCGGCCTTTGTGTGCCGAAAAGAGTCGCTTACGGCGGGTGTTATGAAAGTGAAATCCGGGCCGTATATATTTGAGCTGCGCACAAGGGCAGGGCAGATTATGGCAGAAATACTTTTATCTTATGCCAGAGGCGATAACTGGTGGAAGGAAGCAATTATTTGGCAGCAGGGGTTTCTTTATTCGAGGTAAAGAGAAAGATTCCTGACAGGTTTTAGTTATATAGTTTTTGAATAAAGTGTGTGATTATTTCCAGTTGATGGCTTCTTTTGGCACGTGGGCTAAATCAGGCGCAAAAAAGTCAGCGCCGGCAAGTTGCTGCGGGGTGAAACTTGAAGTTATAGCAAGACATTTGCAGCCTGCCGCTTTTGCTGCGGCTATTCCGCTGGGAGCGTCCTCGACGACGAGGCAATGTTTTGGAGCAAGGCCGATTCGTTTTGCTGCCAGAAGAAAAATGTCCGGCGCAGGCTTTTTATGCTCGACATCGTTGCCGACAACCACAGCGTCAAAAGTCTCGGCTGGTATTTTAATCTCGGCAAGATTGCCTTTAACTTTTCGCAAATCTGCGCTTGAGGCAACGACGAGTTTTTTGCCCGCTGCTTTACATTTTGAGATAAATTCCCTTGTGCCGGGCAGAGGATTTAGCCTGTCCTTTATGATTTCAAGATAAATATCATAAGTGCGGTTTTTGCCGCGCTCGATGTTAAACTGGAAATTATATTTTTCGGCAACGCCGCCAAGGAAGCGGTTCTCACCTGTGCCGGTAAAGGGATGGAAATCCTGAGGTTTTACTTTCAAACCTTTTTCTGCAAACATCTGCATCGACGCCTTTATTATGAAAGGCTCTGAATCGACAAGAACACCGTCCATATCGAAGATTATGCCTCTGGGCAGTGTGTTCATAAGTCCTTCATTTTTTTAATCGCTTCAAGCTGAGCAATGGCCGGTCGGTCCTTTTCACGACCCATTGTTTTTTTTGCCTCGATGAGAGCGTCGAGATTTAATATCTGTATGTGCAGATTTTTAACCTCGATTGATATGCTTTTCTTTTTGACCTGTTCAAAATTGCCTGCTCCTTCCACAAAGCCGACGCAGTCGAGCTGACCGATATCGGTATCGAGATACAGATTTTTATATTGTTTGCAGTTTTCTTTTGTCAGCTTCAGTTTCAATCTGTTTGGTGTCATTCGGTGAACGGGATGTAAATCTGCCAATGCTTTTTGAAGGCGCAAAAGATTATCAGTGTTAAAATCCAGACAGATATCAATGTCCTGTGTAACGAAAGTTGCGCCGTGTGCGATACATGCAAAACCGCCTATAACTACATAATCAACACCGTTTCGGGACAGTCTTTTAAGTAAAGTGAAAAAATCGTCTTTCATATCTTTCTGGCTTTTTGAAAGAGGCGGACAAGGTTAAGGGCTGACTGATGACGTCTTATTCTCTCGGCTGTCGTCCGCTCCAAATTTGCCTTGAGCATTTCAATATCGATGCCGTAGTCGACAGCCTTTTGTATTTCATCCTTCTCTTTGTTTTTTCTTTTGTTGTTCATAGCTTTAATATAACCGCTGTCTGCTCATTTTTCAATAACCAGCTTTTCTCTGTATTCTGTCAGCGCCGAGCTGGCCGCAGGCGGCCTTTATACTTCTGCCGCGACGGTATCTTATTATTGTCTCAATCCCAGACTGCATCAAAGTATCCTTAAAGCTCTTTATCCGCTCTTTAGGCGAAGGTTTAAAATCAGCACCGAGATGCGGATTGTATTCAATAAGATTGACACTGGCCTTTAAACCCTTTAAAAGCCGTAAGAGTCCGCGGACGCAATCAGGGCTGTCATTGATATTGTCCATCATACAATATTCGATTGTTATTCTGCGGTCAGTCTTCTGCTGATAGTATTTCATAGC
>Ga0315286_10003165_pt1 | contig 15440 bp, 13 predicted proteins | sample YL17G10_0_MG_FD_205038 | JGI IMG/M metagenome (GOLD analysis project Ga0315286, IMG submission 205038) | Sediment microbial communities from Yellowstone Lake, YNP, Wyoming, USA - YL17G10_0 | ecosystem: Environmental > Aquatic > Freshwater > Lake > Sediment | place: USA: Wyoming | collected...
CGAGCCTACCGGGCACCACTTTTGTCCTTGAAGGTAAAGGCCAGGTGCTAGAGTGCCTGAAGAAGATCGCCGAAGATCTCGGCGGGCGATATCTCACAATTCGTTCAGAAGACAAGACCCTTTATCACGCGGCTGCCGTCATGGCCAGTAACTACACGGTGACTCTGATGCACATGGCGGTGGATATGTGGCGCGCCTTCGGTGTCGAACCCCCGGTGGCATTGCAGGCGCTCCTGCCCTTGCTCCGCGGCACGGTGCGCAACATCGAGGTCGTGGGTCTCCCACACTGCCTGACGGGGCCTGTGGCCCGAGGCGATGTCACCACCGTTCAGGCTCATCTCGAGACCCTGGCGAAGCGTGCTCCGGAACTCCTCCCGGCCTACCGGGAGTTGGCCTTGCAGGCCATTCCTGTGGGCATAGCCAAAGGCACTCTCGACCCCTCAGCGGCCGAGCTCCTGCGTCAGGCCCTGCGGGCCTGCGATGCTGGAGCGCCAAGGTAGTCAAAAGTGGGCAATGGCATGAAGACTCAACCGGGCACTGACGAGCCCTGGTGGAAGACCGCTGTCTTCTACCAGGTCTACCCCCGGTCTTTCGCTGACTCCAACGGCGATGGAGTCGGTGACCTTGAAGGTCTTCGCCGACGCCTGGATTACCTCGCCTGGCTGGGCGTCGACGCAATCTGGCTCTCGCCCTTCTACCGCTCGCCGATGGCCGACTTCGGCTACGACGTTGCCGACTACTGCGATGTCGACCCGGTGTTCGGCTCCCTGGACGACTTCGACCGACTTCTTGCTGAGGCGCACCAACGCAACTTGAAGGTGATCATCGACTGGGTGCCGAACCATACGAGCGACCAGCACGCCTGGTTCATCGAGTCGCGGTCCTCCCGGGACAGCCCGAAGCGAGACTGGTATGTCTGGCGTGACGGCAGCCCCGACCGGCTTCCCAACAACTGGCGTGGCGCCTTCGGCAAGGGCCCTGCCTGGAGCTGGGATGAGCGAACGCGGGCCTGGTATCTCCATCTCTTCCTGCCTGAGCAGCCGGACTTGAACTGGGTGAATCCCCAGGTCGTCGAGGCGATGCATGATGTCCTGCGTTTCTGGCTCGATCGGGGCGTGGATGGCTTCCGGGCTGACGTCATCCACCTCCTCGGCAAGGACCCCACATCGCCGGAGCATCCGGATTTCGGGGCACTGCAACGTCGTCTTGAGACCGACCAGCGCAGCCAGCGCTTGATCCGCGAGTTTCGCGCGCTCCTTGACTCGTATCCAGGACAGCGGATGATGGTGGGAGAGGTGTACATTCTCGACACCGGCAGGGTGGCCTCTTACGGCGCTCCCACTCTGCTCCACCTCGCTTTCCACTTCCCGCCTCTGTGGTCGCCCTGGAACGCGGAGGCATGGCAGTACCAACTCGATACGACCTACCGCGAGATTGGGGCCGCCGGCGGCTGGCCGACATGGGTCTTGTCCAACCACGACTGCCCCCGCCATCGCAGTCGATACGGCTCGGAGGCGAGGGCGCGGGCGGCTGCGGTCTTGCTCCTGACACAGCGCGGCACCTCGTTCCTGTACGCTGGCGAAGAGCTTGGGCTCCAGAACGCCGTCATCCCTCCGGAGCGGGCCGTCGACCCTGCTGGCCGCGATGTCTGCCGTGCGCCCATCCCCTGGGATCCGGCTCCGGCACACGGCTGGCCGGGCGAGCCCTGGTTACCCTGGCCGCCGGAGCCGGAGCGCTACAACGTCGCCACGCTGCGAGAGGACCAGACATCGATCATCCATCTCTACCGGCGACTGCTCAGAGCGCGCCGTGAATCTGCGGCTCTCCAGTTGGGGGAATGGGAGTGGCTGCCGTCGGTCGCAGGAGCGCTCGCCTATGTGAGGCAGTTCGGCGGGGACCGGCGGGCTGTGATCGTCAACTTCACGGACGAAGAGGTACGGGTGCCTCTGGATGAGCCCTGGCAGGTCCAGATAGCCAGCGGCGGGGTCGGCGAGGGAAAGCCTTACTCTGGGGTGGTCGCTCCATCCGCAGCGCTCCTGCTGAGTCGAGGTGATTCCCCCACCGAGCGTCGCCCGTCTGGATAGCCGCCAACTGGGCCCGAGGTCTATGTCGTCAAGAGGCTGAAAGGGCAGGAACTGGCATGGCCGAGGACATCCTGGTATCAGTTCTGCAAGCATACCTGAAGGCGGTGCCGACCTCTCCTGGCTTCACCAGCCATGAGATAGTCCGCCGGGCCATAGAGCTCGATAGCCCGCCCCGTATCCCCTATAGCTTTGTTGACCCGCTGGAGTCCGATGTCGCGGACCTGTCGTTCCTCGCCCCGCTGTTCTCGCCCGCTGCTTGGGTCCCAAAGGGGGAGATTAAGTTCGACCAATGGGGCGTCGGCTGGCGCGGGACCGGCAGGGCCTGGGGACACGCCGACGTGAACCCCCTTGCCGACCTGTCCGCCCTGGATAGCTACCGCTTCCCTGAGGTCATCACGCCAGAGGGCTGGGCTCAGGTGGGGGCGTTTGTCGCCGCCGCCAACCGTGCAAGCAAGTACGTCGTGGGCGCCGACCCGATCACGAGTTATGAGCGGCTGCGCGGCCTGATGGGCTACGAGAACCTGATGCTGGCCATGTACACCGATCGTGAGCGCTTCGAGAGGCTACTGGACAAGCTGGCCGACATGACCATAGAGGTCATTCGTGGCTATGCCGAGTTGGGCGGCGTTCATGGCTTCATGACCTGGGAAGACTGGGGCCTGCAGACCTCGCTCCAGATACGGCCACAGCAGTGGCGCGAGATATTCAGGCCGCGCTACGCTCGCATTGTAGAGGAGGCCCACAGGGATGGGATGCACTACATCTTGCACTCTTGTGGCTACATAGCTGACATCATTCCCGACGTGATCGAGATCGGCGTGGACGTCCTGCAGCTCGATCAGCCTCGCTTGATGGGTGTGGACCGGCTGGCGAACGAGTTCGGCGGCAAGATCTGCTTCTGGAACACGGTCGATATCCAGTGGTCATCTCCAGACGCGGTGAGTCTGGAGGAAGCACGGGCAGAGGCAAAGCACATGATCGAATCCTTCGGCCGGTTCAGCGGAGGCTTCATCGCCCGCCAATATCCTCAGCCCGCCGATATTGGCATGTCGCACGAAAAGCACCGCGCCATCTACGAGGCGTTCATGGAGGCCGGCTGCCGCTAGGCGCTGCGTCCGCCGAGAACCTCGCGGTACACGGCCTCGGTCCGCAGCGCCGCCTTCGGCCAACTGAACCGCTCCAGCACCCTCTCGCGGCCCGCCTGCCCCATGCGACGGCGCAGATCGGGGTCGCCCATCAACGTTCGCATGGCCTCGGCCAGGGCGGGGGCGTTCCGGGGTGGCACCAGGATGCCTGTGACACCGTCCTCCACCACCTCGGGCAGGGCGCCGCCGGTGGTGGCCGCCACCGGCAGGCCACAGGCCATGGCCTCGCCGGCTGGCAGCCCGAACCCCTCGTACAGCGACGGGCAGACCAGCATCTCGGCCCGGTTGTAGTGGCGCACGAGCTGGTCGGTGGTGATGCGCCCCGTGAAGCGCACCCTTCCGCTCAGGCCGTATCGCTGGACCAGGCGCGGGGCCAGCTTCAGCTCCTCCTGCGGCCGGTCGACGAAGGTCAGGCGGTAGGGGCTCGTGTCGCCCAGGAGGCGGAAGGCCTGGAGCAAGTAGGCGGCGCCCTTCGTGCGGTCCTCGGAGTTGCCCACGTAGATGACGCTGTTGGGATCCTTGGAGATGGGCAGCGGCTGGAACACATCGGCGTCGATGCCGTTGTGGATCACGCGCATCTGGTCGCGGCGCACGTTGAAAGCCAGCTCCACCATGCGCGCCGAGGCTTCGGAGACGGTGATGATCTTGTCCAGGCGGCGGGCGACGAACTCCTGCATGAAGAGGGGGTAGTAGATGAGGCGTCGCGCCTTCTCGATGGGGCCGCGGGCCTGGGCCACGGCGTTGCGCCTGTCGATGGACAGGGGGTGGTGGATGGTAGCCACCAGGGGCGTGCCGGCACTTTTCATCAAGAGGAGGCCCAGGCCCAGGCCCTGGTTGTCGTGGACGATGTCGAAGCGCCTCTCGCGCGATAGCTCCAAGAGCTTGGCCACCGCCCGCAGGCTGAAGGCGAGCATGAGCGAAGAGACGCTGACGCGGGTGGCGGCGAACTCGAGCAGGTTCAGGGGGTAGAAGAGCTGCCAAGGATTGGGGCGAAGAACGAAATCGCGCCGGTTCTCCAAGTAGTGAAACCAGCTGAAGCTTTCCAGGCGGTGGATCTGGACCCCGGGCGCCATGGTAGGGTAGGGCGGCCCAGCTATGACGTGCACCTCGTGGCCGAGGCGAGTGAGCTCGCGGGTCAGGCAATAGATGTAGACGCCCTGCCCGCCGGAGTACATACTGCCGTGGTACATGAGGAAGCAGATCCTCACGCAGCCCTCCCGCTAACGCTAGCGACCGATCGCCGCAGAGGTGGTGGCCAATCGTTCGCCGTTCTCGGGATGATGGACGCTTTGCCTCTCAGCGCCTCATCCGTTGGGACAATGGCCAGGTCTGAGCCAGGGCATCAGCCGGCAGTATACCCCGGCTGCGCAGCTTCCCTCTCGCCAGCTCGCCTTCTGTGGCCAGGTGGACTAGCGACGGGAGTTTGGCAGACCAGCGCTCCAGGAAGATGCGCTGGTTTCTGGCCTGAGCCCGCTCTGTGGCCTTCTGATTTCTGCCCATCGACATCCCGTGGTGGTGTATGACAACGCTCCCGCGATGGAGGACGAGGCCGTACCCCCGCTCCTTGATCCGAAGGCACATGTCGGTGTCCTCGTAGTACCCGCGCCGGTAGTCCTCGTCGAACCCGACCAGCTCGCGGCGCCCGATGAGGCAGGCCCCCGTCAGGGTGTCTACTTCCACCGGTTTTTCGTCCTCCCCTGGGGGCCCACCGATGTTGACGTGCTGCGGCAGGAGATCCTTCTGGAGGAACATCTTCCCGTCGTGCTGAATCCGGCCATCTGGGTACAGAAGACGCGACCCCACGGCGCCGACCTTGGGGTGCAGGTCCAGTGTCTCGATCAGTGGCTCCAGCCAGCCCGGTGTGAGCTCCACATCGTCGTTGAGGAAGAGGACGTATGGCCTGGTGGCGAGGCGCAGACCCTGGTTGTTGAACTCGGCAAAGCCACGGTTTGCCCGGTTGTTGATTACCTTCAGGTGGGGATAGGCAATGGATTGGAGAAGGATCTGCGTTCCGTCCTCGCTAGCATTGTTCACAATGATCAGCTCAAACCCGGGGGGCGTGTTCTCAAAGAGAGTCTCCAGCGCCCGCCGCAGCAATGCGCAGTTGTCGCGCGTACCGATGATGATGGACACCTTCTCCGTTTTGGCCACCGTAGACAGCAGCCTGTCCTTCATCACCTCGTCGCTGAAGTCGTAGGCCCGCCGATGGGCTCGCTCAGACAGCTTCTTCCAGAGGGCGGGTCGGGTCGCGGCCTCCCAGGTGTGGTCCACAAGCTCCTCAGCCGTGTTGAACAGAAAACCATTCTCTCCATGGGTCACGATCTCCGGCGGCCCGCCGGAGTTGAAGACGATTGGAACCGCCCCCGCGGCCATTCCCTCGACGATGGTGAGGCCAAAGTGCTCCTGGGCCGCCGGTTCCGATACGGAGAACCCGGTGGCATGCCAGTAGATCGACGCCCTCGAATACAGCTCGCGCAGCTCTGCAAACGATAGGTTGGGTCTGATCTCGATAGGGAATCCGCTGGCATGGGTCGCGAGGTGGGAGGCGTACACGGCTTCGCCCGCATCGAGTGTGGCTCCGGCGAGGACCAATTTCCATCCTTCGAGCCCCTGAATGCAGAGCTGTTTGAAGGCCTGGATCATCCCCACGTGGGCCTTGTCCGCAAAGGCGGAGGGGAGCGAAAAACGGCTCACGTGCAGGATCATGGGCTCTTTTAGGCCGGGGCGAAAATCGTCGGGGGCGATCGACGGGTAGATCACCATCACGTCCTGGGTGCCGTATCGCTCCCTGACGTAGGAAGCGGTGTAGTTGCTGTTGGCGATATGGGTGATGCCTTCCCCGTCCTGAGCCACAAAGGGGAAGAACACTATGTTGAACCTCTTCGACGTCTTGGCAAAGACGATGCTCTCATTCGCCGCCGATATCCAGACATCGTACTTGTCCTGCGCGCCCCGACTGAACCTCTTGACCTCGATGTCCCCGATGTCGATATTCAGGTTCTCCTGGTACCATTTCTTGTCTCGCAGAGGCGCCCCGGGAGGAAGCAGCAGGTCTACGTCGTAGAAATCGGTGAGGGCCAGCGCGAACTTGAGCACGTGTACGGCGCCTCCGCCTACCGACCACGAATGCTCTCCGTAGCAGCCTGCGCGCAGCCGCCTCACCCGCGATTCCGGCAGGGCCGATCTCTTGGGGCGAGACGAGGGACGACGGCGGCGCACGATTCGCGCTGCGATTCGCCCTGCCGAGCGTAGCGGGCTCGTGATTAGCCTGGTGGGCCTGGCGCCCAGGAGCGAATACGCCCACCTCAGCATCCGCAATACTACTCGGCGACGCAGGCTGCCGGGCGGAAAGAAGACCTGGATCAAGGGCCGGACCCGCAGGATCAGGCGCCAGGCCTGCGAGTTCTCGATTTCGTTCAGGCGGCGCTGCAGGCTCTCGAACTCCTCTTGCTTGACCCGTAGTCGCCGACGAAGCCGGGCCAGTTCGACACGACCATCGCGACGGGAATCCGCTGCCCGTCCGTCTGTAGAAGACTGGGGCCCCTCCGCCACCGCCCGCTCAGCAGAACCAGATGAGTTGCCTTGGTCTTTGAGCGAACGCCGGTTCTGGACCATGGACCCACTCCGTTCGACTTAAGAATCGCCCCGGCTCGTTGGTGATGCGGAGAACTCGAAGTGCCTTGACAGGTATTCGTCCACCACCTCCCGGGGCTTGCCCTCGGCCGCGATGACCCCGTGGTTGAGGAGGACGGCCCGATCGCAGAAACGCTTCACACTGTCCAGGTCGTGGGTCACCAGGACTATGGTGACCTTGTCCTGGCGCAGCTTCTCGATGTGATCGAAGCACTTGCGTTGGAATTCGGTGTCACCCACCGCCAGCACTTCGTCGACGAGCAGGATCTCGGGCCTGACGTGGACGGCCACAGCGAAGCCCAGGCGCACGTACATTCCTGACGAGTAGGTGCGCATCGGCTGGTCGAAGAACCCCCCGAGCTCCGAGAAGTCGGCTATGTCCGCGAGCTTCTCTTTGGCCTCCTTGCGGGACAGGCCAAGCAGGACCGCGTTGAGGAGGGCGTTCTCGCGGCCGCTGATCTGCTGATGGAAACCCGCTCCCAGCTCCAGCAGGGGCGAGACTCTCCCCCGCACCGTGAGCTTTCCCTTGGTCAGAGGCGCCAGGCGGGAGACGATGCGCAGCAGGGTGCTCTTGCCGGCGCCATTGGGGCCGATGATGCCCACGCTCTCGCCGCGGCGGATGGAAAGAGAGACATCCCTGAGGGCCCAAAACTCCTGTCTGGCCCGGCTGGCCCTTAGGAAGGTCGGGAGATGCAAGAGGGCCGTCTTCAACTCCCCCATACGTTGAGGGTGAAGGAAGTAGCGTTTGGAGACGTTGTCGAGGACGATGACCTCTTGCTCGTTATAAGGCGATCTCAAACTGCCCCTCGAGACTCTTGAACGCGATAGTGCCGGCCAGCAGAGCAAGGGCGGCAAATACCAGGGCGGGCCAGATCTCGGTGCCGGGAATTCGATTGTCCAGAAACAGGTCGCGCCAGGCCTGAATTAGCGAGGCCATCGGATTGAGATAGATCAAGTGCCCCACCTTGCCCTTTACGGCGGAAAGAGGATAAATGATGGGCGTGAGGTAGAGCCATAGAGTCATGAGCACCTCTACCAGGTGCTCCAGGTCGCGCAGGAAGACGTTGAAAGAGGCCACCAAGAGGACAGCCCCCGCCAAGATTAGAAGCTGGATGGCGACAAGGAGGGGGAAGCCCACCAGCCATTCGAGACCTGGGTAATAGCCCCAGATGACCAGCAGCAACACCAGTATGGGAATCGAGAGGACGAAATGGAAAAGCTGGCTGGTGACGGCCGATAGGGGCAGGACAAAGCGGGGGAAGTAGACCTTCTTGAGCAGGGGGGCGTTATTGGAGAAGGAGCCGGCGGAGAACTGAATGGAGGACTGGAACCAGGTCCACGGAAACAACGCCGACAGCAGGAAGAGGACAAAGGGGGCGTCCCCCGGCGCCTTTATCCGCAGCACGTAGCTCAGGGCGAAGGAGAAAACCAGGGCCAAAAGGAGCGGCTTGGCCAGGGTCCACAAGAAGCCCAGGACGGTGCCCTGATAGCGCAGTTTCACCTCCCGCGCCGTCATGAGCAAAAGCAGGTCCAACGTGCGGGTCAGCTGCGCCAGGTTCAGCCGCCCCGACAAGGCGCGGTGGCTATCCGTCCAGGTTGCCACAGAATCCCCCCAACACGCTTGAATTCTCAGGTTGTAGACTAGCAGGCCAGAAGTCGCAAATCAAGGAACGCGAGCCTGCCGCTGGGCTCGTTTGCCTTCGACACGGAGGGAAGATAGAATACGTCTAGCCTGGCTCAGGCCGAAGGTTAATGGCAAAGGATAAGCTTAAGGGCCTGATCCTCAGCGGTGGCAAGGGCAGCCGTCTGCGCCCCTTCACCTACAGCGGCGCCAAACAACTGGTGCCCATAGCCAACAAGCCCGTCCTCTTCTACGCCATCGAGGACTTGGTGGGCTGCGGCATCCGCGATATCGGCATCGTCGTGGGCGATACGGGAGAGCAGGTCATGGCGGCCGTAGGCGACGGCAGCCACTGGGGTGTGAACATAACCTACGTCCAGCAGGAAGCGCCACTGGGCATAGCCCATGCTGTCAAGGTGGCCGCCGACTTTGTGGCGGGGCTCCCCTTCGTCCTCTACCTGGGCGACAACCTGGTGCTCGGTGGCATCGCTTCCTTCGTGGAGCGGTTCCGCAGCGAGCCCAGCAACTGCCAGCTGCTGCTCCGTCGGGTGCCCAACCCGCAGAGCTTCGGCGTGGCCGAGATGGTGGACGGCCACGTGGCGCGGGTGGTGGAGAAGCCCAGCCGGCCGGCCAGCGACCTGGCCGTCATCGGCGTGTACATGTTCGACCAGCACGTGTTTCCAGCGGTGGACAGTCTGCAGCCCTCGGCGCGGGGCGAGCTGGAGATAGCGGACACCATCCAGTACTTCATCGACGCGGGACTGGCGGTGGAGGCCCCGGTGCTGGAGTGCTACTGGATGGACACCGGCAAGATGGGCGACATCCTGGAGGCGAACGCAGCGGTGCTCGATGCGCTGCCCCCGGCCAACGAGGGCAGCATCGATAGCGCCTCGCGGGTGGAGGGCAAGGTCATCCTGGAGGCGGGTGCGCGGGTGGAGAACAGCGTCCTGCGCGGGCCACTGATCATCGGCCGCGAGGCGCGGGTGGTGGACTCGGAGGTGGGGCCGCATACGTCCATAGACCACCACTGCCTGGTGAAGGGCAGCCGCATCGCCGACAGCGTGGCGATGGAGAACACCGTGATCGAGGGCGTGGGCCCGCGCATCGAGGGGAGCCTCATCGGGCGCTTCGTGGACCTGCGAGGCGATGGCACGGGTTGGAGAGAGGGCTGTCTGTCCCTCACGCTGGGCGATCACAGTTCATTGAAGGGGTGTGTTTAGCCAGTGGAGAGGATCCTGGTAACGGGCGGGGCGGGTTTCATCGGCAGCCACTTTGTGCGGCGCCTGCTGCGCCAGCACCCTGAGTATCAGGTCACCAACATCGATAAGCTCACCTACGCCGGCAATCGCGACAACCTGCGAGACGTGGAGGAAGATCCCCGCTATCGCTTTGTGCTGGGCGATATCTGCGACGCCGCGCTGGTGGACAAACTGGTCGCCCAGGCCGACGCCGTCGTCAGCCTGGCCGCCGAGACCCACGTCGACCGGTCGCTGCTGGAGGCGGGCGCCTTCATCCAGACCGACGTCTATGGCACCTATGTCCTGCTGTCCGCTGCCCGCCGCCACGGCGTCCAGCGCTTCCTCCAGGTCTCGACGGATGAGGTGTACGGGGAGATGCCCGAGGGTCACTTCGCCCGCGAGACGGACCCCCTGCGGCCGCGCAGCCCCTACGCCGCCAGCAAGGCCGGCGGCGACATGCAGTGCTTGGCCTTCGCGGTGTCCCACGGGATGCCGGTCATGGTCAGCCGCGGCGTCAACGCCGTGGGGCCCAACCAGCACCCGGAGAAGTTCGTGCCGCTCTTCATCACCAATGCTCTCCAGGATCAGCCACTCCCCCTGTACGGCGACGGCCGTCAGGTGCGCGACTGGTTGTTCGTGGAGGACTTCTGCGAGGCGCTGGACCTCATCCTCCACCAGGGGCAGCCGGGCCAGGTCTACAACATCGGCGCTGGCCACCAGCGGCCTAACGTGCAGGTGGCGGAGGCCATCCTCGACCTGCTGGGCAAGCCGCGCGACCTCATCCGCCCCGTACCCGACCGTCCCGGCCACGACCGTCGCTACGCTCTTGACTGGTCGAAGCTGCGGGGCTTGGGCTGGTCGCCGCGCCATACGTTCGAGGAGGCGCTGACCAAGACCGTGGCCTGGTACTGCGAGAACGAGACGTGGTGGCAGCGGGCGCGCGGCGACGCCTATCAGGAGTACTACCAGCGCCAGTACGGCTGGCGGTTGGAAGAGGGCGCCACTGCCGTGCGAGAGGAGGGCCAGGGGTGATCGAGGGAGTAGAGGTCAAGCGATTGGTCAAGCACGCGGACGAGCGGGGCTTCGTCATGGAGCTCCTGCGCTCGGATGAGCCCATGTTCCGTAAGTTCGGGCAGGCCTATGTGGCCCTCAACTACCCGGGCGTGGTGCGCGCTTGGCACTGGCATCGCAAGCAGGACGACCACTTTGTGGCGGTTAAGGGCATGATCAAGGTGGCCCTCTACGACGCGCGCGAGGGCTCGGCCACCCGCGGCCAGGTGGACGAATTCTTCCTCGGCGAGGACAACAGCGTCCTGCTGAAGATCCCCATCGGCGTCGTGCATGGCTACAAGACGGTGGGCACCGAGCCCTCTCTCCTCATCAACTTCCCCACGGAGCCTTACGATCCCCAGGAGCCGGACGAGTACCGTCTTCCCTGGAACACCCCAGAGATCGCCTATGACTGGCAGATCAAGATGGGCTGAGGAGGGCGGATGCGCATCTTGATCACCGGCGGGCGAGGTCAACTCGGCCGCGAGCTTCAGGTGGCCTTCGCTGCTCACACGGTATCGGCGCCGGATGAGCCCGAACTGGATGTGACCGACGCTGCCGCCGTGGGCCGAGAAGTAGATGCATTCCGGCCTGAACTGATCATCCATGCCGCCGCCTACACCGACACCCGTGGCTGCGAGAATGACCCCAGCCTGGCAATGCGCGTCAACGGCGACGGCACGCGCAACGTGGCCCTCGCCTGTCGCCGGGTCGGCGCCGCCCTCCTCTACGTCAGCACCAACGAAGTGTTCGATGGGGCCAAGGGCGAGCCCTATCTGGAGACGGATCAGCCGCGGGCCATCAACGCCTACGGCAGCTCCAAGCTGGCGGGCGAGCAGCACGTCCGCTCCTTGCTCCAGAAGGCCTACATCGTGCGAACGGCCTGGCTCTACGGCGGCGGCAGCGACTTCCCAGCCAAAGTCCTCCAGGTTGGGTCCGGCGAGTTGCGCATGGTCACGGACGAGGTGGCCTCGCCCACGTGGGCCCGCGACCTGGCCGAGGCCATCGCCCTTCTGGTCGAGCAGGGCGCGCCCGCCGGCATCTATCATCTCACCAACGGCGGCCGCTGCTCGCGCTTCCAGTGGGCGGAGCGGGTGCTGGCGCTGGCCGGCCGCCAGGATGTCGTGCTGCGGCCGATCACCCACGCCGAGTTCAACGCACCCTATCGCAAGCCGGCCTTCTCGGCGCTGGCGAACACGGCCGCTGCTGCCCTGGGCGTGGTCCTGCGGCCGTGGCCGGAGGCGCTGGCGGCCTATTTCGTGGCCGCCCCGACGGGTGGGCGGGCGCCGTCCGCCTGAGGCGGAACAGCCGTGAGCGCAGATCGGGAGGCCCCTTCGGTGGCGATCCTCACCGTCAACTACAACGGCGGCGGCCACATCGCTGAGTTTCTGGCCTCGCTGACTGGTGTGACCTACCCCAACTGGGCCCTGGTGGTGGTGGACAACGCCTCCTCCGACGGCTCGCCCGATGAGATAGCAAGCCTCTTCCCGACGGCCGTACTCATCCGCAACGACGAGAACCTGGGCATCACCGGCGGCCACAACGCGGGCATCCGCCACTGCCTGTCCGCCGTGCGGACTCCGCCTCTGCGGATGGCGGAGGAGCACGGCTTCGACTACGTCCTCTTCTTGAACAACGATACGGTGGTGGAGCCGGACTTCGTCGACCGCCTCGTCCGGGCCGGCGACGACCGCACCATGGTGGCGCCGAAGACGTACCTTTACGGCCGGCGGCCGCTTTTGGACGATACGGTGGGTGATTTCGACTGGTGGCGCGGCGTATGGCGGGGCTGGCTCTACGGCAAGCCGGAGCCGCCCGGCTTCGACCGCCGGCAGCCGAATATGGCCAGCCTCTGCTGCCTGCTGGTGCCGGCGGCCGTCTTCCGCGACGCCGGCCTGATGGACGAGCGGTTCTTCATGTACTACGACGACTTCGATTTCGTGCGGCGGGCCAAGGCGGCCGGCTATGGCCTCCACCTGGAGGCGGGCGCCGTCATCTACCACCGCAAGGCGGCCTCCAGCGGCGGCGTCGACTCGCCGTTCAAGCTTTACTATGCCACCCGCAACCGGCTCCACCTGATGCGCAAGCACCTTCCCCTCTGGCGGTTCGGATTGTTCCTGGTGTACTTCCTGGGCACACGCTCGGTGTACCTCCTGAGCCTGGCGGCCCGCGGCCGCTGGGTGGAGTGGCGGGCGACAGTGCGGGGCATCGCCGACTACTTTCGCGGTCGCCTGGGGCGCACCTACCAGGTGGCGGACTTCCGGTAGGGCTGTGGTGCGCATCGCCATCGACGCCACCTCCGTCCCCCAGCAACGGCTGGGCGCCGGCACCTACATCTATAACCTGGTGCACGCTTTGGCCCAGGTGGACAGCGACAATCGCTACTTCATCTTCGCCAAGCCGGAGACCTTCGCCGGCTGCCTGCCGACTGGATCGCGCTTTCGCCTGGTCCCTGTCCGGTTGCCCTGGCGCCTGGCCCGCATGGCTTGGGAGCAGGCGGTGCTGCCCTGGCACCTGCAGCGGCTGGGCGTGGATGTCCTGCACTCACCCCACTACACGACCACCGCCGTCGGCGGCGGCTGGCGACGGGTGGTCACCTTCCACGACGTCACCTTCTTCCTCCTGCCGGAGCGCTACCCAGCCCTGCGCCGGGCCTACTTTCGCGCCGCCAGCCGGACGGGGGCCCGCCTAACCGACCTGGCTATCGCCGTGTCCAATACGGTGCGGGCGGATCTGGAGCAGCACCTACAGATGCCACCGGAACGGGTGCGGGTCGTGCCCCTGGCGGCCGCGCCGTCCTACCACCCCCTGGACGATGCGGCGAGATTGGCGGCGGTGCGCGCTAAGTACGGCCTGCCGGACAGGTTCATCCTAAACGTGGGGGCGCTGGAGCCGGGCAAGAACCAGGCGACGCTCCTGCGGGCGTTCCATCGCTTGAAAGGGCAGAACTTGAGCCAGGGCCCTTCGACAAGCTCAGGACATGGACTCGTCATCGCCGGGCCGCCGGCCTGGCGGTACGAACGCCTCATCCGCCTGGTGGACAAGCTGGGCCTGACGGATCAGGTGCGCTTCCTCGACTACGTGCCGGCGGAGGACCTGGTGGCCCTCTACAATCTGGCCGACCTGTTCGTCTTCCCGTCCCTGTACGAGGGCTTCGGCCTTCCGCCTCTCGAGGCGATGGCCTGCGGCCTGCCGGTGGTGGCCTCCACCGCCCCGGCCCTGCGGGAAGTGCTGGATGGCGCCGCCCTCCTGGTGCATCCGCTGGACGTGCCGGCGCTGGCCGAGGCCATGGCGGCAGCCCTGGGCGACGAGCCCCTGCGGTCGCACCTGCGGGAGGCGGGCCTGCAGCGGGCCGCTCTCTTCTCGTGGAACCGCACGGCACGCGAGACGGCCACCGTCTACCGTGAGGCTGCCGGCAGGCGGGAGGCGTAGGGCGTGGACCTGTCGGTGGTCGTGGTCAGCTTCAACGGGCGCGACTACCTGCGCCGCTGCCTGGCCTCCCTCCTGGGGCACACGAAGGGCGTCTCCTGCGAAGTCATCGTGGTCGACAACGCCTCCTGGGACGGGAGCGCCCAGATGGTGGAGGCCGAGTTCCCGCAGGTGGCCCTCATCCGTCTGCCGGTCAACGTGGGCTTCGCCGCCGGGTGTAATCGCGGCATCGAGCAGGCGGCGGGCGAGTTCGTCCTTCTCCTCAACCCCGATACGGAGCTGGCCGAGGACGCCCTCTCACCCATGGTGGCCTATTGCCGTGAGAACCCGTCGGTGGGCATCCTGGGCCCCAAGCTCCTGAACAGCGACGGCTCGCTCCAGCTCTCCTGCCGCCGCTTCCCCAGCCACCTGACCAGCCTTTTCAACCGTCAGTCCATTGTCACCCGCCTCTTCCCCGGCAACCCCTTCTCGCGCCGCTACCTGATGACCGACTGGGCCCATGACCGCATCGAGCCGGTGGACTGGCTCTCGGGGGCGTGCGTCATGCTTCGCCACGAGATGGTGGAGCGCATCGGGGCCATGGACGAGGGCTACTTCATGTACATCGAGGACGTGGACCTCTGCTATCGGGCCCACCAGGCGGGGTACGAGGTGGTCTATTTCCCCCAGGTGGCGGTCACCCACCATATCGGCCGGAGCACCGAGACCATGCCCAACCGCAGCATCGTCCAGTGGCACCGCAGCATGTGGCGATACTATCGGAAGCACATGCGGGGCAACTTCCTGCTGGACGTGCTCACCCCGGCGGGCATCGCCGCCCGCTGCCTGTACCAGCTCGTCCTTCAGAACGGGCGGCGGCTGCTGGCCCGGGCGAAGCGCTAGCGGCTCTTCGCGCCCGCCTTGGGCGGACGACGGCCGCCCACCGCCGCGGCCAGGACACCCCGCATCGACTCCATGGCTGTGGCCTGCCACATGGAGCGGGCGTAGCCCAGGCCGAAGATCACCAGAAGGATGGCCGCGAAGTAGGCGAAGAAGGCCAGGAACTCCGCCACCACCGCCTCCACGAAGTGGATGGTCAGGGCCGCGCCGGCGAACAGCAGGCAGAGGCCGTAAAGGGCGAAGAGCACGCCGCTATCGGAGAGGCCGGTCCCCTCCAGGCGGTGCTGGATGTGGTCTAGGTCGCGCAGGAACGGGTGGCGCAGGTCGATGATGCGGCGGGTGAAGGATAGGACGGTGTCCA
>Ga0315286_10003168_pt1 | contig 15437 bp, 14 predicted proteins | sample YL17G10_0_MG_FD_205038 | JGI IMG/M metagenome (GOLD analysis project Ga0315286, IMG submission 205038) | Sediment microbial communities from Yellowstone Lake, YNP, Wyoming, USA - YL17G10_0 | ecosystem: Environmental > Aquatic > Freshwater > Lake > Sediment | place: USA: Wyoming | collected...
GGACGAGATCTACTCGTTCGAGAGCCTGTACGGACCCAATCCGGTTGTCAGGCTCTAGCTGCCCCTGAGCATGACGTGGGAGTACGCGGCCTCAATCGTTCGAGTCCTCGACGGCGACACCGCCGTTTTCAGGCTGGTCAAGACCTTCACCCAGGAGGTTGACTTTGGCTTCTTCATCCACGACTCCGTGGCTCTCTCCAAGAGCACAGAGTTGAGCTTCAGGTTTTTCGGGATCAATTGCCCGGAGATCCATAGCTCGGACGCGGCTCTCAAGGCCCGTGGATTGAAGGCGAAGGCAGAGGTCGAGCGCCTGTGCTCCCTCGGCCCCTTGCGGCTCGTGAGCTACAAGCCGGACAAGTACGGACGCTGGCTCGCTGATGTCTATGTGACGCCCTCAGGCAAGAAGGAAATCCATATCAACCAGGCTCTCCTGGACGGTGGTTTTGCCCTCCCGTACAACGGCGACGGTGTGAAGCCGGTCTGAGATGCCTGATCTCTCTTGGATGGGGATTGGGTGGATTCTGCTCATCCTCCTCAGCTTGATTGCGATGATCATTCACGACGACTACTGGAAGAAGTAGGGCTCTCCGGTAGAGTCAGACGCCTGTACCCCGAACCATCGGTACAGCAGAGGAAGAACATGACCGACGAGAACACCACCGAAGCCCCAGCCTCCGAGATGGCCAAGAAGCTCGCCCCCGAAGAGGTGGTGGCTCTGACCCAGATGCACCGTCAGGCGCAGGAGACTGTCCAGCAGATTGGGCAGAGCGAGGTCCGCAAGGCTCGGCTTCTGGCGAGCCTCTCGGAGGTCGAGGAGCGCGCCCAGGGCATCATGAACGCAGCCGCTGCACGGCTTGGTATCGAGCCTGGGACGCCGTGGCAGATGGCTCCTGACGGGACGGTCGTGATCCTGCCCCGTCAGCCGCAGGCTGCTCAGACGCACTAGGCACGCTATCTTTCCCGAGAGGGAAGCCGATGGTGTGGACCCCGACGACGTACCCCCTGCCCCCCATGAACGTCATGGTGGTCAGTCCCTTCGAGAAGGGGATGCTGGACATCCGGTGGGATGACCCCTCCCTTCTCGGTGGGAACTCTGCGTACAACGTCCTCGGGGTCAACGTGTACCGGTCGGATGCGTCCGACCGGGGACCGTTCCGCAGGATGAACTCGTTTCCGGTCGGTGGGACGTTCTTCAGGGACTTCACCGATGTGGCCCTCGTCGCTGATGAGGTCATCCCGTGGGAGACGGGCTGGCAATCTCGCGGTGACGCTCCGAACGTCCGACGGTGGACGCTCAGGACTCGCTACCCGATGTACAAGCCCCGGACCCAGGGGATTGCGGCGAACTCCCTTGAGGATGTGATCGTCACGATCAACGGTATCCCGGCTCGGATCCACGAGGTCTTCGGCCCGGCGAACGAGATCACGCTGGGGGATGCGACAGACCTCAATCCTCGGAACGACAGGCTCGTGTTCGCCCCGTTGCCCACGGGTCCAGCAGACGCGGTGGTAGTCACCTACTACACGCTCAAGAACCTCGTCCAGCCGGGGGTGGACAAGAAGAGCTTCTACCGGGTGACGACGGTGGCGGAGGACGCGGCCCAGCCGGGGGGTCTGATTGAGACTCCGCTGAACGTGACGATGCCAGCGTCCGACTCGCAGATTGAGCAACTCGACTACATCTGGCGAGAGGCCATCCGTCGCAACAATTGGATCCTCACTCAAGGCGGAGAGCGCATCAAGCTCTTCGTCCAGAAGGTCGCTGGGGTCCCATGTGAGTGCCGAGTCGAGGTGGAGTCCCGCATTCGGGCCTACTCGAAGCAGCCCTCGAACCGCTGCAAGATCTGCTACGGGACAGGGTTCGTTGGGGGCTACGAAGGCCCCTACGACATCATCATGGCCCCGGACGACGCTGAAAAGCGCATCTCACAGGGTTCAACGGGTCGTAGGAAGGAGCACTCCTACGAGGTCTTCATGACCTTCACGCCGATCGTTTCCCAGCGTGATTTCGTGATCAAGCAGAACAACGACCGGTACTCGATCGGTCCTGTTCGGCGTCCCACGAATCGCGGGAACGTCATGCAACAGCATTTCAATCTCGCGTACCTCGACTCGGCGGACATCCGGTACTCGGTCCCGATTGACGGGTCTATCGCGTCCCCGAATCTCCCGTGGCCTCAGACCCGGTACACCTACAATCCTCCTCGGGAGACCTACGACGCACGGGAGGATCCGCCGTGGCCAGTTACGCCGGATGCGGCCCTGCCGGAAGCAACCGACAAGGACAACGTCCCCGGCCCTGTGCAGATTCGCTCAAGGACGGGTACAGGGGAGAACATTGACTATTGACTGGAACTGGCGAAAATCAGAATAGGGATGCTAGACTACGGACATGAACGTCTGTGGTGTGTGCTCTCTCCCAGTCATCTCCCACAACGCCTACGCTCAGCATCTTCGTGGGAGGTCGGACGCCCGTCACCAGGAAGCTCTTGTCTGTTATGAGGCATGGCTTGAGGTTCACCTCACGACGTATCGGTGCGCCAAGTGCCGATGCTTGTACCGGCGTGAGACCTACACGCATAGGAGCGGTCCTGGTCTGTGCTCTTCGTGCAGACACCTCAAGGAAACCCTGTCAAATCGAGCCTACGAGTCCTTGAAGAACCGGAAGGAGGACGAGGTTCCCGTTCGATGGGACTCGTTGGTGGTGCAGCAGGACGTGTGGACCCCGAATGAGGTTCTCTGCGAAGAGGTACTCAGGGCGACTCAAGGTCAGGAGAAGGTCCGTGATGCAATGTCCAGGTTGGGGCTCACCTTCGATCTGTTCAAGGCTGTGGGGATTCATGCCCTCGGTCATGAGGCTTACATAGAGTGGGCTTCAGGTAGGAAGGCAGAGAGATCCTCTAGGGTCGGAAGAGCCCATGCTGACCGCTATCGGGCGATGAGCCCGGACGAGAAGGCAGCCGTGCTTCAGAAGCGGTTCTCTCGGGTCCGATCAAAGATTGAGGTCATGCTGGCGGATGCTCTTGTGGCTCTTGGTGAGACTGATTTCGTCACGAACCAATGGCAATCCCTCGAAGTCTTCGGTCGTGTTTCTCCGCGAGAGGCTGACATCAAGCTGACCCTCGGGGCCGACCGCAAGCTGATCTTGCTGTGTGATGGGGAGGCTTTCCACGGTCCTGGGTGCATCTTCGGCAACCCAGCCGACCGCATTCGCGACGACACGGCAACTGCCCATGCCTACTTCGACGCCGGGTACTCTGTGGTGCGGTACTCAGAAACCGAGATCAAGTCAGGTGTGGTCATGGATCACCTGTCCCTGATCTTGGCAAGATTGAGAGCAGAGGGTGGGCGAATCTTCCGCCTATGGTATCCCGCACTTGAGGAATGGTTTTGAAAGGGCACCACGCGATGGTAAAGAAGACTTCCACACCCCCACCACCGCAGCCCCCTGAAGATGGGGTTGTGCCTGATCCCACAGACAGCCATCCCATCATGCGTGTCAGCAAATGGGTTGGTGCTCTTGTTGGAATCGTGGGTGGCCTCGCGGTTCTGGTGACTGGGATCTGGAAGGTAGGCGACCTCCTCAATGACCTGGAGGGCGTCCAATCTGACCTGACGGCTCTCCGTGCTGCAACGGCTGAGGCTTCGTTGGCGGCCCAGCACCGCAGCGAGATTCAAGAGGAGATCCTCTTGAATCTCCGCATCGCAGTCGCATCACTGCAAGCCAGGTCGGGCACCCCGGTCGGTGGAAGCGCACCGTCGAGGCCATCTACTGGAACAACACATAGACCCCCTGTAGCGCGTGCGCGTGTGCATCCACCAGCATTCGCTCTTGCCACCACGAGTCCAGAGGTTGTTGAGTTGGTGGCTAGTCTGCCACCACTCCCCCCACCACTCCCCCCACCACTCCCACCTTCCCCACCTTCTCTCATAGAGCCCCCTGTAGCAGTGTCTGAGATGGTTGTTTCCCCTGAGATGCGACTCGTGGAGAACATGGAGATCCGCGACTACGACCACTCAATTGAGACGGCTGATATCGCACTGGAGCGGGCGGAGATTCTTCAAGACCAGCTATGAAGATCCCGGCCCCCCACATCGCTGCCCATCCGAAGGCACCGCAAGCAAAAGTTCACTCGACCAGAGCGGTACGAAAACCCTCTACCGAGAAGAAGACTGTTCGGAGCCGGTACATCACTCCTTTGGAGCGACAGGTTGGGGCTGTCCTCGACAAGTCCGACCTCCAGTTCTTCGGTCGTTGCCTCCTCAAGTACATCCGTGAGGAGGCCAAGAAGGACGCGGCCAAGACCCATCAGGTGCCCACATCGGAGGAGTTCTACAAGTCCTTCACCTATCAGGTGAAGGACAACACGATTGAGGTGTCCTCAAGCTGGCCCTGGATCGATCTGATCGTCTTTGGGACCAATGGCCCCTACAAGATGAAGTGGCTCACCCAAGCCCAGGGCGTCTACAAGGTGCCCTTGCGAGGGAAGCAGGGAGAACTGATCATTCGCTCGACACCCCTCACAACAGACAAGGCTTGGATCCATCCAGGGATCGCCAAGCACAACTTCATCGAGCGGGCGTTTCGTCGGGCCAGGAAAGATTGCGTTGATCGGTTCATGGACAAGAACATCAGCAAGATCCTGGACAATGCGTTCAAATGAGCGAGGTCGAAATCACCTGCCTCGGGGACTCGGCTCACATCCGTGATCTCGGCCTGAAGATGACTCGCGGTTCCAAGATCCGCACGAGTCTCTCAGCGATCTCCAATTCCCGTGACCTGGAGGATGCCAAGGCGCGTGGTCTTGTCTCCGTGAGTGTGATGAAAGCTCAGACCATCAGAAGGGAAGACCTACCCATCATGCCGCCTCCTCCGATCGAACCCTCTGCGAACCACCAGAAGATCGCACGGTCCTCCCATCAGTCGGGTTCTGGGAATCCACACACGGAGGGACACCATGACCCACACTCGACCGAGTTGCTGAGGGAACTCCTCCTCGAAATCCGGGGTCTTCGAGAAGACATGCGGAAACGTCAACCTGAACCCAAGACCGATCAACTGGCGGCAGCAATCGCGAATGCCGTTCGAGGCGCTCTGAGCGGGCTTCAGTTTGGGTCCGGCGGGGGCACTGTTGCCTCCCTCTCTTCGGAGCCAGAAGAGAGATTCATTCCTCGTGGTATCGTCTCAGGGTCAACGAAGACAGACATTGAGACAATCAACTCGGTAGCCCCGAGTACCTCAGGTCTGGATGATGCCAGCGGAGCCCTCAGAAATGCCCGCCGTCAGACAAAAGAAGGGTGACAAGAACATGAGCGGGAAACCCGAAACAGTCCGAGGTGTAGGTCTCGACGTAGGCACCATGAATTTCGTGTCCGCACGGCGGACCTCGAAGGGTGTCGAGACTCGTCGGATGCGGGATGCCTTCCTCGATCTCCCGCCTGAGTCCAAGAAGATGCTCAAGCTTTCGGGTGTCTCCTATGTGGACCGGGAGGGTGAGATCCTCATCCTTGGGGATGCCGCTCTCGACATGGCCAACGTCTTCGGACGAGAAGCCCGTCGTCCGCTCTCTGGCGGCCTCGTGTCCTCCACGGAGGTGGATTCCCTGGAGGTTCTCGGGCTACTCGTCCGGAACGTCCTCGGGGCTCCTGAGGAACCAGGGGAGCACTGCTACTTCTCGGTCCCGGCGGCTCCGGTCGATTTGGTGGGCCGAGACGTGGTCTACCACCGTGGCATCTTCGACCGCATCGTGTCCGAGTGTGGGTACACGCCCCACTCTGGAAACGAAGCTATGGCGATCATCTACTCGGAGACTGCCAGGGACGGCTTCTCTGGGATTGCCCTCTCGTTCGGTTCGGGCATGACCAACATCGCCCTCTCTGTGAGCACGGTAGAAGGGCTGGCCTTCTCTGTCGGTCGAGGGGGAGATTGGATCGACTCTGGCGCGGCGAAGTCGGTTGGGTCCACCCAGGCTCGCATGTGCTCGGTCAAGGAAAAGGGCATCGACCTCAACAACCCGACTTCCAGGGAGCAAGAGGCACTCGCCTTCTACTACAAGAACCTGGTCGAGTACGTCCTCGACCAGATCGCCCTCCAGTTCAAGGCCGTCGAGGGTCGGTTCTCGCTTCCGAAGCCCATCCCGATCATCGTCTCCGGGGGCACCTCCTTGGCTGGTGGTTTCCTGGAGTTCTTCACCGGGGTCTTCGAGAAGAAGCGCAAGAAGTTTCCGATCCAGGTGAGTGAGATTCGGGCAGCCTCGGATCCGCTCAATGCCGTAGCCCACGGGCTACTCGTGCAGGCTCTCCAGGAGTACGCTGATGAGTAAGCAACTTTGGAATCGAGTAGCTGGTTACGACGAGGAGTCCCCTAGAGTCTGCCACAAGGCTTCTGAGAAGGATCCTTCATGCCCATGCTGGGGTCGTCTTGAACCTATTTCCGAAGACGAGTTCAGTGGAACTCTGAAGTTCTCGTGTCTGGGTCATCGATCTCCCCGAGGGTACCGGGCAAAGCCAGAGAAAGACCTCTACAAGGAGGCCGCGAAGCAGGCAGCCTCCTTGCCCACTCTGGAAGAGGATCTTGCGGGTGTGTGGGAGTCTACCGACCGTGAAGTAGACGAACCGGAGACTATCTTCCTCTTGAGGGATCTCACCCGAGAGGTCGGTCGGCTACGGGCATCTCTCCAGGATATACAGAACCGACAGGTCACCCAGAATCAGACTATCAGTGACACACAAGCTCTTGTGAAGTCGGTTCTGAGGGCGAAGGAGTAGGGTGTATTTTCACCTGACAGAAGCCTCGTTAGGTGGCCTATGTAACCCCGATATTGTGCCTCCCCGCAAGTCACCAATCCTCTCCAAAGAACTCTTGGTGGATGCCTACTTCGCCAGGAGAATGTCCTTGAGTCAGGTGGCTGCCCTGACAGGAACGAACACACGGCTTGTGAGGGAATCCCTCCATGCCAACGGGATGCGCCAAAGGACCAAGGCTGAGGCCGCTCTTGGCCACACGCTCCCTCCGGAGTCCAGGAAAAGGATCTCAGACTCACGAACGGGTCAAAAAGACTCAGAGGAGACAAGGCAGAGGAAGGCGGTCATCCTAGCCTCAGCGGGTGGAAGGGGCTGGAACAAGGGACTCACAGCAATCTCAGACGAGCGCGTGCTCAGGCAGCGGGCTGAATCTGTGCTGGCAATGTCTGATCCTGAGTTCAGGAGCCGATCCTCTCTGAGAATGGCCTCTAGGGTGGTGGCGGGACTTCATTACCCTCGTGGATTCGTGAGGGGTGTCTACGAGTCAGAGAAGGGTGGTTCTGCCAACTATATGTCGAGTTGGGAACTGAGGCGCTTCCAGGAGTTGGACCAAACCACGTCAGTTTCCTCCTGGAAAAGCCAGCCGCTTTACATTGAGTATGAGTGGTTGGGGGTGGTTCATAGGTACGTTCCTGACCTTCTCATCACCCACCTCGACGGGTCCATGTCCTTGGAAGAAATCAAGCCTCTATCCATGATTGAGAGGGCTCTTTCAGGGCACCCTAAGTACCTGAAGCTCCGGGAAAAGCTGAGGGCTGGTGAGTCCTACGCCCGAAGCCACGGGTGGGGTTGGCAGATCACCTACTTCGTCGGTCCACGCAACAACCTGGGTACCTCATGTACTTTTTTCTGACCGAAGGGGTGCGGCGGAGGCTCATCAAGGAGCTTCGTGCCTACTGGTCTCTGCATCCCAGGTACCAGGACATCATCGACAACATCCAGGGCAAATTTTCCTTCGAGGAACGCCCTCAGTACGGCATCATCCTCAAGACGGGTTCTGCCACCAAGGTCCAGTTCTCACCTGACAACTTCATGGGGACTGTGCAGAGCTATGTGGCCCTAGCCAAGATCCCAGGATACGCAGGGTTGTCGGTAGATTGGGTCAGGGAGGACTCCCTCGCGATCCAAGCAAACGGGGGTAGGTTCCCATCTCAGAGTGGGGTCTACTACTGCGAGATGGTCACGGAAGACACGTTCTTCGTGGACCCTCTGCTCGATGTCAGGGACGAGCGGATCCTGATGACCACCCCCTCGGAAGGGACCCTTCAGGGGATCCCCTATGCCGGGAGCCTACGGATCTTCGAGATGCCCAGCGGGCGTCTCCTCCGTCCGGGCGTGAACTACACGATCGGCGCAGACCAGGTCACCGTCTATCTGGCTGTGCCACTAGCCAACGGACAGGCGCTCTCGGCTGACTACCGGGTCGCTGGGGTGACTACCGGACCCTGGAAGGTGGAGGCCCAGTCGGGCCTTAGTCATGTGATCCCAGGGGTGGTGTTGGTCTTCGGGCGGCGCTACCAGAAGGGCGACCGTTGGGCAATCATCGTCTCCCAAATCCGGGAGCCTGCGTACATGGAGTACGGCGGGAAGTGGGAACTGGGCATCGACATCGACATCATCGCCCGTGACGTGAACGCCCAGGTCGAGATTGCGGATCAGACGGCCATGTTTCTGTGGGCGATCCTGCGACCCAACCTCGTTGACGAGGGGCTCGACATCATGGATGTGTCGATGGGCGGGGAGTCAGAGGAGATCTACGACGAGAACGGAGACGACTACTTCTACAACTCCGCAATCTCGATGACCATCCAAGTAGATTGGTTTCTCCATGTCCCGATTCTCTCCAGGATTTTGTCCTACCAGGAGGATGTGAAGGGGCTGCCGCAAGACCTCTCCTTGTCGCCGTTCAAGGATCCGTTCTTCTCAGGGAAGTTCGAGCACTTCGAGAAGACCCTCGGTTGATCCATTTGGTGGCGTTGACACCCCTATATCCGCCGCATTGAGAGGAGAGGTACCACAATCCCTGTCTTTCGATACCAGTGCTCGTCCTGCGGATTGAACTTCTCCGCCCGCGTCGCCTCGGCTTTGTCTGCGGTGAAGTGTTCTTCCTGCGGGTCAGAAGCTGGGCAAGACCTCCCCCGGTCCTTCTCGGTGAGCACCAGCGTCCCCACGCAGGGGTTGTCGGCTCCTGCCACTGGGCTGTCCTCTCACGATTACGTCTATGACCGGGTGGTGGGTGAGGACTCCAAGGCCAAGTGGTCCCAGATAGCGGCCCGCCAGAAGGACAAGGTTCAGGTCATCGAGGAAAAGGGCGTCACCGGGTTCGACCTCACCCGCAAGCCAGACGGCACCTACGGGGTGATGACCCCCAAACAGAGGGCAGCCTCTGAGAGATCTCGAAAGTTCCACTTCAAGATGGATGCCCACGGCAGAGCCATGAAGGCGCAGAAGGCCACCTGAACTCGGCCACCTCCCGGTGCCTCGGCACCGTGGTCAATCACCGATCCACACGAATCCCCCGCGCTTTCCACTTCCTCTCCTCTATTCAGGAGAGGTCTGATTCACCTCAGTTCCAGGAGCGCGACACATGCCGACTCTTCTTCGTGGTGGCTACGCCCCGCCCGGTGTCTACACCCAGACCTTCTTCGGCGTCCCCCCGACCCCGACCCCGATTCCCGATCGCCTCCCTGTGTTCATCGGGACTGGCACGGAGATCCTCTCCCGGTCGAACCTCCCCGTCGTGCGTGGCTCCTCCAGCACCATCGACCAACAGGTCGTGGATGAGGACGAGGCAGGGCGTGCAGTCACCAGCGTCTCTCCGAGTGGGGTCGTCTCCATCGGGGCGTTCGATGGGGTGATCACGAAGTTCCAGGTCCGTAATCTTCCGATCGTCTCGGGCGATGGTACGGGCACTCCGGCGGTGGACACGAGCGCAGTCTCGTGCCGCGTCAATGGCTTCCCCACCGTGGTCCTCGGCCTCGATGCAGCCAAGGGCATCGTGGAGATTGCAGTCGCCCCACAGGTGACTGACATCGTTCGCTGCACCTACTTCTTCGACCGCTCGGACACCCTGACGACCGACGACGTGTCGGATCAGATCACCCAGGATGCAGCCGTCATCGACGGCCTCGCGGGTCAGACCTTCGCCTTCGTCCTCGGGGCGAACGACGTGTTCTCAATCTCGGTGGACGGACTCGCGTTCGTGAACATCGTGATGCCCTCGTCCGCCCCCTCGGTGAGCGGCGCAGTCGTGGCAGCGACGATCAATGGTGCGGCGGGCATCGGTTCGCTCGTCGCCTCCACCTACGTCAACAACCTCGCCCAGGTCTGCATCCGTCTCTCGGCGGACAAGTCGATCGTCATCGGGACCGGGACGGCGAACACGACCCTCGGGTTCACGCCGAACACGGCGACTGCTCGCAACCGGGTCTTCTACACATTCCAGGGTCCGATCGTGGACGGCACGGGCGGCGGCATCACGACCACCGACCCGTCGCGCATCGTCGTTCTCGTGGACGGCATCCAGGTCATCCCGACGGCGGTCAACGGATCGGCTCGGAGCTTCACGCTCCCCTACGCCCCGGCCCTCGGCTCCACGGTCACGGTCCGCTACTTCTTCAACACCTGGCAGGACACGTTCGACTACCTCGCGAACATCAACGTCACTGCCATCACGCGGGTCGCCCTCACGCCGGATGGTTCGACGGCGGGCACGTTCCTCCAGGGCGTCAGCTACGTCCTGAAGGACGATGTGATCGTCTGGGGAACGGCGGCGCTCATCTCTGCTGCTACCCACACAGAGGGCGGGGCGACCCTCGGCACGTCTCAGATCCAGGCGATGCTGGTGGACAACCAGATCTTCCTGGCCCCCTGCACCCCGACCGTGAACAGCACGGGTCCGGTCTCGGTCGAGAGCCGCACGGTGTTCCAGCTTCCGTATCAGCCCACGACGGGCAACGGTCGCGGCAACCCGCTCGGGTCGGCTCTGTACCAGGTCGTCTCCAACGGGAGGATTGACCTCCCGACGACTCGCCCCGACCTCATCACGGCATACTGGGGCTTCGGCGTCCAGGATGCGATCGACCGTGGTCCGGTGACGGTCCTCAAGGTGGACAGCACCACCTCGCAGATCACGCTCAGCCCGATGGTCCCGGAAGGAGCCTCGGTCTTCGCGAGCTTCTACTACAACACGCTCGTGGACATGGCGAACATCGGCACGAGCAGCGCCTACACGCTGACGTGCGTGACAGCGGGTCCGGGAGGCATCGGCACCTATTCGCTCAAGGGCGGTTCGGGTGCATCCCTCTTCGGAGCAAGCCTCACCGCCAAGGGCACTGACCTCACGACCGTAGAGATCGTGTTCCCGTCGGGCTCGGAGTTCTTCCCCGATGCTCGCGTCGAGGGTGCCGCTCCGGTCGAGGAGACTGTTCAGGTCGAGTTTGCCACGTCGGATCTGACTCCGGCGCGGTTCACGAACTTCGGCCCCGGTCCCTACTACACGATCGACAACACCTCGGATCGTCTCCGGGTGACCTTCGATGGTGTTCCTGCCTTCACCGGCATCGCCGCTGGTGTTGATCTCTCGTCACCCACGGCAGGCACCCGCGCAGGAGCCTTCGCTCACCTTCTCGGTGAGGAGATCAAGTACACAGCGGCCTCAGGCGAGACGACCTACGACCTCACCTCGGGTGTGGACGACGCGATCAATCTCCTCGTGGATGGCGTCCCCCTCGCTGCGGCGACGGGCACTGTCCTCGGTGCGACGGCGGCCAACTTCGTCTCGGCCATCAACGCATCGGCTGTCCTGGCAGGCAACGAGCCCTACTACAACGGCGCGGGCACCTTCACGGCCTTCACGGTCACTGCTGGTGAGTACGACCAACTCACCCTCCACTACACCGGAGACGTGAACGGACCGTCGGGCAACCAGACCATCACCCTCGCGCCTGGCGCGTATGTGTCGGTCGGTGCGCTCGTCGCCCAGATCAACACGCAGCTTGCGACGATCAACGGCGCAGGCTTCCTCCTCGGGTCGGTCACGGCCTCGGCACTCGCCTCGGGCCAGGTCCGGTTCACCCTCGCGATCGGCACGGCCTCGGACCTCCTGACGTTCGGCGGCATCCCGCTCAACACCGAGACGGTCACGATCGACGGCAAGGTCTACACGTTCCAGACCGTTCTCACGAACGTGGATGGAAACGTCCTCATCGGCGGTTCGGCTGCCGCCTCGCTCAGCAACCTCATCGCGGCGATCACGCTCGGTGCAGGGGCTGGCGTCACCTACGCAGCGGCGACGACACTCCACCCGACGGTCACAGCGGTTGCTGGAACTGTCGTCGGTACGATGCTCGCGAAGGCGAAGGCCAGCGGGTCTGCCGGGAACACCATCGCGGTCAGCACGACGGTCACACTCGGTGTGTGGGCTACAGCCACGCTCCTCGGCGGTGACGACGCTGGCTACCTGGAGTTCATCACGAACGCGCTGCTCGCACGGGACTTTGCAGTTCTGGCAGGCATCGACACGGACACGGCGACGAACAGCAATCAGACCAAGATCTACAACGGTCCGATCGCTCGTCGCTACACGGTGGCGACAACGGCTGGTCGTCTCCCCTACGACCGCATCCTTCTCAGGAACCGCATCTTCCCAGGTGGGAACTCGCTGTCCTACGTCTCGACCCTCGCACAGACCGGGATCACCCTTCAGGGCGGCACCGGCATGGTGAAGTCCGGACTCATCAACGGTGAGACGGCTGAGGCTGTCTTCGGTGCGAACGTCAAGGCACCGACGATCATCGCCTACACTGGATGGGCGGATGGTCAGGTCGCCACGGCCACCTACGGTGATGCGCGTGACGGTCAGGCGAACGTCATCTTCTACGACGGCACAGACCCGTCGAACCCGGCGAACAACCTCCTGACCTTCACGGCGGGTGGCGGCCTCGTCACGGTGATCTTCACTGCCTCGACTCTGGGCACGGCTACGGCCTTCGGTCCGGTGACGATCGCTGGCTCGGTCCTCGGTCAGATCAACGCAGCCATCGTGGCTGCGGGGCTCAGCGCGACCGTCCAGGTTCTCCAGGAGGGTGCGGCTGCTCGTCTCGTCGGAGGCGGCGTCAACGCGGCTGCAACCCTGGTGATCGGTGCTGGAAGCTCGAACGACACCCTCGGCTTCGCTGAGGACGACTCGGCGGCTCCTACGCCTGTCTCCACCCGTCAGTTCATCTCGGCCCTCATGGGTCACACAGCAGCGGCGTCCTTCGTGGCGTCGATGCTCAGCTACGCACTCCCTGTCGCTGGCTACTTCCCGGCCCGTGCCCTCGCTGGCATCCAGAAGGACTCGACGGGCAACGTCTTCCTGTACTTCCAGAGCCAGACGCTCGGAGTCGGGTCGAGCATCAACTTCGACAACGCGACCACGAACAACTCTCTCGTGACGGGGACGCTGCTTCTCATCACGTCGGCGGATGGATCGTCTGGTGAGGCCGCAATCAACGGCTTCTTCGTCACGTCCTCGAATCCGAGTCTCGGTTCTGGTTCGGCGGACACCTCGGTCTTCAACTCGGGTGTCGGTCAGGACGGCGTGGTCGGTCAGACCTACCGGGATGAAGTGACCGGGTTGGTCTTCACGATCCTTCCGCGTGCGGGTGGGCTCCCCTACCCGACAGGCGCGAACGCAACCCTCACCTTCAGGGTGAGCAAGACGTTCACGACGGATGGCAACATCCCGACCCTCGCAATCCCCGGACTCGAACTCACGGTCACGAACACCTCGCTGGTGGTCGTGGGTGACACGGCGTTCATCGAGACCTTCAAGAAGACGGGCGATGAGCCCACCATCGGGGAGATCTACTACGTCAGCTACCTCTTCCGGAAGCAGGACTTCTCCCCGAAGTTCTTCTCGCGGCTGTCGGAGGTCGTGGCCGAGTACGGACCGGTGAGCCCGGACAACCCGCTCTCCCTCGCGGCCTTCCTCGCGTTCCTGAACGGGTCGTCAATCATCGCGACCTACCAGGTTCTCAAGGAGCCTGGTTCGTCTCAGGCGAGCGAGCAGTCGTACCTCAACGCTCTCGTGGACCTTGAAGGCGACTCGCTTCCGGGCAACATCTCGCCCACGGTCCTCGTGTTCCTGACCCCGGCTACGCCGGTCCTGACGAAGTTCACGGCCATCCACTGTGATGTGCAGTCGAGCATCCGCTACCGCGCAGAGCGCACCGCAATCTTCGGATTCGCATCGGGTACCCAGCCCTCGCAGGCTGGTGCTCTTGCTCAGGCGACTGGCGCAACGCGCGTTCGGTTCGTCTACCCCGACATCGCCACGATCACCCTCACCGACGTTCTCGGGGCGTCCAAGACGTACCTCGTGGACGGTCGGTACATCGCAGGAGCGGTTGCCTCCTCGACCACGGCTCCGAGCATCGACTCGGCAACTCCGTGGACGGGTCGGCTGCTCAGTGGCTTCACGACCCTCGCTCGGTCGCTCGACGCGGTGGAAGCGAACCAGGTCGCCTCGCGTGGTGTCACCGTGATCGAGGAGCGTCTTCCGTTCATGCGGATCCGCCACGGCCTCACCAGCGACATGAGCAACACGCTCACGAAGCTGCCGACGGTCATCCAGATCGCAGACGACATGCAGCGTCGCGCTCGTGCGGTGCTCGATGCCTTCATCGGCGTCAAGTTCCTCCCGCAGATCCTCGGGCAGATCGAGGGGCAACTCTCCGAGATGTTCAAGCGCGCTGTCCAGGGACAGATCATCACGAGCTTCACCGGAGTCAGCGTCATCCTCGACCCTGAGGATCCCACGGCTGTCCTGGTCGAAGCCTTCTACATCCCGGTCTTCCCGCTGCTCTACATCCAGTTGACCTTCCGCGTCTCGTCGCAGTCGGCAACGGTCTGAGCAGACCATGGATGACTCCAAGACCAGCGGTTCAGACGGCAACTACATGACGAAGCAGAACCTCTGGATGCTCCACGAAACGAGCACAATGCTCGATGAACTGGTGCCAGAGGGGGAGCTTCTGCCCGACTGGGTGGAGTCGAAGATCAACACCGCAGCCACACACCTCAAGGATGTGGCTGCGTGGGCGGTCTCTGAAGCCAAGCTCAGCATCAAGACAGCCGGGTACGGACGTGGGTACGGCCAGGTTCTTCGGGGTGACCCTCGGTGGATGGATGCAAAGTATCCAGGCACCGACTCCAAGGGCAACCCCTTCAAGAAGGGGGAGAAAGTCCTCTACTGGCCCTCGACCAAGACCTTCATGACCGGAAAGGACGCCCAGGACGCCTGGCGGAACTTCCAATCTGAGAAGGGCGACGAAGAGGGCAACCCCTACGCTCGAAGCGCCTCCAGGGTCGCCGCCAAGTACATCAACACCCGTTTCCGCCCCTATAGCCCGCCACGGTAAGGGCGGCTCTCGTCAGCCCACGGAGATTCATGGCCAACACCGACATCAACCCAGCGAATGGCGTACAAGGTAGCTCCTACCTCTACGACTTCGGGACGAGCCCGAACACACGGGTTGCCGTCTCTCAGAAGGTTCGGCTCCTTGCCCCGGCCTACGGCTCGGGAACGAAGGCGCTGTTCCAGATGGGCGTCGTCTCCTCGTTCAGCCCGAGTCAGAGCCGGAGCGTCG
>Ga0315286_10003169_pt1 | contig 15433 bp, 11 predicted proteins | sample YL17G10_0_MG_FD_205038 | JGI IMG/M metagenome (GOLD analysis project Ga0315286, IMG submission 205038) | Sediment microbial communities from Yellowstone Lake, YNP, Wyoming, USA - YL17G10_0 | ecosystem: Environmental > Aquatic > Freshwater > Lake > Sediment | place: USA: Wyoming | collected...
GTTTTCGCGCCACCAACAATCTTCCAGAGATAGAGGTAGTTGTCCAGAATGCTCAAACCTGCGAAGTACCCATTGTCCGTATCCTCATCGTAGTAGGCCAGGATTCCAAAAGCCTCCCCGGTTCCACCACCGAATCCCTTGATCCGCGAAGAAATCACATAGTTAGACCAGGCCGCCGAACCGATCACACTCGAGACGACCGCTTGCTTTCCCGCATCGGAAAAGGTCATGACCTCATCGGCAACGGTCGGAAGGGTTCCCGAAAAGGAATCCCATTGGGTGTTGTCCTCTTCGATGCTGAAATCGTCCATGAGCTTCAGATAGACGACGTACAGACTTTCCCCAGCGGGCCGAAGAAGACGGACGACGAGACGAAAGAGCTCCTTGTCCGAAGGGGTCACGACCCGAAGGATCATACTGTATTCGGGTCGCGTGTACGTTCCCGGGAACGCGATGAGGAACCTATCCCTACCCTGTCGGTACTCCGAGGTGTCCACGGGGCCAGTGAGCCAGCGCATTTCGAACCAATTCCAGATTCTCGCTTTCCGAGCCATCATGAAATTGATGATGTCCGTGATCACCGATTCCGTGGATCTCATCTTCCAGAGCCGAACCGAAGAACGGATGAGCCTTCTCAACTGTTGCTCGTCCAACTGATCCGAAAGATAGTCGAGATCGGGAGTCCAACCCACGATTCGTTTCAGATAATGGAGAGCTTCGACTGGACACTCGTCAATGTTCCAAAGATTCTTTATCGAAAAAATCTTCTCGTTTGTCGTATTCCAAACCTCTTGAGGACCCATGAGGAATCGTTCAAGAAACTTATTTCCATCATTCTGATCCAAGTCTCGAATAGACTTAATGATGAAATTGTAAATTTGAAGATTCAGTTCCTCATTCGGGTTTGTCACTCGGAACCTCCACAGTTACAATTCCAACGCCTTCGACTGGACCAATTCTTCTATTTGAACCCGCGCTAGAAAAATAATCAAATACCGTAGACTCCGAATAATCGATACGCTTCCCTCTAAACAAAACCGTTCTGTTCTCTGGAGAAATTGCATTCCCAACTTGATCTTTCACATCCAAAGAAACCGTCAAAACGTAATCAACTCCTGAAGTCTGAGGTTCCGTAACCAATTTGAAAATTGTGCTGGTAACAGAAGAAACTCCAAGAATATTCAATTCTGGATTGATCGAATAATTTCCGAGAACCAAAACCGAAGATCCCATGATTTCAGAATATTGAATTTTCACCCACCTATTTTCAGAATCTACTGGTCTGATTTCGACTTGTGGTGGTATTCCAATTCCTTCAAAATCACCATCGTTGTTATCGAGATTTTGTTCCGATTCCAAACTTTTCACATTAGAAACGATCAAATGGTAAGATTCCTCATTCTTCATCTCATTCACAATCAAATCCACGATTGTTGGATTCGACTGAACAATATCAACATCCGAGACCACAATCGGAACATCCCCTCCAGTGATTGCGTAATTTGTAGGATTGAGAGAATCATCCGGATTGCTAGAACTTGTGTGCTTCATCTCTCTATCGTAAGTAACACGCACAACAATAGAGGATATAGCCACAACATCGGTCACGTTCGGAATAATCAAAGTGGACCAACTACCAGTTGCGGCTTCCGCGTACTCAAACCCAGTTATATAGGCAAAGATAGAGTAGTAGTAGGTTTTTGCATTATCCAGGCCATCATCGGTATAGTCGGCATCCGTTCCGTTGTATACTTGGATTCCGTCCGTAGGTGTTGCCGGGTAGGTTATTTCAGACCGCCGCAACATAACGCCAACAAACTCGGGACAAACTGGATTGGTCCAAGTCATTTCGATCTTACGGATTCCAGAAACACCCTCGAAGTCTGTAACCGGCACCTGTTCTGGCTTACAACTTTGGGTAACAGCAACCGAATATGTACCATAGCTGTCGAATGCGAAGATCGAGTAGTAGTAGGTCTTACTGGCGTCAAGATCGGTGTCTATGGTGGCCTCGTTTGAGCCCTCATAGACCAAATCCCCAGAACTCGGAGATGGTGGGAAACTTACATCAGACCTTCTTACTATGACCTTCAAAAAATCAGGATGAACAGGGTTCGTCCAAGACAACGAAATCTGACGCTGAACCGGTCCGACCACTGCCACGAAGTCGGTCACCGGAACAAAACTGTACCCTTGCTCCTGTTCTGACAGGTTCTCCACATCCATCGTGTCGCCAACCCCGACCACGACCTCTTCGTAGCGGAGCGGATATCCGGTGTGGTAGAGGTCGAGGACTTCGGTAGGTGTCCAGGCCTTAGCGGCGATAGCGAACTCATCCAGATAACCGCTCATGTACTCGTGCTGGAGAAGAGTTGAATTGTAACGATACCCCAGATACACATTAATTGAGTTGCTGTTGGGGTTTCCGGAGCAGCCGGTGAGTCGTGCGATCTCGTAGCCGTCTGAGTAAAGCACAAGCACCGATTTGTCATAGGTAAAAGCAAGGTGGTGCCAGGAATTCTTCAGCGCACTCATGCCGGTTTTGGTCGCGCTCCAAAAGCCGCTTAGATCTCCTGTAGTGGTGTTGACCATGGCGTATAGGACATTGTTTGTCCAATCAAACACCAACCCCCAGGAGATGTTGCTATATGGCGTGTCCCCACCGTATTTGCAGATGATCCATTGCCACCGAGCGGTTCCGGTTAGGTACACCCACCCGCCAGCAGATAACCCAGTGGTCGGGGTGAATAGCGCGTTGTTGCCAAGATTGACGTACTGGCTCGTTCCGTTGAGCTGGAGGCCTTGGCGAAGTCGGCAATTGGCTGCTGCCGTGGGCCAGGTTGGTACGCCTATCGCTGACCCGTGAAGCGCGTTGCTGTGTGCGTCGTTGGCGTTCCCATCCAACTTGTAGTAGGCCAACAAACCATCAAGCAAAGTCGGGTGTGTTTTGATGGACGCCATGGTTCAGGGTCCTCGCTTGAGTATAATGCCAGTTCCCACACCGACATTTTTCGCGTGCCAGATCGGTCTGGCTTCTTTCATCAACAGGCGCAAGTCTGCCGAGCACAGCAAGATGTTTTCGTACATCCTTGCAGCCCCCTCGGTGAAATCTTTCAGCGGCGGATACCAGGGGGCGGTCAGATCCCGAGCTGAGGATCGGGGGCGGGATTGCTGGAAGTAGTTGCTCACAGCCGGAAGCAGGCAATCCACCAGGAGGCTATCGGGGATCACGTTGGCCACCCCAACACAAACGCTCCCCCAAGGAAGCCCATTCCCAGAGTTGTATAGATCCGCTCGTTCCGAAGCTGCCAAAACTCGATTCCAGATTGCAACATCGTCAATCTTGTTGGGGTTGTAAAGTGTACGGTCTGACCCGTTGGTGCTGTGTTGTGCTGCAATTATCGTATGGTATCCAGCTTGTCTACGCTGATCCCCTGTTTGAGCAATAGTTCCGCTCATCAAAGAATTGTTCTTGTAGGCACGAAGAAACGCTTTATCGTAAGTAGCGATAAAATGGTGCCAGGCCCCCACGACCACTCCAGCAGACTGGAGGTTAACATACGTTCCGGAAGTGTTGGTGATCCAAAAACTAAGGTTTCCTCCAACCGTCAACAAAGACCATGCCATCGTGCCAGTGTTGTTAGTTGATCTAGCTACGATGGCATAGTTAGATGCAACGGTATCAGGGTAGTACCAACAGGCAACCGTCATCTCTCCAACCGGAGCTAACCCGAGATCGGTTCCGAGGTCCACGTCTTGAGAGCTTCCGTTCCCATCAATGGCTTGACCCAGTTTTCCAGCAACAAAAGATGGACCCCCTTCAAGAAGTCCATTGAACATACCTAGCGAATCTTTTCCGCTGCCCTCAAGTTTGTAATGGGCAAGCATCCCACTCCTCAAAGTCGGGTGAGTCAAGATCGATGTGAACGTCCCGTCCCAGGTGATGCCGATGCCGCCATTGTAGAGGTCGGCAATTTCGTCGGTGGTCAGGGCGCGATTAAAGATTGCGGGCTCATCAATGCTACCCTTGAAAAACATCTGCCGAGTATAGGGAGCACTGGATCCAGCGCACATAGCCCCGATCAGGCAAACAAAATCGCTTTGCCGGATATTGCCCGTGGCGGCAACTGGCGTGCAATAAAGCGCCCCATCGATGTAGATCCTAATGAAGGATCCGTCATAGCTCGCAACCAATTGGTGCCAAGCATTCCTGGAAACCGCACCGGTCGTACCACAATTATACCCAGTACCAACAGAATTTGTTATGTAAAACCAATATTTGTCATTGCTGAGATCATGAGTCCATCCCCACTCGATGTTATTCGGATTCCCATCCCAGTAACTTCTTTTCCCAAACGGAGAATCAGAACCGCTTACAGCTACAGAGGTTGCGTATACCCAACAAGCAACAGTTATCTGATTGGGGCTCAGATCTGTTGAACTCCCCAAAGAGATGGCCTGGTCAATACCATTGAACAGATACCCATTACGCAATTTACAAATCTGATTGGTCGGAGCATTCTCCAACGCCCCATGACGAGTCCCAACACTGTCATTGGCATTGCTATCCAATGTCCAGTAGCCAAGCAGACCAGTCTTCAGCGTCGGATGATTCTGAATGCTGGGCTGTCTCTCCAAAGGAAGTCCATATCCAGAATTGTACAGATCGGAAACTTCTCCAGCGGTCCAGGCGCGGTTGGCAATGGCGATTTCGTCGAGCTTTCCATTGCAGGCTTGCAATCTTGTGTTGGTGCCAAAATAGTCCCAAGGTGAAGCACCGATCAATGTTGGAATTGTACCGACGATCGGGGCTCCGACATTTCCTGAGTTTGTTCCAACATACACCCCATTTTTGTATACTGTCAGAGTGGAGATTCCTGTACCGGCATTATAATTAACAGTAAAAGTCCAATGAACCCAGGACCCATTGGTCAAAGGAGCATTGACACTAAATCCGGTCGTCTGCCCCCAATAAGAAAACGAGACGTTCCCACTACTCCCAGAAATTTGCTGAACAAAGAAACGACTTTGAGCATGATAAGCAGATCCATTCCAACTAGCCAAAGCCATGTGAACAGAGTAAGGACTCACACTGTTCAGATTTGCCCAATAAGAAACAGAAAAGCTAGATGCAGAAGCAAGAACCTGACCAAGATTAAGCACCTGACATGTACCAATCGGATCAGGAGGATCACCATTCCCATCGAAAGCGATGGCATTTAGCAACATCCCCGTCGTGGTCGTGATCGCCTTCTCAGCCGTTCCATTATTCGTGCCCCAACTATCCCGGGCATTCCCTTCCATCCGGTAGTATGCGAGCAGGCCAGTCTTGAGAGTGCTGTGGGAAACGATATCAGATAGGGCCATTTACTTATCTCCATCAACAAGTTCAGGACGAGACTTCTTGAACTCTTCAACCATTACTTGTTTTAATGCCCATTGCAGCGCCTTTCTAGCAACCAACGTCACGCGATCTCAGGCCCCATTGCGAACCAGTAGTTTGCCCAATCGCTGTAGAACAGCCGGAAGGTTTCATAATTTCCAGCAAACTGAACCTTGATCGTATCCTCACTGATGGCGTTCCAGATATTGGTATGGACCTTTCGGACGTGAGGGATGTACCCGGGCTTTCTGTTCGGATCAGAACCTCCAGCCTTCCAATCAGCATCAATAGCGGGTCGGAGATAGTACGGAAGCAGGATTATTGCGCCTGTATAGGATTCAGGCATATAATCTGGACCGCCGATACTCATGACAGTATCACATCTTTCTTTTGTTCCATAGTTACCGTTTCCTCCCTGCCCCTCCCATGGCTTCAACGTGCCCCCTGGCAAAAAGTTGTTCGCGGAACAGCATCTCCAACGAACACGATGTGCGGGATAATAGGTATGGATATATTCGTTTCTGGCGGAATGCCAACAAACAGCGTTTCCTTGTCCATTAACACTGAACTGCTCATTGTAGCTTCCATCATAGCCTTGGCAGTACCCAACATGGGGGCGAAGGTGCTCTCCGATCCACGCACCGGCCTTATACGAGTAGCAAGTCGGAACGGTGATCGTGAGCACGCTTGTATCCACGTCGATGACGGAAACGATCACCCATTCAAACACCGCCTCGTTCCCATCCAGGTTGGGCCAGAGGTCTGTTGTTGCCCCCATGTAGGTACTGGCGCTGCAATTCCGATTGGCTGCCCAGTCAACTGCGGGTTGCGCGGTGAGCAGCATGTACTTCCCCCCAACCGCGAACTTGGTCACATCCGCCACTTTGATCTGGGTAGCTCCTCGGGCGATGTCTCCACTGGCGACCGAAGCAGCCGTGGTGAACGTGGGGTTGGCATATGGAGTGTACTTCCCGTTGTAGAAAATCCTGTAGATGTTGTTCGCGGCGAGAATGACTACCGCCACGCCGTCTTTTGACCCGTAGAACCAGCAATCTTTCGGAGACGCCATTGCGTTCGCGGGCAAGGAAAACATCGGCGTGTTTCTTCCAGTATCGACCGGATTTGTGTGACGGCTCGAATGTGGGTGAAAACCAGCCGAGAAGATCTGACAGGCGACCACCCCCGGTGCGGTGTAATAGGGGTCATATCCCAGCGCGAGGGTTCCTGTTGCTTCACAGGTCTGGGTATGAATCCAGCGCCATTGCCCGTTTGCTTTGACCAACGCGCAATAGTCGTATTTGCTGTCGTCTCGGATCGTGTGAATCGTGCCATCGGTCATGGTGATGTTGCCGTTGAGTGCGCTCGGCCCAAAAGAACCGATATTCGCTCCGCTGGAAAGAATCGGGTTGGCGAGATCCTGCACGCCAAACATGGTAATCGCTGGAGCTGCCCCGGTCACTTTTGCGACCACATCTTTGACATCGTGCGCGGCCGCTGTCGTTCCATACATCCCACGAGTACATAGGGTCAGAAGCGTACCGGCAACATTACCGACCTGGATCAGCTCATCACCGATCTGGATGATATCCGTACTCACCAGCGTACCAAAGGCTGTTGATAGCGTGATGGAGGTACCGGAAGACAAAATTCCAGCAGCCAAATATGACGTTTGTCCCTTCCATTGCTTAGTCAGGGTGTTGTTTTCCCCCGACTGCCAGCCAATGTGCATTGGGATATTCTGATTGCCATCCTCTCCGTTGGACTTCAGAAACCACCCCAGGATGAACCCGTGCTTGTCGTCTTGTGCGATACACTCTCCGGAGGTACGTGTTGGGCTTGCCGGATCGTGCATCCAGCCGCACTCATCGACCAAAAAATCTTTGAGCTTCTTGTTGAAATCCAGAACGCTGTTACAGAGAATATGCTTGCCTTTGTATGCCATGACTCACTCCTCTACCGGGGGGTTGACATAGTTTTCGATTGCCGCGATCAGGTCGAACAGAAACTCTCCAGAGACATTTTCTACGCAAAAGGGTTTCGCCCGCATCTCAGCAGACAGCGGCAAATTGACTTCGATATACGCGCCATTTACCTCAACCTGCGCTTGCACGAATTCAGGAATGCAGTCAACGCGCACGCCAGAAAATCGAATCATGTTGATGTTCATGCCCTGATCCTTTCCAGAAAATGGCTTACGTTATTTCCTTCCAAGTATCACCTGTTCCACCCAAGTAATCAAGCAATCGTCAAAGTCACTGTTCCAAGCATCGGAAGTTCTCGAGATGTCAGAACCACATCCGAAGATGGTGTCGAAAGCACCACCTTTTCGACTCTCGTAACAGCTTTGAAAATTTCATGGGAAATTCGAGAAGTGTAAACCGTTTCTCCAAAATCCCATTCGAACGTAATTCCGTCCGTCTTGACCGCTTCGGGTTGAAATACCTGTCGGAGATAGGTTTCAATTTCCGAAGCTGTCAGATCCGTTCCGGTCACAGTCGCCACAATGTTGAAAGTCTTCACCGTATAGTTGACCGCTGCGACCATTTGATTTGCAACAACCCGCTTCGGTTTCGGAGGAGACGAATACTGATCTCCGTTAAAGTACAGATTGATCTCATCGAGAAGATCGGGCGCGATCGTACCCCCGCCAGCGGGCATGAGGACGAGCTCAATGGTCTTCGGGCCAAATCCCTCTTCGAAAGATTTCGCGCGAACAAATGGTCGAACTCCAGCTTCCGCTACGAAAGCAATCGCCATCGTCTCGACATCCGAACCGTTCAAAGCTACTCCGCGAATTCTTAGATTCGCAGGACCCTCCATCTTCGCCCGCTCGAGACTGGCAGGCGAAGACCACTGCGCCTCTTGCCAGCCCGTGGCTGAACGAGGATTTACAACCCCACTGCAATAACTGATGCTGCTCCGGTCCTTCGTGATCGTTCCCGCGCCAAGGTTCCCATCCTGATCCGCACCGTAGCGATAATCGAACCGAATGCTGGATCCGAGAGGAGGAATCTTCCCAGCAATCCCATCTCCGAACATCACGGTGGGAACATCCCGCTCCCCCACATTCACCATGTAGTGTCTATGGGTTGGTTGCGACGAGAGGAAATCATTCACCTCTGTCCAGAGCTCGCTGTCCACATAAACTTCTGCGGATCCAGAAATGTAGCCTTCCTGGATTCCAACATACTCCTGGAAGGTGGTTCCATCCGATGCCCCAATCGGATTCTCACTTTGACTCTTCCCCTGAACCGCCGTCCGGATGAGATACTGCCCACCGAGATCCATCCTGGCATTGATGATCACCGGATTGATAATGGGTGTGCTCGTCGTCGAGATGAGCCGGTAGCGAATCCAGTAAGCCTCTGTACCATTCACTGTCCCCTTGGCCCAGTTCTGGGAGAGCGTTTGGGGAAGGGTATATGTCACGGATCCGTTCGCTTCGAGATTCGAAGTGCCATCCGTAACAGAAAAGAGCTCCTCCCAGTCCGATCCAATGGTGTAATCCGTGGCCAGAACAGATGGACTCGATTGCCCAAGGTAGGTGGTAGTTTCGATATAATTGTAAGTCCCATCCCACTTGCTCTCCACGTCTTCATAAGCCGACGTGGTGTTGAGCATGGCCCGGATCATGGTCCCTTGTCGATTGGTCGTTCCGAGATAGGAATTGAGAGTCATCTTGAGATATCCGGTCATGTCAGTTACAGCAACCGGATACGTCTTTCGCTTCTCTCCATCATAGAATTCCCAGATCCCATTAAACATGTCTGAGAACGTGTCGAGATAGATATTCAGTTGATCCCAGAGAACTCCTGTGTGACCAAAATAGAGACAATCCTTCTTGACCGGAGTACCGACTCCCCATGGCGAAAACGTATCAACCAAGGTATTCGCATTGTCGGTGTAGTCCGTGAACACTCCACCGATTTCTGCAAAAACTTTGGAAAACTTGTCGGTTCGTTCGACAACTTCAGATTCCAGAACTTCAAAGAACACAGAAGGATTTTCGTCAGTTCCCTCATTGCAAACTTGTGCCCCGATCGGAATGATTCCAATCGTAATGTCTGTTGATCTCGTCAATTCGTAAAGCATTTCGACAACCGCAGGGGTCGAAGTGCGAAGATTGTAATCTATCAATTTGAGCATATTGCGAATCGTCTCTGGCAATTTCGCAGTAGCCAAAGTGCTTTCATTTGCCACAAGATCCAAATTCACATTGTTCAAATGTCCGACAAGGGCCATTGCACGAAGAAGTTGAATAAACGGATCATAAGGAGATTCGTCCGTATGCTCCGGAACATTCGTTCTCTTATATTGCAAAAGAGCATCGAGAATCTCTCCATAATAGAAAGACGAAAAGCGAAAATCCGGAATGGTGATCTCTGTCGTCATTTCCTACTCCTCACATATACGACTTGGAAAAGGTTATCACGTCGTCCGTTTCCAAATTTTGATAAGAGAATTCCAAAATCATCTCCCCCTCTCTTTCTTGTTTCCACTTCATTGATTCGGGAAGAAGTTTGTAGCGATCATCTCTTTCGAATTGTCGAAATATGCTTCTCAGTTTTTCAGTAACAAGAGCTTGAAACGCATAGTCCATTACTGAAAAGACAACAGAGGAATCAAGACCAAGATCCTGCTGAAACGCATTGTCGTTATCTCCATCCGAAATTGCCAGAGAAATCGTCTTCACGTCGTTCGGAGTATTTTTTGCCCATGCTGCACTGCCCGTATTGTCAACACCGACCGGAATAGCCAATCCTTCTTTCATGAGATCCTCACTCTATCGTAGCGACCAAAGACGGCGGAAATGTCGCCTTCGCTCCCGAGCTATTGTCGTGAAGGACACCCGCAATTCTCCCCGAGCATACTGTTTTCGAAGACCCCTCCGCAATGTTTTGCACAAAAATCAAAGCCAAAGCGGCGGAAATCAATCCAAGAGTAGGAGGTGGTGAGATTACGGTACACCCAACAAAAACCGAAGTCGCCGCGAGAACAATCGCGGACCAATAAGCGGAGACAGCCGACGCCAATTTCGCCGCCCCCTGTCCTGTACCAGACATCCCCACCAGAGCAGCCTTGAACGCAGCCTTAGCCCCGTCCGTCGAATGCTCTGTCACCGGAACCCCGTTCGCCATAGCCTCGAGAAAGTAGGAGTCGTAAACTGAAGCGAGAGCTTCCGCGGCATCCGATTCTACAATGTAGAGCGTCATCCCGTTGAGCCCATCTTCGATCGTCGATTTCGAAAGCGCCATTCTCAACCATCCGGTATCGTCAGTTTCGACGAATTGATTGCGGAATTCCAAGACGGAAATTGCGTGACCGGCTTCCCCGAAGGACCCATCCCGGTCGGATGGATATGATCATCAAACGTCGGCTTGATCCCAGTTATTGCCGTAGTGTAGAACGTCTGGAGATGGTTGGCTATGGCAACCTTTACCGCACCATTTCCAAGAAATGCTGTCGCATCAGAATCCTTCCCGCTCACATGGAAGGAATCCCCACCCTCCACTTCGAAATGGTAACCATCTTTGTCCAAACGAATCGCATGAACCTTGCTATTCTCTTTCCACGAAAGACAGATTTCGCTGGCCCCCTCCGTATCGTCGAAGTAGAGGATGTGCCCAAGAGGAGTAGCAAATCCTCTGCGCTTATAATTCTCAACGAATTCATCCGGAATCGGACGAGCTCCTTGCTTTTCCGTAATCGGAGAATTGTCGAAATTCTTTCCCTCATCTCCGGGATATCGTTTTCCTCTCCAAAAAATTCTCGGATTCATCACTGAACTTTGATACTCGTACATGTCGTTTGGTGAAGAAACCAATATTTCAATTTCTACCAATTCCCCAATGTCCGGAATGTAGAACCAACCCCAATCAAAAGCTGGCTCAACCCAACCGTTTTCTATATCGTCCGGATCCAACAAATTCGTCTCGTCGTCTCCAGTGAAATCGAACGATTTGACAACAATTCTTCCCCGTTTCAATGGATCGTTCGTTCTCGTAACTTCAGCCATAAATCTTTGGTATTCGTACCGAGACATCAGAATTCCTTGCGAGCATCGAAATCACACCAATACCCATCGGCTTCAGTGATTCGGTGCTTTACGTTTGTGAAATACCACTTCCCGTCGTACAATTTCCCAAGACCAGACAACTCGTGTTCGTTTCTGGCTCTCAGATCCGGAATTCCAATTGTCTTTCCGTTCGCCATTATGAACTCTTCCCGATTCCTCTTAAGCCAACGATCCACGTATGCCTGCAAATCCTTGTCTGTCTTGATCGAATAGACTCCAGGAATGATGAACGAAATGTCATCCAAGAAAACTTTCACCTTCAATGGGTTCTGAATGGAATCCAAAATTTCTTCGTTTTGTTTTTCTGGAGTTACCTGCGATTTTTTATCGAATTTATCTTCTGTGAAATTTGCCTTCACTGACTTTCGGTTCGGAAGCGTCATTTCGGTGTAGACTTTCGCGTACTGCTTTGTCAAAACCATTTCTGGCTCAAATTCCAAAAGGGTAGTTTCGTTTCCAGCATTATATTTGAAATGATACGACACTTCTTGATCATTCAAAAGTTTCTTCGGATCTCTGAAATGAAGAACCCATTTCCCCTTATCGTTCGAATCTACCCAGAAATGAAAATCTGCAAAGTTCGAAAGCCTTGTACAGAAATCATAATCCGACATTGTTCTAGGTTGATTGGTCGGATTTACAACAGAACATTTATCGATATCCTTCACAAATCCCCAATCGTCCGCAATCTCTCCAAGAACTACATCAAGACTTGCCTTTTTGTGGACAACTGCATTCTTCCTCTTAGCATTGCGTTCGCCCTTCTGTTTTATGAGCGGACGCTTTTCCGTCATCTGAAATGCCTTTGGGTACGCCTTAATTTCCAAAGTAGACATTCCATCTTTTGGAAAAAACACCTTATGGTGATATATGATCCCCCTCCCAAGAAATTGAACCTGCCCATTATAACCGGCCCAAATCGAAACTTCATTTCCGGGAAGAAACATTTTCAAATTGTTCAATTCAAAATCCGGATTTATAAAATTGATTTCTAATTTATCAATCATCTCTTCGGAGGATTCATACACAATCTCTTGCACACATCGATAAATATGCTTATCGATTTCTTCTCCATTGAATTCGATCTTATAAGACGGAGCAAGAAATCCAGATTTCTGAAATGTGGTTTTCTTTCCACCTTTCGTAACCAGAGGAAGAACTGTTTTATTCGACATTGGAATAATAGGCTCCATTACGAGATTCGAAAAGTTCTTTCCACCTCTCCTTGTCTTCGTTCGTCTTTCGCGTAAAAACATTCCGGAACGGGATAGACTTTGGAGAGACAACTTCTGTCGAAATCTTATCTATTCTCGGAAATCCTACTCTATACGCTTCACGAAGAAATGGTTTATCAGAATTCTGTTTCCGAATCACGTCCCCCAATTTGGCGTTACCATAAACCCTACTGGAAACCAACTCGTAGTAATCTCCATTTTTCACAGTATGATAATACGTCTTTCCGACTTCGGCATCACCTTCGATGAAAAATGGATCATAAGTTTTCAGTTTCAATTCAAATTCGACATGCTTGAGTTTATTCGTCCAATTTTCAAATTGTTTATATCTGATAGACAGCTTTTCGACAATAACGAATTCTTGAATCAAATTTCCAGCCGTGTAAAAGAAACAAAGTGGTGGACGACGCAACTTCGAATCTACTCTCATCCACTCTTCCAGAATTTTCAATTTCTCTTCGGGTTCGTAGTTGATCCCGTAAATCGATTTCGTCAACCCGAATTCTTTTACTGTCTTGTTCACAGTTTTGGCGATATTGGAAACATTCTTTTTCTGCTCTGCGCTTTCTTCCGGAGTCGAAACAATATTCTTCACCAAAAAGAATCTTCCGGTAAAACTAAATTCTCTCGAATTCCCATGAACAAATTGAGTTATTGGATCTTCTCTTGATGGTGCCGTCTTTTCCACATAGTTGTTCGAAATCTCTTTGCTGAGATCGACGAGAGGAAATTGCCCCTCGAGTGTAGAACGAGAATCCGTATTGGTCAAATACCACTTTCCAGCAGAGTACCAGTCAACCATGGCTTTCTCCGTTCTAACCAGTCATATCCGGAATGGCACCCAAAACAATCCCACGCCTCCACGGCTTCTTTCCCATTCGCTCAAGAATTTCTTCTTCGTGCTTTGTGATCGACTGCGCCACTTCCTTATTTCCAAACTTAGTAATGGTGTTTGTTGTATTTTCGTTCGTTATCTGAACATCTAACCCCATGTCTTCCATTTCAACAACTCTTGTCTTGGTTGGTTCGACATTTTTTTCTGTCGATTCCCCCATTGCCTTTTCTATTCTACTAACAAATTTATCTGATTGTTTTGATATTTCATCTCCGGCTTTTGAAAACCCAGCACCATAATCCTTGTCAATTTCTTTATTCATCTGTTCCAACGTCTTCCTAGCTTCTTTCATTTCTTCTGGTGTCAACCCCATTAGCTTTCCAACAATTGGTAACATCAATCCAGTAGAAAATGCCATTATTTTTACTAATCCAAGTTTCAAAGTTTGCAACAAAGCAACTAATGTGTCTATCACCAATTGAATTGCCAACGCAACTCCACCAAAAATCATAACTAACCCAATCCCAAAATACTTAAATCCGGCCATAAGCCAGCTATTCTTACCCCCGACCATAGAACCAAGTTCAATAAATTGACTAAGTAACAGACCAAAAGCGTCTCCTAATGTGGACATCACATCATCAATCATTTCAAAAATTTGCAAAACCGCACCCAAAATTGGACTCAACAACTCCCAAAGTCCCTTAACCATTTCCCAAATCAAATTAAATACTGGTTTTAATACATTCCAAAACAAAAGAATCCAACCAAGAAACGGAACGAATCTAGCAACAAACCCACCCAATTTCGGCCCAAGTGCCAAAAAATAAGTTCCAATCTTTGGGAAAATGCTTTTAGCAACAGCCCAAAGACCAGTGAACAATGGAACAATTGTACTAGAAATCGCCCAAACAAAAACAGCAACCATGGGAAGAACAGCCGCACCAACCGCAGTCTTTCCAAGAGTACCAACAAATGCACGCCTCCCACCCGCAAACGCCCCCTCAAATTTCGTTCCAATCTCAGATATCGTATCTCCAAGAGAAATGATTCCGTTTCGAATCCACTCTATTGTATCTTGAACACCCATCGCAATATCTACTGTTGCTGAACCAAATTGCGCTTTCAACAAACCAACATCCACAAATCCCCATTCGCGCATTTCGCGCATTCTCGCCAAAGCCTTCGCAACACCAAAAATCTTTTCGGAAACTTGTGGAAGTCCTTCAACAAATGTTCTTTTTATTCCCATCCAAACTTCATTATTCACACTGGAAAGTGCGGAAGCAAATCTCTCATATTGTGCTTGCGTCGTCTGCATTCTCTTCTCAGCAATTCTCTGCGCGAGACCAGCACGATCATCAATCACTTTCTGCATATTTGCTAACGCATCATCTGTTGTTTTCGACAATGCGTCAAATGCTCGAGCTCCCTGTTTTCCAAAAATCATATCGACAAGATCCGTATAACCTTCCTTTGTTCCCCCAGCCTTCACTAGTTTTTTTTGCCAATCTCTCACCCAATCTACAATTTTTGGCATCTTTCCAGTTATCTTATCTGGCTGAACAGACAAACCCAATTCTGCCAATTTCTCTTTTGCTTGTTTGCTTCGACCAGAAAGACTATCCAACATGTTCATCAATCCCGTTCCTGCCTTAGTTCCCTTCTGACCAGCACTAGAAAGCAAACCCAAAACTGAAACAGTTTCCTGAAAATCATATCCAAATCTTGCCGCAGATCCAGCACCCTTAGAAAGAGATTGACCCAAGGAAACAATCGACGCAGCAGAAGCATTCGCTACAGCCTGCATCGTATCGAGAGTATCTCCAGACTCTCCCCAACTTCTCCCAAAAACCGTTGTCGCATAACCAAGAGAGGAAGTTGCATCTAAGTGACATTCCTTC
>Ga0315286_10003171_pt1 | contig 15432 bp, 13 predicted proteins | sample YL17G10_0_MG_FD_205038 | JGI IMG/M metagenome (GOLD analysis project Ga0315286, IMG submission 205038) | Sediment microbial communities from Yellowstone Lake, YNP, Wyoming, USA - YL17G10_0 | ecosystem: Environmental > Aquatic > Freshwater > Lake > Sediment | place: USA: Wyoming | collected...
TTGAGTACGAGCAGGCAGGGCAGGCGCGGGCAGAGTATGGAGAGCGGCTGCTGGCGAGGCTCGCGGCAGACCTGAGGGAACGGCTCGGGAGAGGGTTCAGGCAACGTACTCTCTACAACATGCGGGGCCTGTACCTGGGTTGGGAGATTCGACCAACATCGTCGGGCGAATTGGAGGCTCGGATGATTTTGCAGACACCGTCTGCAAAATTCGGGGGAGCCGAACTCATTGTCAGACAAAAAGATACGGAACCCTCGCCGACTTCGACCGGGGCCGCGGGCCTGTCTGAACCAGCGTCTCTGGTCACTGCCTTCCCCCTCACCTGGTCCCACTACGTCTCTCTGATGTCAGTGTCCAACCCCCGCGCCCGCACCTTCTACGAGGTCGAAGCGATCCGCGGCGGTTGGTCGGTCCGGCAGCTTGACCGACAGATCGGCACGCAGTTCTTCGAGCGGACATCACGCTCCAAGCAGCCGGAGGCCATGCTCGCCCGGGCGGGCAAGCCTCGGCCGGACGAGATCCCGCGTCCCGAGGACGAAATCCGCGACCCTTACCTCCTCGAGTTCCTCAACCTCAAGGACGAGTACGGCGAGAGCGATCTTGAGGAAGCCCTCGTCCGCCACCTCGAGTGGTTCCTGCTCGAACTCGGGTCCGGCTTCACCTTCGTCGCGCGGCAGAAGCGCATCCGGGTGGGTGATTCGTGGTTCCGGATCGATCTCGTGCTCTATCACCGCGGGCTGCGGTGCCTGGTGCTCGTCGAGCTCAAGACCGGCCGGTTCACGCACGCCGACGCGGGCCAGATGAATCTCTACCTCAACTACGCGCGGGAGCAGATGACGCTCGCCGGCGAGAACGATCCGGTGGGGATCATCCTCTGCAGCAGCAAGGACGACGCGGTGGTCAGGTATGCCACCGGCGGGATCCAGGCGAAGGTGTTCGCGGCGAAGTACCTGACGGAGTTGCCGGATGAGGAGCGGCTGAGGCGGGAGATCGTGGCGACGCGGCGGGCGCTGGTGGAGAGGGCGACAGTAGAGAGAGCGTTGGCGGAGGAGAAGGCGAAGCGGTCCGTCCAAGGTCACAGACTGTGACCCGAGAAGACGCCTGTCGCATTTGGTCTGGGGCTGCCAACGGGCTTGGCCAGCGAGCCACAGTTGCCCTCTTCCGGATCTCAGCCTTTCCTTGCGACTCGCGAGCGTTTCTGCGTGCCCTGTGAAGCGCTGCCGGTGGTTCGCATCGGCCGTCTTCTCTTCTGCTGCAAGCCAGGCACTCCCGCGTCGCGCAGCATCTCCTCCGCGCGCCGGGGTGCGATCGTCCTCGCGATCTCCTGGTTCGAGACGCCGAGCGCGAGCAGGGTCCGCACCAGGAGGTCGAGAGATACCGAGGGATCGCCTGACTCCATCTTGGCGACGCGGGACTGACTCGACCTCACCAGCTTCGCCAGGTCCGATTGGGTCAGTCGGCTCTGCCGTCGGTGCGCCCGCACACTGTCCCCCCGCGCACATGTGCAGCCCGCGCGGGTGCACTCCTGCGTTCTGGCCCGCCCGCCGCTACGGGGATGCCGGACGTCCGTCGCAGACCGGCCGGTCAGCACCACCCGCCTGCCTTGCGGATCGGACGCAGATCCAGCCAGGCCGCATCGAGCATGAACCGAGAACACGAACCGGGAACCTTGTCGCGGGGGCAGCGGTGACTTACGATGACTCTGGAGCATGCAAGCCCGCTGCGGGCTCAAGATGTCCCCTCCACGAGACGGGCGGTTTGATGGCGAATCAGAGACATCTGGCCAAGGCGCCGATCACTGAGGCACTGGTCGATTTCCGGGCAGAACTGCCGCCCGCGTCAGACGCGGCCATCCTCAAGGCCCTGGCGGAACAGATCCGGGAGACCTATCCGACCGCTGAGCCCATTCGCATCTTTGCCGGCGAGATCAGACTCTCTCCCGGGGGCGTGTCCCAAACGGCGGCCGAACGGGGGCTGCTCGGCCTGCTCTGCAAGTCCGCTGACGGGACCCGCATCGTGCAGCTCCGCCGGGATGGCTTCACTTTCAACAAGCTGAGGCCCTACACGAGCTGGAACGACGTCTTTGCCGAGGCGTGGCGCCTCTGGGATCTATATCGGGGTGCCGTCGCTCCGGGGACAGTCCCTCGCATCGCCGTGCGGTACATCAACCACATCAATCTGCCGGCAGGTTCGGGCCTGGATCGCTATCTTGTCGATCCGCCGACGGGTCCACCGGAGGCTTCGGGGTCCATCCACAGCTATTTCAAGCGTGTGGTCGTACAGGATCCAATCACCGGGCATTTCGCGGCCGTCGTCCAGGCTCTCGAGCCCGGCCGAGACGGTGTTTCGCAGGTACTCCTTCTGGACATCGATGTCTATACCTTCACGGAAGGCAGAAACGCCGACGGAGAGCTGCGGGACATCTTCCTGCAACTGCGCCAGGAGAAGAATCGGCTCTTCTTCGGTGCCCTTACCGAAGAGGCCGTGAGGATGTTCGAATGAGTGTGGGGAGTCTCGTGCTGCAGGCGGATGTCCTGGCGTTCGGCTCTCGCGGCGTCAGCGACGAAGCGAGGGCGACCGACGGGCTGTCATCCTGGCGGGCTGGTATGGTCGCGGATGTTGTGGCCTGTGTGGATGGTCCGCGACACGCGTTGGTCGACGTGCATGACGCATTCCAGGAGTGCTCGCGGGCGGATTGGGACGGAGGCGGCGCTCTGGCCGTGAACCCGAGCACATGCGCTCAAGCTGTACGGTTCCTGCTCAATCTCCCGACGATGTTGCCGGGACCCGAAGTGACGGTTGAGCCCGATGGGGAGATCGCCTTCGAGTGGTTCCGATCGGGGGATCGCGCATTCGTAGTCAGCATCAGTGAGAACGGAGCGTTGAACTACACCTTCCGATCGGGACGAAGGAAGGCCTGGGGTGTGGCGCCCCTGACAGACCAGATCCCGCGCGAGGTACTTCATTGGATCTGGGAGACGGTCGCGTGACCGTCCGTTCCCCGGAACAGCCACCCGATGCAAGCACTCCCTGGGCGCGATTCCTCTGCAGCAGTCGTCATTTCAGCCCTGCGGAACACCGCGTCAGATTCAGTGCCTTCATGCCCAAGGATAGGGCTACATCCGTCTTTCACATCTTAGGCCTTGGGGACGATCTGGCTGGTCAGCTCGGACACGATGTGGTTGCGGGAGACAGAAGTCTCTACGGCCACGCCGAGGTCACGAGGGCCCAGGTGGACGAATGCGGCTTGTCGATTGACGCGGACAACATCCCGCCGCGGCACGGCAATATCGTGGGCTGGCCGGAGGAGAAGGCAGAACAACGGCTCTTTGCGCAGGACCTCGCGGAAGCGGCGTCTCTACACCTGTATGACGGCCATCAGACCACATAACGGGATGCCTCTCTCGGCGAGTGGTAGAGGTTTGAAGCCATCGACCAGGAACGAGGTCCGGTTCATCGGCCCGTTAAGGAAGACCCCCCCCGGGGGTCGCAACCCGGAGGGGGCCAGGAGGCTGCCCGAGCCCCACTGGTGATGACTCAGCCAGCATGTCGGCGTCCGAAGCCGCCGGTCAAGACGCCGCATCGAATCCTCCCTGACACTTCGCGGGTTAGGACCACCGTGTCGTGACACCGTCGTCATCCCACCGCCCAGCCTCTGGCGTGCCCGTTCTCCCACCATCGGAATTTGCGGTCGTCGCCTCCATCCCTGAACGGAGGAGCAGGTTCATGAGTCAGGGGATCGCCGTCACGCCGTGCACATCGATCGATGAAGAGATGGCCGCACTGGACGTCATCTCCCATTACTTCGGAGCGCGTTCCACGCGCGAGGACGCGGAGCGATGGGGCCGCATCCACCACGTCGGGCGGATGCTCGCGGCGAAGGAGAACGGGGCGATCGTGGGCGGGACGGGGGCGTTCGACTTCGAGCTGACCGTTCTGGGCGGGATGGTCCGCGCGGCAGGAGTGACCGTCGTCCGCGTGCAGCCGATCCGTTGCAGCTGCGACGAGCGAAAACGCGGAACGTCGACGCCGATCAAGCCTGCACTCACGATACCTGACACGATGCACATGCCTCGGAAAGCACACCCTGGAAGATTCCGCCCCCGGCGTCGACCGTGCTACCCTCCCCGTGCGTCCCGGTGACCCCGTACGAGGCTCAGCCGCAGCACGGCACCGTACCCCGACCGCCCTGACCGCGGGGACGGTCCGAGAGGAGCGCGCGCATGGACCACGATCACCTGGAGAACATGAGTCGGCACCCCGAGGAGCTGGGCAGGGACCGATGCGCGGTCGTCTTGCGCAAGGCGTTGGCGGCCTCCGGGCGGTTCTCCACGATAAACGAGCTGGCAAAGGCAACCGGCATCCCGCGAACGACGCTCAGCGGATATTTCACCGGCCGCACCTTGCCGAATGACGAGGCTTGGAGAAGACTCGCCGCGGTGCTTGGCGCGGGGCGGGCAGGGACCGAGAAGACCGCAGCGTCGGCCGCCGGGGAAAGGCCGAGGACATCCGGCGCTCTTCGCTCCCCCGCTCCCCCGATGCCTCAGCCCGACCCATTGCGACGGGCACCGTCCGCGAAGTCTGGATCACGCCAGCGAGTGCCGGACCTGCAAGGGGCACGCGGAGTCACGCCGGCAGTGCCTGTGCCTGCTCCTGCAGGCCTACCCGAGGAGCCGTCTGCCGAGTCCTTCTCGCGCGCGGCTGACATCCGGCGGGCGATTCTGGAGCTGTCGATCCAGCTCGAGTACTTCAAACAAGGGTCCCGCGCGCACCGGGAGGCTCTCCGCCGGACGATCCCCGGCCGCGACATCGGGTACCTGACCAGCCTTCTCCGTGCCCTGTACGACGAGGATCAGTTCGAGACTTGGATCCTCTTCAGCGAGTACTCGCTCGGAGGAGATGAGCGATGAAGTCCCTGGCGATCGGGGACGACCGCAGCGCCATCCTGATCATCCAGCAATCCCAAACCGATCCGCAGAAGGCCCTCGCCGAGTTCATCGAGAACGCCATCGACGCGCGCGCGTCTCGCATCTGCATCACCCGCCATCGCTCCGAGGGCGAGGTGGAGCTCATCATCGAGGACAATGGAGAGGGGGTCCGGCCGGGGCCGGACAATCAACCCGACTTCGACCGCATCGCCACCGGGATCTGCGACTCCTACAAGAAATACCTCGATGCCCGCCAGCGAGAGGGCGTCCAGGGTGAATTCGCCATCGGGATCCTCGGCTTCGCCGCGATCGGCGGGGAGCTGGAGATGCTCTCGCGGACGGCCGCATCGGGGACGCGCGGCATGCGGCTGCGTGCCGGCTCGGTCGAGTACGAAACCTTCGCCCCCCGAAAACCCCTTGCCGCCCCCGGCACAAGGGTGCGCATCGGCAGCGTGCGGAAGGAGATCCAGAACCGGCTGACCGCCGAGAAGCTCTCTCGCTATCTCGGCGCGGAGCTACGCGATCGCATTCGCAGTAGCCAAGCCCAGCTCCAGATCGTGGATCGACTCGCGGGCGGCAAGACGCTCGTGGTTCAGCCGCGCAAGTTCGAAGGCGTGAAGATCCCCAACCTGAGTCCCGTCGTGGTTGGCGGCGGCCGCGTGCGTTTCGAGCTGTACCTGACCGGCGACGGAGTCGAGGGGCGCATCGGCGTATCGCGACGCGGGACCCGAGTGCTCGACGATCTCTGCCATCTGGAGGAATTCGATCACGAGCCCTGGAACCTCGGCCGCATCGAGGGGCTGATCCAGTACGACCTCCTGACTCCCGCGCCCGCCTCCCGCAAGGCAATCGTCCCGGACGGTCACCTGGCGGAGTTCATCAAGACCGTCGTCGGCATCGAGCCGAGCGTCAGCCGCTTCATCAAGGAGGTCGAGCAGGCACGGGACGAGGAGCTGGACCGGGAACTCCACCGCGAGATCCAGGAGGCGTTCGCCGCGGTGCTCGAGGACCTGACGACCGACTATACCTGGTTCGGGAATCGCCCCGGCGGCCCCTTGCCCGGCACGCGGTCCGCGGGCGGATCGCGCCGCACGGAAGTGCGTCTCTCCCGCGGGCCGCTCCACGCTCTCGAGATCCTCCCCCGATTGGCCCAGCTATCGCCGGGCGAAAGCAAGGTGTTCCGGGCGCGCGCTTTCGACCCATCGGGCGCGCTCATCCCGGTCGATGTGACCTACGAATGGAGGCTGCTGAGTCACCTGGCCACGCTCGCGGGAGAGGGCGCGGAACGCACGCTGACCGCCGGGGAAGCGGAGGGGGAAGGCAGTCTCAGCGTGGTGGCTCGCCAAGGGGACGTCACGCGGCAGTCCGAGGCAGGATTCCTCATCCTGAAGGTCAAGAAAGCGGCCCGAGAGAAGAAGCTCCCGTTTCTCGAGGCGGTCTCTCGACCGGCTGAGCCCTGGCGCTCGCGGTGGGTCGAAAGCAGGAACGTCATCGAGTACAACAGTGGGCATCCGAATTATCTCGCGACGAAGCAGCATGGAAAGAGAGCGCTCTTCCGGTACATCTCACTCCTCGTCGCCAAGGAACTCGTGCTGCACAACTTCTCGGGAAAGCCGGAGAGTCTGCTGCTCGAGCGCATGGTCGAGGTCGTCTCGGCGCTGCAGAGGACGCTGTAGGCGATAGCTGGCGATCTCCGGCTCACTCGCTCGGCATGCATTGCGATGGCCGGTCGTGCGAGTTCTGGGCCGAGGAGGCCGTGTGGGCCTATCCGGGCCAGGTTTCTAGCAGCTGTCCGGCGAGCCTCGCGGCCACCGAGACATCAACCCACGTTGTCGTAGTCCCAGCGCGGGTTTCATCCTCTGCCCCGTCACTCCGTCTCGAACCCAGCACTCCCGAACTTGAGCGTCCTGCTGTTCTCCGTGACCGTCCGCACGACGTGCTCCGGCGCGCCTTCCGGGATCGTTGCCTCGATCTCAAGCGTCACCTTGACCTCGGCGCCCGGCAGGCTCACGACATGTGCGATGACCTCCTCCGCGATCCGCCCCGCATCCCGGCCGACACGCGTCGGATCAAGATCAACGTTTCCATGGAATCGCCGCACCTTGGGTGCCGGAGCCGGTGGAGACGGAGGAGTCGGACCAGGACCTGGACCAGGCGGGATCGGCCCGGGCCCCGGCGGCGGAGGCACGGCCTCCGCCTCGAGCTGCCTCTTCGCCACCTCGGCCTTCACCACCAGCCCCGGTGAATCGGGCCCTGACAGCGTCACGAGCTTCCCGCCCTGAAGGCCACGGTACCGCCCGGCGGTTTCGTCGAAGCTCTCCGCATACGCGAACGCGTCCTGCGCCCAGGTCAACAGCGCCGGCCCACCCTGAATCGCCCCGATCAGCACCGACGGCTCGGCCAGCCGCGGTAGGTACAGATACCGCGCGAAGTCTTCGACGAGCTGCTTGATCGAGACATGATCCCCGCGCCAGAGCGGCACGCGGTCGAGCTCCATCCGGAGCCGCGTAGGCGCGAAGCTCGTGATCAGCGCCTCGTCGTTCTTGAGCCTCTTGCTCGCCCGCACGGCCAGGGGATCCAGCCCCGTCAGGCGGACAGCCTGCCACTCGATTGGCGCCGTCGGATTCGCCTGGGCCGGCACGAGCAGCCACTGGTAGGCCTCGGGGATGCGCGCGGTCACAACACCGTCGGCCGACGCCTTCTGCGTCTCGGCCTGCTTCGACTGATGCGGGTCGAGGTTGAGCGTCTCTTTCTCGGCGACGATCGACTCCCAGGCAAGATACCTGCGGGCGGCCTCGTCCAGATCCTGCAGGCGCATCTTGTCGACGGCGAGGAAGACGAGCGTGTTGCGGTATAGGCGCGGCGCGTTACCGCGCGACTCCAGGATGGCCTTGGCCTGCCCCCTGGCGGGGCATTCGGGCGAGCCATCGGCCGTGGCCGTGGTAGCACTCCCCGGAGAGCCTGCCGACTCCTTGCTGTAGGGATAATCGACCCCGAGCACGACCAGGCGCGTGTCGAGATCGTCGGGGACATCGGCGCCGCTGCGAGGCATCGCGTGGATGCGGCAGAAGTCGCCGCACTTGCGCAGATCGACGCGGACGCGCTTGTCGATCTCCTGGGCGACCTTGTCCGAGTCGCGGTTGAGCATCTCGGCGCGGTCCTCAGCAAGCTTCGTCACCGTCGGCTGGGTCGAGTACCAGAAGCGCGGGCCGTCCTGGTAGAGGAAGGTCGCCGTGCCCGCGAGGCGCCGCAGCGCATCGCCGAATACCGCCGGCGACTCGCCCGGCATGACGCAGCCGAGCTTGACGCGCCGGTCCTCGATGCCGCGGTGGGCGGCGGTCGCGGTCGGCGCCGAGCCGAGGTAGATCGTCCGCGCCACGCGCCGGCAGGCGGCTAGCTTGCCCAGGTTCGGGATCTCGCCGTCGAGACGGAGCGGCAGGGAGCTCGGGCCGTCGACGTCGCGCTCGATCACGGGCGTCCAGTTGTCCGAGAGGTAGCGCGTCAGCTCGAACAGCACGCGCGGATCGTCGATCGGGATCATGGACGGCAGGATGAGCGGATTCCGGTCGCCCTTCTCCCAGAGGCTGTGGATCACAGCGGCCATCAGACGCAGGACTCCGCGCGTGCGCTGGAACTTCACCAGCGTCGACCAGTCGGTGTAGAGGCGGTCGAAGATCTCCGGGTGGATCGGGTAGGCGGCCTTGAGACGCCGCTCATAGTCGGCGGTGCGACATTCGGGCGGGAATTCCTGATGCTGCGTGCGGTAGAGGTCGAAGAACGCGCGCGCGACGAGATCACGCGCCTGGAACTTCTCGGGCTCGACTAGCGGCTCGAACAGCCGGCGGCGGACGATCTCAAAACCTTCCTCCGCGCTGGCCGGACGCCAGGAGGATTCCACGCGGCCGACGACGTTCTTCAGTCGATCGAGCGCGTCGCGCCCGCGCAAGCCCCCGACCTCGACATCATCGGCCTGGGCATGCGGGGAGTGCCCCGTGTCCGAGGCCGGCAGGCTGATGACGAGGAGCGTGTTCTTCGCCGCGCGGGCGGCTTCGGTGAGGGCCTGGGCGAAGGTGAACTGGGTCTCGAAGGTCCCGGCCGGGAGATCGCTCTGATCGTGGAGCTGGCGCGCGTAGGCGACCCACTCGTCGATCAGGACGAGGCTGGGCCCATAGTCGTTCATGAGCTCGCGCAGGGCATCGCCGGGGCTGGTCGCCTTCTCGTCGTCGGCGGCGATGCGCGCGAACGCTTTCTTCGCCTCCTTGGCGCCCCCCGCCTGGAAGCCAAGCTGCCATGCGAGTTCGCCCCAGAGTGTGCGCACCACTGTGCCGTCCGGCTTGGTGACGGGATTGCCGGGCGAGATCTTGTTGCCGACGAGGACAACGCGCCGTGCCTTGGGCAGGCTCGTGACACCTGCTTCGGCGAGCAGCGCATCGACGCCTGCGAGCTCTCCCGGCGCAATACCCGAGAAGAGGTGGTAGAGCGCGAGCATCGAGTGAGTCTTGCCGCCGCCGAAGTTGGTCTGGAGCTGGACGACAGGATCGCCGCCTTTGCCGGAGAGTCGCTCGACCCCGCCCACGAGCAGACGCTTGAGGCTCTCGGTGAGATAGGTCCGACGGAAGAACTCGGCCGGGTCGCGGTACTCGTCGGTCCCCTCGCCCATGTGAACCTGCCAGAGATCGGCGGCGAACTCGGCCTGCTGATAGCGGCCGCTGGCGACATCTCGGTGCGGCGTGGCGACCTCGCGCCAGGGCTTGAGCGTGCTCGACGCCTGGCCCTCGATGGGGTTCTCGGCGCTCTTCCGCTTCTGGGCGCGCGTCTGCTCGTCGAAACGCAGACGCAGAAGCTCCGTCTTCATCTTCTCGACCTCGGCGGCCTCTGTCGCCGAGACGGCAGTGAGCAGTCGCGCGGCCGAGTCGAGCGTGCGGTAGGCGTCGTCGCTGGTGAAGGTCTGCTGGTGCGCCCAGCGGTTGCGGGCTTCCCAGAGCTCAGAGACGAGCGTGCGCTCGGCCTGGCCCAGCGTGCGGCGGAAAACGTCCTTCCAGGAATCCCACATCAGCTTGACGAGGGCGAGAGCATCCCACTCGGGGATCGACTTGCCGGCCAGATTGCGGTCGCCGCCGGCGATGCGGAAGGCCTCACCGAGGGCCTTGTCGCCGTACAGGTTCTGGAACTCGCGCTCGACGAAGGGGCCGAGGCCCTGGCGGAGCAGGTCCATGGCCTTGGTGATGCGGTCGTGGTTGGTTAGGGACATGGGCTAGCCCTCAGCTTCAACGTTATGCAAACAATGGCAACTGGATTGCTAACAACACGTTACCGCACAACGATCTCAAGCTTCCATTGTTACTTCTTTGTTTCTGCTGCTCCCGGTTCAGCGATCCGCCATCGCGGGTACCGTCTCGATCCGGCATTGGCGATGGTCCCTCGCCTAGCCAGGATGCGAGAAGCCGCGTGGCCGATCTGCCCGCTTCTGTCCCAGACGCTCAGCCGGTCTTGCTGAACCGCGTCAGTCTGCTCTCACGGCCCAAGCTCGGGGTGATGCTGCCTCAGCCACACGAGCACATCCGCGCGAAGCTCCTTCGCGAACGCCGACAACTCGGCCGCATCCTCTTCCGTCGCCGCCCCAGCGGTCTCGTATTCGACGGTATTGCGCTTCATCCGGCAGCTATCGAGATACTCGGCGTCGGTTCGACGGTCCGGGCCCAGAATGAGCGGCAGGGCGGCGAGGGTGCGATGGTGCTGCAGGGTCTTCTCAGGCCGATAGCCGGACGCGTGGAGTAGGATCGTGCAGAGCTTCAGTGCGGCGTTGTATGCGATGCCGAAGCGCCAGTCGGCCGATATGTCGCCCTCGGCGTCGCGGAGGTCCCGCTCCACGATCACCAAGAGGTCGAGGATCTCCTGGCGACTCGGCTCGTGCGGGCGCAGCCAGCCGTTATCCACCCACTCCTGCAAGGTCATCTTCGTTTCCAACCACCCAGAGACGTGAGTCACGCAACACGCTGGTCAGGAAGTGGTCGCGGGTTTGCTTCCGACGACGGAATTCCTCGGGCGTCAGGACATGAGGATTGATCTCGCGACCCAATTGAGTCCCCACGCCCGAGAGGAACTTCCCGAGCTGGCGCAGAGTGACCGTTCCGATCACCATCAGGTCCACATCGCTGTGGGCCTTGCTGGCGCCGCCCGCCATCGAGCCAAACACGAACGCCAGCTGTACCCCTGGGTGGCTGAGGGCTTCGCGCAGCACATCGGCCAGGCCGCTTGTCTTCAGGACGATGTTCCGGATGTCCGGATAGAGAGGGTGCAACTCGCTCGCACGGTAGTAGGCCCGGTTCCCGTCACGGCGAACCTCGACGACACCAACTCGGGTCAGCCTCCTCAGCTCCTGCCGGACGGTGGCATCGCTCAGGCCCGAGCGCCGTCCGATCTCGCGGACGTGAAGCTCGCCACCGGCAGGGCCGAACAGCAGTCGGAGGATCTCCGACTTCACCCGAGAGCCGAGGAGGTCAGTTAGTGTGTTCATATTGCGTGCTTATACCACGCAAGTGCGTGGTGACGCCACTCGATTTGGGGACTTGGCCCCGTGGCCGCTCGGGAGCGCGCCAGTGGTTCCTTGGCCTCCGCACCTTAGATCAACTCCTCCTGCGCTGCCTGCGGCTTGCCACCCTCGCGGACGATGCGGGTGATCTCGGGCCAGCTTTGCACGAGGGCGTTGTAGGACATCGCCTCCTGCGCGCGCTTCTTGCGCTCGCACACCACGTAGAGTCGGTAGGCCAGCTCGCGGGCGACTTCAGCCTTGGCGGGGCCAAGCTTGGCGGCAAGTTCCGCCGCCGCGCCCTCGCCTGTCGCCTGAAGCACGCGGATCAGGTGGTGGACCATCTCCCAGGCGGTCAGGCGGGTGTCGGTGGCCGGATCCCAGTCGGTCGCTAGCTCGGCAGGTTTGAACAGGCGAACCTTGCCGCCTTTCGACGCGAGGATGCCGGCCTCGACCATGCCTGAGACGCTCGTGTTCTTAGCCTTCGAAAGCATCTCGGCAACGCCGTACTCCCCCTCGCCAAAGCCCGACTGCTCATACCATGCCAGTGCCCAACGGCTATCCGCGTCAAAGTCGCCCTCCTGCTCGGCCAGCGCCTCGTCTAGAGTTTGGTTGATGAGCGCAAGCGCCTCGCGCACCGGGAGCGGTTTTCCTTCGGCGTCAAGCACCGCCGCGCAGCGGGTGTAGACCGCCATGCCCGGGCCGATGGCCGCCTGCGCTAAGTCCACCGGCGCGATGTTGCCGCGCTGCAGGTTAGCAAGCGCCATGGGCAGCTCAGCCCGAAGCGCTGTGACAAACTCGCGGCGCGTGGCGGTCGGTGCATCCGCTGGGCGCGGTCGGCAGACGAGAACGATGCTGGACGCGAGAGCGTTCGATCCAGTTTCGCGCATCCGGCCCGGCCGCTCCGTTCGCATCGGCCAGGTGCCGGTGACCGCAAGACCGGCTCGAATCACCGCATCGAGGAAGGTCTCCCAGCCTGTGCTGACAGTGCCCTCTGCGCCACCGCCCTCGGCCTGCTTGAATGCGTAGTAGATGCTGACCGGGAAGACAGGGTGCGCTTGCTCGGCCAGGCGGCACATCGCCTGTGTCATGCCATCGAGAAAGAACCTCTCCGCGTGCTCTCGACCGCCATGCCGGTCCGGTGTCGCAACAAGCTCCTCCTCCTTTGGTACGGCGAGTGTCGTAAGCAGCTCCGGAAAGACAGGCTTCAGCGAGTGGCGAAGCCACACATAGAAGAAGTCCGACAAGTCGGCGTACCCGATATTGTCGAAGTAGGGTGGATCGCAGGATACGACACGACCTCTACTAAGTGTCTGAAGCGCCGCATCCGCCTGATGCGCCCACCCACACACTGATGGCACAGTAGCGGCCACGACCTTGCATACGTAGTCGAGCTGACTCCCGATGTTGCCGCCTGAGTCGCAGAGCGGGTTCGCTTCCGCATAATCCCAAAGCATTTGCACGGTTTGCCGGGAGAAGGAGTTCCCGACAATCTCGTTCTTCGGTTGATTGAGCCATGGGCATAGGCTGTTCCAATAGACTGCGCTCTTGTCGACGGCGAAGGCCAAGTAGACTGAGACCGCATCTGCGTATGGCTCTGCGCTAGCCTCACCCGGTTCCAGACGACCTCGCTTGTCGGGCAAGGAGGCGGCGACTGCATCTCGCCCTGCCTGCTTGCGCGCTTCCTGAACAAGATCTGTGAAGGTCGTCAGCGCTACTAGTTGTCGGGGGGAGAATAGGTCGCTCCACTTACTCATGCCGTAATTGCCGATGCGGAAGCCGAGCGCTTTCTGGAAGAACTCGAGTTCCGGCTTCCACTCTGGCCCCGCCACTCGCGCGACGGCCTCGTGCTCAGGTGTCGGTGCTAGATAGACCCGACCGCGCTCGCCCTCCGCGACAATCGCCATCAGGCGCGCCCCCATCCGCCCGCCTCTGCCCTCGGTCTTGATGTAGTCGCCTGCAATTGGTGCCCCCGACATTAGGCAGACAAAGTTGGCTTGAGCAAGCTTGGTCCCGTTCTTCGCCGCAACGGCGTTCTTTGGCTTGCCCACCTTCACCGTGAACCGATACCCGCCCCCCTCGGTCACTGGCTCGACGTAGGCCTCCTTGCCCACCTTCGTCGAGAGCATGAAGGTCGACGCGAGCGGCACATCCACCTGCGCGAAGGCCGGATTCGGGCTCTTCACCGTCCGCGCCCAGAGCCATGCGATGACGGTGAGCTTACGGCCCACGTACGGCTTCAGATCGGGCCGCTCCTTCGCCATCTCGGCCGTCACCTCGATCTTCGGATAGAGGTAACCGATGCGCTTCTCAGCCTCATCGCGCATCCACTTGCCGTAGTAGCGGACATCCTCGGCCAATCCCTGCGCGCCCTTCCACTCGCGCGCCAGGAGCGACTTCTCCGCGCGCGCCTCGGGGTTGACCGGCGGCTTCCCCGCGAACTTTGGCGGGATCTCGATCATCGCCTTGCAGATCAGCACCGCGACCGGGTTGAGATCGCTCGCATAGGCCTCGAGCCCGAGTCGCTGCGCCTCGAGCGGCAGCGACCCGCCGCCCGCGAACGGATCGTGGAACGCGGGCAGCTTGTTCCGATCGAACAGCTCCTTCGCCCGCGGATGATCGGCGTTCTCGGCGCAGGTCCGTCGCCAGCTCTCCCAGATCGCATCCCGCGCCCGCTGGAGGACCTCCTCGTTGGTCGTGTTCTCCCACAGGACGAGGTCCTCGATGATCTTGAAGAGCCGCTTGCGCTCCTTCTCCTGCGCCTTCTCGGTCGGGAAGAGCTCGGGCCAACTCGACGGGTCGTCCACCATCTGCGAGAAGATCACCGCCCGCGCCGCCGCCAGCGGCCGCCGCGCCCACCAGAGGTGCAGCGTCGACGGGTGCCCGTGGCGGATCGACTTCTCCCGGGCCGAGGCCTTGTTGATCGCCTCGAGCGGAAGGGCGACCTCGATTAGCTTCTTGCGGACTTTGACGGTGGTCATGGGCCTATCTCAGGTCCATTTGCCTCATCAGGCTCACTAAGGCTCACAAGCGAAGCAAACGAAGGAATGCGATAACGCACTACCGTGTAATCAATTACTGGCGCATGGCTCATCTTCTTTTGCTTCCGTTTTGCTTCGACTTGCGTCTATCAGCAGGCTTCTCGATGGACCGCATATCGACTGACGTCCTCCCCATCGGTTTACGATTAGCGCCTTACGATGAGCGCCCGAGACTTTACGATTACTTTACGATTCACTTGGCTCCCCTGGACCCGGCGTTCACACGCAATCATGATCCTGGGCGAAGGCCCTTGCGACCCATTGTCAGGCAACACGTCCCGACTCGCCCCGACGGAATTCCTGTCCGCGGAATTGCGTGCGGATTGAGCATCAGCGCGATCCCACACGCAATCCCGGGGGAGAAACTCGATAGTCAGCAGATCCGTCATGAGTCGCCACCAAGGCCTTCTTTGGCGCAAACGCTTGTCGGTCAGCCGACTTCCCTCGGGCCTGGAGAGCAGCACCTGAAACTGCCCGGGGGTGGCCGGCGTTCGGCTACTGCCGATCGGTCGAATACGGCCGGTCGCCGGTCGATTGTCGGTCGATTCGGGCAATGGCGAGCCAGTCGGGAAGATGAGCACCCTGCCCGGCTGAACCTCCCCCGCACGGCAGGCTCGGGCGTAGGCCTGAAAGCTGTCTGGAAACGCCTTCTTGAACCGCAGTGCGATCCCTCGCCCCATAAAGCCCTCGCAGTTGACCGTGTTGACGACGACTTCGATCAGCTTCCTGCGGACGTTCACGGTGGTCACGGCACGGCGACTCCGCACCTCTGCGCGATCCTCCGTGCCAGAACCCGGAAATCCTGATAGCAATCCTGCACAGCCTTGGCATGGCCGCCGATTGCTCCATCGGCCGGTTTGAGCGCAAACATCGGCTTGCGGGCCTCCTGAGCCAGCGGCATCAGGCTTCGGTAGTGCTTGATCGTCGACAGGCA
>Ga0315286_10003172_pt1 | contig 15430 bp, 10 predicted proteins | sample YL17G10_0_MG_FD_205038 | JGI IMG/M metagenome (GOLD analysis project Ga0315286, IMG submission 205038) | Sediment microbial communities from Yellowstone Lake, YNP, Wyoming, USA - YL17G10_0 | ecosystem: Environmental > Aquatic > Freshwater > Lake > Sediment | place: USA: Wyoming | collected...
GGCGTCGACCGCTGGGCGGTCCGCGGCACTGAGTTGAACAGGAATGCGTCGCATAGCGACGCAACTATACGTAACGTAACTTACGTGTCAACGTACTAGATCAGATTCGCAAGGTCCTGCAAGCCTATATTTCTTTGCGACTGGACGCTGGACGTGCGATGTCATCGCTGTAAACGGCAGGAGGTCTAGTCCTTAAAGTCGGCAGACCCAATCACCGCCTTCGCTTTAGTGAATGGGGAACGGATATAGTCGGTCACCCATTTCCCGTCACGGCCAAGATGCCATTCCCCTTCCAATTCCGCGAATGCCCTTCTGATGAGGGTCTTTGTCCCTTCAGTCACAAACCAGTTCTGCAGGACGCGATCTCCGCCCGGCAGACGATACGTGAGTGCGACTCGGAAGACCCGTCGCTTGAAGCCGATCTCGGTCGCCCCCGTGGGGATCTTGAAATGAAACTCCGACCACTTCTTGCCGAAGGCGCTGATCCGCTCGCAAACGATCTCATCCACCTGCCCGTCCTTGGACACTTTCGTCGCTTTGAACGAACCATGGATAAGCACAGGGCCCTGCTCGGTGAATTCGCCGGGGCTCACTTTCAAGTTGGCAGTCCTTGGGCCTCCTGGAGTCTCAGCTCCCGCCATTGCGACGGCGACGCTCAACAGTAGGATGCCCTGTGCCAGAGTCTTGAGATTGCTGGTTTTCATCATACGCGGATCCTTCAAAGGAGGATTGTTCTCCAGTTCGTGCCCTGGTATGACGCGGGGAGCCAAGTCGTGCAAGATCAGGTTTCGGCGGGATTTGGCCCGCCAGCCTGGGTGTTCTGGAGAGTGTCGAGCCCGCCGCGTGGGTTTCCGGATTATTCTCCATAAACCATGATTTCCCACTCGGCATACAACCCAAACACCCCCATGACCCGGTGGTCAACATGGTGGACCCGGGTGATGCCGGCTTTCCGCATGGCCGCCTGCAGACTGGCATCGCCCGCCCCGACCAGGCCCAGGACGGAAACCGCCTTGGCCTTGCCCACTTTCACCGGCTGGGCGTCCTTGTCCACCGCCACATTCAGGGCCTGGGAGGGTTGCTTGACATTCTTGTAGATCATGCCGGTCACGCTTCCGTTGCCCAAGAAAGGCGCTCCCCCGGCGGAGGCGCATCCGGCGAGCAGCGCAATCGCGACTGAGGAGACGCTGGCGAGGGTGATGGTTTTGAGTGATGGATTCATGGTGTGCTCCGATTTGTGGTTGAGGTTTGTTTGTTAGTTGTCTGCATTATCGAGCTAAGAGACCGCACTGACCATTCAAGCGACTCGCGAAGTGCTTTGCCGGTCGATCACCGGATTCTGTTTCTGAACCACCCCGCACTCGCCAAGAGGCTTTCGGCCTCTGCTCCCTACAGAGGAAAAAAAAGGAAACGGTTGCAGGCGTTCTTAAGGTTTCGTTCTTCAAGGAAGGCTGGGACGACGTTTGACAGCCCGGAGGAGGGTGCCCGGATCCGCCGGCTCTTGAGGCCGCCCAAGCCCGATCAAGCTGATTCCGGGCTGGCAATCCCCGAGGGATCGTGGTCATCTTCGGGCGAACAGCCCTGCGCACCCTAAGCTGCGTCTGGCGGCTTTGGCACACACGTCGGAGCCGGTCGGACCGGTCGGGTCTGCAGGGGACGAAGCAGACATGGTTCCCGACGGTCTTCAGAACGAGTCGGCAGCCCACCCGGCCGCCCAGTTCGCGACGACGCACTGGAGCGTGGTGCTGGCGGCGGGGGACGGGGCGTCGCCGCGTTCAAAGGAGGCTTTGGAGAAGCTGTGCCGGACCTACTGGTATCCGCTCTACGCCTACGTGCGCCGCCTGGGCAACGACAAGGAGGTGGCCAAGGACCTGACTCAAGCGTTCTTCGCGCGGCTGCTGGAGAAGAATTACCTGGGGCAGGTGGATCGCCTGAAGGGCAGATTCCGTTCGTTCCTCCTTGGCGCTTTGAAGCATTTCCTCGCCGATGAATGGGACAAAGCCCGAGCCCAAAGGCGCGGCGGCGGCACCCCCCTCTTCTCCTTGGACGACGACACGGCGGAGAATCGATACCGTCTGGAGCCAGTGGATGAAAAGAGTCCGGACAAGCTCTTTGACCGGCGCTGGGCCCTCCTCACGTTGGAGCAAGCGGCCAACCGCCTGCGCAAGGAATACCACGACACCGGCAAAGGGGAACTGTTGGGCCAACTGCAGGGTTTCCTCTCTGGCGATCTTGAAGCCTCCAGTTACGGACAGGCAGCGGCGCGGCTGGGGATGACCGAGAACACCCTGAAATCCTATGTCCATCGGCTCCGCCTGCGGAACCGGGAACTGCTTCGGGAAGTCATTGCGGACACGGTGGCTTCGGCCGAGCAAGTGGATGAAGAGCTGCGCGACCTGTGCGCGGCGCTTGCCGAGACCTGATTCTCTGCAACCGTCGGCAGGTTTTTCCCCAGTACCATATGCGAACAGGCAGGCATCGCTGACGAACAAGGATGCCGACTGAAAGGAAATGTCCGGACTGTGGCGCGTCCATCCCGCTGGAGGCGACGCCTGGTTTTTGTCCTCGTTGTGAACTGGCAGGGGCGCTCGCGCTCGCCCCGGCGCGCCCGGCCGGGATCGCTCCGTCGGAGTGCGAGCCTGCGTCACCCCGATCCGGCACGAGGCTGCGGTACTTCGGTGATTATGAGCTGCTGGAGGAGATTGCGCGTGGGGGCATGGGGGTGGTTTACCGGGCGCGCCAACTGAGCCTGAACCGGGTCGTGGCGGTGAAGATGATTCTGAGCGGTCGCCTGGCCAGCCCGATGGAGGTCGAGCGGTTCCAGGCGGAAGCGCGCGCGGCCGCGGGCCTGCAGCATCCGAACATCGTGCCCATCCACGAAGTGGGCGAACACGACGGCCAGCACTATTTCTCGATGGAATTCGTGGACGGTCCCAACCTCTCCCCGATGGTGCGAGAGAGCCCTTTGTCTGCCATCCGTGCCGCCCGTTACGTCCAGATTATTGCGGAAGCGATCCAATTCGCGCACGACCGCGGCGTTCTGCATCGGGATCTGAAGCCGTCGAACGTCCTCATCGATCCCTTCGACCAGCCGCGCATCACCGACTTCGGTCTGGCCAGGAGAACGACGGGCGACTCGGAGCTGACCGAGACCGGCCAGGTGCTCGGGGCGCCCAGCTTCGTGCCGCCGGAGCAGGCCGCCGGGCGCAAGGACGACGTGGGGACGCACAGCGACGTGTATGCGCTGGGCGCGATTCTTTACTACCTGCTCACCGGACGCCCGCCGTTCGCCGCCGAAACCCTTGCGGCCACACTGGCGCAGGTGCTGAACATTGAGCCGGCGGCCCCGCGGCTCTTGAATGCGAGCATCCCTCGCGACCTGGAGACCCTCTGTCTCAAGTGCCTGGAGAAGAGCCCGCAACGGCGCTACCGGGCCGCTCAGGATCTGGCTGACGAGTTGGGCCGCTTCCAACGCGGGGAACCCATCCTCGCACGCCCGGTCAGCCAACCGGAGAAGTTGTGGCGTTGGTGCCGCCGACATCCGGTGGTGGCGAGGTTGATTGCGCTGGTGACCGCCTTGCTGATCACCTTGGCGGCGGGATCGACAGTAGCCACCTTTCGCATCACCGGGGCCCGCAATGCCGAGCGACAGCAGCGCATGCGAGCCGAACTAGGCGAATCGACCGCCCGCCGGATGGCTTATGGCGCGGAGATGATCCTCGCCCAACAGGCCCTGCAGGCGCGCAATACCGGGTACGCCAGCGAGTTGCTGGAACGGCAACCGCCCGAGTTGCGCGGATGGGAATGGCGTTACCTGTGGGGACAGTGTCAGGACCGCTACTCGCTCACCCTGGGCAAGCATGCCTCCCTGGTGTCGGTTCTCGCGGTTTCGCCTGACGGCAAGTGGCTGGTTTCGGGCAGTCTCGACAAGACGGCCATCGTCTGGGAATTGCCGGCTCGGCAGAAGGAATCAGATCTCCACCACCAGACGGCGGTCTGGGCGGCGGCCTTTGCACCGCAGGGTGACCAACTCGCCACGCTCGGAGAGGATGGCCTGATCCAGTTGCGCCCGGTGCCCAGGGGTGCGGAGCGGGTGTTCGCGATCACTCAGACCAACCGACTGGCTCTGCGGTATCCCTCTTGGGCGCTCGCGTTCTCCGGCGACGGCACGCAGTTGGCCGCTGCCAGCCAAGGCACCGTGGCCGTCTGGGACGTCGCCTCAGGACTCCTCTCGGACGCACACCAATTGCCGGACGGGGAAGGCTACATCCCGGCCTTCGCGCCCGACTTGTCTTTGCTGGCCGTGAGCAGTCCGCAAGCCTGCGTGTTGTTGTGGGACATGCACGCCCGCTCCGTGCGCGCCCGGCTGCAGTCTGACCCCAGGGTGCACACCTACGCCCAGGCCTTCTCACCCGATGGCAAACTGCTGGCCACCGCTTCCACCGATAACAGCGTCAAGCTATGGCGGGTGGACACCTCGCAGTTGATTCACACTTTGAACTACCATGCTTCGTGGGTCAAAGGCCTGGCTTTCTCCCCGGACGGCAGCGTCTTGGCCTCGGCCGGCTTCGACCAACAGGTGGTTCTCTGGGACGTGTCCGCCGGCACTATATCCGACGTGCTGAAAGGTCATTTGAATGAAGTGCACTCGGTGGCGTTCTCGGCGGATGGCAAGACGCTCGCCACGGGGAGCAAAGACCAAACGGTCAAGCTCTGGGACCTCACCCAGAAACACGACCGACTTCATTCTGCGGAACTCCCTGGCGGCCTTCTGAAGTATGGGCTTGCGCCCGACGGATCTGCCTTGTTTCTCTGGGAGTTGAACGGCCGTTACAGCGTCCGGAGCCTCTTCCCGCCGGACAGCGCTCCGCTTCTGACCGCTACGAACTCCAGCGTGACGGGAGGTGTGGTAGATTCCCGCGGCGCCCGGTTGGCGCTCGCTTTGCAGGATGGCTCCGTTCAACTCTATGCGAATCGCAGCGCCAGCTTCGAACTCGCCCAACAGTGGAATGCGCACGCGGGCAGAATCCAACAGCTCGCCTTTTCCCACGATGGCAGGCTCCTGGCGACCGCGGGAGCTGACACCAATGTTCGGGTGTGGTCCCTGAACCCTCTTGAACAGGTGGCCGCGACGAACTGGCCGGGAAGTGAAGTCTTAAGCATCAGCTTCTCGCGGGACAGTCAGACTCTTGGGTGGGGCTGCGTTGAGCGGACAGGCGCGGTGTGGAGTTGGAAGAAACCCGGTCTTCTGAGCCTTCTCACCGGCCACTTGTACAGCGTTTCCCACGTCGCCTTCGGACCGGGCAACCACGTGGCCACAGTCAGCGACGACGGCACGGCGAAGCTTTGGGACCTTTCTCGTCCAGGCCAACTGCGGGGACTGTCCACTCTCCGTGGTCCTCTGACCGGATTGCAGGTGGCGGTCTTCTCGCCCGACGGGAAGCGTCTGGCCGCAGGAGGCGGGGTCGGTGAAGGCGAGCTTTTCTTGTGGGACACCGAAACCGGGCTGCAGGTGGCCCGGCTGACCGGTCATCGGCAGCGCGTGATGGCCCTGGCCTTCGCGGACGATGACACCCTGGTGTCGGTCAGCCCGGATGCGGTGCACATCTGGCGGGCCGCCCCGTTGGGCGCGGCGGAACAGGGACCCTGAAGCGCACGTGGCGTCGAATCTGCCCGGCGTCAAAACCAATCCCCAGGGCCGCACTACTCGGCGCTGAAGGTCCTAACCGAAATCTCATGGTTGCGGCAGGTGCGGAAACGTAAGGCGTTGGTTTGCAGGCCAACGATTCCAAAGGTCTCCACTACATTTTTGACTTCGTCTCTTTGCCTTTTGCGGCCGCGGGAACCTGGGGCGAGCGGATCCGCGGCGGCGGTTGGGCCGGCAACTCCCAGCCCAGTTTTTCCAAGACCAGCCGCTGTTCCGGCTCGGGCTGCGGGTAGCGCGGCAGCACCAGTTCCCGTCCGTCGGCCAGCGGCAGAGGCACGTCGAGCATCAGGATGCCCGACAAGGTCTCCCGCACCGCCCGCGGGGTCAGGCCCGGCGCGTGGGCTTCCAGCCGCTTGCGCAACGTCACGCTCAGGCCATCGGCCAGAAAGCACACTCGGATGTGCGCCTCGATCCGCAACTGGACATGATGCCGGATCGGGCGCAGTTGCAGGTCGCTCTTGAGCGTTTTGAAGGCCGCCTCGATTTCGGTCAGTTGCCTATACAACTCCCACAGCGTGCCCGCCTGGTCGCCGGCCCGAAAGGCGCGCAGCAGGTAATGGCCGTCGCGATTTTCGGCGTCCGGGAGTTTGTCTTTCAAGAGCTCGAACTGGAAGGTGTCGCGGTTGACCGGCTGGTGGGCTGCGGGCACGGTGATTTTCACGAAGCGCCACGCCTGGGCCGCTTCCTTGTGCGCGCCGCCCAGTTTGTGCAGGAGCGTGTCGCGTTTCCACGCTCGCTGCCGGGTGCGACGCAGCGTGCGCAGGGTGCGCAGGAGCCGGGCGAGTTTGCGCCGGCGGATGGCCCTTTCTTTGGCGCGCCGGCCCTGGCTCTGGGCCAGCACATAAACTTCGTCGCCGTGGGCCAGCAGTTTGACTTCGAGGGTGTCGCGCAGTTCTTGCCAGGGCACTGTTTCCAGTTGGTCTTGGAATTGGTCCCAGCGGGCGCGCGGGGTGCCGATGGACCTTGCCGTCCTTCTTGCGGGTGTTGAAGCGCAAAAACATGGTTTGCGCGGCCGTGTATCACCGGGGCGCAGAGCGGTGGAAGAGGGTAGGTCTCCACTGGCGGCTTTTCGGAAATGCCAGGCTTGTCGTTCAATGAGTTGCGTCACGGCAACCGCGGAAAAAGGCCAAAATCCTCTCGCATCCATGAAATTTCGGCTAGCGTCGTCTTGAGCAACCACACTCACGTCCGCTGCCATCGGTCGCACCGGCTTATGCCGAGTAATCCAGATAGACCGTCTTGATCTTCGTGTAGAAATCCACCGCCCCGACGCCCTGTTCCTTGAAGGAGTCCGTGCTCGATTTCTTCACGCCGCCGAATGGCGCCTGCAACGCCAGGCCGGTCGAGATCTGATTCACCTTCACCACCCCGGCTTCGATCCGCTCGGCATACAGCATCGCCCTCTTGAAATCGCGCGTCACCAGCGAGGCGGAGAGTCCGACATCCACGCCGTTCGCCACCCGGATGGCTTCGTCGAAATCCGCGACCGCGATCACGGCCACGACCGGCCCGAAGACTTCCTCGCAGGCAATGCGCGTCCCCGGTTTCACGTCGCCGAGCACCGTCGGTTGCATGAACCAGCCGTGGGCGAGATCGCCGTCGGTCAGGCGCTGGCCACCGCACCGCAGCTTCGCGCCTTCCTTCAGTGCGATGTCCACATAGCCCAGGTTGGCTTCAAGCTGAACGCGACTCACTGCCGGTCCCATTTCGGTGCCGGGCGTCAAGCCATTGCCGACCTTCAGGGCCTTCGCCTTGGCGACCAACCGCTCCGTGAAAAGATCGAGGACCTTACGTTCCACGAGGGCGCGGCTCGTGGCGGTGCAGGCCTGGCCGGTGAGTCCGAAACCGGCCTTGACCACGAGCGTCGCGGCGAGATCGAGATCGGCATCGGCGAGAACAATCGTGGGATTCTTCCCGCCCATTTCCATTTGGGCGCGCGCCATGCGTCGGGCAAGCTGCTGGTAGATGCCGTTGCCAACCGAGTGCGACCCAGTGAACGACAGCGCGACGACGGCGGGATTCTCGGCGAGTTCGTTGCCGACGGTCCGGCCTTCGCCGATGACGACGTTCAGCGCGCCCTTCGGCAGGCCGGCCTCGGCCAGCGCACGGGCCAGTTCGAGCGTCAGGGCCGGCGCTTGGGACGCGGGCTTGATGATGACGGCGTTGCCGGAGACGAGCGCCGGCGCCAGCTTCCACGCCGGGATGGCCACGGGGAAATTCCACGGCGTGATCAGCGCGACGACACCGAGTGGTTGGCGGACGGTGTAAAGGAGGTTTTGCGGCAGATCGTGCGGGATCGTCTGCCCGCCGAGCGTGTAGCTCAACCCGCCGAAGAAGCGGAAGATGTCGATGGCCCGCTGGACTTCACCGGCGCTCTCGGCGAGCGTCTTGCCTTCCTCGCGCGTCAGTAGTTCGGCCAACTCGGCCTTGCGCGACTCGAGGATCTGCGACGCCTTGCTCAGGATGCGGCCGCGGGCGACCGGCGTCGTCGCTGCCCAGCCGGGATAGGCCTGCTTCGCAGCTTCGATGGCCGCCGCGGCGTCTTCCTTGCCGCTGAGCGGATGAACCGCGACGGCTTCACGGGTATCTGCCGGGTTGAGCGTCTGAAACGTCTGGCCCGACCGGGCCGGCACATACTTCCCGCCGATGAGATTTTGGTAAGTGCGCATGCGTTCGATGTCGCGCCAGAGATACCACGAAAGGCAGCGAAAGAAATGGTTTTTCTCGTCGGGTTCGTCCGGCGGGGTGGAAACTCCACCGCCGGGACGCGGAAGCAGGAATGAGCCTCCTGACACCGGCGCTTGCGCGGGTCCTGAGGGGATCACGGTCGCCAGACGGCGCGGTAGAACTGCGCACCAGCGATCGTCGCTGACACGAGGATCGACACGGAGTCGCTCGCGAGGAGATTCGTGCTGATCGTGGACCAGCCCGTGAATTGGGCTGACGCCTCGATGAAATAGCGCCGGCCGGCCACGCCCTCGAGCCAGAGCTCGAACCAGCCATCGGTCCGGGCGGGACCGGCACGCAGAGTTGGCAGGGGCGGAGGTGTCACCGCCGGGGCGAGCACGAACAGCGTGATGCTTTGGGCTGGCAGCGTGTTGCTCGGCGTGGCGCCCGCAAACACCGCGTCGGGCAGACGCGCGATAATGTTCGACGCGTCGAGCTGCCAGACCTGGGCCGTGCCAGTGCCGGTGAAGTTGGTCAGAATGAACACGGCGGGCGTGGACCCGCTGAACACCTTGTTGATCGCCAGCACGGTCAACGCCCCGTCGGTCGAACGCTCCGCGGCGAAGACGGCGAGTTGGTCCGGATTGGGTCCGCCCGCATAGACGCTGGTGTCGCCGAAGGTGGACTTCCGACCGTCGTAGTTGCGATACATTTGGATGGCCTTGAAGGTGGGCGTGGACGAACCCGGCGTGGTCCAGCGCGTGGCGAGGTCAAGCCCTTCGCGGCCGAAGATGCCGAGGAGGTCCGCCTGGGCGGTGGCGCCGTTGATGTGGGTTTCGGCGCCCCAGTTGTATTCCGTGATGCCGATGGGTGTGCCGGGATAGTTGGCAGCCACCCAGCTTTTCATGCGAGGGATCAGCCTCACCGTGGTGTTGATCCACGTCTCGTCCACGTACGCCGGATCCCAGAGGGACCGCGTCGATCGATTGCGCCGGAGCTGCATGCTGGAGCTGACGTCGCTGCCGAATTCGCCACCCTGCGGATAACAGTGCAGCGTAAAGGCGTCGAGCAATCGGCGGCCCGTCGCCGTGCTGTGTTGCCGAAGTTGATCCAGCAACCACGGCATGTAGTCCATGCCTCCGTGCGCGGCGCGATCGGGCAGGTTGCTCCAGCCGTGCTCGCTGCCGTACTGCAGGTCGTAGCCGCTGTAAAGGTAGCCGGACCAGCCCCATTCCTCCGGGCCGAGCACCCACGCGTCGGGATCGAGGGTCTTGATCATCATGGCGTAGTCGATCATCTTGTCGCGGATTTCCTCCATGCTCGCGCCGATGGGATGAACGTCCCGGTGCGTCGAATGCCAAATGCTGTGCTCGTTATCGAGGAAGTAGTAGCGCAGGCCGCCGTTCGTGGACGGGCCCCAGCGCGTGAGGAGGTGCTGCACCCAGTTGCTCTGGAAGCGGACGTCCACCGGCTGATTCGCGTCGTTCGGGTCGTTCCAGGTGATCTCGGTGTTGTTGGTCACGCTGATGCCGTTGCCGGCATCGGGAAACCACTGCGCGTCGGTGTCGGTCTGGGCGCCGTACTTCGCGATGGAGTAACTGGCCAGCCGGACGCGGTTCGGGCCGAGCTTGGGCACCCAGCCGATCATCGGAATCGTCACCATCGGCTCCGCGCCGCCAGTCTTGGACATCGCGACGAACTCGTCGCCTTCCGCGCCGGCGGTGGCGGGCGAATCGGCCAGGCTTTCGAAATACCAGTCGAACCCGCGGTTGTGGGCGTTGAGCTCCCAGTTGTAGCGGGTCTCGGAATTGCCGCCGGAACGATGGAGCCGGCAATTCAAGTTGGTGAGCACAGCGGTGGACGAGGCAAAGGCGACGCCGTAGATCCGTTCGTCGATGGGGTGCCGGTTGCGCTGCGCGTCCACGATGATCGTGGCGACCGCGTTGGTGGTTGGAGGACCGCTCGAGCCGCTCAGGAGAACGATGTCATCGACGAAGAACGTCGGCTGCGTTGTGCCGGTGCGATCCTGAATCCAGAATCCGGTGAAATCAGGTGCGTTGGCCGCGCCCAGCGTCGTCAGCGGTATGGAGACTTGCTGCCACGCGTTCGCGGGCAACGCCGCGAGCGAGTAGGCCGACTGCGCCGCCGTGCCGCGGATGCCTTGGACCTGGAGGCGCTGGCCGCCGCCCGACCCACCGTGGATCCAGAAGACGAGGTTGGTATAGCCGGCGGTGTCCATCGCGTCGTGAGCGAGGTAGAGCGCCTCCCAGGCACCCGCGGAAACGCTGATGGCTCTCGTGCCGCCGTGAACCGTCACGCTCTGGTTGAGGTCAACCGCGGCCCAACTCCAGTCTTGCCAGCCATTTTGCAGCGTGTCGGCGAAGAGGGTTTGGTCGGCACTCGTCACCAGCGGCAAAGCAAGGACGAACCCGGTGACGAGCAGGTTCTGCGTCAACTGGGTCCTTCGCATAGAAGGCGATTCAGCCAGTTCGGTGCCAGCCGTTTGCGCTGCGGCGCCTCGGTTCGACGGTGCCTCGAAACGAGCGGCGCTCTCCCCATTTCGGACAGGCGGCGTCCGCGGTTTTTGGGGACCTCACCCATCTGGGCCGCGGGGAACACCCCATCCAGTCACCCGCGCGGTGGCGGTTCCCGGCGACTTCGCCGTTGACGGGTTGGAGGGCTTTGCCTACGTTCTCACCACCCTAGCGGGGGCGTAGCTCAATTGGTTTAGAGCGCTGCCCTGTCACGGCAGAGGTTACGGGTTCGAGCCCCGCCGCTCCCGCCATTGTTTCCGGCCTTTTCTTGTGATCCGTGTGATACCCGGACTTGCCGTTCAACGTGCCTGACGCCATTCGCTTCGGAGGGTCCCCGGCAGTTCTTCGCCACCGTGCCGAAGCCGCCCTGCCATCGGTAAGACCTTGTCTTTCGACCTTCTCTCATTTATCCCAACAGCCGATGATCATTTACGAATTTGTCATCGACGGCGGCCCGGGTCACGAGTTCCAGGTGGACCTCGACCGGGTGCCCGGGTCTGCGGGCGGAATCGCGCGTCCGCCCTGGACGTTGCTGACCTTCAACCAGTGCCCAAACTGCCCGTTGTCGACCACGGAGCACTCGCATTGCCCGGTGGCGCTTGACCTGGGGGAGATCGTGACGCGGTTTCGCAGCCTGCTCTCGTTCCAGGAAGCCACCGTGACAGTGCACACACCGGAGCGCAGCTATTCGAAGCGGTGCGACGTCCAGACCGGCCTGCGCTCCTTACTGGGCCTGGTGATGGCGACGAGCGGGTGCCCGATCCTGGGCAGATTCCGGTCCATGGCCTACTACCACCTGCCGTTCGCAAACGTGGAGGAGACCCTCTTCCGGACGGTGGGCAGCTACCTGCTCAAGCAGTATTTTGTCCGCAAGGCCGGGGGTGTGGCCGACCTCGAACTCCGAGGCTTGGCGCGCTTCTACGACGAGGTGGGGGAGGTGAGCCAAGCGTTCAAGCGGCGTATCGACGCCGCGAGCGAGAAGGACGCCAACATGAACGCCATCGGAACGCTCATTCTGCTTGGGATGGTCGTGTCGAGCTCGCTGGATGAGCAACTCAAGGAGCTCCAATCGCAGTTCAGCGAGGGCTCCAGGGCAGAAGGGCGAATGCCGCCTCGAGCCTGACGGGTCATCACTCGAAAAGGGTATCAGTTCGGGTCTTGCGCACCTGTAAACACCTTCTGGTGCCTTGACTTGCGCGGTTGCGCAATCCGGTGCGCTGTTTGACTTGACCGCCTCACCGTGCGGGCATTCGAATCCGCTCCTTCACCACCGTGCGGTGGTCCGGCAAGCCGTCTCTCTACTCCAGCTTGCCGTCCCACTTCCGAACGAGCCTTGCTATGGCCTGCACAACACGAACCTCGCTCGCCGCTTGAGCGGAAGTCTTGCCGGGTTCTACGCCAGCTGACCTGCGGGGCCGTAATCTGGGCCTCAGTGGAAGGCCAGGGGGACCTACAGGCGACAAAGGCCTCTACTTCTGCTTCTTGAACTTCAGCGTCATCCGAGCCGGGGTCACCAGTCCGCCGGACTCGTTGATCGGATGCATGCGGACTTGGAGGCCCTCGCTGGCGTTGCCAGTGAAGACAAACGCCACCTTCCAAGGGCCTCGGTCCGGATTCTGACTCTCGGTCCGGAGCACGAGTTCCTCGGCTTCCATCCCCCAGGTGCCTTTGCCCACCGAACCGTGGTTGTCGAAGCTGACATACCTGGCTTCCCGGGAAGCGGGGTCAAGCACCGTGTAACCCTTGGATTCCATTTCGCCCGCCTTGACATGGAGGACGACGACGTGCTTGTCCAGGTCCCAGGAGACATTGAGGCGGACGGTGTCTCCGTTGTCGGTCTGGGTCTCCCACGGGCCGAACATCCAGTCGGCTTTCGCTTCCGTGACGAGGTCGGCCAGGCTTTGCTGGGCTTGGGCACTCAACGAGGCGAGGCACGCCAACAACAACGTTGCGAGATAACGAGCCATCATAAGGGGTTTCCTTTCATTTTGTCGGTTTTCAGCACCCGCCGCACGACGAGCCCGATCTCGAGCAGCCACCGGCGGGACTTGCGGGAGTGTAGGCGGGATTCCCGCCCGGTCAAGGGCCGCTCCATTCCTTGAAATGGCAGTGAACGATGTTTAGACAGATCGCACGGCGACCAGAGCGCCCACCTCGAGACGGGTTGAGTCTCGCATGGGAAGCGTTTAGGCCCACAGCCGCTCGGCCCCGCTCAGCAAATCCGGGGCAGTTGTTCGCCGCTCAACCGGTCCAGGATGCGCCGGGCGCCGATCCGGCTTTCGAGAATGACTAACCCGGCCGATTCGGCGGTCACCCGGCCGATCCTACACGCGCCCTGGCAGACGGCCTGACCCCGCAGAACCTCCAGCGCCCGGTCCGCCTCAGGTTCCGGGATAAACACCACGAACCGACCCTCGTTCGCCACATAGAACGGGTCCAATCCCAATATCTCGCAAGCGCCTTGGACGTCCTCGCGAACCGGCACCGCCGTTTCCTCGATGTTGATCTGGAGTCGGGCGGTCTCCGCAATCTCGTTCAGCGCGCTGGTGAGACCGCCACGGGTCAGGTCGCGCAAACAATGGACCTCAAGGCCGGCATCCAACAGCGCCATCACGGGCGCGACCAGCGGGGCGCAGTCGCTCTCAATCGCGGACTCGAAGGCCAGTCCTTCGCGGACGGACATGATCGCCATGCCGTGTCGGCCCACGTCGCCACTCAACAGCACCGCGTCTCCGGCGCGCACCTGCCTGGGCGCGATCGTGAGCGGGTGCCCGATTACGCCGAGGCCCGCGGTGTTGAGGAACAACCCGTCCCCTTTGCCTTTGTCCACCACCTTGGTGTCGCCGGTGACGAGTTCGACGCCCGCCGCCTGGGCCGCCCGCTGCATGGATTGGACGACCCGCCAGAGCGTTTCCATGGGCAGGCCTTCTTCCAGAATGAACCCCGTGCTGAGCCAGCGCGGCCGGGCGCCGCACATGGCGAGGTCGTTGACCGTGCCGTTGATGGCCAGGGTGCCGATGTCGCCACCGGGGAAGAAGAGAGGGCGGACGACATAGGAATCCGTGGTGAAGGCCAGCCGCAGGCCGTTGATCTCCAGCCGGGCGCCGTCGTGGGCTTGTTCAAGGGCGGGGTTGCGGAAAGCGGGCAGGAACAGCTTGTCGAGGAGCTGTTGCATAAGCCGGCCGCCGCCGCCGTGCGCCAGCAGGACGTTCGGGTAATTCGCGATCGGCAGCGGGCAATTGGCCGTGAACTCGGGTGGCGATGCCATAGGCGGCCGACAGTGTAGCGGCGGTGACGGATGGCGGCACGCGATTTCTTGCGGGGGCTTGATGGCGCGGCCGGACCACGCGCGCCCGGCTCCGCCTGAAATGACCGGGGCTCCCTTCTCAGGGCGCCGGAGCATCGCCGTTCTTCCGGATCAGTCGTCCGACATTGGTCAGTGCGAACGGTTCGGCAACGCCTTCAACGCGTGTGAACTTGAAATCGTCGAGCGCGAGCAGAACCACGTTCTCCGCCCTGAGCACCGGCCGGAAGTCATCCTGAGCGAGGCTGAAGCGGATGTCTTCAAAGGTGACCCGTTCGACGTTGCGGGCGTAGAATCCCCAGGCCGGCAAAGGCCGGGCATCGACGCCGGGCCCGCGGACCGGCCGCGTGGCCTGCTCCGCTTTGCCGCCGCCGGCAAACTCGACGCTCACATCGCGGAGGACGAGGTTGGTGATCGGCGCATCGGCCCAGCTCTCGGCCGAGACGGCGGAGCGATAGACACCGGTGGCGTTCAATCCGTTCACCGTCACGCGGCCTACGGTGTTGCCGGGCTTGGTCCAAAGCGTGACCGGCGAAGCGACGTTGTGCATCGTAACGTCCGCGATCAACACCTCGTCGAGCAAGCCCTGCGTTTTGTCCCACGCGCCGGGCTGGAGGATGATGCCGGAGAGCATATTGGTGCGCCGTTGCTCGCGTGAGGTGCGATGCGGCTGCAATCCGGGCCCATAGAACAGGCAGTCATGGACGATCAGCCGCGTCGCCGGGCCGATGACGCGAAGGCCGTTGCAGGAAGAGTTGACGATGCAATCCGAGATCACGACGTGGTCCCAGTAACGGCCGGCGATCGAGTCGTCACCCGTGCAGAACTGACAGCCGATGATGTTCACATCGTGGCAGTCACGGCCGGGCGCGCCGCGGAAATGCACGCCGTCCCAGCCGCCGGTGAACTTCACGTTGCGCACCTCCACCTGGTCGCTGACCTGGAAAAAGACCGCGTAGTTGGCCGAATCGACGATGCTGACGTCGCGGATCGTGAACCGGCGGCAGTTCACGAAGACAATCGTGTGCGGGCCGCGCATCCGCTCTTCGCCGGTCGGGTCGAACACCTTGTTGCCGTCGATCATGCCCGGACCGGCGATGGTGACGTCCTCGAGGTTCTCGCCGAGGATGAGGGCGCGATGCCATTTCCCCCAACGGGCTTCCGGCATGAAGTCCGGCGGCGTGGGCTGCTGGTACTCACTAAGGTTCGTGGTGCCGA
>Ga0315286_10003173_pt1 | contig 15429 bp, 8 predicted proteins | sample YL17G10_0_MG_FD_205038 | JGI IMG/M metagenome (GOLD analysis project Ga0315286, IMG submission 205038) | Sediment microbial communities from Yellowstone Lake, YNP, Wyoming, USA - YL17G10_0 | ecosystem: Environmental > Aquatic > Freshwater > Lake > Sediment | place: USA: Wyoming | collected...
CCAGTCTAAATTTAATTTCACCGACAGGGTCCACAATGGAGAAATAGGCGCATCCTTGGTCATTGACGGTCGCGCTCAGACCCGTGTAAGAATTATCCTTGAAGGCATAGATCGGCAATCCAGAGATGGCACTGTAGTCCTCCGAAGACATCTGAACACAGACTTCGAACTGGACATCGATGTTCAGCGAGGCTGTGTTGTCGCCTTCGTCGGATTCCCCAACGGAATTCGTTCTATCGACGATGACATTGAGGGCGTGGCTGCCAGCCGTGGCTGTCCATTCGGTCGTGAAAGTCCTTGAACCGGCGCCAGGGATGATATCCGAGCTCTCGCTGATGAGAACACCGCCGTGGTTCGGGTCGCCATCATAGAAGCTCACCAAGGCAGCCGCGTCCCTGCCAGCATCGTTGTGGACTAATGCGAATAAGGTCAACTGGTCGCCTGCAATCGGGGCCGGGTTGCTTGGGCTATATGAAAGGTCTTCTTGCCCTATCCTGAAGTTCGGTTCTGTGAAAATGGTGTCTCCGTCGATAAACACGCCCCAATGGGCATCGTGAATCTTATTGCCTTCGATGACCGACTGGCTCCGATAGAGGTATATGGCCGAGCCTCCCGCTGGACCTATATCGCAGTTACGAATTTCCACATTATTCGACGACGACAGCACCTGTATTCCCGATTTCGGGTCGTCGATTGTCCCAAAGAGGTTGGAAATCCGCACGCCATCGAAGGTCGCGGTGCCCCTGATGATAATTTTTATTGGCTGATTGTTAAAACCATCGAGCGAACCCCCGACCATGCTCAGGGTACCCCCATCCTCGACGAATAATGTACCTGGTTTGCCGCCATCGTGATTCTTGAGCCAGAGGTACATGTTTTTAAGATCGAGCGTACCGAACACATAAATATCCCCGGGCAGAACCCGCTCATTATTTTCATAGCTCTCGATCCCAGTAATGACCCAAGCCTGATTCTCTTCAGTCGGCCACGCGGCCTTCGAAAAATCTGACAGGCACGGGACGACCATTATCAGGGTTAATGCAATCACTATTATTCCAGAACACTTATGTTTTTGGGATTTCCTATGGGGCGGCATACATAGTCCTCCGACGAAGTGAATGATATCGATTTTTCAATGAATTATCAGGTACGGGGGAAATTCAATGACCCCCAGGGATGATGAACTTACTCGCAAATTCGAAAGAATTGCTCAAGTTATCAACACCCCTTTTGGAAAGTTCATGTAACTGTATCCCCATCCCAATTTTAGAAATAAATGTGTCGATATATCAACATTGCGAACATCTCGATGTTATACTATTTAAATCTATTTTTATCTGTCAGAAAAAATAAAAATAGCATACCTCCGCAGGAGGAAAATAGGGAATGGGGGTAAACGCCAAAAAATCAACATCTCTTCCGCCGGTCGACCCATTTTCGGCATAGTTCCCTCCATTTGAGTGTTTTATAGCCCCAGAAAAGCCCGAAAGACCATTCTGAAGCTTGGGGTGTCATTATAACGAGCGTCCGATACATCACATTAGCAAGGCCATGACGGAAAATCGTCACTACTTGAAAGAATCATCCGGCCCTTCAGAAGAGTAGTAGGAACCCCCAGTAGACCAGGACATTGATAACCGTCAGGGGCAGCCCGACCTTGGCGAACTCGAAGAAGGTCAGGGTCTCGCCCTTCTTCTCGGCGTTCTGTATAATTATAACGTTGCTGGCGGCCCCCAGTATTGTCAGGTTCCCGGCGATTGTGCTCCCTGCGGCCAGGGCCATCATGGCCCTTGTCCCGCCACCACCGAAGATTATCATATTTATAAATAGAGCCACGAAGGGGACGTTGGAAATGAACTGGCTCACGACCACGCTCGTCAGAAATATCATTGGAAGTGAGCCTACATCCATCCCGGAGCCCTTGATGAGGTCCTGGAAGAAGCCGGAGTCCCAGACGCTGGCCATCAAGATGAACATGGCGGCGAAGAAGACCAAGGTTGGCCAGTCTATGCCCTTCAGGACCTGGAACCGCTTCGGGCTCAGCACGAGTATCGGGGCTGCCGCCAGAAGGGCGATGTAGGTCAGCCTGAAGTCCACATTCACGGCAAGGATCGCAATGATTATCTTGAGGATTATCAGGGCTATGGCGATCTGAAGCGATGCACGCGCGATCCTCGACAGATGCTCGTCCTTGATGTGCTCCTTGGGCTGCCGCAGCGGCCTCTTCCCGAAAGCCTTTTTGAAAAATACCTTGATGAACAGGTATGCGATGAAGAGGTTCACCACCGTCGGGACCAGGAGGTACTTCAGAAAGGTCACGAACGGGCTCTGCACGTTGCCCTTCACTGCGATGAGCAGGTTCTGCGGGTTCCCTATTGGGCTCATCACCGAGCCTATGGTGACGGCGAAGGCGAGAGACAACAATAGGGCCTTGGGAGGGAGACGGTACTTCTTGGCAAGCTGGAGCATCACCGGCGTACCGATGATCGCGAGCGTGTCGTTCATCAGGACGGCCGATAGGAACCCGACCCCGAACAGGATGATCAGAAGGAGATGGTCAGGGTCGCGGGCCCTCTTGAAATATTTGTGGACTATGTGAGAAAGGTAACCGCTCTCCACAAGGGCCTCTCCGACGATGAACATGCCGAACAGGAAGAGCATGACGTCGATGTTGATAGCCTGTAGGGCCCTGATAGGGGATATCTGGAGCATCAGGAGCACCGCGATGGCCCCCCCGAGCATTATCTGCCATATGTGCAACTTTACGTTGCCGACCTTCCTGATGGCGATGAGTACGAAAACGATGGCCAGCACGACTATTGGGATGATGCTCATATCGGTGCCTGCTTCGTATCTGTGTGGTCGGTGGCCGAAGACCTTCTTCCGAGGGCTGGTCTAATCCTTCAAGGCCTTCAATATGTCCTCAAGTGACCTGTCGTCCTTCTTCGGTCCCTCTTTCGGCCTCTCCTTCTTCACCTCTTCCTTGAGCTCGGCCTTCGGGGGCGCTTCCACGGGCTGGGCCTCGACCTTCGGGGGAGTCCAATAAGGCTTTGCCTCGGCCTTCGGGGCCTCGTGCTCCCTCTCGACGACAATCGTCCCATGGTCGATAATTTCTACGGTCCCATCCGTCTGATGGAACTTCGGGAGATCGTCGAACCTCTGGGGCCCCGGGTCCACCTTCGTGATGGTCTTCGGAGGGGCCTCGGGCTCCTTGCCTGGCCGGTAAAGCGGCTCCTCTTGTTCCCTCTTGACGACATGGCCGCAGCTTGAGCAGTAGCCCAGGCCATCCTCGATGAGGTCCCCGCACTTCGGGCATTCCTCGGGCTCGCGTATCGGGGCCTCCTCGATTACCTCGGCCTCGCCCGCCTCGACTTTCTCCTCGATTGTCCTGCCGGTCCGCTTAGGAGCCGCGCGCCCCTTAACCGGCGCGCGGGTCTTCCGCCTTTTCGACACCACGACGGCCACGGCCACGATCGCTATGACCAGCAGGAGCAGGCCCAGGCCCACGAGAAGGTACGTTATCGGGATGCCCGCCACCTTGCCCGATGACTGGACCTTGATATCGAAGTCCTGGTTCACTGTCACCGTGCCGTCGCTGATACCCACGGAGACCTTGGCTGTCCCCTGCTGGCCCTCCTGGGGGGTCCATCTTATCGTCCCAGTGGCCTTGTCGATGGTCATGCCCTTGGGGGCCTTCACCAGGCTGTAGTTCAGTAAGTCGTTGTCCTCGTCCTCGGCGATGACGGAATACATGTACTCCTCGCCGACCTTGGCGTCCGAGTACGGCGTGGACTTGACGATTGGCTGGTCGTTGACGTTCTTCACAGTGACGTTGAAGACCTGCCGGGCCTTGCCTACGAGCGGGTCCCCATCGTCGGCCAATATCTCCACTTGCTGGGGCCCGACCTGGTAACCCTCGGGCCTCCACCGGACCAGGCCCGTCGAAGGGCCCAGGGTCATGCCCTTGGGGCCGTAGGCCAGCGAGTAGGTCACCTTGTCACCGTCCACGTCCTGGGCCTTGGCTGTGTAGGTGTAGTTCTGGTCCTCGGTGGCCGTGAGTATCGGGATGGACGTGAACTGGGGCGAGTGGTTCACGTGGTGGACGGTGACACTGAACTTGTTCGACACGGTCTTCATCCCCCGGGTGTTCGTGCACGATACCACCACCTGTGAGGTCCCGTGCCAGTGGTCGTTTGCTGTCCCGTTGAACGAATCCAGGGACAGGAAATGGCCGTCGGCGAGGTTCACGTTCACTATGGTGTCGTTCGTGCTCGAGACGATGCCGAAGGTGAGGTTCTCCTTGGGGTCCGTGTCGTCCTTGAAGTACCCGTAGAGGTCGATGAGGTGGGCTTTGGAGGTGTCCTCTTCGACAGAATAGGTCGACGGTATGGCCCCGATGAGGGTCGGGGGCATGTCGTAGACCACGGACACGTTGGAGAGCTTGAGCTTCCCGGACAGGGCCGTGACCTTGATGGGCAGGGTCACCGACGGGACCGAATCGGGCGTGCTGGCAAGCAGCTGGGCCAATGCCCCCGTGGCGTTGACCAATACGACCAGGTCGTACTGGATGTCGATCTGGTCGATGGTCAGAGACCCCTGGCTCGCGGCCGAGACCTTGAGCGGCAGGTCCACATAGCGGTTGCCCCATGGGTCCGTCTTGGGCGTGCCGGCGTAGGTCGCGACGTTCAGGCGGACCTTGATTTCCCCCGTCGAGGTCGGGCCGGCAAGCGTCCCTTTGTAGGCCCATTCAACGAGACCGTCGGCCCCCACGTCGATGCTCGGGGACTTCGGGTACTCGCCCTCGGACGCGGCGACCTTGACACTGATGTTCGTGACCCGCACGATGCGGTTGTTCCCCATGTCGGCGATGTGGACCACGTCCCGGCTGTCGACGATGACCGCCGTGGGCTGGTTCAGCTGGTCCACGCCCAGCCCGGGCCCGCCCGTGATCCCGTACTGCCGCTTGTAGGTGATGCCGGCGAACACCTGGACGCGGTGGTTCGCAGTGTCCGCGACATAGGTGTAGCCGCCCGTGCACTCGACGCCAGACGGGAACATGAACTGCCCGTTGGCGGCCCCCATGCCGCCCAGCGTTCCCGAGAATGTGAGCTTGCTATCGAACAGCTGGACCCGGTGGTTGTCCCAGTCCGCGACCATGATGGCATTGTCCTCTCGGACGCACACATCATATGGGGTGTCGAAGTGGTCGTTGTCGTTACCGGACCAGCCCGGGCTCCCGATGTAGTCGATGGGGCTCCCGTCGGATTTGAACCTCTGGACAAGGTGGTTGCCGGTGTCCGCGAGGACCATGCTCCCGTTGGACAGGACCCGGAGCCCGTGGGGGCCCGTAAGGTTCGTGTTGCCGTTCCCGAAGATGTATGTCCCGTCCGTGATGCTCTGGTTGAAGCTGAGGTCCGCGTGGAAGACCTGGATGCGGTTGTTCTGTGTGTCAGAGACCCAAATGCGCCCGTCCGGGCCGACGGCGACCCCGGCCGGGCCGTTCAGGTGCAGGTTGTCCTTGCCGGACACACCGTAGGTCCCCAGGGTACCCTTGAGGGCCCCGTAGGCGTCGAATATCCGGACGACGTGATGCTCGGTGTCGGCGACGTAGAGGTCCGTGCCCGAGACCGCGATGGCCCCGGGCTTCAGGAAATAGCTGGGGGCCGCGCCCGACGGGACCTCGGAACCCGTCACCACCGGCCTGTTCCTGATGTCGTTGGGCTTGAAGTCTCCGGCCATCGGTGATGTTGGCGGGCTAGGCATCGACAGATAGACGTAATACTGCTGGTTCCCCAGCGGGTCGATAGCCTTGGTCCTGAACACGACCCGAGCGTCCTGGATGATGCCCGAGACCGTGTGCTCGTCGACGACCTGGGACGGCCGCTCCTCCAGCTGGCCCGCACCCGAGGGCTTGTAGATCACACGGAACTCCTTGGTGTCCTTCACGTTGAGGCCCGATGTGTCGACCCAGACGTCTACGAGGATCTCGCCCAGGGCCACGGCCCTGTTGTTGGTTATGTTGACCGGGATGCGGTACAGCCAGCTTTGGTTCCACCAGCCGGCGGCCGTGTTCGGCCCGCCCGTGACCCGCATCACGGCGGATCCGATATTGGCCTGGGCCGGCAGCCTCAAAACCAAGCTCTGGTCCGAGCCCGGCCCATTTAGCAGGACCTTCCCGGAGGTCGAGTTGTCGGAGAGCACCTGCTGCCTGCCGAGGGCCCCGTAGCCGGGCCCCCAGTACTCCCAGTCCACGGTGCCGTCGAGGCCAAGGTCCAGCGCAGGGCCCTTGGGGTAGGTCAGCACGGAGCCCAGGGGCTCGCCAGAGACGCCGACCTGCGCCGAGAACAGCCTGGCCGACCTGGGGATCGTCAGGTTGACCTTGTAGGATTCCGTCCCGGCCGGAAATTCGAGCTCCATCTCCTTCTGGCCATTGGAGAACTCCTTGGTCACTCGGGCCCCCGCGTTGGGCGCCAGCGATAGGAATGGGCTTAGGACCATGAGCAAGGCCAGCATGGCGGCAAGGGCGTTCCTGGCAGCCTGGGACATCAGGCCGTCAATCGGTCTTTTCCCATATTTACGTTTTGATTGCGCCAGATGTAGGTTTTGTATCAGATAGAAGTATTAATATTACGAATGGCGATTATAAGCAACCGGCACAGGACCGACGAGGATGGCCCTGGGGCACATGGTCAGTTTCCCGGTGGGTCCGATGGCCGATGCAAGGTTGGGGCTAACGCTCTTCGTCGTCCTCCTAGTCCCCGTGTTCTTGCCATCGTGCTCCCAATTGGTCAATGCCGGGCCGGCCGATGACTGGCAGGTCTCCCTTCAGGTGAAGGCCAACATGACCGCATGGACCGGCCTTCATGAGGACAAGGCCATCTCGGACCTGGCGTTCCTGGTCACCGCCGAGGTCGTGTACAAGGGGAACCATGTCCCAGGGGCGACCCTCCTGGCCGATATCCGGTCCTCCGACGGCCAGAGGTACTGGTTCAAGGACGGCACCGCGTCGTTGTACGACATGGTCCAGTACGACGGCAGGGACGACCGTGGGCGGCAGGCGGGCCCTGTCTACGGGAACGGCACGGGCGACGGCATCTATGCCAACATGCTCGAGCTGGGCGAAAGATACCTTGGCGCCAACCTCGACTGGTACGTCAATGTTACCATCTACGCGCCGGGGCTGCCGGTCCATATGGCCTCGGCCAAGATCCATGTCGGTGCCCCGGCCGAGCAATACGGCCACCGCGTCCGATGGATCGACCTGGACACAGGCACGACCGCCGAGGACTGGGCCGTGAGGGCGACGCCGGGCCAGAAGCTGCCCGCGAAGCTCATATTGTTCACATCGAAGATCTGCGACCCGGACTGCTGCCATTACAATATAAGCGCGTGGGGATCGCCCTTCGCGGCATGGGGCCAGGAGTTCCCGATCGCCCAGGGCTGCATGACCAACGGGGACCTCACGCTAGCATGGAACTACACAGCGCCCTCGGTCCCGGGAACCTACCTGCTGACGCTCTCGGAGACGGACACGACCTTACGGCCCCATTACAACGAATCGGTATTCTTCGTAGGGAGTATCATCGTCGACACAGCCGCCGCGGCCCCGAAGGTGGAGCTGGTCTCGCCGGCCAACGGGACCAAGCTTGGCAGCTACAAGGTCCCGCTCCAGTGGAAGTCCTCGGGGTTCTCCCCGACGAGGCCGACCTTCATCATTTTCATGGACGACCAGGACGGGCGGAGCGTCACGCTGGCCAGGACCGACGGCACCACGGCCAACGCGACATTCTACGAGAACGCGCACAGGTCCTGGAGCGTCATGGGCTTCAACGGCCCCGACCGGTATTACTCGGCGGTATGGAACTTCTCTGTCGAGCGCAACCTGAGCGCCGACGCGCCCCCGACGGCAAAACTGACCACTCCCGTAGACAAGAACGTCTCCAAATACCACGACGTATCCTTCGCCTGGTCCGGCTCGGACCCGGAGGGCGACCTGATAACCTACACGTTCGATGTCCGCTACGCCTCCAACGGAAGCCTGGTCAATACGCGTGACATGCTGGGGACAATCTACAAGCTGTGGCTGCCCGAGGGGGACCTCGTGTGGACAGTTATCCCCAGGGACCCGTGGAAGACCGGGAAATGCCTCGACGGCCGCTGGAACCTGACCGTCAAGGTGCCACCGAACACGGCCCCGTACTCGACGCTGGTCTCCCCGCCGAGCGGGAAGGTCTTCGGCAACCAGAGCATCGATTTCCGCTGGGACGGGTACGATGCCGAGGACGACAAGATACAGTACAAGCTGGAGGTCAGGGACGCGTTCACCGGGGACCTCTACGTCGAGAGGTACATCTTTGGCAAGAACACGACCCTGTGGCTGCCGCCGTGGAGCTACACCTGGACCGTGCTCCCCTCCGACGGGCAGCTCTGGGGCTGGTGCAAGAACGGCACATGGTCGCTGGCGGTGTCGGGCCCGGTCAACAGGATGCCGGAGATCAGTTCGCTGCCTCCCAAGCATGCCTGGGTCGGCAAGGAGTACGGCTACCAGGTCAAGGCCAGGGACCCCGACGGGGACATGCTGACCTTCTCGCTCATGGACGCGCCGGCCAACATGACCATCGATGTGAAGGGGGGATTCCTTGGCTGGAAGCCGGGTCCGGCAGACATCGGCGCCAGGGACGTCACGGTTCTTGTCATGGACGGCCACGGCGGAAAGGCCACTCAGACATTCCAGGTATACATCGCCCGCAAGGGAGGGCCGGTCCACACGGGCGTTCAGGGCCCGGCCCCGTACCTACTGGTGGCGGTCATCATCATCGCGGCATGTATCATCGGGGCTATGGCGCGGGCGGTCGCAAGTCGGAAAAGGTAAGCCTCGCTCATCTCCACAGATAGAGGTCCACAACAATGTTGCCTTCAGCATCGTGGACCGTCCTTTGGACCACGACCCGCGGGTTCGGGATATCGTTGGTTGATTTGATGGCACCCTGGCCGTCGGTCCCGGATGAGAACAGCATGGACAGATGGACGCCATTAATGGTGCCCTCGAGGTTCACAGCGTAGGAGCGGCCCTCCAGGGCCCACCGATAGAGGGCCTTGAGGGCGTTCTCGAGTCCTGTAAGCTCGTAGCCTTTGTCGGTGCCATTCGAGCTGGCCCGGAGCTCGAACAGCGTCCTCAGGATGTCCTCGCCTGTGAGGTTAAGCAATACATGGTCCCGGCCCGACGGAAGCTCCTGGAAGGATACGTTCGGGTAGGAGGCCTCGAGCGGGAGCCCGGCCGCTTGCATGGCCACGGCCCTTAGGTTCGCCCTCTGCCGGGCATCGGACCGGCTCACCACCGTCCCCGATACCGCGGCGTAGATGACGGTGGACGCTATGGTGAGGATGATGAGCGCGATGATTGCGTCCGCTATGGCCGTCTGGGCCGAGCCATCTCGGCCGAAGGCCCGGCTCACCATGTCCCGACCTCCAGCACGGCGAGGCGGAAAACCGTGGACCCGGCGCCCTGGCCGTGTCCCACGAGCACGGACATCGTCACGGTGGCTCGCGGGACGTCCGTCCTGTTCGTCGTCCCGAAGGCCCAGCTCGGGTGCCCCTCGGATCCGGGCCCGCGCTCGTTCACGGTGACCCGCATGTCGCCTCCGTTATTGATGTCCACGCCAAGCTTGCCCTCGACGACCCGGTCCAGTGCCTCGGACGATAGATGGCCCGAGCGGCCCTCGACCAGGATCGGCCCGTAGGAGGCCACGGCCGAACTTATGTCCTTTGCCCGGTCCAGTGCGTCGGCCCGGGCCGTATCGTTCAGGTAGAGACCCGTCGCGGAAACCGCCGATATCATGAAGGCCGTCACTGCGAATGTGATGACGGCCATGGCGGGGATCTCCTCCATGAACCCTTCCACGGCGCGGAGGTCCCCTCTGAACCTTGGCCTAGAACGGGCTTCGGGCATGCCTGGCTTTTATGCCGTTATGTGTTAAAAAGCCTTGGCCTTCGAACACTACCATGTCTTCAAGATATCGGCATGACGATAATGTCCGTTGTGCTGTTGCAATATGAACATTAAGAAAAAGGCATAGGACGAGCGCGGCCTCACTTGGTCGAACCGCCGCTGCCACCGTAGTCGTTGTATGTGTACTTGATCTCCACCGTGTAGGCTGCGCCCTGGTCCACGTACACGAGGAAGGGGATTGGGACAATGCCGCCTGGCCCCGTGGGGTGCTTCCCGCCCCCGAAGGTCTTGCCGAGCAAGGCCACGGAGATGTTCTTGCCGAACATGCTGACCTTGTCGGCGCCGTATTCCTTCGTCTGGCTGACCGTGCCCGAGGTCTTGTCGGTGGTCATGTCGAAGGTGTCGTTGCCTATCTTGACCGAGACCGTGTCCGGGTCCGAACCCCCGTCGGTCTGTGTGTGCTGGCCGTCGTCGTCCTTGATGGTTATGTTGACGGAGACGGAGACCAGTTCGGTGCCGTTCGTGTTCACGCCCACGGCCGCCGTGGTCGGGCCTGGCGTGCTGGCGCCAGGGGATGAGAGCCAGCCCGATACCGGTGGGTTTTCCCGCGCCTTGACGACGGCTACGGACGTCTTCACCGTCACCTTGGCTGGTTTATACATCGCGGCTCCGACGCCGATGCCTGCGACGGCGATGACCACGATGAGGATGAGCGCGATTGTCTTCTTGTTGAGCTGGAACATGAAGGCTAATTACGTAATAAGGTATTAATAAGAATTGCTGTTAGTTTATTGAAGCCCCGAACGGCCCATGGACCCCTTTCAGGAGGGCCCTGGCGGCGGAGACAGGCGACAAGTAATTATATATCACTATCAATTGATTATTATTAGAACAGGATGGTCAACCCGATGAAGGCCCAACTATCGATGCTCCTTGTGCTAATGTTCCTGGTCTCGGCCGGATTGCCCGGGGTCAGCACCCCGACCATAACGATCAGCTCGCCCAAAGAAGGCGACGTGATGAGCAAGAACGTGTTCAACGTCACGGGCACGGCCACCGGCTCCGGCGGGAGCCTGCTGCAGACCGACGACGCCAACTTCCAGCAGGGGACCCACGTCAACACCACCACGACGGCCACGGGCGATATCGTCATCTTCCCGATGCCTCCCCTCGTGAAGCAGAACAACGGCGATCCCGTGCTATCGAACACCTCGGTCGGGCACTTCGACTACGGCTCCGTCGGCTGCCCGGGCGTCGTCCTTCGGGGAAGCACATTCAACATGTGGTACACGGGCAACGACGGCTTCAACAACCGCATCGGCTACGCCACCTCCTCGGACGGCGTGACCTGGCTCCGGCAGAACGGCGGCAACGCGGTCCTGGACCACGGCCAGCTCGGGGACTGGGATTCCTCGGGCGTCAGCGACCCGTGGGTCGTGGACGATGCGGGGGCCCTGCACATGTGGTTCACGGGCTACGACGGACTCCGGACCAGGATAGGCTACGCGAGCTCCAGCGACGGCATCACCTGGAACAAGGACAGCGGGGCTGTGATCGACCTCGGTGACTTCGGCAAGTTCGACGAGGAGGGCGCAATGGCCCCCACGGTCGTGAAGGTCGCAGGCACCTTCCACATGTGGTACATAGGCATCTCCGGCACGGCCACGGGCCTGGGCTACGCCACCTCCAACGACGGCATCACCTGGACCCGCCAGAACAGCGGCAACGGGGTGTTCTTCCCGACGGGGACCGGAACCTTCGACACGGACAGCATATGGTCGCCCTCGGTGACCTTCTTCAACAACGTCTACAAGATGTACTACACGGGCTACAACAAGAACATCTTCCAGATCGGCGTCGCCACATCGGTGGACGGCACCCACTGGGTCCGCAGGAACGGCGGGAACCCGGTATTGGTGCCCACGAACGGCAAGTTCGACTGGAAGAGCGTGAACTGCCCGAGTTCCCTCTGGGACGGCATGACCGAGAAGGTCTGGTACGTTGGCCAGAACGCGACCACCACCCAGCTGGGCTTCGCCACCGGGACCATCGGGACCATCAAGGGCACCTACACATCCCCGCCCTTTGACTTCGGCGGCGATGTGGACTTCAAGAACATCAACTGGACCTTCGACACGCCCTCTGGCACGACGGCCACCATGGCGGTGAGGACCGAGACCAAGGGCAAGCCCTGGGGCGCCTGGTTCACGCCGACCAGCGGGTCCGACCTGGGCGCGCCGGACGGCATGCTGTTCCAGTACATGGTCAACCTCACCTCCGGCAGCATAACGAAGACACCGTTCTTCAAGGACATCACGCTGCAGTACTACTCGGCCATCGTCAAGATCGAGGTCTCGACGGGCGGCGTGATCTGGTACCCGTGCGTGGGAACGACCACATGGACCTGCAGCGTCCAGGCCAAGGACGGCAAGGTCCTGGTCAAGGCCAGGGCCACGGACTCCACCGGGGGCCACTCGGACATCCTCTACCTCAACCTCACGGTGAACGGCGACGCTCCCGTGGGCACCATCCTCATCAATCAGGGCGGCATCATCACCAAATCCAGGAGCGTCACGCTGAGCCTTAACGCGACGGACTCCGCCGGGGTCCCGAGCATGATGGTCTCAGAGGACCCGGCGTTCAAGTCCGCCGCCTGGGAGCCCTTGGCCAAGACCAAGGGGTTCACGCTGTCGGACGGCGACGGCTACAAGACGGTCTGTGCCAGGTTCAAGGACACCTACGGCGTGATCTCGCAGGCGATCAATGCGACCATCCTGCTGGACACGACCCCGCCCAACGGGACCGTGAGCATCAGCAACGGAACGCAGTACACCGTGCAAAGGGAGGTCATGCTGCAGCTTGGCGCGACCGACAAGAACGATGTCGCCGGCGCAATAATCTCCGAGGACCAGACATTCGCAGGCCTGCAGCCGGCCATCTTCGGCCCCCAGGAGTTCCTAACGCTGTCCCAGGGCGATGGCACGAAAACGGTCTACGTGAGGTACTTCGACACCGTCGGCAACTTCCGGGACGTTTCGGCATCCATCATATTGGACAGAACCCCGCCGACAGGCTCGCTCAAGATCAATAACAACATGGCCGTGACGCTGACCAGGATGGTCAACCTGACCATCGACGGCAAGGACAAGAACAGCGTCAAGGAGATGATGGTCTCGAACCTGCCGGGCCTCAACGGGTCCAGCTGGGAGCCCAACCAGAAGTGGAAGGTCTGGGAACTTATACCGGGCGCCGGGAACAAGGTCGTTTACATCAGGTTCAGGGACAACCCGGGCCTCGAGAGCGAGATCCTGCAAGACGCCATCCAGTACAACCCGCCGCCCAACGAGGGCATCATATCCATAAACGGCGGGGCAAAGTACACGACCGACACCAACGTCACCGTCCACTTGGAGCTTGGCGCCCCAGGGGACATCACGGACATGCAGGTCACCGACGACCCGCTGTTCAGGAACGCCCAATGGCGGACTTATGAGAACAACATCTCCTGGAACCTGCCGTCGGGCGACGGGGTCAAGACCCTGTTCGTCAAATTCATGACCCCGGCCGGCATCGCGACCGAATCCTTCAATGCGAGCATCACCCTGGACACAAACGCCCCGTCGGTGCAGATAGTCCAGCCCACCAACGCAACGACCTTCATTCTGGCCCAGGGCTTTTTGCAGATCAAGGCCACGGATAGCCATGGGATAGACAAGGTCGAGGTCTGCATGGACAAAGGGCCCTGGGAGCAGGCCACGGTCAACAAGACGGACAAGACCAACTACGACTACACGATGAAGTTCTTGGGCAAGACCGCCAAGGGGCCGCACGACGTGAAGGTCAGGGCGACGGACCCGGCCGGGAACACGGCCGAGACCAAGCTCACGGTCTTCTACAAGCCCAAAGAGAAAAAGAAGAATGGGTTCATCCCGTTCCTGGACACATCGCTGGCCCTGGTCGCAGTGACCGTGGCCATGGTGCTGTTGGCGGCGAGGAGAAAGAGATAGGCTAGTTCATGGCTTCTGGGCCGGGGCCTGCGAAGCGGCCTCGGCCTTGTACCTTTTAAGGTACCGCATCAGGGCCTTCCCCGACGGGTCGTCGATGACTTCTTTAGCGAATGCGAACCAGGCCATCTTCTCGACGTTGATGATGGCCGCGTCGAGACCGTCGTGCATCAGGGACATCAGCAGCGCGACATGGAGCTCAACCGTCCTGCCGGGCATCGTTGCGGACACGTTGCCGATGCCGGCGACGGTCCGGACCTTGTACTTGGCCTTGAGCTCCCGGTGATCCTTGATGATACGCAGGCCTTGCTTCGGGTCCGCCCCGACGGACTGGACCGCTGGGTCCAGCAGTAGCTTCGCCCTGTCGAAGCCGTGCTCGTCGGCGGCCTTCAGCATCCTTTCCGGGCCCAGGTTGAAAAGCAGCCCTATGACCTCGACCCCGTACTCCTTGGCGTCCTTGAACAGCTCCAGCCGGCCCTCGCCGATGCTGTTGATGTACTTGACCTCGCCGATGCCCAGGCCCGCCCGGATGACCGCCGGGTCCATGTTGTCGACCGAGAGCGGGAACTTGAGCTCGGAGAGCGTCTTGAGGGCCCAGACCTGGTCCTCCATGCCGCCGCCATGGACGTCGATGACGTTGGCCCCGAGCTCGATCTGCCGCCTGGCCGCGTCCAGCAGGAACTTGGAGTCCCTGTTCTTGACGGCCAGGGCCACCTTCTTGTATGCGTGAACGTTGAGCTTCTCACCGATGAGCAGCATGAGCCTACCTCCGGGCCAAGCAACTGAAGAAGTCCGAATGAAATAACCTTTGCGCTCGTTGGGGAGGGCCCGTCCGGGGCCCCGGGGTCGCCGGTGGCCATCAATACATTTATTATTCATAATCGTCATGCCATTCCGTATTCTTCCGAGGGGAAAGGCCAGGGTACCAAGACCGATTGAGGTGGCCCGGGCCCTGCCTCCGCGAACGGGGAAGGGGATGACACATGGCCCAGGATGGACAGGGCGGCCCAAAGATCTGCCCGGGCTGCAATGAGGAAGTCGAGAACGATTGGGTCAAGTGCCCTGTCTGCAACGCGGCCCTGAAGGGCGACACCCCACCCGTGCCTCCTGGCCCGCCCCAGGCGCCCACCCCTGACGTCGAGCCGCAGGTCCCGACGACGCGCCAGGCACCTCCCGAGGTCCCTGCCCCGCCGCCCACGCCCCAGGGGTTGCTGTCCGGGGGCGACGAGGCCCGTAAGATATCCGAGAACGCCGTGGCCAAGTCCAAGCTCGAGGCGGCCCTGAAGGAGAACGATGACAAGGACGCCAAGGTAAAGGAGCTCGAGGCCCGGCTGAAGGAGAAGGAAGACCATATCACGGCCACGGAAGAGGCCCTGGCCGTCGAACGCATGGAGAAGGCGTCGCTCAAGAAGAAGGTCGAGGATGCAGAGGCAATATCGACCAAGTACACGGCCCAGGGGACCGACCGGGACGACC
>Ga0315286_10003174_pt1 | contig 15427 bp, 8 predicted proteins | sample YL17G10_0_MG_FD_205038 | JGI IMG/M metagenome (GOLD analysis project Ga0315286, IMG submission 205038) | Sediment microbial communities from Yellowstone Lake, YNP, Wyoming, USA - YL17G10_0 | ecosystem: Environmental > Aquatic > Freshwater > Lake > Sediment | place: USA: Wyoming | collected...
GAGGCCGCCGAGCCCCATCTCCGCGATAGCCCCGAGCGAACCGTCGGGCCGCTGGAGCCTGAGGAGGGCGCCCTGCCCCGGCAGCGCCGCATGCGCCGCCGGATGCAGCTTCGGGATCATCCCGCGCGAAAGCCCTCTCGATTGCTCCTCGGAGAGAATCACCGCGGGGAAATGCCCCACCGCCTCGGCGAGCGTATACCCCGGTGAATCGGCTTCGAGCAGCTTTTCGAATTCGCCGTCCGGAACGGCCTCGTCGAGGGTGAAATGCCCGATGCGCATCCGCACGAGGGTTCCGAGATGCGCGGGAACGGCGAGCGCGTCCCCGATCTCCTCGGCGAGGACGCGAAGGTAGAGCCCCCGCGCGCAATAAACCTCGACGCGCACGATCGGCGGCCTGAAGTCGAGGAGGGTGATCGAGTACGTGTCGACCTGGCGTGGATCGCGGTCGATTTTCTCGCCGCGGCGCGCGAGCATGTAGAGCGGCGTCCCCTTGTGCTTGAGCGCCGAATACATCGGCGGGGTCTGGAATCGCTTGCCCGTGAAGCTCTTGAGCGCCGCCTCCACCGCTTCCCGGTCCACGTTCGCCCACGACCCGGTCTTGAGAATCCGCCCGCTCTCGTCCTGCGTGTCGGTCGTCGCGCCGAGCCTGATGTCGGCGATGTAGCGCTTCGGAAGATCCATGAGATAATTCGAGAGCTTCGTCGCTTCGCCGGTGAGAATGAGGATGAGCCCGATCGCCTGCGGATCGAGACTCCCCGCGTGCCCCACCTTCTCGAGGCGAATGGCGCGCTTGAAGAGCCGCACGCAGTCGTAGGTCGAGTTGCCCGGCGATTTGGCGACCGGGATGACCTTGTTGTTGAGCTTCGCGCGCGCGCTTGCTTCCGTCATGCCGATTTCTTCGAGCCGTTTCCCGCGCTCAGCATCCCGCCGAGCGCGTTCACGATGAGCGTTGTGGCCGTCGCGAGGTCTCCGTGGATCGTGAGTCCCGCGGCGTTCCGATGCCCTCCGCCGCCGAACTTCTCGGCGAGGAAGGCGACGTCGTTGTCGTTCCGCGAGCGAAGGCTCACGCGGATCTCGTTTTCGCCGACCTCCCGGAACAGAGCGGCGAGCTCGACGTCGTCGATGGAAGCGGCGTAATCGACGAATCCTTCCGTATCGCTCATCGCCGCCCCCGTGGCCGCGAGCATCCCGCGCGAGATGCGCATGGCGGCGATGCGCCCGCCGCCGTGCACCTCGAGATCGTCGAGGGCCCGCGCGAGAAGCTTCAAGGTGCCGAGCTTCTTCACGTAGATGAAATCGTGCGCGAGCTCGTGCGCCCGCGCGCCGAGCTCGACGAAGCGCGCCGCCGTGGCGAGCGCCTCCGCGTTCGTGTTCCGGAACCTGAAGCCTCCGGTATCCATGAGGACGCCGAGGTAGAGGTAATCGGCCATTTCCGGCGTGATGCTCTCCGGGGCGACCGCGGCGAGGAACCGGTACACGAGGATCGCCGCGGCGCTCGCGCGCTCGTCGACGACGTTGATCTCGCCGTATCGCTCGTTTGTCGGGTGGTGATCGATGTTGACGACCGGCACGCCGCTTCCGTGCACCACGAGGTCCGCGGTCCGGGCGGTGGTCGGCGAATCGAGCGCGAACACCATGTCGGGCTTGAACGAGGGGAGATCCTCCTCGCGCATGAAGAGCTTCACGAGCGGGAGAGCCAGGTAGATCTCGGCCATGTCGCCCGGGGTGAAACAGCCGACCTCCTTGCCCTTCCCCCGCAGGAACGCGGCGAGCGCGAGCATCGAGCCGATGCAGTCGCCGTCCGGATCGATATGCCCGAAGAGGAGGAACCGCCGGCGCGTCTCGATGAGCGCGGCGATCCCGGCGAACTCCTTCGCGAACCGTTCGTCACGCATCCTCTGATCCCTCTCCCGATTCCTCTGCGCCGCCGCTCTTCGCGCGCTCCTCGTCCTCGCGGTGAATCTTGTCGATGAGCTCGTCGATCTTCATCGCCCGGTCGAGCGAGACGTCATACCGGAAAAGAAGCTCGGGGATGACGCGGAGCCGCAGGCGCTTGCCGATCTGCCCCCGGAGATAGCTCGAGCAGCTCACGAGCCCCTGCTGGACGGCCGCGGGGTCGTTCGCGCCGCCGACGATGTTGTAGAGGATCTTCGCCGACGAATAGTCCTTCGCGGCTTCGACGTGCGTGATCGAGACGTTCGCGACGCGGGGATCCTTGACCCTCCTGAGGAGGAGCTCCGCGATGAGCGCCATGATCTCTTCCTCGATCCGCGCTTTGTGCTTTTCGCTCATACCACCTCCGGACGCGCCCCCGGGCGCTCAGTAATACTCCCGCTCGCAATCGCAGACCACGATCCGGGTCTCGCGCTCCAGGAAATCGACGACCTGGCACGCGACGGTCTCCGCTCCCCGCCTGTCCGTCGCGACGGCGGCGACGGCGAGCTCGCTCCTCTGCCATTTATCCTGGAAATCATTTTCGCACACGCTCACATTGAACCGGTTGCGGAGCTTCGCCTTGACGCTGTTGAGAACGAACCGCTTCTGCTTGAGAGAGGCACACCCGGGCAGGAGAAACTGTATCCTGAGGCTCGCGACGATCACGGGAGGCGGCCCTCCTCATGCCTACTTGATCGATTTGCTCTGCACATCTTCCACGAAAGCCTCGAGTATATCCCCTTCCACGAAAGTGTTGAAGCCGGTCACGCCGATGCCGCAATCGAACCCTGCCTGCACTTCCTTGGCGTCGTCCTTGAAGCGCTTCAGGGAAAGGATCGCTCCGGTATGGAGAATGTCCTGTCCCCGTCTGACCCGCACCTTCCCGTTGCGGACGATGCTTCCCGACAGGACGTGGCAGCCGGCTATGGAGCCGACCTTCGATACCTTGTACACCTGCCGGACCTCCGCCTTTCCGGTATCCCGTTCCGTGACGGTCGGCTCGAGGAGGCCGGACATGGCCGCCTTGATGTCGTCGATGGCCTGGTAAATGATGTCGTAGAATCGAACGTCGACCTTTTCGAATTTCGCGATATGCGTCGCCTTCACCGATGCGTTCACGTGAAAACCGATCACGACCGCGTTCGACGCGGACGCGAGCAGCACGTCGCTCTCGTTGATCTGGCCGACGCCCTTGTGGATGATCTGGATCTTCACCTCGTCGCTCGGGATCGAGGAGAGGCTGTCGATGAGCGCGCCGATGGAACCGTCCATATCGGCCTTGATGACGAGGTTGAGATCCTTGACCGCCCCCTCCTTGATCTGCTTGTAGAGATCGTCCAGGGTGATGCGCTCCACGATGTGGCGATCCTTCTCCCGCTGGTACTGCTGCCGCTTGAAGGAGATCTCCCGCGCGGTCCTGTCGTCTTCGACCTGAACGAAATTCTCGCCGGCGTTCGGAACGCCCGTGGCCCCGAGCACGACGACGGGGGTCGAGGGAGGAGCCTCGTCGATCTTCTTGTCGCGCTCGTTGAGAAGCGCGCGCACGTGGCCGTAGTAATTCCCCGCGATGAACACATCGCCGATCCTGAGGGTTCCCTGCTGAATGAGCACCGTGCAGATCGTCCCGCGGCCTTCCTCCTTGCGCGCCTCGAGCACGACGCCCCGGACGGGCGCGTCGGCGTCCGCCTTGAGATCCATCATTTCGGCCTGGAACAGGATCATCTCGAGGAGGCGGTCGACCTTGAGGCCCGTTTTCGCCACGATTTCGACTCCCTGGACATTCCCGCCGTATTCCTCGAGAACGATATTCTGCTTGAGGAGCTCCCGTTTCACGCGCTCGATGTTCGCGTTCGGGAGATCGACTTTGTTGATCGCGATGATCATCGGCACGTCCGCGGCGCGGGCGTGGTTGATCGCCTCGATCGTCTGCGGCATGATCCCGTCGTCGGCCGCGACGACGAGGATGACGATATCGGTAACCTGCGCGCCGCGGGCGCGCATCGCGGTGAAGGCCTCGTGGCCGGGCGTGTCGATGAAGGTGATCAGGCCCCGGCCCGTTTCGACCTCATACGCTCCGATATGCTGGGTGATGCCCCCCTTTTCGCCGGCGATGACGTTGCTCTTCCGGATGGCGTCGAGGAGGGAAGTCTTGCCATGATCGACGTGCCCCATGATCGTCACGACGGGGGGCCGCCCCTGCAGGCGCTCCGGCTTCCCCTTGCGCTTCTCGCGGAGCAGCTCGTGGCCGTAGCTTTCGGTGAACTCGACCTTGAAGCCGTAGTCGTCGGCGATCATGATGATCGTATCGGGGTTCAGCCGCTGGTTGATCGTCACCATGAGCCCGAGCCCGAGGCATTTCTGGATAACCTCGGACGCGTCGATCTTGAGCTGTTCGGCGATCTCGGCGACCGTCGAGAACTCGGGAACATGAATGAGGTTCGCTTCCTCGACGACGGAGACTTCTTCCGCGACGTGTTTGCGCCGGCGGGTCTTGCGCGTGATATCGAGCTTCGCAAGCGTGCGCTTCACGCTCTCCTTGACCGCCTTCTGGTCGGCCTCCTTGCGCTTTTCTGGCTTTCTCTCCTTGCGCGGACGCGCCGGGGGCTGCTGCTGCGGTGCGCGCGGCGGCTGCTGCGGCGTGCGCTGCTGCTGCGGCGTGCGCGGCTGCTGCTGCGCATGCGGCGGCCTGGCGGGTTTTTCCTTCTTGTCCTTCTTCTTGACTTCCTTATTCGTCGCGGCTTTGACCCGGCTCAGATGCTGCTCGATGAGAAGCTCGGCACGCTGCTCGACCGTGCTCATGTGGCTCTTGACCGCGAACCCTTCCTTGACGAGGATCTTGATCAGGGCCTCACTCGAAATGGTATATTTCCGCGCAAGCTCGTAAACGCGAATCTTGGCCACGCGATCGCAACTCCCTTCATTGCCTATGCGCCGGGCGTATCGCCGGATTCTTCCGGAGAAACTTCCTCTTCGGGTTCTTCGGTCTTTTCGGGTTCTTCTCCCGCTTCGGGTTCTTCTCCCGCTTCGTCGTCCGCCGCCTCGAGATCTTCCCCTTCTCCCGCCTCTTCCCCGTCTTCAGCAACGATATCTTCGGAGATCTCCTCGGCGATTTCTTCCTCAGTCGCCTCTTCGGCCGGCTCGGCCTTATCCGCGGCTTCGCCGGGTTCAGCGGCGTCGGCGGCCTTCGATTTCTTCGCTCCCTTGTCGTCGAGATCCTTGAACAGATCCGCTTCGGTGAGCGGCGCTTCCGCCTTCTTCTTTTCCTTCGTGATATCGGGGCCGAAGATCGCCTCGTCGAAGAGCGACTTCTCCTCCACGACCTCCTGCAGCTCTTTCTTGAGCAGATCCTCGAGCGCCTTGTTGAGCTCCACCATCGTCTCGGCCGCCGTGTTCTTGAGCTTCTCGGCGGTCTTCGCTCCGACGCCCTCGATCTCGACGAGCTGATCCATCGGCGTGCGGTGCAGCTTCTGCACGGTGAGGATGCCGGCTCCCTTGAGTTTCTGCGCCATTCTCGACGTCACGCCGTACATCTCGGAAATATCCATCTGGAGTTTCTGATCGAGCTTGTCGCGCTTCTCGATCTCCTTGTTGGTGATGAGATCTATCTTCCAGCCGCTGAGCTTAGAGGCGAGGCGCACATTCTGCCCTTCCTTGCCGATCGCAAGCGACAGCTGATCGTCCTCGACGATCGCCAGCACGCGGTGATCGGATTCGTTGAACCGCAAGCTGGCGACCTTCGCCGGCGCGAGCGCCTTCGTCAGGAATTCGTTCTGATTCTCGCTCCAGCTCACGATGTCGATCTTCTCGCCGTGGAGCTCGTTGACGACCGCCTGCACGCGCGAGCCTTTCATCCCGACGCATGAGCCGACCGCGTCGACCTTGTCGTTGCGCGAATGGACGCCGATCTTGGACCGCCCGCCCGGTTCGCGCGCGATCGCCTTCATCTCGACGTCCCCGTCGAATATCTCGGGGACCTCCTGCTCGAAGAGCTTGCGGAGAAACAGCTCGCTCGTGCGGGAGAGCGTTATCTGGGGCCCCTTCGCGTTCTTGTCGACCTCGAGAATGATCGCGCGGATCGTATCGCCCTGGTTGTAGCGCTCCTTCTTGATCTGCTCGCGGATCGGGAGATAGGCCTCGGCCCGGCCGAGGTTTATGAGGATGTTGCCGCGATCGACCTGGCGCACCGTGCCGGAAACGATCGCGCCGACCTTGTCCTTGTATTCGTCGTGAATGCGGTCGCGTTCCGCCTCGCGCACCTTCTGCATGAGGACCTGTTTCGCGGTCTGGACGGCGTTCCGGCCGAACTCATCGAGCGAAATATATACCTCGACCTCGCCGCCGACCTTCGCGGCCCCGTCGATCTTCTTCGCGTCGGCGACGAGGAGCTCGGCGAGCGGCTCCGCCACTTCCTCCACGACCCGGTAAGTCCGATAGATCTCGAGCAGACCTTTCACCTCGTCGAGGTGCACCTTGAACTCCGCCTCCTGCCCGTACTTGCGTTTCCCGGCGGAGATGAGGCTCTGCTTCACCATTTCCACGAGGGTATTCTTGTCGACCTTCTTCTCGCGGATGATCTGCCCGAAGGCCTCAACGAAACCACCATTCATCGCTCCATGCTCCCTTTTCGGATAATCGACGTATTTTATTTCAGTTCACGGCCAAAGTCAAAACCTTTTGCCGCCGCGTCCTCCGCGCCCCGGCCGGCCGCGGGGCTCCGGTTCCGGCACGCCCTGGTCCGCAGGATGCAAGTTCGCCTTGACGATCCACGCATAGGGAATGTCCCGATCGACCCCGTCCACGGTTACGGTGATCCCGGTTTCACTCGAATCCACGATCGCCCCGATCGCCGTCGACTTGACGCCCGCGTCGTCGACATATTCCACGCGGCCTCGCTCTCCCCGAAACCGCGCGAAATGCGCGGGTTTCGTGAGCGGTCGCGCGAATCCCGGCGAGGAGATCTCGAGGTTGTAGGGCCCGGGAACCGTCTCCGTGGCGTCCAGCACGAGCCCGAGCGCTTTCGTGACCCGGATGCAATCATGGATAGTCACGGGCACCTCCGGGCGATCGACGAATATGCGAAGCGCCTTGCGCCTCCCGGAGAAAAAGGCCTCTATTTTAACGAGCTCATAACCGAGAACGCCGAGCTCGCGCTCGATGAGCTCCTTGAGCTCCTTGTCGGGCTCCATACAGACATCCCCGCGCGCGTAAAAACAAAAGTGGGGCATCCCGCGCCCCACACACTTCACAATACCTAGCGGAAAAAGAGGGAAAAAGCAAGAAGAATATTGGCCTACCGCGCTTCCCAAATGTAGCGGACAAGCACGCTCCCGACGGCCGCGAGACTCTCGCTCGAACATTTATCGGGCGTGTCGGCGAGCGTGTGCCAGTAGGGATACTCGAAGTCGATGAGATCGATCGCGGGGATGCCGGCCTGGATGAAGGGAAGATGGTCGTCGATGATCGACGGGCCCTGCGCCTGCACGAAGTTGGGCAGGCCAAGCGTCCGCGCGATCCCGTATATCCGGGCGCAGAGCGCCGGGGAAGCGGCCGCGGAAAATCCTTCGACGCTCATTCGCGAATCGCGCTCCCCGACCATGTCGACCAGGATCATGGCGAAGGGGCGGCGGTCGCCGAGACTCTTCGCGTAGCGGCGCGAACCGAGCAGATAGTCCGCCGTGTTTCCCTCCTCGCCCCAGTCCTCGCCGTCGAAGAAGACCAGATCGACGCCGACGGCCGGCGACGATGCGGCGAGCAGGCGTGCGAGCTCGAGCAGAACGGCGACTCCGCTCCCCCCGTCGTTGGCGCCGACGATCGGCCGCTCGCGGTTCGCGGGATCGGGATCTCGATCGGCCCGCGGGCGCGTGTCATAGTGGGCTCCGAGGAGAATCCGCTTCCGGGCGTCCGGGCGGTATGAGCCGACGATGTTCACGAGCCGAAGCGTGTCTCCCGTCGAGAGTACCGCCTCGAACGGCTGCTGGGCCACGCTCGCGCCGAACGCGGCGAGCTTCTCGACCAGAAATCGCCGGATCGCGGCGTGCCCGGGCGAACCCGGATACCGCGGCCCCATGTCGCACTGCTCCCGGAGGAACACGAACGCGGAGGCGCCGTCGAATGCCGGCGGCGCGCTCTTCGCGCATCCCGTGCACTGGAACGCCGCGACGCACGCCGCGGCGAGAATCGTCAGTATCCGCATCGTGTCACCTCAGAATCTGAATTCCGCGCTCACGCGGACATCGATCATCTGGCGCACCCGCCCGAGTCGGCCGCCCGACGTCCTCTGGTAATCGATCCCGGCCGCTCCGTTCACGTTGTTGCTGAAACGGTAGGAAACGTTCGGCCCGACCGAGAGCACCGCCGAAGCCGGATCGAGCTGCGTCGAGCTCCTGCCGTACTGGATGTTGAGCCCGGTCGTCAGCACGCTCTTGAACTTGATTTTCTTCTTGTTCAGCAGCGGAATCGGGATACCGAAGCCCTGGCTTCCTTCGATATTGTACTTCAGGGAGACGATGGCCGTCCAGCTCTTCGTCCAGAGCTCCTGTTCGTTCCTGATGCGCGTCTGCTTGTTGAAGTTGAAACCCAGGTTGCTCGAAAGCTTATTCTTCCAATCGAGGTTCCAGTTGGGGATCACCGAATAGGCGTTCTCCTGCCCGCCCTGGTTCTCGCTCTGTCTCCGTTCGAAGTTGAGCACGAACGTGCTCTGCGCGATGGCCCGTTTCAGAAAGGGGAATTTTTCCATCCCCCTCCAGTCGAGCGTGAGCGACGGCCATGTCGAGCGGCTGCTCTTCGACATTCTGCCGCTCGCTTCGTCCTGCCCCCGGTCGAATCTCGCCTTCGCCTCGAGCCCGATATTCGAGGTGATCCCGATCGACGATCGTAGATCGAGGTTGACGTTGTTCGTCGACCTGAGCGGGGAATTGTCCTCGACTGAATCCCGGAAACTCGGAACGCCCGCCCCGTCGGTGAAACCGAGCTGATACCACAGATCGGCGCGCTCGTAGATCCTTTCGTAGGAGCTGCGGTCATCGAAATTGATATTGGCGTTGATGGGCGCGATCGAACCGAGGAACCGCACGAGCTTCCTGACCGGCATGAGCGGATCGCGCCTCCGGGCCGCCGTCGTATCCGCCCCCGCAACGGACGTATCGACCTTCGCCGCGCCGGTCGTATCCGCCGCCGCCCGGCGCATCCCGAGGTCATTGAGACCGCCCGCCGGGGAACCCGGGACCTGCTGGCCGGGCGCGACGCCGCCGGGACGGGCGACGCTTGTATCTTCGTCCTCGAGCTCGGTGATCTTGCCCGCCTCCTCGCTCTTCACGTTCCGCTCTTCTTCCTTCTGCTGCTTCATCAGCCGCATGCGCTCCTCGGCGGTCATGGGCCCCGACCGGGCCGCTCCGTAACTCAGCGCCGTGCGCGCCGGCTGTCCCCCCTTTTCGATGAGACGGGTCTTTTCGCCGATCAGCGTGATATACCGTCCGGCGTCCACCATGAAGGCGAACGTCATCTCGCGCTGGTTGTTGACGTACCGCGTTCCGAACGGATCGTCCCCCTGCCGCTTGCTCGCGGTCAGATCTTCTCCATACCTGCTCTTGTAGTCGAACCGCGGATTGAACTCGGACAGGATCGGAGTCTGGGGGCTCGGCTGGTAACTGAGGCTCAGATTGTGCCCGAAGCTCGTCTCCACGCCGATCGGCATCCCGTGGAAAGGGTGATCGACGCTGAGATCCCGCTGCTCGCTCAGGTTGAAAGTGATCTTGATCGCGTCGAACGGCTCGTAGAGCGTATTGAACGCGTTATTCCATCTCTCGTCAAAGAAGGTCGGGCGCCTCACGAACTCGCCGGTGCTGCTCAGGGTATACTCCTCCCTGGTCTGCCGGCTCGCCCCCGTTTCGTACGACATGTTCGTGAGCCAGTATCGCCATTTGATGCCCTTGAAAAGACCGAGCTCGCGCTTGTCCCGAAACTGAACCTGATAATTGAGATTCCCGGTCATCGTCAAGGTGGTGTCGCGCCTCATCGGCGAATAGTTGTATCGCTTCGAGTAGCTGTATCCCGCCCTCAGGTTGTCGAACAGATTCCGCATGATGACGTTGGACGAGCCGCGTCTGCTCATCGACACGTTGAAACCGTAGCTCGCCGAGACGCTCTTCAGGCTGTCGCTCACGGCGGGGTCCGCGATCTCGACATCGCTGTTGATCATGTACTTCGGCAGCATTTCCGTCGAGTTGTACTGAAGGCTCACGGGGATGTTGAAGCGCGCCGTCGGAATGAGGTAGTTGATCTCCGTTTTCGCGGTCAGGTTCAGGCCGCTGTTCATCGAGCCGCTCCCGCGGCTCTGGCGGAGAGAGCGAAACTCGGGCCCCATCCGCGTCCAGCTCGTGCTCAACTGGAGAATCCCCGCGAAATCGGCCCCGATCCTCACATTCTCCGCATGATCGACGTCGCTGCGCACGTCGGTAAGCATGAGATCGTCGAACCAGATCTCCCCCGTATCGATCGTCCGGTCGGTCCGGTTCCGGACACCGACATAGAGATATCGGACGTTGAAGAGGGTCGGGGCGCCGCGCAGCGTGGCCGTGTAGATGCGCGACGGATCGATAGTGTCGCGGATCTGCTTGCTGACGATCTCGTCGGTCGAGCCGATTTTGAGGTTCGTGAGATCGCTCATGTTGACGTTCACCACGAACCACCGGCGGGAATCGAGCGTATCGAACGGTATCTCGATCTCGTAGTAATTCATGCTGTCGTACGCGACCTGAAGGTAGAAATTGACGTTATCGACCGAGTAGTTGGGATTCACGAAGAACTGGAGCGAGCGGTACTGCTGATAGTTCTGTCCCTGCCCCAAGAAGCGCTTCACCGCGCGGAATGATGTGCCGCCCGCGAAATTCTCGAAGTTGAGGCGGAGCGCCCCTTCCTTGATCTGGATGCCCTCTTCCTCCTGAACCCGATACGGCGGATTGTACTGGCTCGCGTTGTCCTTGTTGTTGATGGCGCCGATGACGAGCCTCTGCCCGGGAGCGGCGCCGCTCGAATCGAGGCTGTCTGCGAGGTTCCTGATGCCGTTGTACTCCCAGCGGCTCCCGACAAATTGAAGCTCGGCGATCTCGATGAGGCGGGCGTCGGAGAATGCCTGGAGAGAATCGGCCCCCTCCATCCAGATCCGCATATGCTGGATGGCGTCGAGACGGGGCTCTCCGGTCACCACGCCGGCCTTCGCGAGGTCGATACGATATTTCCGCCAGGCCTTGCGCGGATTCAGCGTTTTGGCGGGATCGTTCCAGTACGCCGAGTACGTGTCCTTCGGAAAATCGCGCTGGACGTCGATTTCGGCGGAATCGGCCAGATTGAAGCTCACCGTGTAGTACCTGTTCATTGTGTCGAGGTAGCCGTTGCTGTTGAGATCCTCGGAATCCTGCATGCCGTTCCACTTGCGGCAATTGATCCCTCGGTAGCAGCTTTCGTTCGCAACCCAGTTGGCGTCGCTGAAATCGGCCGGGTAATTGCATACGTCGCCGTCGAAACCCGTGTCCTCGTATATGGTCCATCCGTACGGGATCTTGTCCTCGTTATCGAGCGCGTCCTGATCGGGCCGGTAGAAATCCTCGTCGATCCTCCCGAAATCGATGTGCATGGTGCCGCCCCGGGGCGTGGAGTCCGCGGGATCGAACGCGAAATCGTTCACCCATATCTCGAGATATTGCGACATCGAGAGATCGAGCCCTCCGCCCGAAAAACCGGTCATGATGCCGCACCACTGGCCGGGCCGGGGGTTGATCGCGCTGAGGAAGATCGAGTTCACGGTGGAATTCTCGCGCTCGTCGAGGCCGGGGTTGAGATCGCGCCTGCTCGTGATGAAGTACTCCTGCTTCCCCGTCCTCGCCGCGTTGTACCAGCGGAAATCGGCCTGCCTTTCGGCGCCGTAGAGAGAATCGATCCCCCCGACGATCTTGTACGCCGGACTGGCCGGGGACCATGTCCTCCGCAGGAGGCTCACCGCATCGCTCTCCTCGACCGCCTCCATGTCGTCGACGTTCGCGTCCCCCTTCACGTTCGGATTGGGCATGCTGACGGCGACCTCGCCGATGAGGTTCAGGGTGCTCTCGGCGTTCGTGTCGACGCGCGGGAGAAGGTTCGCCGCGGCGGTCATCAATTTCGGGTGGAAGACGAAGCTTCCGTTGAGGTCGGCGGCCATCATACGGCTCGGCTCCTCGCCGAGGCGGGGCAGATACTTCGGCGAGCCCATGGCGCTGTAGAGAAACGTCCCGCTGATGCGCGAGTTCTGCGAGAGGTTGAGGTGCGCGTTGAAGCCGAGAAGCGAATTCTTTCCGCCGCCGACGAGCGGTTTATGCTGATAGTCGATATTGACCTTCGAATCGGGGAGCATGTTCGCCTTCAGGATGACCGTTCCGCTCGTATAGTCGATCGTGTAATCGGCGTCGCGCACGAGCCTCGTCCCGTCGACGGTGACCGTTTCGCTCCCGTCGATGATGTCGTAGGCGGAGAGCTGGAACACGCGCTGCCCGCTCGAGGATTCCATGACGATCACGTAGTGATGGTTGTTCGTCCTGATGTTTTCCGTCAGCGCCTCGAGGTAGAGCCCCTCGTCGCGGACGAGCAGCGAATCGACGAATCCCGTCTCCCGCGGGTCGTCCGGGTCGTTGAGAAACGTATCGACGACCGCCGGGGGAGGATCGAAGGGCTCGTACCAGGGAAACATGAGGTAGCCGCGATCGTAATCGATAACGCCGAGCGAGTTGTCGACGAGATCGTCCTTGCCGGGAAGGCCCGTGCTGTTGTTGATGCGGTCGAGGCCGAAGATCCTGAGGTAGCTGAGATTCGACGCCGGGTGGATGCTCTTGTTGGTGTTGTTCGACGTGTCCTCGATGCGTATCCGAAGCGAACCCGGATCGATCTGGCTCGAACCGAGCGAATACACGTTGCGCATCATCATGTTCCAGGTCGGATCGGTCGCGCGCTGGCCCGTCGATTCGCTCTTTTGAAGGCAGATGACCTTGCCGACGAAACCGGTCTGGGAGCTGTTCGCCGGCCGGTACCCCCTGTAGTTGCCCACGATGAACTCCTCGCCGGTGTATCTGTCCCGCGCCTTGTAGCGCACGACGAGCCGGCGCGTTTCCTCGAGAGATGACGAGAGCTCGATGCCGGTGTAGCGCACCTGGGTGTCTCCGGGGCCGTAATCGCGAATGAGGGAGAAATCGCCGTCCTCGGCGAAGAGCTGCTTGTATCTGCCGGGAAAGGGCATTCCCAGCTCGTCGTCGGGAGATTCCGTCGTGTTGTTCCAATCCTTGAATCTGCTGTTGTCCAGGTCGACGAAAGCGTTGCCCGTGTACTCGAAATCGCTCTGCGGCTCCTGCGCTCCGAGCGAAATGAAGACCTCGATCTCGTCGTTGCCCGGCCCGCCGATAACGGGGAAGATCGCCCCGAATCCCGCCTGATGAAAATCGTCCCCGGGATTCTCGAAGAAGAAGAACTGCCGATCGATGAAATTGTAATCGTTGATCGGTATCGTGCTGACCTGGCCTCCCGACGTCGCGAAGGATCCCGAGGCGGTCTCTCCCTCCTCCTTGCTCGCGATGAAGGTGACCTCGAGCGGCCCCGTCTTCGTGATCGCCTTCACGCCGAACAGACCCTTCGCCGCGCCCGAATAGCTCACGAGCTGGGCGCCGGAGAGGCTAAGATCCGTATCCCCCATCTCGATGAGCTGGATGACGTCGTCGTCGAAGCCCGTGTAGTTGATGCGCACCCGGTTCGTCGACTGCGCCCCGGCCCCGGCGCTCGAGTGTTGTATCTCGACGTTGATCTTTTCCCCGATGGTCCCGTGGAGGTTCACGTTGAGCTCCTGCTCCATGTTGAGATCGGGGAATTTTTCCTGCCGCACCTGGCCTTCGGTCTGGGGGCAGTTCGTGCACCAGTCCGAGCGGCCCGATATCGCGATCTTCTCGCTGCCCTGCACGGTGAGATTGGTTGCCTCTCCCTGGCCGATGATCGACTCGATGCTCTTCGGCAGAGAAATCGGGATCGTGATGGAGAGGAGACCCTTGCCCGCCTTGTCGACCCGCTCTCTCTGCAGGTTGAACTTGACGTCCTCGATCCAGACCTTCCTCGCCGACTCCGTCTCGATCGCGGCGATTCGTTCGTCGAACCGCTCTACGGACAGCGAGAGATCGGGTGTGGACAGGTCGCGCGGCGCGGAATAGAAGAAAAGCTCCCTGCGCTCCTCTTTCCTCGAGAAGAAGTACCGGGCCGGGACGCGGAAGCGGAAGATGAGCCCCGTGCCGCCGTCGTACTCGACATACTCCGTCCTGAGATCGAACCGGCTTTCGAGAAAACCGGGATACAGAAAGGTCTCGACCGAATCCCCTCTCGTGCTCACCCCGCCGAGCGTGATATAGCCCGGCGGAAGCTCTCCCTTTTCCGCGATGTAGTAACGCGTCTCGGACAGCTCGATCATGCGGAGAAGATCAACCTCGAGCGTTTGCGCGCGAAGGGCAGCCGGAAGAAATGCGGCCGCGGCAAGAAAAGCACCAAGGATTCCCGGCAGAGGAAAGACAGGATTCCGGGATTTCGATGCGCGTTTCAAGACAAACAATTTCATCCACCTGCAACGCGTACGCCGCCGTGCCGCGATGAGCGCCGCGAGGGAGAAAAGGCTGTTATCCCTGAATAGCTATATGCTACATTAGACATGTCGCTCAATCGATCCTTCAGGGGCGAGACCCCGAGCCGGGCGCAGGCCGGTGTCCCGGAAAAGAGACAGAAATGGCGCTCTTTGTCCACAAAATGATACACGCGCACCATTCCCCCCACCTTCCTGCAGGGAGCGAATGAAGGGGGGATGGAGCTGCGGGATCCGATAGTATCGCTCTCCGCGGAAATCGCCGGGGAGAAGACTCCCGGGCTTCTCGCGCGGGGCATCAATCTTGCTTTCGATGATCCGGTGAAAGACGCTTAAGCCTATGAGAATTCGAATACTCGACCGCTACATTCTCTCGAACCATATCGGGCCCTATTGCTTCAGCCTTGCGATCATCACCTTCATCTTCGTGATGGATTTCATCATCCGATGGCTCGACAAGTTCATCGGAAAAGGGGTCAGCGCTCTCACCATCCTCGAGTTTTTCTTCCTCAGTCTCGGGCATATGTTCGCATTAATTATACCAATGGCAGTGATGCCCGCGACCCTCATGGCGTTCGGCCAGCTTGCTGCAGACAACGAAGTTACCGCGATGAAATCGAGCGGCGTCTCGCTCTACCGGATGATCGCTCCCGTTCTCGCCGCGACCGCGGCGCTGACGCTGGGGCTCGTCTTCTATTTCAACATGCTGCTCCCCGAGAGCAATCACCGGCTCATGAACCTCATGCTCGACATCGGCCGCATGAAACCGACGCTCCAGATCAAGGAGAACATGTTTTCGGATGCGCTCGCCGGGTACACGATCCTCGTGCGGGAGAAGAACGACAAGACGGGCGAGAT
>Ga0315286_10003175_pt1 | contig 15425 bp, 11 predicted proteins | sample YL17G10_0_MG_FD_205038 | JGI IMG/M metagenome (GOLD analysis project Ga0315286, IMG submission 205038) | Sediment microbial communities from Yellowstone Lake, YNP, Wyoming, USA - YL17G10_0 | ecosystem: Environmental > Aquatic > Freshwater > Lake > Sediment | place: USA: Wyoming | collected...
ATCCAGCCGGCGTCCACCGCGGCGCGCGACGAGCCGACCGCCCCGCCAAGCAGCTCGGCGAGCTCGCGAAGGCCCGCGAAGCCGTCGGGGCCGCCGACTCCCCGGCCGCCGGCCACGATCACCCGGGCCTCCTCGATGCTGGGGCCGGGGGATTCCGTGACCACGCGGTCCACCACACGGACGGCGGGCAGCTCGATGACACCAACGGGCGCGCGCTCTTCCACGCTGCCGGGCGCCGGGAGGGGTTCCGCCGTGACCATGTTCGGCCGGAGCAGGATGATCCCGCGTTCCCCGGTGAAACCGCTGCTGGTGAGGACCCGCCCGCCGAACGGCTGCATCTCCACCCGCGGGCCGGCCGGCACGCCGACCGCGGCATCATCCCAGGTGAGCCGGGTGGCATTGACGAGGACGCCGATCTCCAGCAGCGCGGAGAGCATCCCGGCGAGATCTCGGCCGTCCGGCGTTGCGCCGAGCACGAAGAACGCGGGGTGCTCCTGCGCGGCTGTTGCGAGCGCGACGATCCGGGCGGCCACGATGGCCGAGCCCGCGTGCCCGGCGATCTCCGGGGCACCGACCGCCAGCACGGTCGGCAGAAAGGTCGCCAGGCTGGACGCCGCCTCGTCGGGCTCGGCGGCGACGATGATGCCGGTCACCTCCCGGCGACCGGCATCGCCGAGGGCACGCGCGGCCGTGGCCACCTCCCCCGAAAGCTTGGTGAGCGCGCCCGCCGCATCGACCTCGCCGACGACCCAGATCCCACCGCCCATCAGAGCGCGCGCCGTTCAACAAGGAAGTCGACGATCGTCGCGGCGGCCGCGACCGGGTCCGGATCGCGGACCACGCGCCCGGAGCCACGCGGCGCCGACGGGCGCACGGCGAGCACGGACGTGGTGGTGTGCGCACCTCCCACCGGGCGGTCGGCGCACCCGATCTCCGCGAGCGACCGGACCAGGATCTCTTTCGACCGCGCGCCCATGATCCCCCGGAGCGTCGGGTAGCGCGGCTCACCCAGGAGCTGGGTCCCCACCACGACCGCGGGCAGGGTCGCTTCGAGAACGTCGTGGCCGCCCTCGCTCAGACGGTCCACCCGCACGCCGCCATCGATGGGCTCGATCCGGCGAGCCTGGGACAGGTACGGGAGACGCAGGAGCGTTGCGACGCCGGCCGCGACGACCCCACCGCCGCCGTCGGAGGTGTCGGCACCCGCGAGCACGAGGTCGTACTCGAGCGTGCGCAGCGCTGCCGCGAGGACCTGCGTCGTGGACCACGCACACGCGCCGGCGAGAGCAGGATCACTCACCAGCACGGCGCGCGTCGCACCCATCGCGAGCGCCTTGCGGATGGGATCGGTGATGCCGGCCGGCGCCATCGACAAGAGCGTCACCTCGCCCCCGTGTGCGTCCATGAGCTTGAGGGCGGCCTCGAGGACGTACTCGTCGCTCCCGTTGATCACCGCGGTGACCGAGCGGTCCACGCGTCCGTCATCGCCGAGACGTTCCTCGCCGGGGTCGGGCACCGGCTTGACGAGCACCACGATCCGCACGATCTGGCTCTCTCCTTGCGTGAACCGAAGGGCTGGGGTCTAGGAGTCGCGGCCCAGGAGCGCCCGGGCGATCACGAGGCGCTGGATCTGCTGCGTCCCCTCGTACAGCTGGGTGATCTTCGCGTCGCGCATCATCCGCTCCACGGGAAAGTCGTCGAGGTAACCGTAGCCGCCCAAGACCTGGACCGCGTCGGTGGTCACGGCCATCGCCGCGTCCCCGGCCACGAGTTTACACAGCGCCGACCACCGGCCGGCGTCCGGCGCGCCACGCTCGATCTCTTCGCAGGCGGTGTACAGGAGCTGGCGGGCCGCCTCGGTCCGGGCGTCCATGTCCGCCAGGAGCCCCTGGACCAGCTGGAATTCGCCGATTGCCTTCCCGAACTGGCGCCGCTGGCCGGCGTACGCGGCAGCCGCCTCCAGCGCCCCTTGGGCGATCCCCACGGCCTGCGCCGCGATACCCGGCCGGGACCGGTCCAGCGTCCGCATGGCGAGGCGGAAGCCGTCGCCCTCCGCACCCAGCAGGTTGGCGGCGGGCACGCGCATGTCATCGAAGGCGAGCTCCGCGGTCGGCGAGCCGCGGATCCCCATCTTGTGCTCGAGCCGGCCCACGGAGAAGCCCGGGCTGGCCGTCTCGACGACGAACGCGGAGATCCGGCGGTGCCGGTCCGCCTCCGGGTCCGTCACGGCGAAGACCGTCACGAGGCTTGCCACGCTTCCGTGGCTGATGAAGCGCTTCGCACCGGAGATCACGTACGTCTTCCCGTCGCGCACCGCGCGGGTGCGGATCGCCGCCGCGTCGGAGCCCGCGTCGGCCTCGGTCAGGGCGAAGGCGATCAGGTCGCGCCCCGACGCGAGGCCCGGCACGAACCGGCCGAGCTGCTCCTCGGTCCCGGCGAGCAGGAGCGGCAGAGCACCCAGCTCCTGGACGGCGAGGATCAGACCGGTCGTGGCGCAGGCGGCCGACAGTGCCTCGATCGCCAGGCAGACCGTCAGGAGGTCGGCCCCCAGGCCGCCGTGGCGTTCGGGGAAGGGCAGGCCCAGGATTCCCTGCTCCGCGAGGAGCACCCGCAGGTCCTCGGGGAACACGGCGCTCCGGTCGATCTCGGCGGCGCGGGGTGCGACGCGTTCCCGGGCAAGCGTCCGCACCGCGTCGCGAATCGCGCGCTGTTCGTCGCTGAGTCGGCTGAGGGCGGAGGCTGCCACCACGGATCGATCGTAGCACCGGCCGCCGGCCCGAAGACGCGTCGACGCCCGGAGACACGTCACGGTGGCATCCGCCGCGCTCGCCAGGTCAGCGCGTCAACCCTGCGTCGCCCCCCTGAGAGCCTGCGTCGCTCCCCTGCCCCGCGTGGTCGTACGGGCCGCGAAGCGTGTCGAGCGCGTGCTCCAGGACGGGCTCCAGGACGGCCAGTGATTCCAGCGCGGCACGCGGGCTGCCCGGGAGGTTGATGATGAGCGTCTTCCCGCGCACACCCACGACCGCCCGGGAGAGGATCGCCATCGGCGTCTTCGCGCGGCCGTCGGCCCGCATCGCCTCCGCGAATCCGGGCACCTGGTAGTCGATCACCGCGAGGGTCGCCTGCGGGGTCACGTCGCGGGGTGTCAGGCCGGTCCCGCCGGTCGTGAAGACCAGCGGGTGGCGCGCAGCGGCGGCCACCAGCATCGACTCGATCCGCCGGCGCTCATCCGGGACGATCTCGCGCTCGACGTCGAACCCCAGGCGGGCCAGGCGCGCGGCGATCCCTTCGCCGGACGTGTCCTCCTGCTCGCCCACCGAGCCGCGGTCGCTGATGGTCAGCACGAAGGCTGACCGACGCCCCGCCGGCATCGGTCAGGGTCCCGTTCGGCGCCCCGGCCGACGGATCCCGCCAGCCCGCGCCGGACCACGCACGCCCTTCGCCCGAGTCACGGGCGGCTGGGTGGAGACGAACCCACCGACCGGCGCGCCGGGCGCGCCCGCCACCGACGCACCCACCGGCGGAGCGGCCGGCGCCGGCGTGGCCTCCGATCCCTCGCGACGCCACTCACCCGACTTGCCGCCAACCTTGCTCACCAGCCGGACGTGGCGGATCTCCACGCCCTTCTCGACGCCCTTGACCATGTCATAGACGGTGAGGGCCGCGACGCTCGCCGCCACCAGCGCCTCCATCTCCACCCCGGTCGGCCCCACCGTGGCGGCCTCGGCCCGGACGCGCAGGGCGGAGGCGGCACGATCCGGCGTGATCGAGACAACCATGTCGGTCAGGGCCAGCGGGTGGCAGAGCGGGATCAGGTCGGCCGTTCGCTTGCCGCCCATCACGCCGGCTAGCTCCGCGACGGTCAGCACATCGCCCTTCGGGCCCCTGCCGTCGATGACGAGGCTCAGGGTCTCCTGGCTGCACACGACCTCCGCCTCGGCGACCGCGCGGCGCGGCGTGGGCAGCTTCGCGGAGACGTCCACCATCCGCGGCCGCCCGCCGCGATCCACGTGAGTCAGGCGGCGGCGACCCGCCCGGGGCTGCGATCGCTCGTCCATGCCACCTCCGTGCCGGGGCCCGCCCCGGTTGCGTGCCGGGGCCCGCCCGGTTTCGCGTCTGCCTTCAGGGGCGATCCAGCCACCACAGCTCGACCTCCGCGCCCGCCGACAGGCTGGTCACCGATTCTGGCACGACCGCGAGGCCGTCGGCGGCTGCCAACGCCGAGAGCTGGTGGCTCTCCTGGCCGCCGGCCAGGGCGACCCTGACGCGACCAGCCGCATCGCGGACGGGTGCCCCCGTGGCCGGGTCCCGGAGCGCTGCCACCCGCAGGAAAGTCCGTCGGCCGATCGACTTCGAGACCGCATCCTCGAGGACCGCCGTGTCAGGCGGGCGCAACAGCGCGGCCTCGGCGCGGCCGGCGAGGCGGCGCAGGGCCGGCCGCACGAACACCTCGAACGTCACGAAGACGGACACCGGGTTGCCGGGCAGCCCGAAGAGGAGCACGGGCGGACCGGCCCGATGCCCGCCGCGCGGGGCGGTTCCAAACGCGAACGGCTTGCCCGGCTGGATCGCGGCGCGCCAGAGATCCACCGTCCCGACCTGCGCGAATGCGCCTCGGACGACATCGTACGGGCCCACGGAGACGCCCCCGCTGACAATGACGAGGTCCGCATCGACGATCGCCGCCCGGAGCAGCTCCAGGGTTGGTTCCAACCGGTCCGGCGCGATGCCCAGGTGGCGTGCCTCGGCACCGGCCGCCGCGCAGAGCGCCACGAGCGCCGGCCCATTCGAGTCCGGGATGCCGGCTGCACCCAGGTCGCTGCCGGCACGGCGGAGCTCGTCGCCCGTGGACAGGACCGCGACCCGCGGACGGGCGTGGACCGCCACGCTCGCGACGCCGCCCGCGGCGATGATGGCCAGCTCTGCCGGGCCGATCGCGCGTCCCGCCGCGAGGACAGTGCGCCCAAGCTGGAGATCGCTCGCGCGGCGCCGGACGTTCCTGCCGGCCAGCGTTGCCTCGTGGACGCGAATCTGCGCCGGGAGCGGCCCCGCGGCTTCCCGGCCGCGCGGCCCGGCGGACCCATCCGCCGCAAGTGGCGTCGTCTGCTCCACGGCAACCACCGCGTCCGCGCCGGGCGGCATCGGGGCGCCGGTCGCGATTCGCAGGGCCAGGCCCGGGAGCACGGCCGTCTCCGCTGCGCTCCCTGCGGCCACCTCACCGGCGACGCGCAGCACGATGGGGGCGTCCTCCGTTGCGCCGGCGACGTCCGCGGCGCGGATGGCGTACCCGTCCATCGCGGAGTTGTCCCAGGGCGGCAGGTCCGTGGCCGCACGCACGTCCGCGGCCAGCACGCGCCCGAGAGAATCGGAGAGGGCAACCAGCTCGACGGGCAGCGCGTCCGGGATCGCAGCCAGCACCTGGGCGCGGGCATCCTCAAGGGAGAGCAGCTCGTTCATTGGGGTGGCCTCGCCTGCAGCGATCGGGCATGGACGAGCCGACCGATCCCGTGGCGGGTCAGGATCCCGACCAACCGCCCATCGTCGATCACGGGCAGGCCGGCCACGCCGGATGCCTGGAGGCGCGCCGCAGCGGACCGCAACCCGTCGCCGGGCGCGGCCGCGGGCAACAGATCGGCGGGCGTCATGGCGAACGACGCCTGCGTCCTCTGCCAGGCAGAGCGCCCCGCGCGCCGGAGCTCGCGTCGTCCGACCAGCCCAACGAGACGATCTCCGGCCATGACCCGGACGAGGGACGCGCCGTCCGGACCGGAGAGCACGGCCGCGAACGTGTCCAGCGTCACCTGGGGCGGCACAGCGGGGAGATCGCGCTCCATGGCATCGCCGACCGTGGCATCTGCGATGAGGCCTTCCAGGACCTCGTGCCGAGCCTGGGCACCGCTGGACCCGCGGACGAACCAGCCCAGCACGCCCACGAAGATCCCGTCCACGAGATCGCCGGTGAAGGCAAGGAGCACGCCCGCGCCCATCAGTCCGATGCCCAGGAGTCGCCCGGCCAGGCCGGCCACGCGCGAACCCCGGCCCTCCTCCCCGGTCAGCCGCCACGCCAGCGCGCGGAGAAGGCGGCTGCCGTCGAGCGGGAAGACCGGCGCCAGGTTGACGAGTGCGACGAAGCAGCTGAGCAACCCGACGACCGCGAGCGCCTCCACGAGCGCTTCGGTCGCGACACCGGACGCCGGGGGTGCGGCGATTGCTGCAGCCGCGCCGAGGGCGGCCACGCCGATCGTGATGCTCGCCAGCGGCCCGGCGATGGCGATCGCGGCCTCCCCCGCAGGCGTGCGGGCGCCGTGCTCCGCGGGCGCCACGCCACCGAAGAGCAGGAGCGTCACCGATGGCGGTGTCACGCCTGCCCGGCGTGCCACGGCGAGGTGCGCCAGCTCGTGGAGCAGCACCGAGGCGAAGAAGCCGACCCCCGCCGCGGTGGCCACGGCCCACGCGACACCGGTCGGCCAGCCCGGGTATCTCCCGGGCAGGTCCACGGCACCCAGGGACGCGACAAGGAAGGCCGCGACCAGCGTCCACGAGACGTGCACCCGGATCTCCGTGCCCAGCAGTCGCGCCACCGGGATCCCGCGCAGCAGCACGTCAGGCCCGCCCCTGTGCCGGGCTGCGGCGGGCGAATGCCCAGGTGGTGATGGTGAGGAGCAGTCCGACGACGGCGATCGCCACGCTCGTCTCCGTCCAGAAGTCATACGGGAAGAGCTGGACCAGGCGGTCGGTGGCGGGATCGAAGGACCACGTCCCGGAAGCGAAGAAGAGGCCATGGAAGAGCGTGAACGCCTGGTCGAAGACCAGTGCGAACGCAATGCCGACGACGACCGCGCCGACAGCGAGGGTCGCTGCCCCCCGGGCGACGGCGCGCCGGAACCAACCCGCGCCCCTCGCGAGGATGCGGCCGGCCACCAGGACGGCGGCGGCAGCCAGCACGAGCCAGAAGAACGCGACGACGATTCCGCGCACGTCGCCCATGTGGGCACGCTCGCGCGCGCTGAAGACGGGCACGCCGTCGACGGACTGGCTGAAGGTGCCCGGACCCAGGTAGACCTCGCCCAGGACGGCGTCCGTGACGGCATGCACCGTCTGGGGTGGGTATCCCGTCCAGAGATCCGCGTGGGTTCGGCCCTGTTCGAACGCAACCCAGACCGGGTTGAAGAAGAGCCCGACCGCGATGCCGGCGAGGGTGAGGATCGTGGCAGCTCCGACAGCGACCGAAGCTGGCGACCAGCGGCCGCGCGGGAGAGGCGGCGCTGCCGCGGCGATCGTCATTCGTCCTGCAGCGTTCGAGCCTGGTCCCACCACGTCTCGACCACCAGGTTCGTGGGCGGCGTGACCTGCAGGCGGCCGGCCGCCCGCGCAACGGCCGCGCGGAACGTGTCGAGGTCCACCTTCAATACCGCGCCCAGCCCTTCGAAGCCCGCGAAGGCGAACAGGTCGTGCTCCGCCGACCCCAACCCCGCCAGGTTCAGGAGCAGGGCCTCGTCGCGCCAGCGCAGGACGTCGTTGGTGGATGCGTCCACCTGGTCGGCCAGCGTCTGGCGGCGCGTCGGGGTCTCCGATACCTCCAGCAGCAGCCCGGTCGTGAAGACACCCTGGTGTGCGAGGCGCTGGAGGTGAATCGGCTCGATCCGGGTCAGCTCGGTGATCGGGGGCACGGACGCGGGTCCTCCGGCGGGTGGCGTGTGGAACCACCATTGTACGGGCCGCGGCGCCGTAGCCCCGCGCGCCACATGCCCGCGTGCTCCGGCTGCTCCGCCGCGGCTGCGGCGGTTGGCCGGGAGTCCAGCCCGCGAAACCGGTTAGGATCGACCGATGTTGCGCTCCGCCGCCCACGTCGGCCCGAGGTCCCGTGTCGCCGGCCTCGTGCTCCTGGTCGCCGTAGTGGCGGCCGCCTGCGGCGCGACGCCCGGCGCGACGCCCAGCGCGACGCCCACCGACCGGCCGACACCCGGCGCCACGGTGACCCCGCAGTCATCGGCGTCCGTTCCGGTCCCGACGGCGGCTCCCACGCCGGCCGGCTCGCCTGCGGGATCCGCCACGCCGCGGCCCAGCGTCGTCGCGCCGACGCCGAAATCATTCTGGGCGGCTGCCGCTCGCGGCCTGGCGGCGGCGAAGCACCTGCAGGTGACCCTCTCGGGACCGAACCCGGGGGTGCTCCGTTTCGAGCCACGCGCCTCGGCCACGATCGTCGACGGGCGGGTGGGGTTCGTCTGCCTGGACGGAGCCGCGTTCGACGGGCAGTCCGGATTCGCCCAGGTCCCCGGGACGTGGAAATGCGGTGCCGCTGCGCTCAGCTCCGGCTTCCGCCTGATCGGCCAGCCGGCCGACGCGTGGAACGAGACGAGCCCGACCGACAACGCCATCACGGAAGCGGTCACCGTGGCACCCGACGGCTCGTGGACGTGGGCCTATACGAGCACTTCCGCCTTCTACGGCGGTCGCGTCACGGCAACCGTGCGCCTGAACGCAGAGAGCGCCCGGATCCTGGCGGCGCGACGAGTGGACCCGACCGGCGTCACGACGTATTCGTTCGACTACGCCCTGACGTTCCCGGCGCTCGCCGTCCCGCGCTGACCCACCCACGGTTCACCCGGCCAGCCGCACCGCCTCGGCCTGGAGGAGCGTCCAGGCCCGCGCGACGTGGCGCTCCTCCGTGCGCAGGTTCCCGATCGCGACGCGGATCACGAAGCGGTTGCCGAGCCGCGTGTGCGAGAGGAAGATCTCGCCCGTTGCGTTGACCGCTGCCATGAGTCGCTCGTTCGCGGCATCCAGGCGTGCCCGGATCTCGGGCTCGTCCTCGTGGCCGGCCAGGTGCGCCGGCCGCCAGCGGAGGCAGACCGTGGAGAACGGCACCGGCGCCAGCCGCTCGAAGTCGGGGTGGGCGTCCACGTGGGCCGCGAGCTGCTCGGCCAGCCGGCAGTGGGCGTCGACCCGCCGCCGCAGCCCGTCCACCCCGAAGTAGCGCACCAGGAACCACAGCTTGAGCGCGCGCATCCGGCGTCCGAGCTGGGGCTGGTACTCGTTGAAATCGTGGACCGGCCGCTCGCGGTCTAGGGTCCGCAGGTAGTCCGGCACCAGGCTGAAGGCGGCCCGGAGCGAAGGCATCCGCCGGCTCAGGAGGAGCGACGCGTCCAGTGGCGTGAAGAACCACTTGTGGGGATTGACGACGATCGAGTCGGCGCGCTCCCAGCCCGAGAAGAGCCCGCGCCGCTCCGGGACGAGCGCGGCCGCGCCGCCATACGCCCCGTCGACGTGGAGCCAGAGCTTCTCGCGCGTCGCGATCTCCGCGATCGCCGGGACGGGGTCCACGGCGGTCGACGAGGTGGTGCCGATCGTCGCCACGACGGCGATGGGCGTCCGCCCGGCGGCCCGGTCCGCTGCGAGCGCCGCCTCAAGCGCATCGATCCGCATCGCGTAGGCGCCGTCGGTCGCGATCCGCTGACAGGCGATCCGGCCCAGGCCCAGCGTCATGCAGGCCTTCTCGATGCTGCTGTGGGCCTCCTCCGAGGCGTAGACCACGGGTGCGCCGAGCTCCGGCCGTCCCGCAAGCCCGAGGGCGGCCGCGTCCAGGCCCGCCGCTTCGCGCGCGGCAGCGATCGCGATGAGCGACGACGTGGATGCCGTGTCGGTCAGGAGCCCGTCGAACGCATCGGGCAGGCCCAGCGCACGGCGGAGCCAGCCCACGACCACCTGTTCCAGCTCCGTGCCGACCGGCGATGTCCGCCAGAGCATCGGGTTCTGGCCCAGCACGGCCGTCACGAACTCGCCGAGGATCCCCGGCCCCGACGCCGTCGTGGCGAAGTACGCCAGGAAGCCGGGATGCTGCCAGTGCGTGGCGTTCGGTTCCACGAGACCCGGCACGTCGGCGAGGATCGCCCCGATCGGCTCCGGGCCCTCCGGCGGGTCAGAAGGCAGCCGGTCACGGAGCGCTCCCGGCTCGATTGGCGGCAGGACCGCGAAGTCCTCGACCTGTTCCAGGTAGTCCGCCAGCAGGTCCACCGTCGCATGGGCGGCAGTCCGGAACTGCTCCGGGCTCATGTCGCCCAGGCCCCCGAGCTGGGCCGCGTCCAGGCGGTTCAGCCCCGCCGCCGGGAGCCCGGCGCTGTCGGTTGGCGGGGTCACGCGGGGAGGCGCTCCCGGAGCCGGTCGAGCTCGGTTCGCAGGGCGGCCGGCAGTCGGTCGCCGAAGCGCGCGTAATGCTGCTCGAACTGGGGCAGCTCGGCAACGATCGCTGGGCCGTCCACCCGCAGCAGCTCGGCGAGGTCTTCGGCCCTCACCTTGAGCCCGACGGTGTCCAGGTGCTCCGGGGCTGGCACGCGTCCAATCGGGGTCTCCACCGCCCCCGCGGTACCGTCGCCCCGGCGGAAGATCCACTCCAGGATGCGGCTGTTCTCTCCGAAGCCCGGCCACAGGAACCGTCCGTCGGCGTCGCGCCGGAACCAGTTGACGTAGTAGATTCGGGGCAGCCTCTCCGGGCTCGTCGCGGCGCCGACCTCAAGCCAATGCGCCCAGTAGTCGGCCATGTTGTAGCCGCAGAACGGCAGCATCGCGAACGGGTCGAAGCGCAGCTTGCCCACCTCGCCGAACGCCGCCGCGGTGGTCTCGGAGCTCATGATCGAGCCCATGAAGACACCGTGCGTCCAGTCGAACGCTTCTCGAACAAGCGGCACGACGGTGGCCCGGCGCCCGCCGAACATGATCGCGTCGATCGGCACGCCTGCCGGATCCTGCCATTCCGGGGCGATCGCCGGGTCCTGGCCGGCGGGCGCCGTGAAGCGGGAGTTCGCGTGGGCCGCCACGCGGCCGGCATCCGGCGTCCAGTCGCGGCCGGTCCAGTCGATCAGGTGGGCGGGCGGCGTGTCCGTCAGCCCCTCCCACCAGACGTCGCCGTCGTCGGTGAGGCCCACGTTCGTGAAGATGCAGTTCCGCTCCAGCGTCCGGATCGCGTTCGGGTTCGTCTTCGTGTTGGTGCCGGGGGCGACGCCGAAGAAGCCCGCCTCGGGGTTGATCGCGTAGAGCCGGCCGTCCGCGCCGAAACGCATCCAGCAGATGTCGTCGCCGATCGTCTCCACCCGCCAGCCGGGCAGCGTCGGGACGAGCATCGCCAGGTTCGTCTTGCCGCAGGCGGAGGGGAACGCGCCCGCCACGTACTTGCTGCGTCCCTCCGGCGAGGTCACCTTGATGATCAGCATGTGCTCCGCGAGCCAGCCCTCGTCGCGGGCAATCGCCGACGCGATCCGCAGCGCGTAGCACTTCTTCCCGAGCAGCGCGTTGCCGCCATAGCCGGAGCCGTAGGACCAGATCTCACGCGTCTCCGGGAAGTGGACGATGTACTTCGTCGCCGCGTCGCAGGGCCACGGCACATCCGCCTGCCCGGCGGTCAGGGGTGCCCCAACCGAGTGCAGGCAGGGCACGTATTCGCTCGCCGTCCGGATGGCGTCGAGTGCCAGGGCGCCCATCCTGGTCATGATCTTCATGTTGACGACCACGTAGGCCGAATCCGTGATCTGTACGCCGAGGCGGCTGATCGGCGACCCGATGGGTCCCATCGAGAACGGGATCACGTACATGGTCCGGCCTCGCATGGAGCCGCGGAAGAGGTCGGTGAGCGTCGCCCGCATCTCGTCCGGATCGCGCCAGTTGTTCGTCGGGCCCGCGTCCGCCGCGTCGCGCGAGCAGATGTAAGTGCGGTCCTCGACCCGCGCGACATCGCTCGGATCGGAACGGGCCAGGAAGCTATCCGGCCGAAGGGCCGGATCGAGCCGGGTGAATGTGCCGGCCTCCACGAGCCCGTCGCAGAGCGCCCGGTACTCGGCCTCGGAGCCGTCGCACCAGTGGATCGCGTCCGGCGCGGCGAGCGCCGTGATCTCGTCCACCCAGCGGGTCAGAGCCGGGATGTCGGTCGGGGGCTCCAGGCCGACCTGCCCCCGTGCCGCCCCGTCCGCGAGCCCGTGGCCGGTTCCTGTGTTCATCGCGCCCATCGTCCGTCTCCCAAATCCGTCAACGACCCAGGCCGACCGCGTCGTGCCGGAGGGCGCCATTGTGCGCAACGATAGCGCGTCGGCCGCCGCCCGCTCTCGGCCGCCGCCCGCCGTGGGCGGCCATCGTGGGCCGCCCGTCGGGGCCGGGGCCGCCCAGCGCCAGGTGCTCCCCAGGGGCGTAACGGACACGCGGGCACGGGCCCACGTCGAAGGTGCCCCTCGGGAAGCACAGCATGTGCAAGCGCGGCGCTTCCCTGCACGAGATGCGCACCCGGAGGCACCCGATCGACGCGTTTGCCCGGCGCGGATGCCTGGGCGGCCCCGCTGGGCGGAGATCCGGTCGTCGGCACGTCCGTTGGGTGCGTGGGGGGCACCTCGGCTCGCTCGGCTGCGGGCGCCGCCCACACCGGGGGCGTCCCGCCGCGGCCGCATCATGGATAGTGATGACGACGGCGTCATCGGCGGGGATTGTCGGCACACGCGACCAGCGGTCGGCGCGGCCGGGGGCCGACGCCGGGCCGAGTCCCGGGATCGGTGCTGCTCGTGTGCCGGCCGCACCCCAGGTGTCATCCGGCGTCCTGCCCCCCGGCTTCCTCCTGGATATTCTCCCCGAGACTCATACGCGGTTCTCGCGGGCTTCGGATGACCTCGGGCGGCCTGATCGGGCCGGGTATGGGCGTCCGCCACGCTCAGCCGACGCGATGTGGCGGGCGGGGTCGGGCGGCCGCGCACCCCGCGGACCGGCCCGCGTCGCGTACCAGTCTCCCCGTGCATGTCCCGGAGGAACGACAGCCCAGCACGGATGCGGGGTGCTTCCTTCCGGCACCGCCAGGAGTGCGAACAAGCCGCGCGAATCCGTACCATGGGTTCCTCACAGCCACGGGAGTCGAGCACCACAACATGCCCAACGACGATCCTGCCCCGCGCGACATCAGCCTCGCGTTCGACTGGCTGTCCCGTCGGCTGGCCGACCTGTCGGTGAAGCCCCCGTCCGTCCGTCCGGGTGTCCACTCTGAGCCTGTCCCGCCGGCAGCATCGCGACGCCTGGCCTCATCCCGTGGGTCTGAGCCGGAGATCGCCCCCTCGGCGAGTTCGTCGCCCTTGGCCGCCGCCGCGCCGACCCCCGCCGTCCCAGGTGTGCCGACCGCCGGTGCGCCGCCGCCTTCGTCAACACCGCTGCTCGACAAGGTCGGTCGCGACCTGACAGCCCTGGCTGCGGCCGGACAGCTCCCGGTCATCCTTGGGCGTGGATCCGAGATCGACGCCGCAATCGAGATCATCGTTCGCAGCAGGCGTCACAACCCGCTGCTCATCGCGCCCGAGGGCACGGGCCGCACGGCCATCGTGGAGGGACTGGCGGGGCGGATCGCGGCCGGAGACGTGCCGGCCCTGCTGCGCGGCCGGCGGATCATCGAGGTCTCGGTCGGCGAGCTGACGGCCGGCACCCAGTACCGCGGCCAGCTGGAAGAGCGCCTCGGGCAGTTCGCGGCCGAGGCGGCGACGCCCGATGTCATCCTCTTCTTCCCCGACATCCACATGCTCGCCGGCGCCGGGGCAACCGAGAACAGCGCCATGGGTGCGGACGCGATCCTCGGCCCAGCGCTCTCGCGCGGCGAGATCACGGTCATCGGCACGACCACGCCCGACGAGTATCGCCGCCGCATCGCGCGGAGCCCCGTGCTCGACAGCCAGTTCATGGCGCTCTCGATCCGCGAGATCGACCGCGACCTGACCCGCCGGATCATGCTTGGCGTCCGGGATGCCCTGGCCGAATCGCGCGGAGTGCGCGTGTCCGACGAGGCGATCGAGGTGCTGCTCACGTTCGCCGATCGCCGCATCGCCAACCGGCGCTTTCCCGACAAGGCGCTGGACCTGCTGGAGGGCGCCGTTGCCAATGCGCTGGTTGCCGGGCGCAAGCGCGTGGACCGTGGCGCGGCCGTCCGCGTCACCGAGCTCTTCGAGTCGCGCGTCTCGGCCACGCCGACCCTGGTCCGCTTCGGGCGTGATCTGCGAGCGCTGGCCCGCGATGGGCGCATCGGGCCGATCATCGGTCGCGACGCCGAGATCGACGTCATGATCGAGACGATCCTGCGCACCTCGAAGCGCAACCCGCTCCTGCTGGGCCCGGCCGGGTCGGGCAAGACAGCGATCGTCGAGGGGTTCGCCATCCGCCTCGAATCCGGGGGCGTGCCCGAGTCGATGCGTGACGACCGGATCTTCGACGTGCCCCTGACCGGCCTGGCCGACGCGATCGAGGCCGAGCCCGAGTTGCTGACTGCGTTCCTCGGGGAAGCCACGCATCCCCTGGTCATCGTCTTCTTCGACGAGATCCACCTGCTCACCAGTCCGGGCGTGCGCAAGCTCGCGGAGGCGCTCAAGCCCGCCCTGGCCCGCGGCGAGATCGCCTGTGTGGGAGCCACCACCGGCCCCGAGTACCAGCAGACCATCGAGCCAGAAGCGGCGATCGCCCGGCGCTTCTCGCCCATCAGCATCACGGCCATGGACGAGGCCGGCGTCGCCCGCGTTCTGCGCGGCGTGCGCGACAAGCTGGCCACCAAACGGGGCGTGACGCTGGACGACGCGGCGCTTGACGAGATCACGCTGCTGGCAACCCAATGGGTCCCCAACCGCGCCTTCCCCGACAAGGGCGTGGACCTGATCGAGCAATCGGTCGCCTACGCCCTGACCCACGGGTTGACGACGGTCGATGCAGCGACCGTCCGTTTGGTCGTGGCGCGCCTGGTTGGGATGCCGCTCGATCCAACGGCATCCCTGGCGACCCTGACCTCCGCGCTCCGGGCTGCCGGCACGTTCGAGCCAACCAGCGTCGACGGCATCGTGGGCCGCCTCGGGGCTGCCCTGCGGGGCATCGATGCCCGACCCGAGCGCCCCAATGCCGTGGTCCTGCTGGCAGGCCCCGCCACCGTCGGGGCCGACGGCCTCGCGTCTGCGATCGCGGCGAGCATCTTCGGTCGCGCCACCGCGCGGATCGACATCGAGCTGGCCAGCATGAGCGACGATTCGGCGGTCTCGACGCTGCTCGGCTCGGCCCCCGGCCTGATCGGCTCGGAACGCGCCCTGCCACTCCACGAGCTGACCCGCTCGCCCTTCTCGGTCGTGGTCCTGCGCAACATCGACCGGTGTGCGAGCGCGGTGCGCGACACGATCGTGGCTGCCCTGGAGGCCGGCGTCTTCACCGACGCCATGGGCCGGCGTCTGCCACTGGGTGCTGCCGTCGTGGTCATGACGTGCCCGACGGCCGCACGCGACTCCCTCGATCCCGGCCTGGTTGCCGCCTGCGACCTGGTCATCGATACGCTGGCGCCCCTGGCATCAGGCTCGGACTACGTGAGCCGGGCGCTGCTCGAGCCCCTCGCGGCTCGCTTTGCCCGCAACGGTCTCCGGGTTGCCTTCGACCGCGACTTTGCA
>Ga0315286_10003176_pt1 | contig 15424 bp, 13 predicted proteins | sample YL17G10_0_MG_FD_205038 | JGI IMG/M metagenome (GOLD analysis project Ga0315286, IMG submission 205038) | Sediment microbial communities from Yellowstone Lake, YNP, Wyoming, USA - YL17G10_0 | ecosystem: Environmental > Aquatic > Freshwater > Lake > Sediment | place: USA: Wyoming | collected...
CATAATACATTCCGACAACTTGATCCACTGATAAATTCTTGTTTTGTTTAAATAATTCCCTTAATTTTTCTTTATCGTAAAAATATCCGAACCCTTTACCGTCAACCTCTTCATACCACTGAACAAATAATTGCCAGAGCCAGTAATCCTTTTTAAAAAGCTGCGGAGATCCTACCTGATCGTAATATAGGAGGAAAAATACATACCCCGGTCCGATTTGTAAAGGAACTTTCATGTGCGGATAATAAAAATAAGATCTATCACCGTCTAGATAGATAATGGGATTTTTCGGAAGTGTCGGAAAAACTCTCTTTACTTCGATGGTGACGTGCTTTATATCTGACGCTTCTCTCGCGCTTGCCTGCATTTCACGCTGAAGAATGGTGGCCTGTTTGAAGACAAATACGGCGACGATCACCGAGACAATAACATAAGATAAACGTACATTCTTTAGGTATTTAGTAATAAGCCGGACACATGCATATGCGGCCCCCGCAAAAAATATACCGATCGCAAGTGACTGAACATACATATACCGAGACTCGATATACCCCGAATTACGATGATCCAGATAAATCGCGTAGGGAATCATCGTGATGACATAATAAAGGAGTGCAAATAAGAAAGGTTTACGGATTTCTTTCACCTTAGAATATACCAAGAAAAGAACTGCGCTTATCGGAATAAAAAGAAGCAGGGATAAAATGTCTGAAACCATCGTGTACGCAACCACATCCCTGTTAAAGGCAAATTGCGGACCGGAAAAAAAAGGATAAAGGAAATCGCCGAAAGCAAATGCGGCCCTGTACATGAACCTAAACGGAATAAAAAAATGCGCAACGCTGATAACCGGATAATAAAATATGTTCCATACGTAAATTGCGTATTGCGGAATAAGGCGAGGTGAAAAAAGGGCACCCAGTCCCTTCGAGGCTATATCCAATAACATTAACATCCTGTATAACCCGAATGCAGCAAGGCCCAACCATAACCACCAGTATATCCTCGACCAGTCTTTTATTGATGTCCGCGGTCTCACGAAAAATGACAGGAGAGGCAAAAACACTGCTGCAATTACGGTACTATCTTTAAACAAATAGGATATATACAGGCTCGCCCATGAGAGGATTTCTAGCCTGACTATCTTTTTGTCGATAGCAAGAATATACAGATATATTGCCAAAAGCATAAAAAAAGCGCTTCCACCGACTTGCACGGATGCGGCTACCCATGAATAGGATTGATATGATATCTGTGAGCTAACAAAAAATATGGATGCGATGAAACTAATGAAGTGATTTCGGGAAAGTTTCTTTACTATTGCAAATACCAACAAACTATTGAGTAAATGAAAGATCCAACTTAGTATAGCGAACGGTAAAATATTATATGGAAAAAATAAAAATATTACGTTATTAATCAATGTGCCCAATGGACGACCTTTTCCTAAAAGAATATCCGTAACTGTGAACCTATCAAGTCCTGCAAAGATACCATTGACGCGGACCAGTCCGAATTGTAACCATTCATCATTCACATAAAACAACCTTGGTAAATCCTGATAGGCTATACCTATAAGAATGGTCAAAACTATCACCAGAAAATAGTTATGACGCAATAATTGACCTAATTTTTGTTTCATTATCGATTTTCCGTATTAATACAATTTTCCTATTATAGTATCAGTGATGTTTGTCATTTTCTTTTGGTCAGTATCATAATACAATCCGATAATTTGTTTTTTCTGGATTTGATTTGACTGAACAGCAGTTTGAAGTTCTTTAATGTCACTATAATATCCGAACCCATAATTTTGGAATTCTTTATATCCCTGATCTTTTATTCCCCAAAGAAAATAACTTGCTAATAAAGGCTTTGAAGTTTGTGCATCCTCAGCGTACCATACCATGAGTGTATGACCTATCCCTTGTTGAAATGGCAGCGTTTGACTTATAACTCCATAGTATCCATTTTTGTTATTACTCTCTATATAAAATACCGGCTTTTCTGGCAATTGAGGAACTAACAGTTTTATTTGTTTCAGTATTAACAACCGTTCCTGTGATTCATACGCTAATACACGAAAAATATTCCTGTCAATTTTTATATGAATCAACATAAGTGAAAATATACATACGCTTACAACACCCAATAGACTTATCCTTGCTATTTTATTACGTATGGACGAGATTAGCTCTGATAATGAATAAATTATGAGGGCAGAGCCTATTGCACTGCTTATATACATATATCGCGAATCCATATATGAACTACCTCTTTCAAGAGTGATAAACGGAAAATATGAAAGAATATAAAATAGAATTAAAAATTGCAGAGTAGCCTTTTTTTTGCTTAATGCATAAGCTAACCCAACAATTAATACCAGACCTGTAGAAAAAAATGATGCGAGCAAATCTGAAGTGAGATTTTGTGCCATAGAAAGAGCTGTGCTACCTGTTGTACAGCATTGGTAATATACGTTTTGAAATAACACTGCTGACTCATATACAAACTTTTGAGGTAAAAATATCTGTGAAAAAGAAAGGTAAGGGTATAACAAGGCATTTATCAGTATCTTTTGGTACGCTGATGACGAAGCAGAAAGATATGTACTGCCTAAATATTGCGGTGTTACTAATACGCTTAAATACCTACTGTAGCCTATATACGCTACATACCCGATAAATATTGCATATTTTCTTATTAAGAAAATAATATTCGGTCTTGATTTGGAATATAGAATATAGAGAATCGGATTGAGAAGTAAGGCTATGCCTCCACTTTCTTTAAAAAGAAATGCTGCAACACTACTTATAAATGAAAACCAAAAATACCGACTCTCTTTAACTTTTATATATACCATCGTAAAATACAAACTTAAAAAAAGAAATATAAACGACGGTATCGTTTGAAATGTTGTTGCATACCAAGATATGGATTGAATGGATGTCGACAGAACAACAAATAATAATCCCGTGATAAATGATACGATTTTATTTTCAGTTAACATGTTTAAAACCCAGTATAGAATAAATGAAGCGAAAAGATGAAGAGCCAGAGCCATAATTCCGATAGCATAGGTGTTAAAACCAATGTACTGATAAATAAAAATTTGCATCGGTAACGATAAGACCCGGTATTTCCCTCCCAACAAATCTAAAAACGTCGCTTTTTCTAGCATCCCCAGACCGGCTCCCGCCCTAACATATCCTAGTGTTAACCACTCATCCTGTTGATAAAACGTATGAACAATATCCTTATAACTAACAACTATAAGAAGTGTTGCTGTCAGAAGAAATAGATATGGAATAAACCGTTGGTATTTCATCAATGTTTATTTATCTAAATACTGTTGTTCATACCATTGTATTGTGTTTTGCAGTCCCGTATCAAAATCCGTTACCGCAGAAAAATTAAATTCTTTCTTGGCCCGGGAAGTATCAAGCATTCTTCTTGGTTGTCCGTCCGGTTTTGTTTTATCCCATACGATTTTACCTTGATATCCAATTATGTTTTTAATTTTATTTGTTAAATTTTTGATAGAAATTTCAAATCCGGCTCCGATGTTTATCGGATCTGATTTATCGTAATATTCTGTAGCCAGTCGTATAGCGGTTGCTGCGTCCTGAACATACAAAAATTCCCTTGTCGCACGACCTGTGCCCCATACCACAACCTCATCAACATCTTTTGCTCTTGCCGCTTCCATTCGACGGACAAGGGCAGGTATAACGTGTGAAGATTCCGGATTAAAATTATCCCCCGGGCCATATAGATTTACCGGTAATAGGAAAATTGAATTAAAATCATACTGTGCTCTATACGATTCAGATTGCACCAACAGCATTTTTTTTGAAAGTCCATACGGTGCATTTGTTTCTTCGGGATATCCATCCCATAAATTTTTTTCCTGAAACGGAACCGGAGTAAATTTAGGATAACAACAAATAGTACCAAGAGCTACAAACTTTTCAACCCCGGCTTTCCATGCCTCATGGATAAGCTGTACACCCATCATTAAATTGTTATAAAACATTTCAGCAGGATGATCCCTATTGTACCCAATTCCGCCAACCATCGCTGCTAAATGAATCACTCCGTCAACACCTTTTACTGCTTTTTTAACATCTGACAGCTTACGAAAGTCAATTTCTTTGGAAGTTGGACAAATCAAATGCTTCGCTCCGTGCTCTTTTAAATCATCAATTAAATGTTTTCCCAAAAATCCGTGCGCTCCGGTTACCAGTATGGTTTTGTTTCTGATATCAAACGTTTTCTTCATAGTCTGTTTTCCCCTGTGATAAATACCAATAATACATCAATTTGGGCTTTTTTAACATCTTTTTCCATAAATCTTCGTCTGATATTGTCCGAATATTTGTTTGTATATATCTTCGGTATCGCATCGTTACAGGTAATCTTATAAGATTCCAGAATATAGCCCTCTGCACATTATACGAAAGTTTGAATTTTCCCCTAAAAAGAGAAGTTATGGAAAAAAATTCACAAAAAAGTAAATGAATGGGAAGCGTTTTCCATAATTGAACAGCTCCTAGATTTTTTATATATGAATTTATTCGATTCTTGAATGAATGATACTGCACAAACGCATTATTCATTGAGCTGCTTGTAGCACCCATTTTGTGATAAATAACCGACTTATACGCATAAACAATACAGTACCCTGCTAACCATATACGGTGGCACATGTCCGTTTCTTCAAAATACGCAAAATAAGAAGGATCTAAAATATTTCCTTCAACTTCTATTTTCTCAAGTACTGACTTTTTGAATATCATGCATGCACCTTTTGCGGTGTATAGATCTATTTTTTTATTATATTTCGGTGCATCTTTTGCACCGAATCCATAATGATACAGGAATCCTGTCGGTGTCATAAACGCTCCGACACTGTCATGCGTATCAGGATGATCCATGAGAAGTATCTTGCTTTGAGCTCCACCAATCTTCTTATCGCTTTTTAGTACAGTAATAAGTTCTGTCAAAAAAGTTTTTGTCACCCGAGTATCGTTATTCAGAAATAATACGTATTTACCACTCGCCACCTTATACCCAACATTATTGGCGTCTGAAAATCCTAAGTTTTCTTTATTGATGAGAATTTTTGTTTTTGGATAGTTCTTTTTCACCCAAGCAACCGACTCATCTTTAGATGCGTTATCCACAAAGATAATCTCGTAGTTTTTCCAATCCTGTTTGGCAAGACTCCCAAAACAGTCAGGAAGCCACCGAAATCCATTCCAATTTACGATAATGATGGATACTAATTCGTTCATTGTGTATTACCGCCGGAATAGAATATCTTAATCTTATTTGCTACATATTCAATTTGAGCATCAGTTAATTCCGGATACATCGGCAATGACAAAAGTTCATCTGCAAATTTATCGGCTATTGGAAAATCTCCCTTTTTATACTTCAAATATGAGAAAGCTCCTGCTAAGTGAAGGGGAACGGGATAATGAATAAGCGTTACAATACCATTATCTAACAAGTATTTCTGAAGCTTCTGTCGTTTGTTAACCCTAACCGCGTATATATGAAATACGCTATTTCTATCTGCTAAAATTTCCGGAGTTATAACGCTTTCACAACCTCTAAAGCATTTAGTATAGTACGCTGCATGGGCTCTTCTTTGCTTATTCCAATCTTCAAGATGAACCAATTTCTTACGAAGAATAGCTGCTTGAAGCGAATCTAAACGGGAATTCGTACCGATTGTTTCATGATGATATTTAGAGGTCTGTCCGTATTCCCGAAGCAATCTGTACTTTTGAGCTAATGTATCGTCCTTTGTTGCAATCACCCCACCGTCTCCGTACGCTCCTAAATTTTTCCCCGGATAGAACGAAAATGCCGAGAATATTCCAAATGTGCCGACTTTTTGATTATGATACATCGCGCCATGTGCCTGACATGCGTCTTCTATGAGTAGAATATTTTTATGTGACGCTTGAATAACTGCCTTTATTCCGTCAATATCATCCGGTTGTCCATACAGGTGCACTATAATTATTGCTTTAGTTTTTGAAGTAATTTTCCTTTTTAAATCCACCAGAGACATACCGTACTGTTTGTTCGTATCAACGAAAACTGGTTTTAAACGATTTTTTACCACTGCTAACGCCGTTGCATAGAATGTGTTTACGGGAATAATGACTTCATCACCGGGAGACAACTTCAAAGCTTCAATTCCCAATAGTAATGCGTCTGTCCCTGAATTAACGGCGATGACATGTTTCACCTGTAAAAATGTTGAAAATTCCTTCTCAAATGCTTCAACCTCTGCTCCACCAATAAATTGCATCTTCTGGAAAATCTGTTTGAACGCGCTATCAATTTCAGGTTTGATAGATACATATTGAGCATGTAAATCTAGGTAAGGTACGTTCATACCGTATGCTTATGAATAATATCTTTTTTGTATTTAATCATGCGTGCAGGATTTCCTACAACAACCGCTTCATCTTCAACATCCGCTACAACAACGCTTCCCGCTCCAATCAGACAATTTTTTCCTATATGAACTCCGGGTAAAATAGTAGCGTTTGCACCAATGACCGTACCATCCCCAACAGTAGCTCCGCCGATTTCCTCCACACACTTCTTACAAGGCGGATATGGATCATTCGTAAATACCACATGAGGAGCGATAATGACTTTATTTCCCAGTGTAACGCCCTCAAGGAAACATGACGTGTGAATTTTAACATCATCGCCTATTATATTTCCCGGTCCTAAATACGTATGTACCCCAACGACAACCCGATTACCTATTGTATTATTCTCACGAATCACTGCATTGTGACCTGTTATAAAATGACTGCCGTATGTACTACCGTCATAGATAATTGTTCCAGACCTAATCAAAGCATCCGGATGGAGCTTCATAAATCCTTGTTCACTAATAATGTTAGCCATAATTACAGTAAGGGATAATGAATTGTATCAGGTGCTTTATCATGATACGACTTATCGGCGTAATCAAGCATCATTGCACTGGGAGAAATGTTTTGAAATGTATGAGCTATATTTTTACCAATAAATACGCGCTCATATTCATCATTATCGCCGTCTAATATTCGTTCGATCCGCTCTTTAGTATTGACATCTTCAGCTACTAATTTAATCTTGCCGGCTATCACAACAAACCATTCGTCTTTTGTCTTATGATAATGATTGCCGCGTATGACATGCGGTTTTTCAAATGTCACAAAATATATTTGTCCAAGAGTCTGATGAACCGGCTTCATTTCATCACCTTTGATGAAATCCACTAAGAATCCCCGTTCATCCCGTCTTCGGATTGCCCGATCAAAAACAACATTAATCATATTTTTCTTTGTACCTTTGTCTGTCTTCTTAAAATTGTAACACGCACAACTTCAAATACCAATGCTGTGAGCGATACGATAGTTAATGGGAAATGATAGAGCCATTCTTTTTTCCCGCTCTTTATATAGCCTACAATAGACACAATGAGTGGTGGCACTATTAAAGCAGCATATAGTGGCCAAATTAGTTTTCTAAGCTTTCTAACCGGAGAAAAGTAAACTGTTCTTTTCCTGATACCGTAGTCAGACCGCATAAGATAGTTATCAAATGCCCAACGCTGTTTTCTAAAATATATAGAAAGAGATGATATTGAATGGTGAGCCACAAAAGCTTCCGGAACATACGCAAGATATTTATGATCAGCTATCACATCAACTATGGGTAAGATGTCGTCACCGGGATTGTTTCTTTCATCGCTTTTGTTTCGTATGGTCGTCCCCTGCGCGAGAGCTATCATCGGATAGTCCATAGAGGAAAAATCATAAATTACGTAGTGACTGTTCTTTTGAATAGTTCTATAACACTTGGAAAAGGTTCTTGTGTTTGAAGCATTGCCATAGATGAAATGACTAATTGGGTCGGTGAACATATTTATATATTGAGAAATCCAAGAATCATGTTCCGAGCTCACCTGTATCGGATAGGTTATCATCACCCGGTTATCCTGAAAAAACGGATAGATGATGCGTTCTATAAAGTTTTTTCCGATGAGCTCATTATCTGCAGCAAGAATGGTAATAAATTTCCCTTTTGCCTGCTCGATACCCAATGTTACCCCAAATTCAGCAAGTCTTTTTTGATTATGAATGATTTTACAACCGAACCGTTTCCCTATCTCAATTGTCTTATCATTGGATCCCCCGTCGCATAACAAGATTTCAATCTGATCTTTGGGATATTCCTGCGTTTTTATGGAGGACAAGCATGTGGAAAGTTCTTTTTCATTGTTATATACGGGAATTACTATGGAAATATCTATTGTATTCATATTCCTATTGTTCGTTATATCCAAGAACCGTCCAAACGGACAAAAGAATAATTAAAAGAAGAAGAGCGATATTAATCCATTGAAATAATTTCTTCTTTTCCAATCTCGGAAATATTCCCGGCAAGGCACCAAAGGCAACTACGATAAGGTACGTCCGAAACACCGGATAGGAGAATCCCAATGCTCTGCCCCATCCCCCCGCAAGCATAGACAGACCGGTAAGAATAAAAAATATCGCAGTGACGAGATAATTTTTATTAAAATATTCTTTCAAAAATACAGCAATGGCAATTATCAAAAACGGATAGAACGGGTATCGATACCACCCATGAAGCGGCTCACTGGGGATTGCAAAGACAAACACAGCAAAATAGGCAAGAAATCCAAATATGATCGGAAGATGTTTTTTTGTGTCCTTGATCAACAAAAGAAACATGGGGACCCAGCCAAAATATATCCACCCATCAACCAAGGCACGATCAGCAATTACAGGATCTCTAAAAAGAATAAAAAGACTATCAAACGTCATATCATACCGGGCAAGCTGCAGTTTCCATAAATTTGTAAATAACACTGCGTCTGTCATGTACCCGTAGATAAGCCAAGCACCTATTCCTATTGCCGTTGCCGCGACAACCCAAATAACAGCTTTCCATTTTTTAGAAAACATGAACATGCCAATAACAGAAAGCGGTGCAGCAATCCACGGCATTTTGGCAAGAGGTAAAATTGCCGACAATGTGGTTGCAACAACTAAATTACGCGTTAAGGAATTTTTAAGATATTCCTGCGCAAAATAGAGTGTAAAAAGAAACAGAGGTATAAAGAAATTCTCATTCTGCATAATCCGCGATCCGATAACAACTGTCGGAACAATTGCATACAAGCCGGCTGCAATAAGCCCTATAAAATTCCCGTAGACAGCAGATGACAGTAAAAACACCGCATATATTGATGCAACTCCCATAATCAGAGCCAGAGGTCGGATTTTTGCTATTGTTACATCGTCAAATGTCCGTATCCCTTTTCCATATGCAAACCCACCTGCAACCAGTCCAAACAGCGGTGGGTGCTCCAAATAAGGAGTCACCAGTGTAAAGCGAGCTCCTTGAGGGTTGTAGTACTCTACACGATTTGTATATGCCTTATGCGGAGACCACGAGGTGGGAGTTCCTTTTTCCCATAAGCTTAATCCCTGAAATGTCCAGGCAAACTCATCAAATGTTGCCCCTTCACGCGGCCAAACAGCAAGATTATGATTACGAAGCAATCCTCCAATGATAAGAATGCTTAGTAAAATACTATATGTTATCCAGCGTTTCATACGTAGTGATTTATGACTTCTGTATTGCCCTTTGAAGCAATGCCAGACTTTGTTTCGTAGCATCTTCCCATTTCAAACTTTCCACCCATGTTTTTCCATTTTTCTGATACAACTGATATCTTGCACTATCACCATACAACCGTATGGCTTCTTGCGCCATTTCCTGCGGGGAGTTATTTTGTATCACTACCCCGGTACTCCCGTTTTTTACAACATCTTTTAAACCCCCCACATTGTAAACAACCGCAGGCGTCAATACAGATGCTGCTTCAAGTACAACTAGTCCCCACCCTTCTTTCACTGACGCATGAAGTAACACATGCGCTTTTGACATACATTCATACTTCTTTTGCTCGGATACTGCCCCGAAAAACGTCACGTTATCGTAAATTCCATATTCCCGCATCATAGTTTTTAGTTCGTCAATATATGCATTTTCTCCATCTCCAACTATCCAAAGTTGTGCTTTTGACTGTTCTTTCACAATGAAAGAAAACGCTTTCACCACTTCTTCAATACCTTTCATGCGGACAACGCGTGAAACAAAAATATAGGTCGGAAGTTGTTCTTTTTTTTCGGCCAAAGGCCGATCCGCCTTTGGCGGACCTTTTTTTACAATCGGGCAGGGAATGGCAACGCAATGATTTCTGGCAATTCCACGCTCAACTAGCTCTTCCACCGTTGAGGGAGCATCTGTCCAAACAAAACAATGCCTATATAGCCGGAAATACCAGTGTTCAAGCAATTTACCGATGATATTTTTCGGGAACGAAAACATATAATCCCATATTTCCCCTGCTATCTCATGAATAAACATCACAACAGGAACACGGGTAAATAACGGAGAAAAAAAGGGAAATCCGTGTGCTTCATCGACAATGACATCAAATTTTCTTCCGTTTACAAGAAGGTACGCCACCCCGTAAGGGTATATGGTCAACGATCCGGCCCGCCGAACGATATGTACCCCATCAATATTCTCTTCTTTTCTCCCACCGTCGTACCAACCGGTTAACCATGTTACTTGATGCCCTGCCCGCACCCAACCTTTGGCGTGTTCCATAGTGACAAGTTCCGCTCCACCTGATTTGGGATGACTTCTGTCACGCCAATTTAAAAGTAAGATATTCATAATTAACCGACATTAACCCGGAAGTTCAATTCCGGATCGAAGCGCCATTTCCGTTTATTCTCGTTGTCATAATACCGAAGAATCCGAAGACGATAAAATACGGCAAGAGTATCCTGCATCATATTGAACACTGTCCGCATAATTTTTTGAACCGTAATAGTTGAGGTTACATCTGCAAAATTAAGTTCAATGGGTGCTTCATAAATTTTTGAGTACCCAAGATGATGAGCTACAGCCAGTATTTCAATATCAAAGGCAAATTGTTTAACTAATAGTCTAGGCAAAACCTCTTCTAACAATTTCCGTCTATACAATTTCATCCCTACCTGCGAATCGCTCACATTAATACCAAATAATATATGTATGAGTCGTTGATAGCCCCACGATAACATACGCCGGTACATCGGATACTGAACTTTTGAATCCGGATGACGCTTGCTGCCAATAACCACATCAGCACCTTGAAAATCAAATTGCGCAAGCATCGGTAACAATGCTTTCGGCGCTAAATCGCCTCCTGCGTCCATAAAACCAATCACATCCCCTTGGGCATGGGCAAAACCAAAACGCACGGCATATCCTTTTCCGTGATTTGTCGGATAGCCGACCGGTTTTACCCGAATATCGGCAATTTTCTTTGCTTCTGCCAGGCTTTTATCTATATATCCGTCAATGACGGGAACGATTTCAAATGGAATACCGGTCGGTTCCAATACATCAATAATACGTTCTATATCGCGTTTAATTGTTTTTTCCTGCTTGTATGCCGGAATAATCAAGCTAAACTTTTTCATATATTCGCTTCATATAATACCCCAAAAGACTTAAAACTAAAACCAGAGAAGTGATAATGTTCACCCAAATGACTGATGTAACCGAGTCATGATATACATTTATTCCTATTATTTGTACCAAAGCGCATAGGACAGGAACATACCAAACAGTGAGTTTTCCAAGAGCCATAAAAATCGTAGTAAACATATTTCCTATTGAGTACAACACTAAAAATATGCCGAATAGTCCTAATAACGGAGCTCCTTGGATATAGGAACTTCCAAAAAATGTTCGGATGATAAACTCAGGAAAGGCAAAATAGAAAAGCGTGATACCTGCCGATACAGCAGTAACCGTCCCCAGCCCGATAAAGATTAGTTTCGTTCCCTTTTCCCCCTTTGCCGTTCGTTCAGATAGGACCGGAAATATCACGATGGATACGGCAGATGACGCATAAAATATAATTTTTCCAAGAACTGTCAATGACGCGTATAATCCTGCTTCATGTGCAGAGAAAAAATGACGAACCAATATCATATCTGCTGAGTACAGTGAAGTCATACCAAGAATGATAAGTAGTGAGGGTACTGCATATCGAATTGCCTCACGGGCGGTAACGGTAAGAGTCGATGATTTTACCTGAAAAATAAATCGAAGCGGAAGAAAATATAAAAGATACACGACCAGTGTCGATCCGATTGTGGCAAGAAGTACTCCATATACCCCAAAATGAATAGCCGGAATGCTTACCAGAAGCTTCAACATAACTGATCCGGCTCCAAATATGCTTACCCATAAAAATTTCTGATATCCTTGAAGTGCACTTGATGCTATAACGATTAATAAGGAAAGCACAAATATTATATACACAAGAATAAATAATATGGTTGATTCTATATGTAAAAACGTACTAATAAACGGTGAAGCAATAATGATAACGGGAAGTGCAGCTATACAACCAATAAGACAGACTTTTGTGACTTTCACAATAAGTGTTTGTACTTGCCCGAGCTGACTTTGAGCTTTCATGGATGAAATAAATTTAACCAGCACAATTGCTCCGACATTTAAGGGGACGGTAAAAATATAAAATATTGAAAGAAGGGAAGATAATTCACCATATCCAATTGGTCCAAGAAGGCGCCCCATGACGAGATGATAGAGGTAAGATCCAACATTCGCGCCCATAGATCCGGCCATAACGATAACACTGTTTTTTGCAAGCGAATGAGAGCTAATTCGTTTCAGTGCGTTCCTGATATTCATATCAATCTGTAAACCTGTATTTAATAAGAGTCCAAAATGCTACGATTCCATCTCTCCAAGTCAATTTTTTTCCTTCGGAAAATTTTCTTCCATAATAGGATATCGGGACTTCATATATCTGATAGCCTTTCATGAGTATCTTTGCTGTTATCTCCGGCTCCATATCAAATCGCTTTGAAACGAGAGTCATGCCGGAAAGCACATCTTTTCGAAACGCTTTGTACCCCGTTTCCATATCGGTAATATTAGAATTATAAAGTATATTGCCAACAAGTGTTACGAATTTGTTCCCCAATGCGTACACATACATGGTCGAAAGATGCGGACCTAAAAATCTGGAACCGTATACAACATTTACTTTTGGGTTTTCAAACGGCACCAGAAGAACCGGATAATCTTTTGGGTCGTATTCCAGATCCGCATCCTGAAAAATCACGATATCACCAATGCTCTTTTGTAATCCGATTGTTATGGCACTTCCCTTTCCTTCATTTTTCTTTTTATATATGACAGACACTTTCTTTTCCCATTTTGACAATTTCTTCTTTGTTCCGTCTGTGGATCCGTCGTCCACAACAAGTATCTGTTTATCCCAACCGGCGAGAGGAGTTTGTATCACACGACGCAGGATTTCATCAATAGTATGCACCTCGTTGTACACCGGAATAATAATAGATAATTTCTTCATGCAATAAACCAACCTCTCAAAAAGAGCGTTGTAGCCATTATCTCCAATATCACGCTCACTATCAAGAGAAGGTATCGCATAAATTTCGATTGAATTGATCCCAGTATCATAAATAATGGAACTATCGTGAGTATGTATCGAGGCATAGACGTAAGCGTACCTGTGAGGGTTGGAATGATCAATACAAAAAAACCGTACAGCAAATAACTTGCTTTACTTTTATGCTTCCATCCGTAATAAAGAAGATAGAAGGCTCCCAATGTTAACACGAGTTCAAAAATCGAAACGCCATACGCAACCATTGTTGGCTTTCCGACAGCAAGTACGAGTATCTTCATATACCGCCATAGTACTTGTGGGAAAAAAACAACATGTCCTACGGTTCTGTTAATCTCATATAACGCCTGAATATGAATAAAACGAAGCGGATCATTGTATGTTTTAAATAAAAACCACATATACGAAAGAATTCCCATAGGCATGACTGCTATTCCGACTATATCCAACGGTCGGAGCCGGTATTTCGTTTTCCATAGTTCATACAAAACAAATAGTGCCGTACAGATACCAACAATACGGGTCGCACTTGCAAAACCAACGCAAATTCCGGCAAGTAACCACTTCTTTTCAAGAGAAAAATAGAGCACAAGCACTGTCAACAAAAAAAACAGTGCTTCCGTGTACACAGCGGTAAAGAAAAAGGCAGTAGGAAATGCAAGAATAAATAAAATACACCATTTCGCTTGTTTTATTGATGTTCTAGCTACAATCCCATACAAAACAACAAGCCCAATAAAAAAACATATTGTTGAAACCGTTATGCCAATCGTTTCGAGAGGAATCGGAATTAAAAAATGAATACCCCGCAGAAGCAATGGATATAAAGGGAAAAATGCTTCATTTAACGACCCGTATCCCCACTGGGCAATGCGAATATAATTAATCCCATCCGTATTTGCCCAAGGGATTTGACCGATGTACGTTTTGGAAAATATGGGAATAGTTTGCGATATCAGTTCAGCAAAAAATAGAGCAAGTCTCCAAATAATAAACGCCAGGATGACGAAACAATATTTATCCCAAAACTTTTTCATATACGGCAACTGTCTCCTTGGCGGTTTTTTTCCAGCTAAACTGGTTTGACCATGTGATTCCGTCAGCAATCAGCTTCTTTCTGGCCTCAGAAGACATTGAAACAATGGTATTTATGCCATCAGCAATACTTTCAATGCTGTCGGCGTGAATACGTATAGAAGGACCGGCGATTTCATTTAAACTCGAATTATCCGCAACAAGCACAGGACACCCGCTCGCCATCGATTCCAATACAGGAAGTCCAAAACCTTCGTAATGGGAGGGTTCTAATGAACAGTTAGCCATGCTATACAGACCGGCTACATCTTCATCTGAAACATATCCGGGACAAATAATATGATCTGCTATTTGTAATTCCTCAATTACGGACCGGATTACCCGTGTTTCTTTAAGCGTTCCATCAAGAAATGCACGCCCGACTAACACAAGATGATAGGTATTCGATTTTTTCAAAACTTCCGCAAATGCCCGTATCATCCCGGGAATATTTTTGTTCCAATTCACGTCGCCAACATAAAGGAAATAGTTGTCAGGTAAGGAGTATTTCTTTTTCAAACTATGCAATATCGTTGTGTTTGTAACGTTTTTATACCCGTCCGTTGCCGCTGAATACACAACGTCTATCTTCTTTTCATTTATCCCAACAAATCTTTCCACATCAGCTTTTGAACATTCAGAAACGGTAATGATTTTATCAGCTTTCCGTAACGCTACTTTTTGCATTTGCCACTTTACCATCCCACGTAGTCCTGCTGGGAACTTGTCCGGAAAAACCAATGGAATCAAATCGTGTACGGTCAC
>Ga0315286_10003177_pt1 | contig 15424 bp, 11 predicted proteins | sample YL17G10_0_MG_FD_205038 | JGI IMG/M metagenome (GOLD analysis project Ga0315286, IMG submission 205038) | Sediment microbial communities from Yellowstone Lake, YNP, Wyoming, USA - YL17G10_0 | ecosystem: Environmental > Aquatic > Freshwater > Lake > Sediment | place: USA: Wyoming | collected...
GCGCAGGGTGCTCTCGTTGGTGATGGCGGCATCCGCGCAGTTGATCCATGAGCCGGGACACTCGCGGTTGATCTTCTGGTACTCGTAACCCACCTTGACCCGTTGCCCCATGGCCACCGCGTAGTCAGCGTCGAGGGTGAACTGGTTCACCTTCTTGCTGTACGAGCGGTTGGCATTCGCGTTGTTGATGACCATCGCGCCGAGCGGGTTGGTCGGACCGGCCGGGAAATTGGAGTTGACCGATAGCGGCTCGCCCGCGTCGCCGAACTGGTAGAGGAGCACGGCCGTCCGGTTGTCGCGGTTGTCGTACTTGTACGCGGCGGCCACGTTCAGCTTCTTCACCGGCCTGGCCGTGAGCTTGAGGTTGACGGCCGAGCTCACCACGAGCCCGTTCAACGACGTCGCCGGCACCACCGGCGTCGTCACGTCGGTCAGAAACAGGTCGTTCTGCGTGTTGCGCGCGTACGAGGCGTTCGCGACAAGCTTGAGGGTGGAGGTGAAGTTGTGGCCGCCGGCCGCGCTGAACTGGGTGAAGGAGTTGTCGGGAGCGCTGCTCATGGTGTTCATGGTGCCCGCTGAGGTTGCCCAGTTCTGCCACGAGAGTTGGCGGATGTTGTTCGTGAAGTACGAGCCGTAGTAGCCGGTCTGCACGAACGAGCGGGCGCCCTTGAAGTTCAGGGCGACATTGATCTGGCTGGTATCCGTGTCGATCGGGTCCGGAATGATCGTGGCGATGTCGCCGCCGGTGTTGCGGGACACCGTTCCCATGAGCTTCGTCCCTTCCTTGTGCTCTGGCCGGACGCTCGCTTCGACTCCCCATTGCGAACCCGCGTTGACGCTGACGCCCGCGTCATATCGGGTGCGCGTCGTGGAGATGTCGAAGTTGCGGAACAGGGGAACGTCGGCGTTGGCCGCGGCATCGACGAGCGCCTTCTGGGTCGCGTTCGGCGTGAGCAGAGTGCCCACGGTGGGCGACGTCGTCTGGATGTCGAAGTACGGCGCGCCCCCGATCGCCTTGCTCAAGCCTCGCGCGCTCGTGTTGTTGACCGCGTTGTTGGTGGAGGTGGATCCTGCGACGGTCGGGCCCAGCCACGTTCCTGGCAAGGTGAGCGTGTTGGTGCCCGCGCCAGCGTAGGGCGTCTGGTAGCTGTCGGACCGATTCTTCCGCAGGCTGTCGTAGCCGAGCGTGAAGCGGAACTTCCCCTGCACGCCGGCCTCGGCCGTCAGGCTGCGCGAGTCGAGGCCGAGGTCGTTGCCCCTGATGCGGTAGCGCCATGCGCTGTCGCTGTCGAAGGCACCGCCGCCGCGGATGTCGACCGTGCCGATCGCGAAGGCGCCCTTCTCCTGCAGTCCGTTATACTCGCCAGCTTTGTACGACCCGTCGGAGATGGCGCCGACGCCGACCTCCACGGTGCTGGCCGGTTTGGTCAGCGTCTTGGCTTCCTGTGCAAACGTCGGGTCCGCGCCTGCTGCGATGACCATGCCGATGAGGGCACAGCGCATCGCCTCCACGGAAACCCGGGTGGCACATCGTCTTGTCGTCGTTGTCATGACATTGTCCCTGGGTTGCATGTGGCTAGCGTTGGTACTTTGCACCGGCCGGATGGTTCGACCCGTGGATCAGGACGTGGCAGTTGAGACAGGCGCGCGCGGCCAGTTGGGCCCGCGTCGCGGCCGCTCCGGGCTGCTGGAGGCCATTGACCGTCGTCACCTTGCCGGCGGCCAGATTGGCGCCGCTGTTGACCTGGGCGCCATGGTCACCACTGTGGCACTCCTGACAGAGCCACGGCGCGCGCATCTTCAGGAGCGACGCGTTGGTCGAACCGTGCGGCGTGTGGCAATTGGCGCAGTTGTCGACGACGGGGCTGTGCTCCCAGAGGAACGGACCGCGCTTCTCGGCGTGACAGGTGTAGCAGGTCTCGTTCACCGAAGCTTTGATGAGCAGCGTCGGGCCGGTCGATCCGTGAGGATTGTGGCAGTCCGAACACCCCATCTTGGCTGGACTGCCGATGCCGGTCACCGCCAACGGATGCGCCGAGATGCGGCGAACCTGGGCGCGCTGCGCCTTGTGGCACGTGAAGCACACCTCCGCCTGTGTCGCTTTGCTCAGCACGTTCTGGTCCGGCGCGTGGATGTTGTGGCAATCCGTGCAGGCCACGCCGCGGCTCTCGTGCTGGCTGCCCACCCAGTTCGCCCGCGGGAGCACCTTCGTGTCATGACACGTGAGGCACGACGTGTTGCGCGCGTCCGCCGCGGAGAGGTGCTTGGACCTCCGAGCGAAGACCACGTCCGGCGGCGTGGTCATGTCCTTCAGGTGACCCTCACTCTGTCCGTGGCAATCCCGGCAGCCCGGTGTGCGAGCGTCGGCCTTGTTGCCGTGGCGCGTCTGGTAGAACGCGAGCACCGGCTTGGCCCACGTCTCGTTATGACAGGTCGTACACTCGGCGTCCTTTTCCAGGGCAGCCTTCGCCGGCCCCGTCTGCCCGGCGGCTGCGGCCACGCCCCACAAGAGCGTGAACGCACAGACGCCTCCCCACCGAAACACGCGTGTCATGTTGCTCCCCCCGATTGTGGCCAACCAAGAGTTCCTGTCGCAGGACAAGGCCGTCGCGGATCTCACACGAAACCTCGACTGCAGATAGCAATTCCCATTCCGCCACCAGTCCTCCAACCGATCGTCGTGGCGGCCCCACATACCGAGGCGGTTGACTGCCAGAACTGACAGGTAGGCAAGGGGATCGGCCTGACGGTTCTGTCAGGTCCGCGGGGGAACACGCGAGTACGTTCGGGAGCACCACCGACTGCAGTGGGTTGCCGATGCGCGGAGGCGACGTCCAGGACAGATCTCACGACACAGATCTCACGACGCACGGCAGGAATCTTGCTCTATCTGCTGCGATCTCGGCTTTGGAAGATCTTTGGTCTGCCAGGAGGACGACCCGATGAGGATGTACGTTGCGATAGCGATAGCGTGTGCCGTGGTCCTTGTGGGAACCGCTGCCGCGCAGGATCAGAAACTCGCGTCGAAGGGACAGCGCCTCAGCGTCGAGCACAAGTGCTCGATGTGCCACGTGCTGGCGGGTAAGGGTGGCAAGATCGGCAAGCCGCTCGACGGCGTCTCGGAGCGGCGCGATGCCGCCGCACTCGGCCGCGCTCTGAGAGATCCCGTGAAGGAATTTCCGGATGCCAAGGTCAAGATGACGAAAGTCGCATGGGCCCCTGGCGAGGTTGACGCCGTGATCGCGTACCTGCAGACGCTCAAGGCGCCCCCGGCGAAGTAAGCGGCAGCATTGGGGTCAGACCCAAAACACAACATTCTCCATCATTTTGGATTGCCTTGGCCCTCCTGGCAAAGCGCAAAGCCCTGGCTGCTGCCCGATGCCTACGAATTCTTGGAGAATGCTGTATTTTGGGTCTGACCCCAGGCCCCCGTCCTGAATGTGATGGCGCGGAAGAATGCGTTGCGGATACCATGACGACGCGGCCGAGACCGAAGTCCAGGCGTTCCGATCGGGAACGACACATGACTCGAACACTCCTGTCAGTCGTCGCGTGCATCGCGGCGGTCGCCGCGTGCGGCGGAAAGACCGCGCCACCGGCGTCACCATCGCCGACACCGACCGGCAGCACTCCGACCGGGTGCGCACGGACCTCGATCGGCCAGACCCCGCTGAACGATCTCGCCGGCGGCACCTACAAGGGCGAACGAGGAGGCCTCTACCCCGGGGGCGTCAACGCGCGGAGCGGCATGCATGAGGCCGAGGGGTTGTCACGCGCCAGGGCCATCGTGCCTGTCGACGCCGCGGGCGTGCCCGACAGTCGCGGCCGGTACGCCCTGGTCTCAATCGGGATGTCCAACACGACGATGGAGTTCAGTGCGTTCAAGCAGCAAGCCGACGCCGACTCCTCGAAGGACCCGCATCTTGCGATCGTCGACGGCGCCCAGGGCGGGCAGACCGCTGCGCTGTGGTCATCACCCGCGTGTGGGTGCTGGGCCACGCTCGACGCGCGACTGGCCGCCGCCGGCATCGGCGCGAAACAGGTCAGCGTGGTCTGGCTCAAGGAAGCCGACGCGAGTCCGATCACCGGGTGGCCGGCCTACGCGCAAACGCTCAGGAACGAAATGGCGACCATGATGAGCCTGCTGGCGGCACGCTTTCCGAAGCTGCGCATGGTCTACCTGTCGAGCCGGATTTACGCCGGCTACGCCACCTCCGCGCTCAACCCGGAGCCGTATGCCTTCGAGAGCGCGTTCTCGGTTCGATGGCTGATCGAAGACCAGATGCAGGGCACAGGCGGATTGGCATACGGACCGGGCGACAACACCATTGCGTGGCTGGCGTGGGGGCCGTACCTCTGGGCGGACGGAACCACGCCGCGCAGCGACGGCCTTACGTGGGCCTGCCCGGAATTCTCGTCGAGCGACCTCACGCACCCGAGCGCGTCGGGACAGCAGAAGGTCGCGCAGATGCTGCTCACCTTCTTTCAAACCGACTCGACGGCGCGCGCATGGTACCTGGCGCGATAGGCATCGCGTCGCTGACTGGCCCAACGGTCAACTGCACGCGCAGGATGGGCTGTCGGCACCGGCACCCCGGCGCATCTGGCTGAGGACGGCGACTGCGCAGCCCACGCCGGACGAGACCTGGATCGCGGCCTCCGGACAGTTCATCCGGCAGGCGCCGCACTCCATGCACGTGTCGCGGCTGGTCACCCTGGCCACGTGAGAAACCATCGCAAACACCTCGTGCGGGCAGACCTCGACGCACCGGCCACAGCCGTTGCACAGCGACTCATCGAGCGCGAGCGAATGTCCGGCGAGTAGATAGCGCATCATCGTGTCCTCCGGCTAGATCCAAATGGCCAGGACGCTGCACAGCACGCCCGCTGCCGCCGCCGAGAGGAGCGCTGGCACCGCGTAGCGCGTCTCGAGCTTGACGCCGGCGAGCGTGGTGAACGTCGTCGCACCTGTGAACGTGAGCGTCATGAACGACACGATGGCGATCATGACGAGCGCGAGGCCGGCGCCTTCCATGAGGCCGGCCGGCAAGAGCCACAGCCACGCGGCAGCCAGCACGCCGCCGAGCACGGCACCCTTGAGGGCGAACGCCCGGAAGGGCAGCCACGGCAGCACGAGCGGCGCGACCAGACCGCCAGACAGGATCGCGGCGAGATACGGGGCAAATCCGTTCAGCGTGCCCAGCGTCGGACGCCCGTGGCTGACCAGGTCGAGCGCTGCGATGATGAGGAAGATGACGAGGGCCGGCTTGGCCGCGCCCCTCAATTCGACGGGCGCAAGCACGAGACGATCCTTCCAGCCGAACCTGACGCGTCTCATCGCGGGTGTCGCGCGCAGCCTGTTGGCCAGGTACGCAGGGACGTCTTTGGCGAGAATCGGGCCATAGCGCACCTCGAATCCCGACACGCGCTTCACCTCGTGTGCGGCCACGCCGGTGGCCCCGAGTTGGGGCAGGATGAGGCGTCGGTGATCGACCACGCTGCCGAGATTGGCCGCTTCGATGCGGCGCGTCAACTCGGCGGTTCCGAACGTGCCCTTGCCGGCGGCGCACCAGACGTTGACGCCGTGCGTATCGAGCACGAGCAACCAGACGTGGTGGCCGCCCAACTCGCTCCGCAATGTGTCAACCGTGAGCTTGTAGTTCGCGGTCACCAGGACCGGGGACTGGCGATCGGGCTGGCCGATCCGGTAGAGACCCGGCTCGATGGTGTACCGCATGCGGTTGAAGCCCCATCGCGCGCCCCAGCCGCCGGCACGATCCCGCCAGCAGAGGCGCGTGCCAAGCCGTGGAACTGAGTCTGGCCGCGCCTGCTCCGGCTGTGCCGGTGTTCGAGCCACGCCTGGCGTGGCGCAGGACACCTCGGGTCGGTGTGAGCCTCCCCCGCATCCGCATCCCTGCTGACTCATGTCACTGATCCCTTCGGAAAGTGCGTCGGCCTGTTGCCGGGGCCGACAATCGCGCCGAACGTCTCGTCGCGGGGGCAGGCGCTCGCGTGGCGCAACACGCCGGAGCCTCGTCATCGCTGGTAACGCGGTGATCCCGCATCGCCTTCGCCAGAAAGCGCACCGCGCCGACGATCTGCCGGCGCTCGGCGGCGGACGCGCGTGACAGCAGTGCCGCGTACTGTCGGTTACACGCCTGATCGATCGACGCCACCTTGGCCGATCCGGCCCGCGTGCACGTCAGCCTGATGGCCCGGCGGTCGGCCGGGTCGACGACGCGATGCACGAGGCCGGCGTTCACCAGCCCGTCCACCGTCCGGCTGAGCGTGCTGTTGTCCAAACCCAGGCCCTCGGCCAGGTCGCGCAGCGACAACGAGTCGGCCTGTCCGAGCTGGAGCAGCACATGACACTGGGCCAGTGTCACGCCGCAGCAGGCTGTCTCGACCTGCATCTGACGGACAACCTCGCGTTCCAGGACGCGCAGGTCGCGCCGGAACGTCTCGATGGCGGTGACGGACATGGGCGGCGCAAGTAATTGCATACATCAACTATTGTAATCTACAACTAAATACGGATCAAGCCCCCGGCCGGTTCCGGCCGAATGGGGGAGACACAACTCGTCCAGCGAAGCCACGCGTCGACGCCGCGGGCGAGATGAACGACGGACCAATGCTCACGTGGAGCCGCCGCTACAGCCCGCGGTCCAGTCTCGATATCTGACGCGAAGCCGCCCGGGTCGGTTGTTCGGTTCGCCCTCGGCCGGCCCCACATTCGCGTATACTGACCCGGCCAATCCACACCCGTCCGAGGAGGAAGCATGCGCCTCACCCGTTTCACGCTCATCGCGGTCTTGTGCGGCCTCGTCGTGTCGCTCAGCGATCCGGTGGCGGTCGCTCAGTCGAAGGCCCCCGCAACGGCCAAGGCGATTCCGGCTTACCAGCAGTTCCTCAGTCCTGCGTCCCCGCTCGAACTGGTCGTGGCGAAGAAAGCCGACCGCGTGGCGTGGGTGACGTTCGAGGAGGGCAAGCGCAACGCGTACACCGCCGCTGCCCCATCATTCGCCCCCGTTCGCCTGACGAGCTTCCTGACAGACGATGGCATCGACATGTCCGCCATCCAGATCTCGGACGACGGGGCGGTTGTGACGGTGGTTCGGGGAACGGCGCCGAACCGCGACGGCTGGGTGGCCAACGCATCGGCCGACCCCGATGGGCCCGAGCGGGCCGTGTGGGCCGCGCGCACGGCCGGCGGGCCGGCCTTTCGCGTCGCGGAGCTTCCCGCGGGCGGCTACGCTCTGGCTCCGGATGGCAGTTCGGTTCTGTTCGTGAAGGAGGGCCAGATCCACCGCGCGAGAGTCACACCCGTGCGGCCGGCAAGCGCGCGGGACAGCGGCGAGAAGCCGTTCATTACCGCGTGGGGCGTTCAGAGTGCGCCGACGTGGTCGCCCGACGGCCGGAAGATCGCGTTGGTCAGCACGCGCACAGACCATAGCTTCGTCCTCGTCTACGATATGGCCACGCGGCGCGTCAGTTACATGGCGCCGAGCGTCGATTTCGACTCGAATCCGATGTGGACGGCGGACGGCAAGAGCATCGTGTTCGTGCGCCGCCCGGGCTATTCGTTCGTCCAGGCGGAGCAGAGCGCGAACGCGGCCGGTGGGCCGGGCGGTCTGGCCACAGCAGGCGGCCGCGGCCGGGGCGCCGCACCCGGTAGCGGAACCCAGGCCTCTGCACTTCCCAACGCGGCCGCGATGAAGATCCCCGGCCTGACGCGCGCAACGTTCAAAGGCGGCTACACGTACTCGTTCTGGAAGGCGGATATCGTGACGGGCGAGGCGAGGGAAGTCTGGCACAACCAGCCTGGCGACTTCACGATCGCCACGGCCGCGAACCTGCGTCTCGCAGGTGACTCCCTGGTGTTCCGATTCAACGTTGGCGGTGCCAGGGGCGGGGGACGAGGACAGGCTCCCGCGGAAGCGGCAGCCGGCCCGGCAGACGAATGGGATCGGTACTACGCGCTGAGCCTCTCCACGCCCGACAGCAAGCCGGTGCTGCTGACGACGACCGACGGCCTCATCGAAGACCAGACGTCGGTGGCGCTGTCGCTGGACCTGAAGACGCTCTACTACTGCACCAACGCCGGGGACATCGAGCGGCGGCACATCTGGGCCGTTCCGGTCGGGGGCGGCACGCCGGTGCAAGTGACGACCGGTGCGGGCATCGAGACGTATCCCTTGCCGCTCGCCTCCGGCAAGTGGCTTGCGACGCTCAGCGCGGGCTGGAAGATGCCGCAGTCGGTCGGCGTCTGGAGGCTGAGCGGCGGGCCGTCAACAGAGGCGGCCACCCAGAAGATCGTGTTCCCCACGTCCCTGAAGACCTTCCCTGCCGACCTGCACGTCGAGCCGCAGATCGTTCTGACGAAGGCACCAGACGGCCTCGAGATCCACAACCAGCTCTTCCTGCCGGCCGATCTCAAGCCCGGCGAGCGGAGGGCCGCCCTCATCTTCGTGCACGGCGGGCCGTCGCGGCAGATGCTGCTGGGCTATCACTACATGCAGTTCTACCACTGGGCGTACGCCATCAACCAGTGGCTCGCCAGTCAGGGCTACATCGTGATGTCGGTGAATTACCGGCTGGGCATCGGCTACGGCCGGTCGTTCCGCGCGGCCGCGAATGCCGGGGCCGCAGGCAACTCCGAGTACCAGGACGTCCTGGCCGGGGCGAAGTACCTGCAGACTCGGCCCGACGTCGATCCGGAACGCGTGGGCATCTGGGGGCTGTCGTACGGCGGCTTGCTCACCGGGCAGGCGCTCGCGCGCAACTCCGACGTGTTCAAGGCCGGCGTCGATCTCGCGGGCGTTCACCTGCGCGGCAGCGCGTTCGATCCCGAGTCGTTGGGGTTCAAGTCGTCGGTTGTCGGGTCGATCGACAAGTGGACGTCACCCGTGCTGCTCGTGCACGGCGACGACGACCGCAACGTGGCGTTCAGCCAGACCACCGGTCTGGTGCAACTGCTTCGCCAGCGCGACGTGTACATGGAACTCATCGTCTTTCCGGACGACACGCACGAGTCGATGCTGCACAGCCGGTGGATGTACACGCTTGGTCGAATGGAGGCGTTCCTGAAGAAGTTCCTCGACCCGGCGCGGAGATAGCCAGGAACAGCTGACAGCACGGCCGGCGCGACGTCGCGGCCTGACGTTCCGGACTCCGTGCGGACATCGTGCGGCGTGACGCCCCTGGGATCGCCGGGCTCCAGCCCGGCTCGTGCCGATCACTTGTTGGCGTTGCGGATGCGCGCGGCGAACTGATCGACGTACTGCTTCAGCGCTTTGACCACCCCTTCGGCGTGCAGGCTCGCCGCGCTGCCGGCGACACCGCCGTTGCGCAGCAGTGACACCTGCACGAGCAGCGGCGACTCCGAGTGCGAGAGCTTCGCCGTCGTGTAGGAATAGAGGATGGCGTCGTATCGCGACACGCAGAAGCCCGTCGTCATGCTGGTCGTCATGATGTTGACGTAGACGTACGTGTCCTCGTCTGCGTTGCGCGCGACTTTCAGGCCCGCGTCGGTGAGACTCTTCGAGACAACCGATTCAATCGCGTCCTGCTTCAGCCCGCAGGTGGCAGCCGCCGAGTCCAGGCCTTCGACGACGACGCCCAGTCTGGTGATGCCCCTGAGCTCCGCATCCGGCTTCATGGCGCCAATCGGCGCCTGAGCGACACCGGCGACGGCCGGTACGTCCTGCTTTGCGGGCTCGGCTGCCGCAGGCGGGAGCGCCGGGCGGTTCGGATCGTAGGCTTTGGTCGCGTCTCTCAGACCGGAGGCTGGCGTCGGCCGCGCGCCCGCCGGGATCGCGCCCGCCGATACGGCGCCGGGCGGAGTTGACGGCTCATCGGCCCGCGTGGGTTCGTACACGCGCGTGATCACGTCCTTACTGCCGCGCTCGACGAACTGCACCTGCACTATCAACTGCGGCGGATCGAGCTTGCGCGAGTACGTGTAGCGGACCTCGCGGTCCCTGGCAACCTTGTACCTGATGACGAGGAACGCGCCCTCCCACCTCGCGCTGGTCGGAACCGGAGCGGCGACGAACGGCTGGGGCTCGTCTCCGCCATCTGGATGGAACCGCCGAGACAGGCCCTGATCGTCGGTGAGGCTGATGGCGGCGTCCGACTGCACGATCGTCAGGTGCGGCGAGGGCGTCCGCACTTCGTCAACCAGCTGCTTCTCGTTTCGGGCCTCGGTTTCGCTGGTGTTGCGGGGGACGAACGCCGCGGCAGCGCCGCCTTCCCGATCGCTCGAACCGAGCCCAGGCGGGATCGCGACGCCAAAGCCGACCTCGCGCGGAAACTGGCTCAGCGCGCGATTCAGCGTCCACCGGCCGGCGAAGCTTGGATTCTCGGCAGCTCCCACCGATTCCCAGCCAGCGCTCGCCGCCGTGGCGGCCGCGACCATCAGAACTGCCAGCGAGACTCGCCGAATCATGTGCACGTCCCTTCGCTCGAGGTACCGACTCCCCATTTTACCTGGACGCACGCGGCCACGGGGTGGCCGAATGTCGCCCCCGGCGCGCACCGGCGCTTTGGGGAGAACCGTCTTCGACGGGTCGAGAACCCAGGTGCCCGAGAAGCCGGGTGTTTGATCGTGTGTGATCACGGGAGCACAGAGCGCCGCCGAGACCGCCAGAACGAGGGGAATTCGAGTTATGCGGGCCGTTATTCTCTATCTGCGACGCGAACACCGAACCCGAGTGCCGGGGCTTCCGCCTTCGCGGCCTTCGGCCGCTTCGGCGGACGCCCGCAGTTTCGACGACGGCGAAAGCCCCGGCCTACAGTGACCAGGCCCAGTCCCTTTCGGCGGACGCCGGCACTTCGCCGAGGGCGAAAGCCCCGGCCTACATCTGGAAGAAGCAACTTACTCCAGGGACAATCCGGCCTGCGGCTCGATTGATTTCCGTCGAGACGCCCTGGGGGCAAAAGCGGGGCCGCGCCCTGTAGGCCGGGTCTTCAGACCCGGCGATGTGCCTGCAGGCGCTCAGCTCTCGTACCACCTCGGCACCACCATCGCGCCCGCTGTTCCCTCGCCGTTCGCCGCTCGCAGCAGGGCCCTGCAGACAAACCCGGTCGACCGCACGGCCAGGCGCCACTGCATCCGGCGCCTGCGGGCGTCGGTGCAGCAGAAGGCGCGCAGATAGGACCTGATCCGCGCGCCGGTCCAACTGAGTGCGCACGCCGACAAGAGCGCGCGGTCCAGCGCCGCGCGCGCCGGATCGGCGACCGCGGACGGCAGAAAGTCGAACTGCCGGAAGCGAACGCCGGTGGCGTCCCAGAGTTCGGGCTGCCAGAACGGCGTGCCAGGAAGGGGCGTCAGCGGGATGAAGAACGCCTTGTCCATCAGCAGCTCATTCGAGAGCCGATAGATGGCGCGCATGGTTGCGGGCGTGTCGCCCGGCAAGCCGTAGATAAAGCTGCCGGCTGTGTAGACCTGCGGATATTCGCGCGCCAGGATTTCGAACGCGCGTCGCGTTGCGTCGAGCGTCACCGTCTTGTTCAGCCCGTGCAGGCTGTCTTCATCCGGCCGTTCCACACCCAGGTACACCTCGTTCATGCCTGAGCGAACCATGCGCTCGAGCGCCCCGGACGCGGCGTCGCGAACGACCCCGTCGGCTCGGATCCATGCGCTTTGCCCGATACGAATTCCGGCGGCGAGCAGGAGCTCCGCCAAGCGGCCGGGCACGCGCGGATCCGCGTTGAAGCACGGATCGACCCAACCGATGTATCGGCGTCCGAACTGGCGATGCAGCCGCTGAATCTCGTCGAGCGCTCTTTCTGGCGATTTGGTTCTGAGCTGGGGCATCAGGCGCCCGCCGACCAGGCGCCCCATCTGCCGCCACAGGACGCAGAACTCACACGAGCCGACGCAGCCTCGGCTCAATTCGAGGGCCCCGAAATCCGGGTGGTTTCGACTGTGGCGGCCGTACGACGCGACGGGCAGCAGATCATAGGCGGGGTAGGGAAGTCGATCGAGATCCGCGATGAGCGGCCTCGGCGCGGTGGTGACGACTTGATCGCCGTCCAGGAAGCTGATGCCCGCGACACGGGCTAGATCGGCGCGCTGGCCCCAACGGAAGGCCTCGACCAGCTCGACGATCGTCTGCTCGCCCTCTCCGTGTACGACCACGTCGATCAAGCCGGTTGCCAGTACGTCGGGAGCCGTGTGGCCAAAGAAGCAGCCGCCAGCCACAACCGTTGCGCCACCCTCGCGGGCCAACCTCGCGATGCGTAGCCCCTCGACGCAACTGACCGCTTCCTCGCCGATCCCGACGTACGCCGGGCGGCGCCTGGCGAGCTCCGCGGCCAGCGTGCGCCAGCCCATGCTCAACGCCGGCGCATCGAGGATTTCGACTCGCACGCCGCGAACGCGGTCCCGGATTGCCGCGGCGAGCGAGGCGAACGCCAGCGGCGGCCAGAAGGCGGTGGACGGCCCGTTGTACGGCCACAGGGGACGCGGCGGCCGGACGAAGAGAAACAGCTCGCTCACTGTGCCCGCCCGGGAGCCCTTCCGAGCGACGTCAACCCGAGGCCCGCGTTGGCCGCCGCGAGCATCGCCAGGCCACCGAGACCGCACGTCGCGAGGCCGACCAGCGCATACCGGGCGTCCTGACCGCCCCACGTTGCCGACGCCGGAATCGCAGCGAGCGCCACGGCGATACCTGCCGTGTAGACGATCAGGCGCCATCGGCTCAAGAACTCGGTGAGACAGATGCGCGGCCCCGGAAGCAGCCACAAGAACGAGACGACGCCCGTCCCGCACAGCACGCCCGAGAGGCAGCGCACCAGCGCGTCCTGCGGCACCCAGTGGTAGCCGAACGGGATCATCAGCATCAGGAACCCCCCGTGCACCTGGAGAAATCGTGCGGTGGGGCGGATGCGAAGCCCGAGATGAAGCACCAGCGCGACGGCCGCGCCCGCGTAGAACCCGGTGCATCGCTGACAGAAGGGCAGAAGGGTCCCCCCGGGCGCCCACATATGCGTTGGCTCCTGCCCGCAGATCACCCCGAAGACAGCGCTCAAAGGGTCGATCACCGCGCTACTGCCTCGCCATCGTGACGGGCGGCGCCGGGAGCGGTGGGATGGGAACCTTGGTGATCCGGCGATCCTGCCGCGAGAGATCGACGAAGTACAAGGCGAGGTCCTCAGGCTTCAGTCGCTGCGCCTCCTTCTTGCCGAACGGCGTCTGCAGGTAGGTGGACGCAGCGGCCAGCGTCTTCCCGTCGTGCGAGACATCGACCTGGAGCGCGAACACGTCGGGATTCTCGCCCGAGCCACTCACCCGGAAGAACGGGATCTGCCGGACAGCCTTGCCGTCCACCGGCACCTCGAGCACGCCAAACTGGTACTGATCGTCCGACACTTCCTTCCTGAAGACACAGTACACAGTCGATCCGTCGCGGGACCACTGGAACTCGCCCGCGTCGATCGGGCCGGCTTCGGTCCCGAGAGACAGTCGCCGGGGCGGCGCGCTTGGGGTGCTGGTCTCAAAGACCAGAACCTGCCGCGCATGTTCCTTTCCTGCCAGGACCCCCAGGCGTCGTCCATCGCGGCTGACGGCGAAGAACGGCGTATCGCTCTGGGTCGACTCGGACGTTTCGAACATCGGCGTCAGGCCGAGCGTGTTCGCGTCCACCAGGCCGAACTCGACGCGGTTCTCCCTGGTCCCTTCGTCAGGCAGGGTCCGCCCGTAGTAAATGCGATTGCCCACCCCGACGAGCAGGGGCTCGCCGTCGACCGCCTTCTTCTCCTCCGCTCCGCTCTCGAGATCAACCCGCCTGATCTGCGTCTTCTCGGAAATGAACAAACGAGATCCGACGATTGGCGGGGGCATGAGGAACGGCGAAGGCACGTCGTTGCCCAGATCCGCAACAGCCAGCAGTCGCGCCGGTTCTTTCGGCGTCAGCGGCAGGACCATCACTCGCAGCGCGTGGTCGCCTTCGATCCACATCGAGACGACGCGCGAACCATCGGGCGTCCAGAGCGACCGGACGTAGAACGCATCGCTGTTGTTCTTCGGGTCCGGTACTGGAAGCGCCAGCAGCGCGCGGCTGGTATGCGCCGCCCGGTCGTACATGGCGACGACCGGACCTCCTGTCTTCGGGTCGTTCGACGGGAAGAGCACCTTGGAGTCGTCCGGGCTGAACGACGCACAGCCCAGGATGTAGAGCAGCCATGCAGCAAACCCGACCACCGTCAACATCGCGTCGCGGGTCCTGGTCGAAGCCATACGCCACCTCAATGAAAAAGTGTGCCCATTCTATACGACACCCGCGAGAGAAACATGCCCGGGCGAAGACTACCATTCGACTCAGTTGCGTTGAGCGCCATATCCGCCCAGCGTGCCCGTCCATCGCTCTGGTCCTGAGCCGTCCGCGAGCCCAACACAAGTGAGCTCAGGGCGTGGAGCGACGCGGCCATCGCCGGGCGCTGCGGTGTCGCGGTGCCAGACGGCCTCGCGCTGCCCGCCACCAGGCACTCAAGCAGATGCGCCGAAATGTTTCAGCCGGCGCCTGAGTGCCGGGTCTTCCGTCTTCGCCGCCTACGACAGCTTCGGCGGACGCCGGTAGCCTGGGTGACAGCGAAAGACCCGGCCTACATTGGAAGACGGCGTTCGGCCCCTCTGGCGAACGCCGGTAGCCTGGGCGACGGCGAAAGACCCGCCTACACCTCGAAGACCCAGTCTTCAGAGGCGGACGGCAAAGACCGGGGCCGCGCACTGTAGGCCGGGTCTTCAGACCCGGCGATCAGTCGAAGGCGCCCGCCTCCAGGCCGAAGCCTCCGTCATGCTCCGAGACCCGGTCCGCAGCCCCGGCCACCCGTCCGATCGGCATCGAGCCTGGGATCGCCGGACTCCCCGACTTCGCTCGTTGAGCTTCGTCGAGGTCTCGCCTTAGCGCTGCGCGCGGAGGCGGACAGCCCGGCCTGCGGTCCTGGCCGCGTGACACGCCTGGGATCGCCGGGCTTCCCGTCGAGTTCCCTCAGGGCTGGCAGCCCGGCCTGCGGTCCTGGCGGCGTGACACGCCTGGGATCGCCGGGCTCCCCTTCGAGTTCCCTCAGGGCTGGCAGCCCGGCCTGCGGTCCTGGCCGCGTGACACGCCTGGGATCGCCGGGCTCCAGCCCGGCTACGGGTATACAATCACGGCATCGTTCCGGGGCATTTGCCGCGATGAGCCCCAATGCTTGTGGCGCATTGCGGCAGTTGGTCGCCCCTGAGGTGCAGACATGACGCGAAGAGTCACGATTCTCGGCGTGCTGGTGTCGTTCATCCTGGTCAGCGTGGCCGCGGCGGCACCGGTCCGGCTGGCTCGCCATCCCGATTATCACGCGGGCCGGATTGCCTTCAGCTACCTCGGCGACATCTGGGTCGCGGGCGAGGACGGCACCAACCTCGTGCGGGTGACAGACAACA
>Ga0315286_10003178_pt1 | contig 15423 bp, 6 predicted proteins | sample YL17G10_0_MG_FD_205038 | JGI IMG/M metagenome (GOLD analysis project Ga0315286, IMG submission 205038) | Sediment microbial communities from Yellowstone Lake, YNP, Wyoming, USA - YL17G10_0 | ecosystem: Environmental > Aquatic > Freshwater > Lake > Sediment | place: USA: Wyoming | collected...
CAAAGCCTGTTATGTCCCGATGTGCTCCGACGGCACCCTGTATAACCTATGTTCTGCCACCAAGCCGAAGTTCTGCAGCAACGGAATGCTAGTCGATAACTGCACCGGCTGCGGCTGTCTCTCTGGCCTGGACTGCAACGCCACTAGCAAAGCATGCTATGTCCCCGTCTGCAGCGACGGAACCGCCTACGGACAATGCTCCCTGACCAAGCCGAAGTACTGCGCAAACGGCACTCTGCTAAACAACTGCTCAAACTGCGGCTGCCCCAGCGGCCTGTCGTGCAACCCATCAAACAATTCCTGCTATGTCCCGAACATCCCCCCGACCGCCTCATTGCCCGTCCTAATGAGCACTTTCGGCACAAACACCACCAACGAGGACCTTAACTGCTCAAGCCAGATAGCGGATTTGGACGGAGATATGATGAATGTGACGCTTAATTGGTACAAGAACGATGAGATAACAGTTACCGTAATGTACAAAGACATGGCAAACGGCACCTTAATGTCAGTCCTGAAATCCTCCAATCTTTCGACGGGTGATTGGTGGCAGTGCAATGCGGTCGTAGAGGACGGCAAGAGCATTAGCAACTCCGGCTTCTCAAATAAAATAAAGATACTGGCTCCGCCGCCGACGAACTTCCCCCCGCACACCCCCACCCCGTTGCTGAACAGCAGCGACGGGACGAATACAGTCGCGGGCAATCTCAACTGTTATGATACCATAATGGACCCGAACGGCGACAGGATGAACGCGACAGTGGTCTGGCTGGTCAATGGCACCCCGAGCACATCGGTAGACTATAACCTGAACCTGGACAGCGGCAGCTTCTTCAATGCCGTCCTATTGGCAGGCAACCTGTCGACAGGCGATACCTGGGCATGCAGAATCAGGCTATACGACGGCATCAACCGCAGCGACTGGGGCGTCTCTAACAGCCTGACGATAGTCGCGCCGCCAGTGCCGCCGGTAACGCAGCCGCCCGCAGGAGGCAGCGGAGGCGGTGGAGCGCCGCCCTCAACCCAGCCGCCAGGCGGAGGGGCGCCAGCTAATGGCAGCGCGCCGCCGAAGCCCGCGTGCGTCAACAAACTAGAGGTCATTGTACCAGAAAACATCTATATCCCGCAGATGGTCACGAAGCAGGTCAGCCTGATAATCACAAACAAAGGCACCTGCCCATTGTCCAGCATAGCCGCGGACCTGACACTGCCATTGGGAATGAAATGCAATTTGTATATACTGGATAAAGGGCTCGGCGTCAATGAGAGCCAGACAATCAGCCTGACCGTCCTGCCGACCGATGTCACGCCTGGCCAGTATCCCGCGACAGTAAAGCTGGACGCGCCCAACATCAGCCTATCGAGGAGCGCCACACTCTGGCTCATAGAGAACCCGGGCTATGTCGCCAGCATCGGGGGCGCGAGCGAATTGAAGGTATTCGAGTACATCATACTGCTGATCCTGATAGATTTCGTCTTCGGCTCGGTGATACTGCTCGTCTGGTACAGGCCAAAGCCAGAGGAAGACGAGATGCCGGAGCCGGTCAAGCCGAGACCGCCCATCAAATTCTGAGCATTTTTTAGGAAATATTATAAACATCGCCAGAGTTATCCTATAAGAGGATTATGAGGCTGGATAATTTCCTTGTTTTCGCGTTAGTCTTTTCTATATCTCTGATAGTCCTTGGTTCTGGGGTCGTTAACCAGATTACCCCTTTTGCTGTCGCCAGCCTCAACGGGAATCTGCCGCCGGACACGATAGTCCCACAGATTAACACAAGCGACGGCTCCAACGCGCCGGGCAAGCAGGTCAACTGCTACGCGACAGTCACAGACCCGGACGGAGACAAATTAAACGTCTCTTTCGCCTGGTACAAGAATGGCAAGCTCCAGTACATAGTGACTATCTCGGGCTATTCTAGCGGCGCTCTAGCCAAGTTCTACTACTCATCGACTGTCTCTGGAGACGTGATAAAATGCAGTATGCGGGCAGTCGACAGCATCGCCTATAGTCCGTGGTCCAATTCAAGCGAGCTGTTGATACAAGGGACGAATCCGACCTGTTCCGACGGCACGCTCTATAACGCCTGCTCGTCGACAAAGCCGAAGTACTGTCAGGGCGCAGGCGCATTAATCGATTATTGCGTCTACTGCGGCTGCCCTATAGGTCTATCGTGCAATGCATCTGGCAGTAATTGCTACAACGCCTCCGGTCAGCCGCCAATACAGACGTGCTCAGATGGAACAATGTATGGGTCCTGCTCCGCGACCAAACCAAGATACTGCTCAAATGGAACGCTGATCAACAATTGTCTTACCTGCGGCTGTCCGACAGGCTATAGCTGCAATTCAACTTCTAACCTTTGCTATATCCCGAGTCAAGCACCCAATCAAACTCAAAATCAGACGCAGAACCAAACACAGACGTGTTCTGATGGAACCGCCTATAACTCCTGCTCGTTAACACTGCCCAAATACTGCAGCAACGGCACTATAGTCAATAAGTGTTCATCCTGCGGCTGTCCTGCTAGTCAGAGCTGCAATTACACGGCTGACTCCTGCTATTATCCGGCGACTCAGGGGCAGAAATGCGCCGATGGGACCGCCTATGGTAGCTGCTCAAAAACCGCGCCAAAATACTGCGACAATGGAAATCTGAAAAACAGGTGCTCTTATTGCGGTTGCCCGGCAGGGTTATTCTGCAATTCCGCCTCGAACTCGTGCTATGTTAAGCCGCCAAACCAGCCGAAACTGGTCGGAACCACTTCCTTCAATGATTACTTCCCGTCGTTGGAAGAGGCCCAGACAGAAGAAATGACCTTAGAGGGCGAAACGGCTAAAGCGGGAAACTATATAGTAGAGTTTAAGGAGAGCCCTGTCGCCGAGAGGAAGGCGGAGATAGACTATGAGATAAACGAGATGAATGATGTCGCCCAGGCCATCAGGCAGGAGGCAAAAATAACGATGGGCGCAAAGAGGGTGGCCCAGGATTCGCAGATCAAATACCTGGAGGGCACAGCAGCGCAAAAGAGCAGAGAAGAACCTGCGCTTTTGACCGCGCAGAGAAACAAAGTCGCCGCCGAACAGAACCTCGCGATAAATGATATTGCGGCCAGGGCGCAGAAGATCAAGCTAGCTAACAAATACAAATTGGTGTTCAACGGGGTTGTGGTAAACGCTTCCGACGCGGAGCTGGAGGCGATAAAACAGTCGCCTTACGTCAAGAGAGTCCATGAAAATACCGAGATAAAGGCGTTCCTGCAGGAATCCGTGCCGAGAATCGGGGCGACAGAGATGTGGAGGACTCTCGATTCGAACGGCCAGAACATCACCGGAAAAGGAATCCGCGTGGCTATAATAGACACGGGAATAGACTATACCCACCCGGACCTGGGCGGGTGTCTAGGGCCGACGTGCAAGGTCGTGGGCGGTTATGACTTCTACAACAACGACGCCGATCCGATGGACGATAACGGACATGGCACGCACTGTGCCGGGATAGTCGCTGCTAACGGCGCCCTAAAAGGCGTAGCACCGGACGCCAAGCTCTACGCTTACAAGATACTGAGTAGTGATGGGTCTGGTTCAATGTCCGGCATCATGTCAGCTCTCGAAGCGGCGATGGACCCGAATGGCGACGGAGACACGTCAGACCATGTTGATGTCGCAAGCATGAGTCTGGGAGGATCCGGAGACCCAGATGATGCACCAAGCCAGGCAGTAAAGCGAGCTACAGATGCCGGGGTAACCGTGGTCATCGCTGCTGGCAACTCTGGCCCGACTTTTGGTTCTGTTGCATCTCCCGGCTGCGCTAGAGAAGCGATAACAGTCGGCGCTACATGCAAACCCGGATCAAGCAGCTCCCACTGCACCGCGTCTGGCTTGGCCGACTTCAGCTCAAGGGGAAGAATCGAATTACTGATTAAGCCAGAGGTATCCGCCCCGGGTGTTGATATTTATTCAACGGTTCCGAGCTCAGGAACAAGGCACTCTGATCCCAGCGGATACATGTCGCTGAGCGGGACATCTATGGCTACTCCAACCGTCGCAGGAGCCGCTGCCCTCCTGAAGCAGGCGCACCCGAGCTGGACTCCGCCCCAAATCAAATCCGCCCTGATCACGGGCGCGAGACCCATGGACGACTCCCTCTGGAATGCGGGAGCAGGAGAAATCTATGTCCCGAATGCGTCCAGCGCGACTATATTCGCTTCAAATCCCATCATCTCGTACGGCTTCATTAACAGCAGCAGCCAGGTCACCATAGTCTCTAACTCCGGCCAGCCAAGGACGTTTACGATTAAGGCCAAAGACTGGCGCAGCATGTTCGGAAACTTCACGCTGGCGCCAAGAGAGCCGACTGGCCAGGGTTCTGCGAGCCCCGTTTCCGCAACGATAGCTACGGGAGGCAGCCAGCAGATTTCTCTTTCGCTGGCGAGCAACAGTTCTGTTCATCTGGATGGCTATTTCGATGGCTCGATACTGCTTAATGACGGCCAGAAGGAGGTCAGATTCCCGTTCGGCTATGTCGATTTATCAAGAATAACGATACGTGTCAAGGATATGAACGGCCAGGAGGTATACGATCCCTATGGAGGAACTTATGTCTTTAACGTTCCAAAGCCGGACCTGGCATTGGGAAGCCGCGGGGATGGGATAGTCTGCTCCCCTCCATGGACCTTCTTGCTGCCGGCTGGAAACTACCGCGCCGTTGCGGCGGGTCACCAATTGTTATACGCTTTTTCAGACCCATACCTCCTATATACAAACTTCACAGTAAATCCAAAGGAAGACAAGGACGTTTATATTAAGATGACCGACGCCGTTCCGATGGCAATCAACCTCACGGATCAAGAGAACTATCCAATGTATGCGAAGGACTACCGGGTCTACTGGCGATACGTCGCCCAAATCGGGAACAACCTGTCGGCGCACCTTGTCGGGTCTGACTACTCGCAAGGCTCAACTTCGGGTCCGTCTCTTTCGTATTTCTCCCTGCCCAAGAAAAGCAACTTATACGTCTCCGAAATGCCCGATGATATGTGGATAGGCTTCGAGATAAGCGGCTACACCTATTCAAAGGACATGTGGAACTTCATGAGCAGGAACTGGCAGAACTTCTACACCTCGACCTTTTCAACGCCTTTCTATGACGAATCCCTAATGTACTCTGCTGACTTGAGATACCTCCTCTCTTGGGAATTCAAAGGGCTTAAGGCATCAACCGCTCCAAATATCCTCGGAATGGACGAAGGCAATCTGTCAAAGTATACGGTCAAGTACAACAACCCAGGGACGCTTGATTTGACTTGGAACAACTGGGGGGACTATAGACCGGCTGGAGCAGAGGGGGTGTTCTGGGCAAGGAGGGATACGGACACCAGCCTGAACCCGTTCTTCTCCGGAATGACCAGGACCACCTATACACAGGGCGTCTTCTCTGACGAGTATTTCCCGGAGTATATATTTACCGGATACCTCAGCAACGAGAGATATATCGCGAATTACAGCGTCCTGGCGCGTGCGAACACGATGTCCGAAATCTACATGCCGAACAGGTATTACTTGACCCCAATCCAAAAAGCGTCTGCAAACGAGACGGCGATCTTCGGACCGCCGTATCCCAGCGTGCGCATGGAGAACAAGGACGACACGATGGTGCTATTCTTCCCGCTGCTGAAGGACCAGAGCGGTGCAAGGGCCCTCGGAAAGGTGCCAGATTTAGATTTATACTATAATGGGCAGAGAGTTGCAGTGATGCAATTGGGTGAGTACGGATCCAGAATACCCGCAATTAGGTATACCAACCTCTCACACGGTGCAGGCGCATACGAGGCGCGGATATATGATGCCCCATCCTACACAGAACTCTCCAACGCAACCGAGACGCACCTGGGTTTCAAGGTTCCGGGCAGTGACATCGACCCGCCGTACATGACTGGCTTCACCATGCCGCAGAGGTTCGTGCCAGGGAGCCCGCTGAAAATAAACTTCACCGCAGCCGACAAATCCCCGATAGTCGCGGCAGCCAAATGGCGCAGCAGCGGCGGCGCATGGGCGCCCGCGGCAGTAACCAGTCTAGGCTCAGGCCGGTTCTCAGTGTCAATACCGACGGCAGCAGACACGTCAATCATAGATCTTTACCTCAATCTGACCGATTCCTTCGGGAACTATCTGGAATACACTGTAAACAACTCCGCCTTCAAGCAGGTTCCCGTCTCCTTCGAACTATCCCCCTCCAGCGCAACCGACTTCGAATACACCAACGCCGATGCCCACGTCCTGCTGACCGGCCGCCTGATCACAGCTGCTGGAACGGCGCTGCACCCGGTGACCGGGGTTCCGCTGGAACTGAAAATAGGCAATAGTAAGGTCGGCATCGTGCTCGACGAATACACAGATACAAATATGCATGTTCACAACGGCAGCATAAGGTTCGACTGGCACTTCAACCCGATAGAGCTCTTCACCGGTCCGAATCAGACCCTTAATGTCAATGTGGGCTTTGACATGGGTATCTATGAACCGACAAACCGCTCCTTCGCCCTACATTCGCTCGCATCGGCTGGGCCAGTATGCAGCGATTGGACTCCTTACGGCCAATGCTCTATAACCAAGCCAAAGTACTGCGACAACGGACAGCTGGTCGACAGGTGCAATGTATGCGGCTGCCTAAGTGATATGCAGAACTGCAATGCTGGTTCCTGCTACGAAGACAACCCACCAACGTTGACTTCCCCAATAATAAGCTCCGAGAAAGGCACTTTCAAGACTGACGACACTGCAATCTGCACCTCAACGGTTAGCGACCCCGAGGGCGGTTCGCTCACGGTGTCGTCGAGATGGGTCATAAACGACGCCTTTTCCTCCACCCCTTCAGCAAATTATTCAAGCGGCACTAAATTCGAGATGAGCCGCCCGCTATCTTCGCTGAATGTTGGCGACACAGTGTACTGTTCCATACAGGCATTTGACGGGAAAAAATACAGCGGATGGGTTAGATCCGGAAGCAGGACGGTGCAGCCCAGCGGACCGACCTGTACAGGTGGAACTCCATACGGCGCGTGCTCTTCGACCAAGCCAAAGTATTGCGACAACGGCCAGCTGGTCGACAGATGCGGACCACCACAGAATTGCGGTTGTCCCTCCGGCCAGACATGCCTTACTGACGGAAGCTGTCTCACTCCATCATTGAATAATCCGCCTACCCTGACCAAGCCGATTCTGACAAGTGCGTCAGGGACAAACACCACGCTAGAAGACCTGACCTGCTCTGCCCAGGTGAACGACTTAGACGGAGACTCGATGAACGCCACGACGTATTGGTACAACAATAGTTCTCTATATGCAATCAATCAGTACAACAACCTATCCAACGGCAATTTCTCAACCGCTACGATAAAATCAGGAAACTTATCCGCCGGCCAGAAGTGGCAGTGCAAGATGGTTGTCACTGACGGGAAAGCCAATAGCAGCTGGGGCGAGTCTAACAACCTGACCATAAGGAACCCGCCAGGCGTCAACAGCCCGCCCAACGACCCGCGTCCATCGTTAGTCAGCTACGACGGCACGAACACAGTCGCTTCGGACCTATTGTGCTACGATACGATAGCGGACATAGACAACGACCGAATGAACACCACCGTTGTCTGGTATAAGGGCGGCGTGTTAAACTCGACCAAGAGTTACAATAACAATTATGCGAGCCCGTACAACTTTAACGTCTCGCTTGCGAAAGGCAACCTGACGATAGGAGACATCTGGCAATGCTCCATACGCCTGTACGACGGGAAAGCGAACAGCGGGACAGGCTATTCCAGCAACCTGACTATCGTCGCGCCGCCAGTGCCCCCTGTAACACAGCAGCCGGGCGGCGGAGGCGGAGGAGGAGGGGGCGGCGGAGGCGGATGGACCCCGCCTGTTACGAATGTCACTGTAACGCCGCCAAAGACAGCGTGCGTGAATAGTCTAGAGGTCACAATTCCACAAGAGATATTCGTGCCGCAAGGCGTGACCAAGGACATAAGCATCATAGTAAAAAACACAGGAACATGCGCCCTAAACAGCGTGTCCGCAGTCCTGTCGCTGCCAGTGGGATGGAGCGCCAACTCCTACATGCTCGACAGCGGGCTTGGTGTCAACGAGACTGGCATAATGAGCATCAGGATAATGCCGTTATACTCGCCGATAGGAAACTACCCTGTGACTGTCAGGCTGGACGCCACAAACGTCACTATGTCCAAATCGGCTAAGATCTGGCTATTGGAGAATCCGGGCTATGTCGCCAGCGCAGAGGGCCCGAGCGCCTCGAGGATATTCGAATACATCATCGCGCTCATCCTGATCGAGTTCGTGTTCGGGTCGATAGTGATGATAGTCTGGTACAAGCCGGAAGAAAAAGGAAAGCTTCCCCCCCTTCCTCAAGTGGGTTCTGATTTGAAGCCGGTCAAGCCGGACGAATGGTGGAAAAAGCAATAAGCACTGTATTTCCCCTAAACTAATTAACCAGAGTGACAATAATATATTCGATAAAAATGCCTAGTTCTTTCGAGCTCTTGAACGAGGACATCAGAAAATTGGCTCAAGAGAGGTTCGGCCAGACAACGCCAATCCAAGAAAAGGTCATTCCAGAAATACTTAGCGGCAAGAACGTCCTGGTTATAGCGCCGACAGGAGTAGGCAAGACTGAGGCAGCCCTACTGCCTATCTTCCATCGTTTCCTAAAGCAGAAGCACCGAGACGGGATAGGGATACTCTATCTGACGCCGCTGAAAAGCCTGAATAGGGACATGCTGTCTAGAATCGAGTGGTGGGGGGAGAAACTAGGGTTGAAGATAGCAGTGAGACACGGGGATACAACACAGTACGAACGCCAGAAACAGATGAAGAGCCCCCCGCAACTGCTTATCTGCACGCCCGAGACGTTAGGGGCGATACTGACCGCGCCGAAGATGGGGAAACACCTGGCGAACGTAAGATATGTGATTATAGATGAAGTCCATGAACTGGTTGAGGACAAGCGCGGGGTGCAATTAACCCTAGCCTTGGAGCGTCTGGCGGAAAGAGCGCCGGACTTTCAGCGCATAGGCCTCTCGGCTACTGTCGGCGAGCCGGACAAGGTGGCTGAGTTCTTCAGATTAGACTCTATTGTCAAGGCACAGATAGAGAGGAAAATGAGCCTATCGGTCGAGTGCCCGAAACTTGACAAAGAGGACCTGGAACTGTCAGAGAAGCTGTTCCTGTCGCCAGAGGTAGTAGCTAGACTCAGGCGGCTGAAAGACCTTGTTGAAGAATACACCTCGGTCCTGACATTCGTCAACACGCGCCAGACCGCTGAGCTGCTGGCGTCCCGTTTCGAGGCCTGGGACAAGGAGCACAAGATAGCAGTTCATCACTCCTCGCTTTCGAAGGATACGAGAATCATCGCGGAGAAGAAGTTCAAGGACGGGACGATAAAAGGCCTTATAGCCACGTCCTCTCTCGAGCTCGGGATAGACATAGGCCTCATCGACTTGGTCGTCCAGTACATCTCACCTAGGCAGGTCTCTCGATTGGTGCAGCGCGTCGGCCGCAGCGGCCATACAATAGACCGATTCCCTAAGGGCATAATCATCTCGACAGAACCAGAAGATATACTGGAGGCAGGCTCTATTTGCAAGAACGCGCTCGAGGGCAATCTGGAAAAGGTCAGGACGTTCGACAAGCCGTTCGATGTTCTAGCCCATCAGCTAGTCGGCCTTACGCTGGATTTTGGCCGCGTCTCTATCGACAAGGCGTTCGAAATAGTCAGACGCGCGCCGCCGTACCATAGCCTGACGATGGATGAGATGCTTTCTGTCTTGGTCCAGCTGGCGAGGGAGAGGATAATCTGGTTAGAGAAAGATGATTTCGGAAAGAAGAAGCTCTCATTCCTTTATTACTACTCGAATCTGTCGATGATTTCGGACGAGGCGAAATACTTCGTGCTGGATGCGACGACCAACAAGAATATAGGCGTTCTGGACGAGAGCTTTGTGGCCAATAATCTCGAACCGCGTTCTATATTCATAACAAGGGGGACGCCATGGCGGGTTCTAGACGTTTCCGGAAGGGATGTAATAGTCGAGCCGGCAGAGGACATTTCCGGCGCCATCCCTGCGTGGGAAGGCGAGCAGATTCCGGTGCCTTATGAAATAGTGCAGGAAGTCGCCAGGCTGAGGCGGGGGATAGCTGAAGAAAAGGCGGACCTGAAGAAATACTGCCTAGATGACCTGGCGATGGGTGCTGTAACCAGGAGCGTGAAGGCGCAAGAGAAATACTTCATACCTGACGATAGGACGATAGTGTTCGAGGTTGCGGACCAGTTCGTTATAGCCTATTGCCCGTTCGGGTCGATGGTCAATGAGACTATAGGGAAAGTGCTGTCAATACTGCTCTCTACTTTCCTTGGCGAGACTGTGGCCATGAAAGCGGACCCGTACAAGGTGATATTCGAATTCGCCGGAAAGCCAAGACCAGACTTGATACAGACATTCCTGCTCGAGACGAAGCCGGAAGCGATGCTGTCGATACTCGAGAATTCGCTGCTCCGAACCCCTCTATTCCGGTACAAGTTCATCCACGTGGCCAGGAGATTTGGCCTATTGGAGAAGCGCGTCGATTACCAGAAGATATCGGTGAGAAAAGTCATCGAGGCTGTTTTGGATTCGCCGATATATACGGAGACCTTCAACGAGATACTGAAAGAGAACTTCGATTTAGAAAAGGCGAAAGAGGTGCTGTCAGAGATACAGTCGAAGAAGATTAAGTTTCTCGACTATAAGGGGAAGATATCGCCCATGACCATGCAGGTCATGCAGAAGCTGTTCTCTGTCCCTGAACTGATATCGCCGGCCAGACCAGAGGCAGAGATACTCGACCTGATAAAGAAGAGGATAGATGACAAGATGGCCAAGCTAATCTGCCTGTATTGCAGCAATATCTTCTATGAGCGGATAAAGGCATTACCAGAGAAAATCAAATGCCCGAAATGCGGCAGCTCAGTAGTCACTTACGCCAAGATGGAAGAGGACCTGAGCAGACTGTTCGAAAAGAGGGGGAAAGGCCAGAAGCTCGCGGACGAGGAGAAGAAAGCCCTGAAAGAGTACGAACAGATAGCCTCGCTGATAAACGCTTATGGAAAAAAGGCTATTATAGTCCTATCGGGGCGGGGGATAGGGCCCGAGACGGCGACAAGAATATTGGGTCGCATGCGCAAATCAGAAAGGGAGCTATTGAAGGACATGCTCGATGCTCAAAAGACATTCATCAAGACGAAGGGGTACTGGAAATAAGTGATTGAATGGCTGAAATCAGGTTTTACAGGTCTTCCGGAGAGTATGGTTTCCTGAGCAATCTGTTTAAAGCCCCGGTTGAATTCGAGGGCAGGAAGTTTCGATCATCCGAGGAGGCGTACCAGTTTGGAAAGCCGAAAGATTTCGCAGTGGCAGAATGGCTCGTGTCAGCGCCCAAGCAGCACTTATGCGCAGAAGCCGCCCATTCGCTCCTCGGCTTTGACATTCGAGAAGACTGGAATTCAATAAAAGTCGACCGTATGAGGCGCGTCATCGAGGCGAAGTTCGCGCAGAACTTGGAGCTGAAGGAGCGCCTATTGAAAACGGGAGATGCTGTGTTAATCGAGGATTCAAAGACAGACGCCTTCTGGGGCTTGGGCAAAAAAGGAAACGGGAAGAATACGTTAGGAATCCTATTGATGGAGCTGAGGTCTAAGTTATAGTTTCAAGATAGGTGAAAATATGATTGCAATTGTCTTTGCCGTGGATAATGAAGCGTCAATGAACATGTTCGAGAGGTTCCTGGAAGGCGGGTTTAGGCAGACGGAGAAAGTCTTCCAGAGCTATCCTCTGTACGAGAAAGAGGATATAGTCTTGGCGCGATGCAAACAGCACATCTGCTATTTAGAGCAGTTAGACGACCTAGAGGCGGAGCAGATCATAGTCGCGTCTTCCCATAAATCGGAAGCGGGAACCCCTTCTTTCACAATTCATTCGACAGGCAACTTCGGCAAGAACGAGCTCGGAGGGAACGAGAGGCAATTGTCCCATACGAACAGCCAGATCATCAGGAACATCTATCTCCAGATGCTCAAGAACGACCGGCAGGACTATGCGGTCTGTCTAGAGCAAACGCATCATGGCCCGACCCAGTTCAAGACCCCCCTTTGCTTCGTCGAGCTAGGATCGTCTGAGAAACAATGGAAAGATGAGGAAGCGGCCGACTTCCTGGTCGATTGCATAATGAAAGGGCTAGAGACGAACGAGAGGGCCGAATCAGTCATCGGCATAGGCGGAAACCATTACGCCAGCCTGTTCTCAAAGCTAGAGGCAGATTATGCGTTCGGCCATATGTGCCCGAAATACGCGTTAGAGAACCTGGACGAACAGATGGCCAAGCAGATGATCGATAAGACGACACCCACGCCGAAGAAGATCATAATCGATGAGAAAGGGATCAAACAGAAGAGCAGGCTGAAAGAGATGCTGAAGGACTACGAGATAGTCTTTAGATAAATTTTTAAAGCGCGAATGCCTAGATGAACCAATGGACTGGAAATCGGCTTTAATAGGAATCGTTGTATTGGTCGTAGCCGTATCCGTCCTGGGCGTTTTTCTAGGGGGTGGCGAAGTGGTTACGACTGGAACCGGCGTTTCACCAGATGAGCCGACCATAGAGACATTGTTCTACGAGAAATTCGATGGTGCCTTTCCTGGAGATAATTGGACCGTCACTGTCGCGCCAGAAATACTATCTGTGGATGATGACCCAGTCCTGAACTGCTCCGGCTGCGACATGACAACCCAATATGCTTATTCGAGCAGCAACGGAATAGGCATCTCGTTCGATATCTTCCTTCCGTCTAACGGCAATAGCCTCTACGTCTTCATAAAGGACAAAAATCTGCCGGCTATAAACTATGCCGAACTGGACATAAAGCCCTTCTACACCACAATAGTCTATTGGATAAGGGGGCAATGCGTGCCGACTCCGCAGGTAGTGACTCTCGAGGCGCCTTTCGATGACCAGTGGCACAATTTCATCTTCGTTGCGAACACCGATGGCAACGCCGGTTGGTCTATCGACGGCAACGTGGTCATGGAACGCTCGAACTTCATGCCAGGCGACTACAGCGTGAGGATGCTGGGCGGGGGATGCGTGCACGTTGGCCTGGGGCTGAACTGCAGCGAGATCCTGGTCGATAATGTCGGAATAGCCTCTCTAGCCGAGACAGCCCAGGATATTTCATGTAATCCGGGCGGAGGAGGGGGCGTATTCAAAAACCCATGCGGGGCGGGCTATTGCTGGTCGAACGGGGTCTGCTGCCCGTCCTCGGCCCAGTACTACTGCAGCGCGACCAACAAATGCTATTCCTCAAAGAACGATGCGATGACCGCAGGTGGCGCAAGATGCTCTAGTTTTAGGATAGTCTGCTGAAGGTGCTATCATGATGGAGAAAATAATTGAAGCGCTGAGAGCAGGAAAATTAGTAATCTATCCGACCGATACTGTCTACGGGCTTGGAGCCGATGCATTGAACATCGATGCAGTCGATTTGGTCTATGAGATAAAGCAACGCCCACGAGAGCAACCGATATCAGTACTTGTCGCGGATTTTGACATGTTATACAAGTATGCTAAAGTAACGCCAGAGCAGAAAAAAATTCTGGAGGAGAAACTGCCCGGACCCTATACTTTCATACTGGAGCCGAAAGAGAAAATGCCTGTTTCTGACGGCAATATAGGATTTCGCATACCGAAGCACTGGTGCACGAAGATAGCCAAGGAGTTCGGAAAGCCGATAACAACGACCTCTGCCAACATCCACGGAAGAGAGACACCATCGACTATAACCGAGCTGAGAAAAACTTTCGGGGGCAGAGTGGAAGTATACGTAGACGGGGGCACACTTTCGGGTAAGCCCTCGACTGTCATAGACCTGACGACTTCAAAAACAGTAAGAGCCTAGCGCTTCATCTGTACGCCTATAGCTTTGTCAAGATTATCTAAAAACTCTTTCTTCTGTTTCGGGGAGACTCTCGCGCCAGCCGCGACGTTATGGCCCCCGCCCTCGCCGCCCAATTCCTCGGCGACAGTCCTCATCACACTGCCTAGGTCCAGCCCTTTCCTGACTAAGTGCATGGTCCCTCTGCCAGATATCTTGAGCTCGCCCTCATCATTGACAGTCACGGCTATCACCGGCTTGTCGTTCCTTATGACGTTAGTGCCATAGAGCATGCCCGCGATAACGCCTATGAGCGTGTCCTTGATCTTAGTGCCGGCGTCTATAACGTACATGCTCTTGTATTCGTCTATGACATTCTCCTGCGCCCACTCGATGCCGTCGCGCAGCAACCTCCTGTGCAACTGGAGCAGCGCCTTTGCTTCGCTATAGGCTTCTTTCCTGTCGCCCATGCAGACCCTGACCCCTATATCCGTCTTGTCATGCCTACCGCAGGCGTTGAGCAGCGTGGAGAACTCTTTCGCATCGCGTAATTCTGTTCTTTCCAGCTCCTTCGGGAACTCGTAGACATCACCCACTAGTCTTTTTAGTGCGTCCTCAGGAACGCCGTGCTGTTTTCCATATACGTACAGCCCGGAAACCAGCCTCTTCTTTTGGCTCTCGTCCAAATCTATATAGTAGTTCCAACGCTCTCCCGTTTTCAGCGGGATGCCAAGGTTATGCAGGAAATCGCGGCATGCTTCCTCATTAGCAGTCAGCCCAGGCAGGAACGGGTCAGCGGAATAGGACAGGAACTGGGTTAACGGCCTGGAGTGCCTGCCGAACAGCGTCAGGTCCTTTCTGGCTCTGACCTCGCCGCAATCCTCGCCGTCCTTCAGGATCTCTTTGTTAAGGCCAATCAGCTTGCCAGAGTCTACATCTTGCATATCGCCAATCGCCCCAACGATAGCCAACTTAGCCAGGTCCGTGTTCTTCTTCGAAAGCTCTCTGCCGACGAGATAGGCCATCCCGGCTCCGCTCACGCTGTTCACGCCGTCAATGCCAGACAAATGCGGATTAGCCTGAGGCCTGATCGTCTCGTTGTGCGGCTTGTGATGGTCTATGATGCAGAACTGCCTATCGCCCAGCTCCTCCTCCAGCACGTGCAGCTGGCCCGAGCCCAGGTCGACGAATATGAAGTTATCGCCCCAGTCATGTATCTCTCTCATCTTCCCCTTTTCAGGATATTTGGTGTTGTGGATAGAGAAACGCTTGCCCAGCCTTTTCAGGAACATGCCCGCTATGCCCGAGGCGGTAATGCCGTCAGCGTCGTAATGGCCGACAACAGTGAAATCGTCCCGCTCCCTTATGAAATCGACTACCTCTTTCAGGCCCTTCAGTTCTCGCATGATAGGGTTAGGGATTACTAATATATAGCTTTTTATATCCAC
>Ga0315286_10003179_pt1 | contig 15421 bp, 11 predicted proteins | sample YL17G10_0_MG_FD_205038 | JGI IMG/M metagenome (GOLD analysis project Ga0315286, IMG submission 205038) | Sediment microbial communities from Yellowstone Lake, YNP, Wyoming, USA - YL17G10_0 | ecosystem: Environmental > Aquatic > Freshwater > Lake > Sediment | place: USA: Wyoming | collected...
GACGCTCGTCCCGTCGTCGAGCAGGCCGAAGTATTTCCCGCCCACCAAGGAAATCTTATCGTGCTGAGGCGGGGGCGCGAACATCTTCCTGTAGCTTTCGCGCGGCGCAGGCAGGTTATCGAAGCGTCCTTCGTTCACCACCGATTCGATTGTGCGCAACTCCTCGTCCGTGAATATCGGGGCGCCGAACTTCGATTCGTCGCTCGAGGATGCAGGGCGGTCGGGAATGTCGGCTTTGATCCAGTAGAACCACTCTGGGTGTTCGGCGATCCAGTCGCTGTCCCTTGCAGTCGTTCGAAAAGCGAATTCGCTCACAACTCGTATGCCCAGCCGGTGCGCGGCTTCCACAAACGCGCCAAACTCGACGTCGACGCCTGCACCGACTATGGGCTCTGCAAGCATCTCGTCAAGCTTGAACGGATTTCTGATGGCGTAGGGGGCCCCCAGACTTCCTTTCCTTCCGTCGTGACCAATAGCCGTGACCGGAAGGAGATGGAGGGTATTGACCCCTAGGTGTCGGATATACGGCAGAAGTCCGATCGCCTTGAGGAACGTGCCTACTTCTCTCAAACCGTCCGCGTTGCATTCGACATCAATCTGGCCGTTTCGGTCATGATCGAAGGCACACGTGCTGCGGACATACATGCTGTAGACGACGGCTTTCCTCGACCATTCGCCGCCCGATCCGTGTTCGAAGGTCGCTGCTGGGATCTGTTCGATCTTGCGGATGGCCTCGAGAAAGAATCTCAGCGGATTCACGGAGTATGTCCGTCGGATCCGCGTCTCCGGGTTAAGCCACAGCGAGGGGACGTGATAGTTGAATCGCTGGCGGGCTGTGTGGTCGATCCGCTCGCGGAGAATCTCCTTGAGTTTGGCTAGATATTCCACGCAGTGTCTCGGTGAAGTGGGCATGAATAAGATAGTGAAATCCTATCGGTGCTGCAACCGAAGCAGCGAGTACAACGCGCTGTATCTGCGGGAATAGGATGAGACAAGACGGAGTTCGTGCCGGTCAAATCAGGACAGCACAGAGGCCAGGAGTGCCATTCTAATGAGAACGCCGTTGTGGGCCTGTCGGAAATACGCTGCGCGCGAATCGTCGTCAACCTCCGGAGCAATCTCGTGCAAACGCGGAAGAGGGTGCATGACGAGAGCTTTCGCAGGCAGAAGCTTCATCATCTCATTGTCGATGAAGTATGTTGAGTGACCTGAACTTGAATCGATGGCAGATGAGGGAAGAAGTTGTTTTTCGATCCGCGTGATGTAAACGACATCGATATCTGGTAGTACGTTCGCCATGTTGCTCTCGAGCGTAAACCAGGCATTGTGCGATGTCAAGTAGTCGAGAATATCCTGTTTCATTTGGAGTGAGGGAGGTGCAACGAAGTAGATCTTCACCCGCTCGAACTTCCCGAGGAGGTAGGCGAGGGAGCGAACTGTCCGACCGTTGGCTAGGTTGCCTACCATGGCGACCTTAACTCCTTCAATCGAGCCAACTTCTTTGTGGATCGTGTACAGATCGAGCAATGCCTGTGTTGGATGCTGGCCGCCTTTCCCGTCGCCCGCATTAATAACGGGAATGGAGGAGACAGCGGCCGCGCGCCTCGCGCCGCCTACCTCGTTGTGGCGCAGCACGATGACATCGGCGTAGTTGTTGACGACGCGGATCGTATCCTCAAGCGTTTCGCCCAGTACTACGGAAGAGAACTCCTGTGCCCGCTCCGTAGAAATCACGTTGCCGCCGAGCCGAAACATCGCCGCTTCAAAGGAAAAGCGTGTGCGCGTCGATGGCTCGTAGAACAACGAGGCCATGACATACTTCTCGTAGTCCCTCGTTCCTCCGCGGAGGAGAATCTGATTCATATCGTCGGCCAGGTCGAACAACTCCACAAGCATCGGGAGGGTGAACTGCTGCGATTCGATGACGTGGTGAAGTTTCATTGGACCTCCTATGGAGTGATGTGCGTGCCTTCTGTACCTACGGCGGCTTGGAGGAGATGTTCCGGATTCGTGATGATGACTTCACGACCGCCTTCTTGGAGAAAATCGATTGCGGCTTCAATCTTCGGACCCATGCTGCCTTCCGGGAACTGGCCGGCGGCGAGATATCGCTTCGCCTCAGCGACGGTTATCGCTGCAAGCGGCCTCCGATCGGGAGACTTGAAATCGAGATACACCATGTCGACTTCCGTCGAAATGGCGAGTCGCTCCATCCGGAGTTGCGACGCGAGCAAAGCCGATGCACGATCTTTGTCGATCACTGCCTCGACGCCGCAGACGTGCCCATCGTCGTATGCTACAGGGATTCCCCCGCCGCCTGCCGCAATCATGATGCAGTCGCGTTCGAGACAGTCTTGAATTACTTCAAGCTCCATGATCCCGATAGGCTTCGGAGACGCTACAACGCGCCGGTATCCACGCGCGGCGTCTTCCACGATGTTCCACCCCAGCTCGTCGCGCTTGCGTTCGGCGATCTCTTTGGAGTAGAAGGGACCTACAGGTTTCGTGGGTCGCTGGAAGGCAGGATCGTTGCGGTCGACCAATACTTTCGTGATGAGCGTCGCGGTCGGGATGTGGAGTTTTCGCTCGCGAAGAGCAGACTCAATCGCATTCTGCAGCACGAAGCCGATCTCGCCCTGTGTCATGGCGACGCAAAGATCGAGCGGCAAGGTGTACGTCTGCGACGAGGCGATTTCAGAACGAAGGAGCTGCGAGCCTACCTGAGGCCCGTTGCCGTGCGTAATGACCAGTCTGTAGCCGCGCGCCGCAATGTCGACTATCCGGGCGGCTGTTAGCCGGGCGTTGGTGATCTGCTCCTCAACCGTACCCTTCTGACCGGCGCGAATGAGGGAGTTGCCCCCGACTGCGATGAGCAGCGAGTTCTTCACGCTACGCACCTCTCATGAGAGTGCAGAGGATTGCCTTTTGCGTGTGCAACCTGTTCTCGGCCTCATCGAATATGACGGACCTTGGAAAATCCATTACCTCGTCGGTCACTTCCTCGCCGCGATGCGCCGGAAGGCAATGCATGAAAATCGCAGAGGGTTTCGCGAACGCCATCAGCTTTCCGTTGACTTGGTAGTTTTTGAACGTCTGCATTCGCTTTTCCTTTTCGCTCTCCTGGCCCATACTCGCCCACACGTCGGTGTAGACTACATCCGCCTTGCGCACGGCGTCCTTCGGATCGTGGACTATTTCGATCTTGCCGCCGGTCTTCTTTGCGACGGAGACGGCCAACTTGACCACATGCTTCTTTGGCTCGTATCCTCGCGGCGTTCCAGCAACAAAGTGCATGCCCATCTTGGACGCAAGCAGCATCAACGAGTGGCAGACGTTGTTACCGTCGCCGACGAACACGAGCTTTCTGCCCGAGAACTTGTCCAGGTGTTCCCGAATCGTTAGGAAGTCGCCGACTGCCTGACATGGATGCTCAAGTTCGTCGAGCGCGTTGACCACGGGGCATTTCAGATACTTGCCGAGATCAACGCAATTCTGATGCGCGAACGTGCGTATCACAACGCCGTCCACCCAGCGCTCGAGGTTTTTTGCCACATCATATACGGATTCGCGCTTTCCGAGGTTGATTCCCTGTTGGCTGAGGTAGATCGAGTGGCCGCCAAGTTGATGGATGCCTACGTCGAACGTCACATGGGTTCGCAGCGACTGCTTCTCGAATATTAGCGCGATGGACCTGCCCCGGAGTACATCGCGGTAGTTTGCCGGATATTCCTTAATTCTTTTTGAAAGATCGAGAATCTGCAGCAGTTCGTCGGTTGACCAATCGGCAATAGAGATGAAATCTCGCTTCATTAGTGCACGTCTCCTGATTAGAAAATCGATTACTTCTTGAAGAACTCGTTGAGTATGTCCTGCAAATCGGGCTTTGTAATCTCCGCAAGCTCGTAGCGGACTCGCACACTCGGCTTCTTTATCCTGACGACACGCCTTAGGTCTATAGGCGTCGCGATGATCACAGAGTCGCAGTCAACGCTGTTAATCGTCTCTTGAAGGTCCTTGATCTGGGTATCGCCGTATCCCATTGCGGGAAGAACCTTGCCCGTTGAAGGATACTTGCGGAAAGTCTCAGCGATCGAGTTTACCGCCCAGGGCCTGGGGTCGACAAGCTCGACTGCGCCGAACTTCTCCGCCGCAACCACGCCGGCGCCGTACGACATTTCCCCGTGCGTCAATGTGGGTCCGTCTTCGATGACCAGAACTCGCTTTCCGCGGATGACGCTCTCATCTTCGACGGAAATCGGCGATGCAGCCTCGATGACGCGCGCATTCGGATTGACACGGCGAATGTTGTTGCGAACGATGTCGATGTTCTCCCTCGGCGCCGTTTCGACCTTGTTTATGACCACGATGTCGGCGGACAGCAAGTTTGTGGCGCCGGGATAATATGACATCTCGTGGCCGGGGCGGTGTGGATCGGCTACGGTGATTGTGAGGTGAGGCCGGAAGAACGACATATCGTTGTTGCCTCCGTCCCACACGATCACGTCCGCTTCTTTCTCGGCTTCGCGAAGGATGGCCTCGTAGTCGACGCCGGCGTAGATGATAGTGCCCGTGACTATGTGCGGTTCATATTCCTCCATCTCCTCGACAGTGCATTTGTTTTTCACGAGATCATCGAGGGTCTGATAACGTTGGACGCGCTGCTTTACCAAGTCTCCGTAGGGCATGGGGTGGCGGACTGCCACGACACGCTTGCCCATGGCTCGCAGAAGTCTGCAGACCTTGCGCGACGTTTGGCTTTTCCCGGCTCCCGTCCGCACCGCCACGATAGCAATGACCGGTACACTGCTCTGCAGCATTGTGTCCCGTGTGCCAAGCAGCTTGAAGTGCGCACCGGCTGCATTTACCTCCGACGCCCTTGTCATCACGTAGTTGAACGACACGTCGGAGTAGGAGAATACTACTTCATCGATGCCGTGGTCCTTGATCAGCCCTGGCAGCTCGCTTTCCGGATAGACGGGGATGCCGTTGGGATAGAGAGGCCCTGCCAATTCCTTCGGATACTTCCTCCCGTGGATATTTGGAATCTGCGTTGCGGTAAAGGCGACGACATCGTATTGCTCGTTGTCTCTGAACACCGTATTGAAATTGTGGAAATCCCTCCCCGCAGCCCCCATGATGATCACTTTCGTACGCTTCATGTAAACCCCAATGTGATTGACAGAATAAACAAGGACGCCGACGTGGTCGACTACTCTCTTGCTCTTGTGTTCTGATTCTGGCTATTTCATCAGCAGCATTTTCTTGACATCGGCGAAGTTCTTCGACTGGCAGCGGTAGAAATACACACCGCTCGACGCATTCTTCGCGTCCCAGCGAACCGTATGCCGACCCGCCGGTCTTCGCTCGTTCACTAGCGTGGCGACCTCCCGTCCCAAGACGTCGAGTATCTTCAAGGTCACGAAATCGTCCTCACCGATCTCGTATCCGATTTCTGTGACAGGATTGAATGGGTTGGGATAGTTCTGTTTTAGCGCCCAACGCCGCGGCAGAGATGCCCCCTCGCCGATTCCGGTCGCAAGCGTTGCGTCTCTAAGAATCCAGCCCATCGGATCGAGCTGCACAGTCGTTGGATTGAGCGGCAAGAAAACGACGAACGTCTGGGGCTGGGCGTTGTTAAACACCTTCACCGTCGTATCCCAGCCTGCGCCGCTGAATCTCAAATCGAGCGGCATTGTGAAGAATGGAGGGTTCGATGTTCCGGTCGTCTGGGCGATCTGCACGCTCACGTCGTAGCCGCCAGCGACAGGCTGGGAAGACCACGAGTATGTGTAGCTCGGATAGCGTTCCCCGTAGATCCATTGGTTGAAAAAGTATCCGAGGTTCATTCCGGAGACCGATTCGCAAACCGAGCGGAAGTCTGCCGTCGATGCCGTTGCGTACTTGTAAGATGGATGGTCTGAATAGGTTCGCATTGCGAAGAAGAACAGACTGTCGCCCATGACGCGCCTCAGCATGTGCAGCACCGAGGCGCCCTTGCAATATACAAGTTCATAAATGAACATTGCGTAGGCGCCGCTTGTATCCTGCAAGTGGATTGACCCTATGGCCTGCTTCGCTGTGGTCATGCGGCTGTTCATGATGTTCCAGTAGCCGCTCACGCCGTACTTGGCCTCGCGATAGAGTGCATTGCAGTATTCCGCGAATCCCTCGTTGATCCACAGATCGGGCCAAGTCTGGCACGTGATCATGTCTCCGAACCACTGATGCGCCAACTCGTGGGCTACGACGTCTTCGTCAAAAGTTGCTGTCGAAGTCATCGTTTGGTGTTCCATCGCACCGCCCCAACCGAACTCTGTATGACCGTACTTCTCGTTCACGAACGGATACATACGAAACAAGTTGGAGAATATCTGGAGCATGCCCACCGTGAGCGGCAGCTGGCTCTGTGCCCATGAAAGATGTTCCGGCAGGACGTAGTTGAGGACTTCCATCGAGTCCGTCGGACTGTATCTGAAATAGTTCGAGAACTGGGCGAAATCCGTGATTGTCAGCGACACTAAGTACGTAGCAATCGGATAGCGGTGGCGCCAAGTGTGCGTCTTTGTCCCGTCACCGTTGTTCACAACGGAGATGAGTTTGCCGTTTGCTCCGACCTTCCATGCCGAGTCGCAAGTCACGATGATGTCGACAGAATCGGCTTTGTCGATCTGGTGGTCTTTGCACGGCCACCAGTCCTTCGCACCATACGGCTCGCTCAGCGTCCAGATCCACGGAGTGCCGTTGTGCGAGCCGAACATGAAGCTGCCGAACCCACTACTGCCGGGGATCCCGCGATAGAATGTCTCGACAGTAACGACCTCTCCCTGGGAGTATGGACGATTGAGAGTGATCGTGAAAGAGGAGCTTGATTGCACAACGTTACATCGTACGCCGCCGACGCGGACGGAGTCCACCGTAAGTGAGTTCATCAGGTCGAGGACGATCGAGCTGAGATTGTTCTCAAGGCTCCGAGCCTTCATCGTTACCACGCCCCGGATGTAGTTGGGTGCAACCGTAATTCGCAAATCCAGTTTGTAGTAGGCGACGTCGATTCTGCTGTCTGCCGGGTTTGCGTCCGTGGATTGGAAATATCGGTGCTGATACCTCAGCATTTCGGCCTTGGCCAGCTGCTCAATGCTCTCTCTGGGGATCGCCAAAGCTTGTTGGCAGCGAACATGCGGAGCAAGCATGAACAACAAAAGCGCCATGATAGCTATGGGTCTCATGACGGCATTCTCACTCATACATCAAGATAAGGCCTAATACGTTCGGACTCAAACTTTGCTTTTTGCTGCTAATACTCGTTTCCGCGTGTAGGGAATGAGGCCGCCGGCATCGATGATGGCCTGACGGGCCTTCGGCAGCGGGAGTGTGGGGAACCTCTTGCCAGTCGTTTTGCTGACGACCTCGCCCGACGCGATCTCAAGTTCATCACCCTCGCTTGCTTCGATCGTCGGGCACACGATCGTCTGCAGGCCCAGGTTAATAGAGTTCTGAAGGAAGATTCGTGCAAATCCCTTGGCCACAATCGTTAGTTCGTAGCCTTTCAGTGTAGATGTTGCTTGCTCTCGTGATGACCCGCAGCCGAAATTCTTTCCGGCCACAACAACGCTGTCTGCAGGAATCTCCTTTTTCTTCAGCTTGGCGTTGAACTCCTGCATGTCGGCGAAAGCGTACTGCGGAGTCTCGGTCGGCAGCACGGTTGCCATGAATCTTCCGGGATAGATCACGTCGGTGGAAATATCATCGCCAAGTTTTAGAACTACCTTTGCACTGGTTGCCATGTTAGTTTCTCCTTAGCGTGGATCGGTGATGACGCCAGTAACTGCCGAAGCGGCAGCGACGGCTGGAGAACAGAGGTAAACCTCAGAATTCGGATTTCCCATTCTACCTTTGAAGTTGCGATTCGTCGTCGACAGCGCAACTTCTCCATCGCCCAGAGCGCCTTGATGAACGCCGAGGCAGCATCCGCAGCCGGAATTCATGATCACTGCGCCAGCATCGACAAGATCGGCAAGATACCCCCGCTTGAGGGCATCTTTGTAGATTCGCCACGATGCGGGGAAGATCAACATGCGAACGCCCTTCGATATCTTCTTCCCCTTGAGGATCTTCGCCGCAACTTCGATGTCGTCAAGTCGGCCGTTTGTGCACGAACCGAGAACGATCTGCTGCACCTTCGTGCCCGCAGCGGCGTCCACGGGCTTCACATTGTCGACTGTGTGAGGGAATGCGACTTGTGGGATCAACTGGGCCACATCTACTTCGATGACCTGACCGTATGCTGCATCGGCATCCGGAAGAACGAAAGCCGCGTTGTCTTTCACGCCGGCTTCCTCGCGCAAGTAGCGCGAAGTTTCCTCATCAGGCGGTACGATGCCCGAGGTCGCTCCGGCTTCGACTGACATGTTGCACAACACCAACCGCCCTGATGTCGACATTTTCCTGATCGCATCACCGTGAAATTCGATGACTCGAAAGTTCGCACCTTCGGCGGTGAGCTTGCCGACAAGATAGAGAATCAGGTCTTTGGGAGAGACAAACGGTGCGAAAGAGCCATTGGCCACGACTTTGATCGTGCCCGGAACCTCAACGTTGAGCACAGAGCCCAACGTCCAAACACTTGCCATTTCCGTGGCGCCGATGCCGAACGCAAAAGCCCCGAGCGCACCGTGGCTTGTGGTGTGGCTGTCGGTTCCGACAACTACCGCGCCGGGCCGAACGTATCCGTTCTCCGGAAGAATTTGGTGGCAGATTCCGCCCTCGTCTCCTCGGATGTCGTGGAATTTCCGAATTCCCTGCTTCGCGACGAACTCCCGAACTTTCTTCTGGTTGGTGGCCGTCTTCGAGCTTTCAGCAGGAATTCTGTGATCGAAGATAATGGCGATCTTCGACGGGTCCCAGACCTTTGCCTCAAGGCCTGTACCTTGATAAATTTCCTGAAACTGGTTGATGACGAGCGCGGCGTTCTCATGCGACATCGCAAGATCAACGCGCGGCTCGACCACATCACCCGCCTCGACTGCCGGAAGGCCGGCCGCACGGGCGAGGATTTTTTCGGCAATTGTCATTCCCATTGTTGAATTCGCTCCTATGAATTCTGATCTGTCTCAAACAACCTTTTTCTCTCTGAACATCTTGACTTCTTCTGCAGAATACCCAATGCCTCTTAGTATCTCGTCAGTGTGCTGTCCCAATCTGGGCGGCGGAGTCCTAACATCGCCTGGAGTCTTGTCGAACTTTGCAGTTAGATTGAACAATGTCAACTCGCCGACCCCTTCGCACTCAACCGATTTGATTGTGCCGCGATGCTTGATCTGCGGTTGGCTCAGCGCGCTCTCCAGACTGAGAATCGCTCCTGAGGGGACATCGTTTTTATTTAGAATCTCAACCCAATACTCGGTCTCCTTCTCCGCCAGCTTGGTCTCGAGAAGTGGTGTCAGCGCCTTGCGATGCTTCTTTCGCGCATCTCTCTCCTGGAATCGCGGATCGGTTTTCAGTTCCGGCACGCTGAGGACATCGGCAACTGCTTCCCACTGCTCTTGCTTGTTCGCCGCAATATTGATGTATCCGTCTTTTGTTTTAAATGTGCCCGACGGCGCCGCTGTGAAGTTATCATTGCCCATGAGAACGGGCTGCTGCCCGCCGATCAGCAAATTTGCCGACACCCAACCCATCAACGGCATGATGGAGTCCAGAAGCGCAACGTCGATGAGCTGTCCTTGCCCGGTACGCTCACGATAGTAAAGCGCCGCAATTATTGCAAATGCAGCATTCAAGCCACCGACCGTGTCGCACACAGGGAAACCTGCGCGAAGTGGATTCAGCCGCTCGTCGCCATTGATGGCCATTTCGCCGCTCAAACCCTGAATGATCTGGTCATAGGCGGGTTTCAGCGCATCGGGTCCGTCCTGTCCGAAACCCGAGATGGCGCAATAGATTAGCCGCGGATTTATTTCGCTCAGCGTCTTGAATGAAAGTCCGAGGCGAGTCATCACGTCGGGGCGGAAATTCTCGACGACCACATCGGCCGTCTTGGCAAGTCGTCTGAAGATTTCCTTCCCTTCTGGATCCTTCAAATTGAGCGTAAGAGATTTCTTATTCGCGTTCTGCGCAAGGAAGCTCGTCCCCATGAGCTTCTTGTTCAGATCAGGGAGACATCCCAACGCACGAGCGAGATCGCCGCCCGTCGGATTTTCGATTTTCACGACTTCAGCGCCCAAGAGTGCCAAGTGAAGCGTCGCAAAAGGTCCCGACAAGACGTTCGTCAAATCGAGGACGCGAATGTTGGATAATAGATTCATGCTGATTCCGTCGATCTTAGGATTGAATGACTCGTTTTCAGTGAAGTGATTTGCTACTGCCTATCGGCCCTGCCTTGTAGACCATTCCCGGCATTTCCCGGTTGAAGAAAGCCGCCACACTGTTGGCCACGCCGATGAGCTTGTGGAGGTCGACTTCCTTCCGTAGATTCATCCGGTGAAGCATGTGGACGAAGTCTTCCGTGCAAACGTTGCCGCCGGCGATCTTCGTAAACGGACAACCGCCCAATCCGCTGACGGAGCCTTCATAGTTCTGGACACCGACTTGCATTGCAGCGTAGACATTGGTAAGGCCCAGCCCATAGGTGTTGTGGAAGTGGCACGCCGCTTCAACGGAGTCATCGAGGCGAAAGATGGCCTCGTACATGGTTTCTACTTGATCCGGCGTTGCATGCCCGGCAGTGTCCGCAAGACTGATCTTCTTCAAACCAGCTTCGAGATATTTCTGCACGATCTCCAGCACACGCTCGTGCGGCACGAGGCCTTCGTACCCGCACCCAAATGCCGACTGGACCGAAACCTGCACCGGCTTCCCGGCACTTTCGGCTTGTTTGGCCATCGCAATGATGCGCTGAGTCGCCTCGGCGATGCTCATACCGGTGTTCTTCTTGCTGTGCATCTCGCTTGCCGAAACACCCATGCAAAACATCTCGACGCCGCAATTGAATCCTCGCTCCAACCCTTTCTCGTTCAAAACCAAGCCCGAGAGGATTGCCCTAGCACTCCTGGTTCCGGGCGCAGTGAGTTTCTTGAAGAGATTGTCGGTATCCGCCATCTGGGGGACTTTTTCAGGATGGACGAACGAACCGACCTGGATGATGTCCACGCCGGCGTCCATGATGGACTGAATCCACTGAATCTTCCGCTCCATCGGGACAACCCCCTTTTCCATCTGAAGCCCGTCGCGGAGACCAACTTCATGAATGATGATCTTGTTCATGTGACATGCATTCTGGTAGACGTTATCGTCTGGACTGTTTACGTCGTCCCGTTTGCCGCCTATCAATAGCTACCTTGCGGCCAATGGGATGGAATGAATACAATAGAAAAATCCGATAGAGTCAATGTCGTAAACACGCTTGTTATAAGACTGAAGAATCTGATGAAATTTGATATATTCCTCGCCAGCCTACTACTCCATTTTGTAGGAGGTCAATTCCTCTAAGAACAGAAGAAGAGATTGGAAAAGTAGTATAGTTGGCAGTATCCATTCTAGTTTGGAAACGAATCCATACAGTGGAATCCGTCAAAAAGCTATATCTGATTGGATCACCCGGGCCGGATACTTTATCCCAGATTCCTATCAAGGATTGGGAGAAAGTGTAATTGGTCATTCCTGATAACCCAATAAAGAGCAAACCAAAGAAAACAATTGACTTTTTGATTTTTGTTTCCTTTTGTTTTGTTTGTTATTATTATAGAGGCAATTGCAGTTACCTTGTTAAATGATGTTCCCACCCGGCTCGAGGGGCGATGTCTGAAGTGTGGAACGTGCGGGAGAACTTCAGAGCTTCGTAGCGATTGCTTCGGCCATCTGCAAAGTCGTGTCAGTGCCGCCCATGTCATACGTGCGCACCTTACCTTCGCGGATGACGGCCGCGACGGCTTTCTCAAGTCGCTCGGCGTACGCCGTCTCGCCCAACCACTCGAGCATCATCTTCGCCGCGAGGATGGTCGCAATCGGGTTCACTTTGTACTGACCGGCATACTTGGGGGCGGAGCCATGCGTCGGTTCGAAGACCGCCAGCTTCTCGCCGATGTTTCCCGAGCAGCCGAAGCCCAAACCGCCCACCATTTGAGCGCAGAGGTCCGAGATGACGTCGCCGTAAAGATTCGGGGCTACGAGAACATCATAGCTGAAGGGATTCTTCAACAGCCACATCGTCATCGCATCGATGTTGGCATCGTCCAAAGCGATGTCGGGATAATTCTTTGCGACTTCCTTTGCCATCTCCAGGAAAAGTCCGTCGGTTGCACGAACGACGTTTGCTTTGTGGACCGCGGTGACCTTCTTGCGTCCGAACTTGCGAGCGAACTCGAATGCTGCGCGGACGATTCTCTCCGAGCCGCGTCGCGTATTGATTTTGCAGGAAATAGCGTACTCATCGGCGGGGAGCTTGCCGAACGCGCCGAAGGGCTTGGAGAGCCTGCCGAGCGTTTCCGAAAGCTCCTGCGGTACCGGCGAGAACTCAACGCCGGCGTACAGGTCCTCAGTGTTTTCACGGAACACGACAAGGTCGATACCCTCTTTGTAGTTCAACGGGTTGCCAGGATATGCCTTGCACGGGCGTAGGCAAACGTAGAGATCGAACAGCTGCCGCATGCGGACAATGGGGGAACGATAGGAGAGACCTTTTCCGCGAAGCTCGGGGATCAATTCCGCCTCGGCGGCTTTCACCGGCTTCGAGGTTATGGCTCCGAAAAGAGCAGCGTCCACATTCTTGAGAAGGTCGACCGTCCGCTGCGGAAATGCATCCCCTTCTTTTCTCCAAAATTCCCAGCCCATGTCTCCGTGAATGTACTCCGCGTCGAATACCAGTTTGTCCAGAACGATTCTCGCGGCCTCCAACACTTCTATTCCGACCCCGTCACCGGGCAGCCAAGCGATCTTGTGTTTTGCCATAGTCTTTCCGCTGTTTTGTTAAAGAGCGAGAGTCTAGTGAATTTCCCGATCCGCATAGGGCAAGGCCTGTGCCAGGAACTTCGGAAGACGAATGCATCGAACTGTGGTTCGACTCCGCTTTAAATCATTTAAACACAATCTTCGGTTTGAGTCTTGTAAGGGCAGCATGACAGCTTTTCAATTGTGAAAATCATTCAGAAAGAGCTTGTCAAACTTGAGAAAGTCCTCCCGTTCCGCATTGAACCTGGCTCAGCAGATCCGCGGTAGTTGTTCGCCCGAGAGCATATCGACGACGCGCGTTCCGCCGATGCGGCTCTTCATGATTACAGTGCCGGGATGCTCCGCAACGACCTCACCGATGATGACTGCTGTCCTCCCTTGCGGATGTGAGTGCATGATGTCCAGAATCTTCTCGGCTTCATGGGCTGCGACGAACGCAAGGAGTTTTCCCTCGTTGGCAACGTAGAGCGGATCGAGGCCGAGTATCTCGCAAGCTCCCTTGACTTCTTCGCCGATCGGAATACTTTCCTCGTGAATGAGGATGCCGACCCGGGCTTTCTCAGCGATCTCGTTAAGCGCGCTTGCAACGCCTCCGCGAGTCGGATCGCGGAGCACGTGAATCTGTTTGCTTGCACTCAGCATGTTCATTACTAGATCGTTAAGCGGTGCAGTATCGCTCTCGATCTGCGTTTCGAATTCTAGCCCCTCCCTCACGGACATGATGGCGATGCCGTGGTCCGCAATACGACCGCTAAGAATGATCTTATCGCCGACTCCCGCACGGAGTGGGTTGATGTCGACGCCGACCTCGATTATGCCGACGCCGGAAGTGTTAACGAAGATCTTGTCGCCCTTGCCCTTGTCCACCACTTTCGTATCCCCTGTTGCAAGTACGACACCCGCATGCTGTGCCGCGGCTTGCATCGAAAGCACAACGCGCCACAAATCTTCCATGGGCAGACCTTCTTCGATGACGAATGCCGCGGAGAGGTATAGCGGCTTCGCCCCGCACATTGCCAGATCATTAACCGTTCCGTTTACGGCCAGCTTGCCGATGTCGCCTCCCGGAAAGAAGATCGGGCTGACCACATATGTGTCTGTCGAGAACGCGAACCGCGCATCTCCGACGGAAAACACTGCCCCGTCGTGTAGCGGCTCGATCAGAGGATTCCGGAATTGAGGGAGGAACATCTTCTGGATCATCTGCTGTGTCAACTTGCCGCCGCCTCCGTGGGCCAGAAGCACATGCGGGTAGTCTGTGATCGGAAGCGGACATGCAAGCCCTGTCGTCAGATCGATGATGGATTTCTTCTGCATGGATACTAGCTCGCGAAGATTGTAGGACAACTGGTTAGTTGGGATTGTCTTCGGTCTTCTCGTGCACGAAGAGCAGAATCCCGGTAGATAGGATAGTCAATACCAACGAGAAATACAAAGGCGCCAGGACGCCGACTTCTTCCCAAAGAAAACCGGCGATAACCGACGAAGGAAATGCACAAAGGCCAATCACCATCTGAAACCCGCCAAGCGCGCTGGCGCGGTATTCCGCAGGGGCCAACGCGGAGACGAACGCTTTCTGCACGGGTTCCAACGCGCCCTTGTGCAGCCCGTACAGAACGAAGCACACTACCGCTCCGATGATCGACGTCTCAGCTAGCAACGCAAAGCAGGTTAGTCCCCAGAACACGTACGAAGCCGCGATGAGCCGCTTCTTTCCCCAACGGTCGGACAGATGCCCGAACGGCAGTGAAGAGACCGCTGCTACCAGCGTGAACAGGAGATAGAAGATGGGAATGGTTGATTGAACGGCGCCACGTTGCGCGGCGTAGATCAGAAGAAATGAATAGCTGAAGCCTGCTACGGCAAACAGTGCGCTTGATGCCGTGAAAAGCCAGAAGTTCTTGCTGATGTGTCTCAATGAAATGCCGCGAAAGGCCCTGGTTGCGGCAAAGGGCCTGTCCACTACGAAGAGAACAATAAGCAACACAGCGATGAGCGATGGAACCGCAGCGATAGCAAACAGAGTTCTATATCCCAATCCGAAAAACACGAGGCAGAAAACAATTCCGCACACTGCCCCCAGGTGGTCCATCATACGGAGGAAGCCGAAGTGCTTTCCGCGCTCGTTTTCTGTGGAGAGGTCGGCAACGGCCGCGTCGCGCGGGGCGCTGCGGATCTTGCCTGCTCGGTCAAGAATCCGGAAGGGGATTAGGTGGTGCCACGTCGTTGAGACTGCATAGCCGAGTCGCGAGGCCGAGCCGAGTAGATATCCAAGCCAAATCCAGACCTTGCGCTTCTGGATTTTGTCCGAAATGTATCCCGATGCTGCTTGCGAAAGCGAGACGGTCGCGTCTCCGAGTCCATCCAGGAAACCCAAGACCACCATGTTGGCGCCCATGACGCTCGTGACGAAAAGCGGCCAGATAGGATAGATGATATCTGAGCCGAAATCGTTTAAGAAGGAGGCGAGGGCGAA
>Ga0315286_10003180_pt1 | contig 15418 bp, 10 predicted proteins | sample YL17G10_0_MG_FD_205038 | JGI IMG/M metagenome (GOLD analysis project Ga0315286, IMG submission 205038) | Sediment microbial communities from Yellowstone Lake, YNP, Wyoming, USA - YL17G10_0 | ecosystem: Environmental > Aquatic > Freshwater > Lake > Sediment | place: USA: Wyoming | collected...
CGACGCGACGCCCCTCGTTGACGATGGCGCCACGCATGACCCGGCGGGTTACCTCTTCCAGCATCGCGTGCAGGGTTTTCTCCCGGTCCGGGAACTCGGGGGTCAGCGCGGCCAAGACCTCTGCTTTCGCCTCGTGCGTCGCGGCGGCACGCTCGTGCTTGCCGGCAACTTGGAATGCCGCCTCAATCCGTGGTCGCAGTTGCGCGTCGACGCGCGCAAACAACGCCTCGTCGAAAACCGGCGGCGTACTGGCGCGCTTCGGCTTGCCGAGCGCCCGTTTCAGCTCGTCCTGCAGGTCGAGCAACTTCTGCAGCTCCGTGTGCGCCAAGAACAGCGCGTCGAGCATGACGTCTTCCGACACCATCTTGGCGCCGCCCTCAACCATGACGAGGCCTTCGCGGTTGCCCGCGACGATGAGGTTCAGTTCGATTTGCTCGATCTGCGTCTGTGTTGGATTGACGATGAGCTGGCCGTCCAGCCGGCCGATACGCACCGCGGCGATCGGACCGTTGAAGGGAATGTCCGAGATGTGCAGCGCGGCGGAGGCGCCGGTCATTGCCACCACGTCGGGATCGTTCTCGCGATCGTGGGACAGGACGGTGGCGATGACCTGTGTTTCAGAGCAAAACCCATCGGGGAATGACGGCCGGATGGGCCGGTCGATCAGCCGCGAGGTGAGGATTTCCTTTTCCGACTGGCGGCCCTCGCGCTTGAAGAAGCCGCCGGGGATCTTGCCGGCTGCGAACGTACGTTCCAGGTAGTCACACGTCAGGGGGAAAAAATCCACGCCCTCCCGTCCCTTATTTTCCGCCACCGCGGTGACCAAGACGACGGTCTCCCCATAGGTCACCAAGGCAGCCCCATCTGCCTGTTTCGCCAGGCGCCCAGCCTCGATGGATAACGGGCGTCCGTGAAATACAGTTTCAACTTTCTGGTACATATACAACCTCCCGGACCCCGCAGGGTCCAAGCCTCAGGCTCTCAGCCGCGGGCCTTCTGATGGGAGGGAAAGACGCTCAAGGGAATTGAGCCGGTTGCTTCGCTATTTCCGGATCCCCAGTCGATCGATCACGCGCTTGTAGCGGTCGAACTCTCCGCGTTTCAAATAGTCCAGCAGGCGGCGTCGTTGGCCGACGAGCTTCAGGAGCCCGCGACGCGAGTGGTGGTCTTTCTTGTGGACCTTGAAATGCCCGGTAAGATATTCGATCCGCGAACTGAGCAGCGCGATCTGCACCTCGGGAGAGCCCGTATCAGTTGCGTGAAGCTGGTATTGCCCGATCAGCTCCTTCGTCCGTTCGGGAGCTATCCCCATCTTTCCTCCATATTTTCGTGTCGGCAAAGTGCTTAACATGGCGGCTGTACCGGTTCAAGGGCGGGGCCAGGGCGCCAGGGGCGTTGCCCCTGGCGCACGTAGTGCCGCCCCGTTGGGGCTCCTGCGAGTGCGCCGTCAATCTGGATGCCCGCAGCCCCGCAAGGGGCGGCCATCCACGAGCCTGGGGCAGCCCGGGCAGCAGTTGCCCAACCGCCCCAGGCGTTGCCGCCGGTCGATCTCTCAAGGTTTCCTCTCCGGCTATTGACTGTCGGCTGTGCACTGTGAACTCTAGGCCACACAGGAAGAACTGATGGAGCGAATCTGCGGACCGGAGCGCCCGGGTGGACAAGGATTGGACCACAACCAGGAGGAATCGGGGAACCGAGCCATTGCGGCATTGCTGGGCGATCCCGAGGTCCGCGATCAGGTGGATCTGGTGATCACTTGCCGTGACAACACGTATGAAGTGTGGGCGCGACGCGGGATGGTGCGGTTCCGGCGCGTCCTACGCGACGGCCGGCTGGAGTTTCCGATCGTTGAGCGGATCGGTCAAAACCCGATTGCCGACGAGCGCTGCACGCTTCTCACCACCTGCGCCGAAGAGCTGCGGGCCGCAGCGGCCTCGGGCCATCCCACGGAGGACGTCAACTGCGCGTTCATCGAACCGGCACACGTGAGTTATCCGTACGCCTGCGAGCGCATCGCCCAACTCTTCGACAGTCCGTACGCACCGGACATCGTCGTCAACCCGAAGTGCTACGCTTTCGGTTTGCAGCGTGGGCAGCATGGCGCGCTCGACGTCGTGCAATCGCGCGCGCCACTGGCCCTTGCCGGCCCCGGGGTCAGAACCGGGCTGTACGATCTCGCCGTGCGCCAGGTCGATATCGCGCCCACCGTCTGCCGGCTCATGGGCTTTCCCACCATTGATGGAAAGGACTGGAGCGGCCGCACGGCGTCTGAACGCGGCGTTACGCCGGATGTCTATCTCGAGCGCCAAGACGGGCGCGTACTAGAAGACATCCTCGATGGCGCCGTTCGCCCGCAACGGGTGTACGTCGCGATCTTCGACGGCCTCAGCAACAGTGAGCTCCATCACCTCATCGAAACGAACGACGAGGCGGTCACGAATCTGCGGCGCGTCCTCGATCGCAGTGCCCTGTTCACGTTCGGCTCGACCGTGACGTTTCCGAGCATCACCTGGCCGAGCCACAGCACGCTCCTCACCGGGGCCTGGAGCGGCCATCACGACATCGTCAATCCGACCTACTACGCCCGCGAGCTGCGGCAGGCGTTGGTCCCGCAAGCCCAAGGCATGATGACCGAAGGCTACTTGAACACCGCGGTCGAAACGCTCTACGAAGCATTTCACCGCGTGCTGGGGCCGGGGGCATTTACCGCGAGCATCTACGAGCCGCAGGGACGTGGGGCGGACCATGCCGCGTTGGAGCAGCGTATCGTCGGCCCGCGCGACCGGCTGAAGGCGCTGACGCTGGACTTTACCGCGGCGGTTCACCCTCGCTACATCGCCGACGGGAAAACGAGCGTGCACCGGGAAGCGCTGTTGGACGCGCGCGGCATGGCGCAGGTGATGGTGCTGTTTGATGATCCGTCGCATCCACCGCCGGTCCTCACGGTCCATGAGCTCTCGCTCACTGACGGAGCCGGCCACGACTACGGCCCGCACAGCGACGGCTTGCGGGCGGCGATTGCCGAGACCGATCGCCGCTTCGGGCAGGTGCTCGACATGCTCGAGTCCAAGGGCCTCCTCGACTCGACGCTGTTCGTCGTGACGAGCGACCACGGCATGGCATCACAAGATGTGATGTTGAAGGCCAATCCAGCGCGTCATCCGGAACGGATCGGCATGAAGACCGTCACCGGTGAGCCGATGATCTGGTTGCGCGACCTGGACGTCACCGCCGAGTGCGCTCCGGACGGGCGCACGGCGCGGGTGATCGTGCTCGACAACGACCCTGATCTCTCAGGCGAAAAGCCGCCGGTAGCGGACGCGCAGGTATTGGTGCACGGGCACCCGGATACCCAGTTGGCAAAGCTGACCACAAACGCGGCGGGCATCGCCGGCTTTGCGACACCGGCCGACGTAGCGCCGGCCGACATCGTCCTGTCGGTGCGTCACCCCGACTACAACCCGCGCCACCTCCGCCTCGACGGGACTCGCATGGTCATCGACCTCCGCCGTGAGCTGTACGGGGTGGAGCGTTTATAGGTCGACGCCTTAGGCGCGGACCACGACCACATTCCGCCGAGGGCTCAAGCCCCCGGCTCAGGAATAGAAAGCCCGGTGAACCGGACTCCAATCCGCAGCCCCCTTCCAGGGGGCTTGCTTTCACTCAGCCGCGGGCTTCAGCCCTCGGCGATACCCCGATCACTTCCCTCGCCTCCGGCCCCCCGTGTAGTGACAATCCGCGAAACCGACTTCAGTGATTTCAATGGGTTGTACGATAAAGTGTCAAACACGTCCTAGGCGCGGCGCGCCGCTTTCTCGATGTTGACCCGTACCGCACGGTCCACCGGCGTCGGCTGCCACTGCAGGGCCCAGTAGCGCAGGTGGCCGTAGCCGCCGGCGAGGTGGAGCCACTTCACCAGACCGGGCTCGATGTCCATCGGTCCGCGCCAGTTGCGGAACATGTACGGCTCCCAGCCGTTGTAAACGATCACCTGCCCGGGCATGACGTTGGGGGCCACCTTGGCCGGCACGAAGAACTCGCCCAAGTCGTTCCAGTCGCGCACGTCGTCACCATGTGTGATGTCGCATGCGCGTCGAGTGAGGGGACGTAGCGACGATTCCGGCGATGGACGGTCAACTGGCTGGCATCTCCGCGTCGCTCAAACTCAGTGGTTCCCGATCGCGCCAATGGTCGCTACGTCTCCCTCTTCCGTGAGGCCTGGATATTCTCGGCAGTCTCCGCGGCGCCGTGCGTTTGGCGCGGCACATCAAGCGTCGGCGGATCTTCCGACACGCCCCGACAGCGACCGAGAAGATCTGCTCTCCGGCGCAAGGGCGCGGCCGCAACGGCGGGTGGCAGGTTGTGCCGCCACCGCGTGCCGCACTGCGGTTTGCGTTTGCTCTCATTGCTGAGTAAATTTACTCATCGTCATGAGTAAATCGTCCGCCACCGTGTTCTCGCGTTCACAGGCAGCGCAGCTGGCGGCGCGGCTCGCCGAGCCGCGGCGGTTCATCCACGTCGTCGCCGGCCCACGTCAGGTCGGCAAGACCACGCTCGTGCGCCAGGTGCTGGAGCGCGCACGGACCGCCGCCGTATACGCGTCGGCCGACGAACCGGCGTTACGGGGACGCGAGTGGATCGCGCAGCAGTGGGACGCGGGGCGCTTGGCCGCACGCGAGCACGGCAAGCGCGGCACGCTGCTCGCGCTCGATGAAATCCACAAGATCCCGGCGTGGTCGGAGACGGTCAAGCGCCTCTGGGACGAGGACACGGCGCGCCGCGTGCCGTTGCACGTGGTGCTCCTTGGTTCGGCACCACTCCTCATGCAGCACGGCCTGACGGAGACCCTTACTGGGCGCTTCGAGATGCTGCACCTTCCCCACTGGTCGTTCGCGGAGATGCGCGACGCCTTCGGCTGGACCCTGGAGCGCTTCCTCTTCTTCGGCGGGTATCCGGGCGCCGCACCGCTGGCCGACGATTCAGCCCGTTGGGCGCGCTACGTCAAGGACGCACTGATCGAGACGACCATCGGGCGCGACGTGCTGCTCTTGACCCGCGTCGACAAGCCCGTTCTCCTGCGGCGGCTGTTCGAGCTTGCCTGCGCCTATTCGGGTCAGATCCTCGCCTACCAGAAGATGCTCGGCCAGTTGCAGGAAGCGGGCAACACGACCACGCTCGCCCATTACCTCGATCTGCTCGCCGGGGCCGGCATGGTGACCGGCCTGCAGAAGTTCTCGGGTAGCGCGGCCCGTCAACGCGCCTCGAGCCCGAAGCTCCAGGTGCTCAACACCGCTTTGATGACCGCGCAATGCGGTCTCGATCCGCGTGCGGCGCGCGCCGATCCCGAGTTTTGGGGGCGGTTGGTGGAGTCGGCCGTTGGCGCGTATCTCAGCGGCGCGGCGCAAGCGGGCGAGTGCACGCTGTACTACTGGCGTGACCGCAACCGCGAGGTCGACTTCGTCGTCAAGGCCGGCCGCCAGGTGACGGCAATCGAGGTGAAGAGCGGCCGGCGGCGCGATTCCCTCGCGGGCATGGAGGCCTTCACGAGTGCCTTCCGGCCGCAGCGCACGTTGCTCGTCGGTGGCGATGGCATCGGGCTCGACGAGTTTCTGTCCCGGCCGGTCGCGCATTGGGTGAGCCCGTAAGCGGGCGGCGCCTCAGCCGGTACGCACAGTCTTGCTCGGACAGCACCTTCTGACCCCGCCTGGACCGCCCCGACCGGCACGCATCGCACCGGCAGCGGGCCGCCTCAAGGGTCGCTCAAGACTTCCTTCGTAAGCGCCTAACCGTTGCGTCCCGCCTTCTCGATGTTGACCCGTACCGCACGGTCCACCGGCGTCGGTTGCCACTGCAGGGCCCAGTAGCGCAGGTGGCCGTAGCCGCCGGCGAGGTGGAGCCACTTCACCAGACCGGGCTCGATGTCCATCGGCCCGCGCCAGTTGCGGAACATGTAGGGCTCCCAGCCGTTGTAGACGATCACCTGCCCGGGCATGACGTTGGGGGCCACCTTGGCCGGCACGAAGAACTCGCCCATGTCGTTCCAGACGCGCACTTCCTCACCATCTGTGATTCCATGCGCGCGCGCGTCGTCCGTGTTGATCACGGCGTGCGGTTGGCCGCGATGCGTGCGCAGCAGCAGCGGGTTGGTGGTGTTCATCGAATGGACGCTCCAGCGGCTGTGGCCGCTGGTGAGCACGAACGGATGGTCACCGCCCATCTTGGGGTTCTCTTTGTGCGTGGGGAGCTCCTCCCCGGCTTCGAGGAACCAATCGTGCTCGATATAGAACTGCGCCCGCCGCGTCAGCGTCGGATACGGCAGCTTCTTTTCCGTGTGCCAGCGCGAGTGCGCATGCGTCTCGTCTGGCTTGAGATCGCTGGCCTGGTTGATCGCAAACGGCGAGATGCCCCAGTCGATGAAGCGTAGGTATCCTTTCTCGCGCATCGCCTGCAGATCGGTCCCCTCCGGGATCGTCCCGCAGATCACCGTGTCGGCCAGCATTTCCTCGGCGGCGTCCTCTTCCGTGATGAGCGCGCCGCCGAGCGTGAACCGGCGAGTGAGGTCGCTGACGTCGTATGTCATCCCACGCCGGCTCTGGTACTCAGTGAGCCCGCGTGCCTGGGCTCGTTCCGTGAGCTTGGCAGCGAGCAGGCGCGCGATTTCCCATTCCGTCTTCGCCTCACCCGCCGGTTCCGCGGCCCGATCGGAGTAGATGAGCGTCAACATGTGCGGTGAGGGGATGTGAAAGCGCGGCGCCTCATAGTGATTGGCGACCGGCAGCACGAAGTCGGATTGGAGCGCCGTCGTGCTCATGCGAAAATCCATGGTGACTACGGTCTTCAGTTGGGGCCACAGGTGCTTCAGCAGCATGTTCTGGCCGCCGCGCACGCGTCGCAGCGTATTGCCGCCAGCCTGGATCAACACGCGTGGGGGAACGTCCTCGTAGGGCAGAGCCACGTCCTGCCACCAGCCCTTCTCCAGCGCTTCCCGCATGTAGTCATCGAATGGGCGAGCCATCGTCGGATCGTTCCATTCTTTGCGGTTCCAGTTGTCGCGGTAACCGCAGTGGCGATACCAGAAAAAGGCCGGGGGAACCATCCCACCCAGACCGGCCATGCGGCACACCATTTCGATGCGGCACATTTCCTCGGTGCGCGTCGGGTCTTCGGCACGCAGCGCCGCCATCATGGCGTTGCGCATGGCGAGGAACTCCCGCGTGGCGTCCCCGCCCGGCTGTTCCTTCTGCGCCAACAACATCATGCCGTCGAACATGCCGATGGACCAGCACCCGATCCCCGTCCCCTTGCGACCCCAGTTGCCCGTGAGACCGAGGAGCAGCGTGATGGAACGTACCATCAAGTCGCCGTGGAAATACTTCGTCGACGTTCCGCCCGCCCACACGCCGGTCCGCTTGGTCGCGACCTTGCGGGCAAGCCGGCGGATCTGATCGGGATGCACGCTACAGATCTGGGCGGCGCGCTCGGGCTCGTATGCCTTCAGGTGCTCGCGCAGCAGCTCGAAAACGGGCGTCACCGCCACACGCGTACCGTCCGCGAGTGTCACCTCGTAGCGCCCGGAAAGCGCCGGGTCGATGTCCCCAAGCGCCAGCGATGCCCGCGGCGCCTCGACTACCTTGCTGCTGCGCGCATCGAAGAGGTAGAACTGCTCCGCGTTCCCGCCCGCTTTCAGATCGCTCTCGCGCAGGAAATGCCGGGTGTCGACACGCGCCAGGAACGGCAGGTCTGTCTGCTCTTTCACGAAGGAGGCATTGTAGATGCCTTCGTCGATGATCACCTTGCACATCGAGAGGGCCCACGCGGCGTCGGTGCCGGGACGCACGGGGTAGTGGTAATCGACCAGCTGCGTCGATGGGCTACAGTCCGGGGCGAAGATCACCACTTCCGAGCCGTTGTATCGTGCTTCGACCCCGTAGTGGTACGAGGCCATTACCGTGTATACCGGGTTGGCCCCGAAGACGAGAATCAACTCGCTGTGAAAAACGTCGTCGAGGCTGCTGCATACGTTGAACTTGCCGAACGTGAGGTAGAGCCCCGGGCTGAAGTCGTTGATCTCAGCGTTCACGTCCGTGACCAAACTCCCGATCATCCGGAACAGTCGTCCCAGCCCGACCATGTTCCACGGCACACCTTCGGCGCCCAACAACTCGATGATCGATTCGGGGCCATTTTCCTGGATGGCGTCGAGCATGGAGTCCGCGATGGCCGTGAGCGCTTCGTCCCAGCTGACGCGATCCCAGCGCCCTTCGCCACGCTCACCGGCGCGCCGCAGCGGGTAGAGGACGCGATCCGGCGCATCAATGTGCTGGCTCCAACAGGCGCCTTTCTGGCAACCCAGCGGGTTCATGTCCGGGACCCCCGTCTCGATGGTCGGGAAGTTCCCGGCCTGCTCCTCGCGCACGATCTTGCCGTCGCGGACGTAGACGCGCATGGGACAGTTGCCGGGGTAGCAATCGACGGTATGCGTCCCCCACACCACCTTGTCCCACCGCCAGATCTGACGGTAGCGGTCCTCGGTGGCGGGCCGCGGGGAGCGCGCCAAGGATTCTTCATACGCGCGGACAACACTGGCCGTGGCTTGATCCATCTCAACTCTCCTCTCTCGCGGCTACTTCCACGTGATCTCCGCCGGGTCGCGGGTGAACGGACCGAGCATCTCTTTCCACTGGTAGGCGATGAGCGTGGTGATCAACTCGGACGCCTGGCCCTGCCTTCGCTTGCCGATCTCAGTCTCGAGGGTGTGGATTGCCGCCCGGACGCCCGTGCCGAACAGAGATTCCAGATAACTGACCGGGATGCGCCGTTTGGAATCGTCCGGCTTGAGGTCCGGACCCAACTTCGCTGGCGAGAGCGGCGGGATATAAAAGACGTTGGGTTCCGTGTTCCACTCGGAATGCAGCGGCAGGGCCACACGCCAGCGGCGTACGAGTTGGTGTACCGCACTGGCTTCATCATCAATGAATCCCACGAACGCCGCGCGGCCGGAGCATTGGCGAACACATGCCGGCGCTACGCCCTTCTCGAGGCGCGGGAAGCAGCCGATGCAGTGCTGACCCACGTTACGGTCCGCATTGAAGTAAATCTTCTTATACGGGCAGGCTTGGATGCACTGCTTCGAGCCGCAGCACTTGTCCTCATCGCGCAGCACCAGCCCGTCCTCAGCTCGCTTGTACATGGCACCGTTCGGGCAGGCTTCGACGCACGCTGGTCGCGTGCAGTGGTTGCAGAGGCGTGGGAGGTAGAAGAAGTACGCGTTCGGGTACTCACCCGCGCCTTGGTCCTCATCCCAGTTCATGCCCCAGGAGGGCGCACCGGTGGGTCGGAGAAAGGCGTCCTGGCGTTTGCCCGAGGCATAGACCTCGTTCCAATTGAAGTTCCATACCTCCCCGAACTCCTCCGCTGTGGGAAGGCGTCCGAGGACGAGCTTGCCGTTCGGCTCGTAGCCGCCGCCCATCTTCTCGTAGTCCCGCGGTGTACCGCGGCCGGGCTGCGTGTTGACGCTGCACCACCACATGTGGTCGGTGCCGCCGCCTTGCGTCCACAAGACCTTGCAAGCGACGGAGCATGTTTGGCATCCGATGCAGCGGTTGAGATCGAAGACCCATACGAGCTGGCGTTGCGTCCCATTCATTCCGGCAGTCATACGTGCTCCTCCGAGGCGTGGTGTAACGTTCGTTTCCTACCTCGATGGCGCAATCCACGCATGCGCGCGATGACGCAGATCACAAAAAGCCATGATCATGGAGAGGAACGGCGCCACCAAAGGGTGCGGGGGAGGGGGGCTACCAACGCCTTCCCGCTACAGGTATCAATTGGGACTTGTGAAGCGTGAATTCCTACGGGGGACGTCACGCCACGGAAGGAGAATGGCTATGAGCAACTCGAAAATTGACGAAAGGGTCGCGATGTCTGATAAGACCACGAAATCGAAGGAACCGAAATCGAAAAAACAGCGGGGTACGATTGTTCGCCAGAGTGTTGAACCCGAAAAAGCAACTATCCCGGGGCCACGAGCCGCATCACCGCAAAGGCTGCAAGCGCCGGCAAAGCCGCTAAGTTCCCCGCCCCAGCGCCCGAACGGGGCACCCCCGACCGCCACGGCAACCGAGCCGAAGAAAACAACTATCCCGGAGCCACGAGCCGCATCACCGCAAGGGCCGCAAGCGTCGGCGAAACCGCAGAGTTCCCCGCCCCGGCCCCCGACTGGCGCGCCTGCAGCCGCCACGGCAACCGACCCGAAGTTGGACACGATCTTGGCCGAACTGCGCGGCGTCCGCGAGACGGTACAGAAAATGGGAACCGCAGCGAAGCCGGTGGCCACCACGCCGCAACTCCCCGTTGACTCGGAGCTGGAAACTTCGGTGGACTCGCTGCGCCGTTTGCTCAGCGAGCTGATTGAACGGCGCATGGAATCGGTAGTCAGGGACCTCGCGGATGTGCGGCGTTTGGCCGCCACCGCAGACGGAAATCGTGGGCCCATCGTCGAGCGCCTCGACCAGGTGCTGGATAAGTTGGGCGCTATTCAGTTCCGCGGTGAGCCAATGGACATTCTGGATCCGTTGATCCACGAGGTGGCGGCTGAACGGACGGTAAACGATGTGCCGGACGGCGTGATCCTCCACACTTTGCGGCCGGGCTATCGCACTGCCCGCGGAGCGGTAGTGTGCAAGGCTGCCGTGGCGATCAATAGGAGAGGATGAGCATGGCACGGCTGGGCATCGATTTCGGTACGACCAATACGGTGGTCGTCTGCAGTGACCGGGGACGCTATCCCGTCGTTCCGCACGCGGCCGAAACCGCCATTGGGCGCGTGGTGCGGGAGGTGTTCCCTTCGGTGTTGGCCTACGAACACGCAACCGGACGGCTCCTGTACGGTACGGATGCCGAGCGCTGCATGGCGCGCCCCGGGGCGGAAGCGCAGTACACCGTTATCCGCTCCATCAAGCGGTTGCTGCGCAGCTACATCGGTGGCGGGCGGTTCGGACTCGAGGTGTGTCCGGGCGGGCTCGACACCGCCGCCGTGCTGCGGGGATTCGTCGAGGCGGTGCGCGAGTCGGTGATGCGCTCCGGTCTGTTTCCCGCAGACGAGCCTCTGCAAGCCGTGATTACGTGGCCCGCAAACGCCAACGGCGCTCAGCGCCATGTGACGCGCGCCAGCTTCAAAGACGCGGGCTTCGAGGTCATCGGAACGCTCAACGAGCCGACCGCCGCAGCCATCGAGTTCGCCGATCGGATCGTCCACGGCAACCGGACCGCAGCCAGGAAGCTCTCCTCGTCGGTTGCAGTCTTCGATTTTGGCGGAGGCACCTTCGACGCGTCGTTGGTGAAGATCGAGGGGCCGGAATTCTCGGTCATTGATACTGCGGGCATCGAAGAGCTGGGCGGTGATGATCTCGACAGCGCGCTGGCGCGCTTGTTCGCGGAGCAGATGGAGGTCGATTTCGACACCTTGCCTCCTTTACCGCGTAGCCTGTTCTTGCGGCATGCCTGTCAGCAGAAGGAGAGCCTCTCCTCTGGCTCAGTGCGGACGTTGACCCTGCCGCCGTCTGACGTCGGCATGCGGGGCACACCGTGCACGATCGACGTGGCGGCATACTTCGAACAGCTGACGGGGCTGATCGCACCGGCGGTCGAGACGCTCTGGTCTCTGGTGACCGGAGAGGCGGCACGCGCGGCCGGTATCGGTCCGGAAACTCTCGATGCAGTGTATCTGGTTGGCGGCTCGTCGCAGTTGCCGCTAGTGGGGAAAATGCTTGGCGCGCGCTTTCCCGGGGCGCGTTTGGTGATGACCGACAAGCCGTTCACAGCCACGGCGATGGGCGCGGCGATCCAGAGTACGGAGACCGTAACCCTGCACGATATTCTCTCGCGCCACTTCGGGGTTCTGCGCCTCGCCGATCATGGCACGCGCGAGTACTTCGCGCCGATTTTCAATGCCGGTACGCGGTTGCCACCGCGCAATGCAGCGCAGGTCGAGGTGCGGGTTCGCTATTCTCCCAGACACAACATTGGTCACTTGCGTTACCTCGAGTGCGCCGGTGTGGATAGCACCGGGAGACCGGCGATTGGCGTCAGGGCGTGGTCCGACGTGTTCTTTCCATACGATCCGAGCATCCCGATCGAGCAGCGATTGAGCTCTGGGGACATCACTGCCCGTGAGGATCTCGCGGACCAGGACGTTTGCGAGACCTACTCCTGCGACAGTGACGGCGTCATCACCGTCCGTTTGAGTCGCCAGGGGGATGGCCAGACACGCGCCTACGAGATCTTCCGGGAGTAACCCGTATGCTTCTCGCTGGAGAAACGGCAGCTTCGATGTTACAAGCTCCGCATGCCAACGGTCAGACACGCAGCACTCGTTCTTGGTCTCAGCGTGGCGATTGCGTTGTCCGCGTGCGGCGGAAGCTCCGGTGGGCCGCCACCGGCAACTTCGCTGTATGTCCGCGCGAGTGGCAACGACACGAACAGCGGGGGCAGTCCGGCGACGGCACTGAAGACGATCGCCAGGGCAGTACAGCTGGCGCCCAGCGGCTCCAGGATCATCGTCGGCCCTGGGACCTACAACGAGGGGGTCACGGCCGCCAGCGTCCTGGCATTCTTTGCGGATACCAGCGGGGCATTTACGCAAGACCCGCCTGGGGCTGTGGTCATCGACCTGAGCGGGCTGCAAGAGCCGGGGTTCGAATTATCGAGTTCCAAGGGATCGCTGATCGACGGGTTCACCATTAAACATGCAGCGGATGCCGGAATAGTCCTCAAGGGCAGCAGTGACAGCTCCATCATTCAGGACTGTACGATTTCCCTTACGGTCGGCGATGGCATTCGCCTTCAGGACTCGAGCAACGTTCTGGTCTTCAACAATCTCGTCTACGACAACGCCGGAACGGGAATCGGCGTCGGCGCCGCCACCGTCGGGTCTGCGAACGCCAAGATCGTCAACAACACCATATTCGGCAACAGTACCCGCGGCATTACGGTCGGTGATGCGGCGCCAAAGCCGGCCTCTCCGGGCACCTTCATCCGCAACAACATCATTCAGAACAACGTCGGCGATGCCAGCATCGAGGTATTCACCGGGAGTGACGTCGGGTACGACGAGGATTTCGACCTGGTGACGCCCGCGACGTTCTTGCCGGTGAGTCCCGATCTTTCAGGAAAGCACGACTTCAGGGACGTCGACGCCCAGTTCGTGGGCCCGACCAGGGGCGATTTTCATCTGTCGTCGAGCAGTCCCGCCATCGACGAAGGGGACACTTCCGATCTCGTGCACAAAACCATGACCGTTGACAGCAACGGGCAGCCGATTTCCATAAGTGTGTTCCTCAAAGGGCGGACGACGACGGGCGGAACCGTGTGTGATCTGAAGGCACCTGACCTAGGATTCCATTACGCCGTCATTGGCCGCTGTACAGTCGGCGGCGCGTAGGGCGAACGGGTCTCCTTCCCCCGGGCTCAGCTCGAGGCGCGCAGCGCCAGCAGCTCCGGCGTGATCTCCATCTGCGTGAAGACGCGACGGATCTCCTCGGGGGGCACGTCAAACACGGCGCCGTTGGTGGGAATGGCCTCGGTGGTCATCCACTCCGGTACGGCATCGTCCTTTTCGGTGAAGCCGGCGCGGCGGTTGAACTCCCACTCGTCTTGCAAGCATTGCCAGCCGTAGTGGATGACGTCTTGCTCGCTCATGTTGAGGCCATACATCAGGTTGAACAGCTGCCGCATTTCTTCCGTCGACGGCTGCATGAACTGACAGAGGCCGCTCGAATCGCAGATCGCATTGACGATCTGTGCGTCCTGTGAAGCACGCGCCGGATCCATCACCGGCATCACGACCAAGCCGGCGGTGTGATCGGCGCCCATCGGACTGGTGCAGTACGTGATCCCCGTCCCCTTCAGGGTACGCGGCTCCCACGCCGGCATCCCTTGCCCTTTGATGGCTGGGATGCGCGCCACGCCGTACTTCTTGCCGGTGAACACGACCCCATTGGCAATCGCCGTCGCCAGCTCGTCGCCCTTGTCGACTTTGTCGAGCGTGCGCAGCACCGCCTCTGCATCGCCGAATGCCAGCTGGCCACCGTCCATCGCGACGGCCACCGCCCCGCCGGTTTCGATGGTGTCGATGCCGATCTCGTCACACAGCCGGTCCATGCTGGCGATGGCGTCGAGATCGCCGATGGCGCAGTTCGACCCCAAGAGGGCGAGGGTTTCGAACTCCAGCGCCGAGGTCTTGTAGCTGCCGTCGGGGGCGTTGATGAGGTTCGAGCACCGCACGATGCACCCGGTCATGCAGTTGTGCATCCCGCCGCCGCGCGTTTCGAAGTTCTCGATGATGCGCGCGCCATCGATCGCCTGCGCGTGCTCGAACTGCATCTCGCGCCGGTTCCGCGTCGGCAGCGTGTCCAGCATGTTCGCCATCGACAGGATCGCCGACGTGCCGCGCGAGAAGATCTGCGAGCCCGCCTTGTACGTCTTCGTAATGGTGCCCACCAGCTCTTTGAATGCCGGGACGTCCTTCGCCATGCGGGCCGAGCTGCCTTCGTCGTCGACGATCACCGCCTTCAATCCTTTAGATCCCATCACCGCGCCGAGGCCGCCGCGCGCCGCGTGCCGTGTCGGGTAGCGATTGTCTTCGTCGGTGAGCGCGACGGTGGCACCGGTGAGACGGGCTTCGCCCGCCGGACCGCAGAGCACGAACGCGGCACGTTTGCCCGACTCCGTCCCCAGTTTCGCAGCGCAAGCGTAGTTGCGCAGCCCTTTGAGGTCCGAACGTTCACCGAGAGTGACACCGTCTTTGGTGATCTTCAGCAGGTAGCGTTTCTCAGGATCGGCCGGCTGCCCTTCGACGATGATCGCCCGAATCCCCAAGCGCATCAGCTTCTGCCCGGCCTGTCCGCCGGAGTTGGCTTCCTTGATGCCGTGGGTCAGCGGGCTTTTCGCGCCCACGCTCATGCGTCCGGAAGTTGGTGTGGTCGAGCCGGCCAAACAGCCGGGAGCCAAAACGAGCTTGTTGCCGGGGCCGAGGGGATCGCAGGTCGGATCGACTTCTTTGAGGAGGATTTTCGCCGACAGCGCCCGCCCGCCAAGCGCCGCCCATTCCGCCGGATACGGCTCTTCGGTCGTGGTGAGCGTAGACATGTTCACGCGTAGTATCCGATCCATATCCAGGCCTCCTGAATTCACCGCGTCGCAAAGGGATTGATAAGAAAACCATACAGGCGCCGGCAGCGAATGAAAAGATACCCCTGGCGCGCCGGGTTTGTGCCAGGTGAATCAGGCGCCGCCGTGGCGTGCCGATACGGCAGCGCCGGCGGCAGTTCTACGCCTTCCCCAGGATCACCGCGCTGGTCGGCACGCCGATGCCCGCGGTGACCAGCACGTGATCCGCCTTCTTCGGTTGATTTTCCGA
>Ga0315286_10003181_pt1 | contig 15418 bp, 13 predicted proteins | sample YL17G10_0_MG_FD_205038 | JGI IMG/M metagenome (GOLD analysis project Ga0315286, IMG submission 205038) | Sediment microbial communities from Yellowstone Lake, YNP, Wyoming, USA - YL17G10_0 | ecosystem: Environmental > Aquatic > Freshwater > Lake > Sediment | place: USA: Wyoming | collected...
CTCTGCATGCACTGCCTCACGCCGACCTGCGCCTCGGCGTGTCCGGTCGGCGCCATGAAGAAGACGGCTGCGGGGCCCGTGGTCTACGACTCCGGGCTTTGCATCGGGTGCCGCTATTGCATCGTGGCGTGCCCGTTCGACGTCCCGAAGTACCAGTGGGACCGGCCGGTCCCCGTGGTGGGCAAGTGCGTGATGTGCGCGCCGCGGCTGGCTGCCGGCCGGCCGGTCGCCTGCGCAGCGGTGTGCCCCACCGGCGCCACGCTGTTCGGCGAGCGCGAGGCGCTCGTCCGCGAGGCGCGCGAGCGGATCGCGCGCGCGCCGGCGCGCTACGTGTCCCACGTCTACGGGCTCGACGAGGCCGGCGGCACATCGGTGCTCCTGCTCGCGGGCGTGCCGTTCGTGCAGCTCGGGCTGCCGGGCGATCTCCCGCGCGAGCCGCTGCCCACGCTCACCTGGCAGGTGCTCTCGCAATTGCCCGACATCGTCACGGTCGCGGCCGTGTCCCTCTTCGGCGTCCACTGGATCACGAGCCGACGCGCGGAGGTCCGCCGCAGCGAAGGTCCCGACGCCCCGGTCGAGCCGCCGGCCGGGGTCCGGCGCGACGAACGGCCGGGGCCATGAGCGCCGCGCTCGAGATCCAGCGCCACCGCCCGCGCATCGGATTCTGGACCGCGGTCTTCTTCGCCGTCCTCGCTGTCTTCCTGTTCGTCACGGTGCTGCGCTTCACGCGCGGCCTCGGGGCGACGACGAACCTGAGCGACCGCGTGCCCTGGGGCCTGTGGATCGGATTCGACATCCTCTGCGGGGTCGGCCTCGCGGCCGGGGCGTTCACGATCATGGCGGTCGTGCACCTGTTCCATCTGCGCCGCTTCGAGCCGATCGTGCGTCCCACGGTATTGACCGGGTTCCTCGGCTACCTGTTCATGGTGTTCGCGCTGCTCTTCGACCTCGGGCAGCCGTGGCGCATCTGGCACGCGCTGGTGTTCTGGAACCCGCACTCCGTGATGTTCGAGGTCGCCTGGTGCGTGATGCTGTACACCACGGTGCTCACGCTCGAGTTCTTGCCCCTCCTGCTCGAACGCTTCGGCTTCGAGCGGGTCCGGCGTGTCCTGCACGAGGTGAACACGCCGCTCGTGGTCGTCGGCGTGCTGCTCTCCACGTTGCACCAGTCCTCGCTGGGGTCGCTCTACCTGATCGTGCCCCAGAAACTGCACCCGCTCTGGTACTCGCCGATGCTGCCGCTGCTCTTCTACGTCTCGGCCATCGGCGCCGGGCTCGGGATGATCATCGTCGAGTCGCACCTGAGCGGCCGCGCCTTCGGCCGCAAGCTCGAGCTGGACCTGCTCGAGCCGCTCGGGCGGGCGATGGTCGTGGTGCTCGCGGTGTTCGGCGTCCTGCGCCTGCAGTCGCTGGCGCGCAGCGGCGCGCTGCCGCTCGTCCTGCAGCCGACCTACGAGGGGCGGATGTTCCTGATCGAATTCGGGCTGGGCGTGGTGCTGCCCGTCGCGCTGCTGGCCTGGCCGCGCATCCGCAACTCTTCCACCGGACTCGTGACCGGCGCGGCCCTCGCCGTGCTGGGCTTCATCATGCACCGGCTCGACGTGAGCGTGACCGGTCTCGAGCGCGCGAGCGGCACGCGTTACGCGCCGACCTGGATGGAGGTCCTGGTGTCCGTGGGGCTGGTCGCCATCGGATTCGCCGCTTTCGCGCTCGCGGTGCGCTTCCTCCCCGTCTTCCCCGTGCCGGGCCATGCGCCCGCTGTCCGGTCCGCACCCGCCCGCCGTCCGGGCCCGGAGACGCCGGGAGGGGAGCCTTGAAGGCGGGCATCGGGACGCTGGCGATCCTCGGGGTGGCGGCCGTGACGGCCGCCGTGATCGGGGTCATGTCCGTCATCATCCTGCGCGCCCACCAGGGGGCGTTCATCGCCCAGCTCACCCGCAGCGCCGACCAGTTGAGCGAGACCATCGCCAGCACCACCCACCACGACATGCTCGAGAACCGGCGGGACGCGGTCCATCGCGAGATCGTCACGATCGGCCGGCAGCAGGGCATCGAGCGGGTCCGGCTCTTCAACGGCACGGGGACCGTGATGTTCTCCTCCGACGAGGCCGAGATCGGCCGGGCCGTCGACAAGCGGGGCGAAGCCTGCTACGCGTGCCACGCGGCCGGGCGGCCGCTCGAGCGACTGCCGATCCACGCCCGCGCGCGCATCTATCGCGCACCGGATGGGCACCGCGTGCTCGGCATGATCCGGCCGATCGCCAATCAGCCGAGTTGCTGGGCCGCCGACTGCCACGCGCACTCGCGCGGGGAGTCCGTGCTCGGCGTCCTCGACGTGAACCTGTCGCTCGCCGAGGCCGACCGCCAGATCGCGCATGACCAGCGCAACCTCATCCTGCTCGCCGTGCTGGCGATCGCTGCGAGCAGCACGCTGCTGTGGTGGCTCAGCCGCCAGCTGATCCTTCGTCCCGTGGCGATGCTCATCGCGAGCACGCGCCGGGTCGCCCAGGGCGACCTCTCGACGGCCGTGCCTGCGACGGCGCGGCATGAGCTCGGGGACCTCGCGCGCGCCTTCAATCACATGACGAGCCGGCTGAACGAGGCGCAGCGCCAGCTCGCCCAGGCCGACAAGCTCGCCTCCGTCGGGCGGCTGGCCGCCGGGGTGGCGCATGAGATCAACAACCCGCTCACCGGCGTGCTCACCTATGCCTCGTTCCTCGAGAAGCGCGCCGAGCACGATCCCGAGACCCGCGCGGACCTCGGCGTCATCGTGCGCGAGACCAAGCGCTGCCGCGACATCGTGCGCGGACTCCTCGATTTCGCCCGGCAGACCCCGCCGAAGCGCCAGCCGACCGACCTCAACGAGGTGGTGCGGCACGCCCGGACCATCGTCACGAACCAGCTGGCGCTGGCGCACGTGCGCGTGGACCTCGAGCTGGCGGCCGATCTCGAGCCGGTGCCGGCGGACGAGAACCAGATCCAGCAGGTCGTGGTGAACCTGCTGCTCAATGCCGCCGACGCAATGGCGGGCGGCGATGCGTTGCCGGGCGGCTCGATCCGGGTGCGGACCTCCGCGGTGGCGGTGCCGCCCCGCGGCAACGCCACGATCCGCAGCGCGACCTGCCCGAAGGGCTGCGATCTGCTCGACAGCCACGTGCGCCTCGCGGGGGTCGCGGCGATCCGCGTGCTCCGGCGCGCGCTGGACCGCGAGGCCGTCGTCCACCTGGATCCGGTGTACGGGCGCGCGAATCATCGCGCGTCCGCGGCCTGCGCCGAGGGCGTCATCGCCACCTACCTGTGCCCCGCGTGCCGCACGCGGCTCGAGGTGCCGGACCGCCGCTGCGGGGAGTGCGGAGCGCCCATGTTCGGCGTGCAGGTGGCGCGCTCCGGCCCGGCGGAATGGTGCACGCGCAAGGGCTGTCCCGGCAGCCGCTGGGAGGCGTTGGACGCGATCGGGCCGCAGCCGTATGCGCAGATCGAGGTGGAGGACACCGGGCGCGGCATCACCGCGGAGGAGATGGACCGGCTGTTCGAGCCCTTCTTCACGACCAAGGGGGCGCAGGGCACGGGACTCGGACTGGCCGTGACCTGGGGCATCGTCGAAGGCCACGACGGCTCGATCGCGGTCGACAGCGACCCCGGCCGCGGCACGCGCTTCACCCTGCGCATCCCCTGCCGGGTCCTCGATCCCGCCGGGCCCGAGGCGCAGGCCGGGCAGCCGATCCCGATGCCCGACGCACGTGGAGAGGCGGCTTCGGGGCGGACCGCGCCGGTCGCGCCCCGCGCGCCGGCCCACCCGGCCGAGGGGACCGAGGACGAACCGCGAGGTGCCTCATGACGGACCGCTGCGACGTCATGGTCGTGGACGACGAGCCGGTCGTGTCGGACGTGATCCGGCTCGTCCTCGGCCACGCGGGCTTCGAGGTCACGGCGGTCCCCGACGCGGAGGCGGCGCTCGCGCATCCGGTGCTGGACGGCTGTTGCCTCGTCATCTGCGACCTGATGCTTCCCGGGCTCTCCGGCCTCGACGCGCTGCGGATCATGCGCGCGCGCCGTCCGGAGTTGCCCATCGTGATGACCACCGGGTACGCCACGCCCGAGCAGGAGGAACTCGTCCTCGCCGCGGGTGCCACGGCGTTCCTGCCCAAACCCTTCGACGATTCGGAGTTATTGACCCTGGTGCGGCGCGTGCTTTCCCAGGCATCGGCCGCCGGTGAGGAACGGAAGCCATGACTGCTCTGCTGATGATCCTGCTGGTCGTCTTCTTCGTCATCGCCGACCTGATCGTGCGCACGGCCTCGAAGCGCATGGCCGCGGCGCGTGAGCAGCGTGAGCGGGAGGCCGTGCTGACCAGCGCGCTCCAGCTCTCGTTCGCCGACGAGGCGAAGAGCCTGAAGCGCGCGGAGGTGCCGGGTGCGCGCGCGCGCATCCTCGCGGTGGACGACGAACCCGTCATCCTCGACAGTTTCCGCAAGATCCTGGTGCTCGCCGGCTTCAGCGTGGACACCGTGGAGAACGGCCCCGAAGCGCTCACCCTGCTGCGCGCGCATTCGTACGACTTCCTGTTCACCGATCTCAAGATGCCCGTGATGGACGGTGTGGAGGTGGTCAAGGCGGCCCGGCACCTGCGGCCCGACCTCGATGTCGTAGTGATCACCGGCTATGGCACCATCGAATCCGCGGTCGAGACCCTGCAGTTCGGCGCCGTGGACTACGTGCAGAAGCCGTTCACCGAGGAGGAACTGGTCGCGCTGGCCAAGCACCTGCTGATCAAGCGCGAGGCGCGGCTCGAGGCCCAGTTGCGGCCGGCCGTGCGCGTGGTCGCTCCGGCGCGGGCCGAGAGCGTGGCGGCGGGCGAGTACTGCGTGCCGGGCGGGGCGTTCGTCTCGCCGGGACACAGCTGGGCGCGCATCGACCCGGCCGGCCAGGTGTGGACGGGCCTCGACGACTTCGCACGCAAGGCGCTGAAGTCCGTGGAGCGCGTCGAGCTGCCGGCGGTGGGCTCGCGCGTGAAGCGGGGCGAGCCGCTCTTCACCGTGCGCCGGGGGGGCGAGGCCGTGCGCATCCTGGCGCCGCTGAGCGGCGAGGTCACGCAGGTGAACGAGGAGCTGAAGCACGCGCCGCGTCTGGTCATCGAAAGTCCCTACGACCGCGGCTGGGCCTGCCTGCTGCGGCCGGCGGACCTCGCCGCGGACCTGGCCGGCCTGCGGATCGGCAAGCCGGTCGTGGCCTGGTACCAGGACGAGGTCACGCGCCTGCGCAAGGAACTGGACGCCTCGGGCCTGGCGGAGTGGAGGTGGGCCGACCTCGAGCGGCGCTTCTTCGGGCCTGGCGTGGCGGTGAATGCCCCGGTGACCGGAACGGTGGACGCAGGGTAGTTCTGCCCGCCGGCCCGCCGCTCGATCACGTCGATGTCAGCGGCAGTGCGATCCGCGAACCGCGGTCCGCGATCCAGGAGGTAGGCCGTGCGCCTACAAGACTTGACGCCGGTCGCTCGTCGCCCGGGGACTCTCGGTTCGGCCCGTGTCCCGGGGTTGCGCTCAACCGGCGTCGTTCGCAATGTTGGCCGCCGGGCTCGCAAAGGAGCCCGTTCCCGGCCTGGCCCCACTCCATGCGTGGGGTGATTTCGCGTCGCGGCCTCGCTGCGCCGTGACGTCATCCACAATGTTTGTCCAATGGCCTCATCCGTCAAGGGGGAATCTTGCGGCGCCCGGATCCCCCGGGATCGGCCGCCGGGCGGTACGCTGCATTCTGCACGATTCGCGGGCCGGAGCGACTCAGGCCCGCGCCGGCAACTCGATGATGATCGCGAGCCCGTGCGGCTCGCGCGTTTCGGCGCCCACGGTGCCGCCGTGTCGCTCGACGATCTCCCGCACGATCGCCAGCCCGAGCCCCGAGCCGCCGGCGTCCCGGGCCGCGCCGGCGACCCGGGCGCCCGTGGCGCGATAGAATCGCTCGAAGGCGTGCGCCAGGTCCTCGGGCGGGAGCCCGGGTCCGTCGTCGCTCACCGTGAGGCGGAAGCGGTCGTCGCGTCCCGGTACGGGCGCCAGCGCCAACTCGACCGTGCCACCCGACGGGACGTAACGCAGCGCGTTGGCCAGGAGATTCTCCAGCACCTGCTCCGTGCGGTGACCGTCCGCCTCGATCCAGGCCTGCTCCGCGGACTCGCGCCAGAGCAGGCTCAGGCCCGCCTCGCGGAAGCGCGGCCCGAAGCGCTCGACCGTGTTGCGGCACAGCGCGGCCCAGTCGAGCGGCTCGAGCGTGAGCGCCGAGGCGCCGGCCTCGAGCCGGGCCAGCTCGAACAGATCGCGGATGAGGCGGTCGAGCCGCCGCGACTCTTCGAGCACGCCGCGCATGTAGCGGCCGCGCTCGTCGTCGGAGACGGACACGGCGGGGTCGAGCAGGGTCTCGGCGTAGCCGCGGATCGAGGTGAGCGGCGTGGCCAGCTCGTGGGTGATGTCGGCGAAGAGCTGGCGGCGCTGCTGCTCGGTCTCCTCGACGCGCGTGCGCGCCTCCAGCAGGCGCTCGGTCATGCGGTCGAGCCGCTCGGCGAGCCGGCCGATCTCGTCGCCGCTCGTGTCTCCGATGCGCGCCGAGAGGTCGCCCTCCGCCACGCGCGCGGCGAGCGTCTCCATCGCGCGCAGCCGGCGCACCAGCACGCGCACCATCATCAGGCCGAGGATGACCGGGATGAGCGCGATGGGGACGAACAGGAGGGCCGTGGCCGAACCGCCGGATGTCGGCCAGCCGCGCTGCCGCAGCGGTCGCATCACCACCACCTCACCCAGCCGCTCGGATCCGCGCATCACGGGCCGGCGCACGATCAACTCGCGGGGCGGGGGTTCGCCTTCGCGGGCCGGGAGGCCCATGCTCTGCACGCGGTCGAGGAGGTTTCCGCGGTCGGGGGGATCGGTGATCCTCCAGCCCACCCAGTCACGGTACCCGAAGACGGCGTGCCCCGGCCCGAGCATGGCGCGATGCCGCTCGATCAGCGAGCGGTACTCGGCCGCCGACCACCCTCTGGAGTGAGCCGCGATCTCGGTGGCGAGCGAGGAGGCGGTCAGCTCCGCGCGCGAGCGCGACTCGCGCATCTCGAGCGGACGCAGCACGGCGACTGCGAGCACGACCTGGACCAGTGTGCCGACCAGCAATGCGAACAGGAACAGGCCGGAGATGGTCCAGAACAGGCTGCGGCGGGGCGCCCTCATGACGAGCACTCCGGGAAACGGTAGCCCGCGCCCCACACGGTCTGCACGTAGCGCGGCTTCGACGGGTCGGCCTCCAGCTTGCGTCGAACCCGGCTCACCAGGCTGTCGATGGAGCGGTCGTCCACGATGCGATCGCTGCCCCAGACGTGCTCCATGAGCGTCTCGCGGCTGAAGACGCGCCCCGGCCGCGTGGCCAGGAAGTGGAGCAGGTCGAACTCCAGCGTCGTGAGGGGCACCGGCTGGCCGTCGCGCTCCACCGTGCGGCGGCCCGGGTCGATGCGCAGCCCGGCGGTCTCGGTCACGCGCTCGGTGAGCGTGCCACCCGAGCGCCGCAGCAGCGCGCGCACGCGCGCCACCAGTTCGGCGGTGCTGAAGGGCTTGGTGATGTAGTCGTCGGCGCCGAGCTCGAGTCCGAGGAGCTTGTCGCTCTCGCTGGTGCGCGCGGTCACGACGAGGATGGGCACATCGCTGTCGCGACGCAGGCGACGCGTGACCTCGAGCCCGTCGAGGCCGGGCAGGCCAAGGTCCAGCACGACCAGCGCGGGCTTGAGACGCGCGAAATCCGCCAGCGCCTGCCCGCCGTCGGGCGACTGGTGACACTCGAAGCCCACGGCCTCGAGGTTCTTGGCGATGACGTCGGCGATGCGCGCGTCGTCCTCGACCACCAGGATCGTCTGGCTCACGGGAGGCTCCAGCCTGGACTATTCATGAACCGCGGCGCGGGTCGTGCCCCGCATCAGGACTCTACCCTATCCGGTCCGTGTGGCAGAGATATGGCAGGCGCGTGGTTGTTCGTGGCCCGGTCACGGCGACGGGGCGCGCCCAGGCGTGGCCCGGTCGCGCGGACCAAGCCCTGACATGCCGCCTGAATTTGCCGCTCCCCAGCCACATCTCTGCCACATGGACCGCGTATGCTATGAGTAATGCACGGAACGGCGATCCCCTCCCGTGTCCGCGTCCACCTCAACGCAGGAGGCTCAGGATGATCCGTCGAATGGTGTTCGGGCTTGGATTGATCGCGAGTGTGGCGCTCGCGGGTTCGGCCGGCGCGGCCGAAACGACCGTGGTGGCCGGGACGGCCGACGCGAAGCAGACGCCCGACCTGACTGGGACATGGAAGTTCGAACCGAAGCGCAGCGACTCCATGCAGCGGCCCGAGGGCGGGCCGATGGAACGCGGGCCGCGCGGTGGCATGGGCGGTCCGGGCGGCATGGGCGGCCCCGGTGGCATGGGTGGTGGGGGCCGGGGTCCCGGAGGCTTCGGCGGCGATGCGAATCGCGGACCGCGTGGCGGCGGGCCCGGTGGGCCCGACGGCGGGACGAGGCCGGGACGTCTGCCGGACCTGATGCACGTCACGATGACCGCGACGCTCGTGAGCTTCGAGGACTCCACCGGGAAGGTGCTGCAGGAGATCACGACGCTCGCGGGCGCCGCGGACAAGCAGGCCCATGCCCCGGGCGCGCAGGTGCTGAGCGGGGAGTGGAAGAGCGGCAAGCTGGAGATCCAGCGACCCGGTCGGGGCGAAATGAAGCTGACCGAGACCATCACGCTCGAGGAGAAGGGAACGCTGCTCGTGATCCGCACCGCGATGCCCGCCTTCGGCGACCGGCCGGCGCGCGAGCACAAGCGGGCCTACCGGCGGGTGGGCGGCTGATGGACCGGACGGCGATCCCCCCCTCCACCGTCGCGCCGGTGGACCCGATCATCCGCGTGCGGGGCCTGAGCCGCGACTTCGTCATGGGCAGCGAAACCGTCCGGGCGCTGCGGGACCTCGACCTTGTCGTCGAGCGCAACGAGTACGTGGCGATCATGGGCCCGTCCGGCTCGGGCAAGTCCACGCTCATGAACATCCTCGGCTGCCTCGAGACGCCGACGCGCGGCGACTACTGGCTGAACGGCCAGCGGGTCTCGGGCATGAGCGACGCCGAGCTGGCGAGGAGCCGCAACCGCGAGATCGGGTTCGTGTTCCAGACCTTCAACCTGCTCGCGCGCGCCACGGCGCAGCGCAACGTGGAATTGCCGCTCGTCTACGCGGGGATCCCCGCCGGCGAGCGGCGTCTGCGCGCGCGGGCCACGCTCGAGCATGTCGGGCTGGCCGACCGGATGCATCACCGCCCGAACGAGTTGTCGGGCGGCCAGCGGCAGCGGGTCGCGATCGCGCGCGCCCTGGTGACGAAGCCGGCGCTGCTGCTGGCCGACGAGCCCACCGGCAACCTCGACAGCCGCACGGGTGAGGAGGTCATGGCGCTGTTCCGCGAGCTGCACTCCGAGGGGCAGACCATCGTTGTCGTCACGCACGAGCCGGATGTCGCGGCGCATGCCCGGCGCCGCATCGTGCTGCGCGACGGCGCGGTCGAGTCGGACGAGGCGACGGTGACGCGCGGGAGCGCGGGCGGTCACGCCAGTGCGCGCCCGGGGGAAGGAAGACACGGGGAGGTCCGATCATGACGTGGCGGTGTGTCTTGCTCATCACGGTCGCGGTCTCGGCCCCGGCTCTCGCCGGCGCGGAGTCGCGTCCCATTTCACTCGCGGAAGCGTTATCGCTGGCCGAGCGGAACGCGGTCGGGGTCATCCAGGCGCAGGGGCAGAAGCGCACGGCTGCGGCCGGAGTGCGCTCCGCCTACGCCGCGTTCCTGCCGTCGCTCAACCTGTCGGCCGGGGCGTCGCGGCAGCTCCCCGCGCGCGCGAACCAGACGCGGGTCGAGAACGGACAGGTGGTCACCCTGGCGCAGGACCCCTGGTCGTTCAGCACAGGACTCGGGGCGAGCATGACCCTGTTCGCGGGCGGCGGCCGCTTCTTCGACCTGCAGCAGGCGTGCGCCCAGGTGGCCGGCGCGGAGGCGAACCTCCGCACGCAGCGCTACGCGAGTGCGCTTTCGGTCAAGCAGCAATTCTTCGGGGTGCTGGCGGCCCGCGAGTCCGAGGCGGCGGCGAGCGCGCAGCTCGAGCAGGCCACGCAGCAGCTCAAGACCTCGATCCTGCGCCTGCGGCAGCGGGTCGTGACCCGCTCGGACTCGCTGCGCTCGGAGATCCAGGTGCACAACGCCCGGCTCGCAGTGCTGCAGGCCCGCACCGCCCTCGAATTCGCGGATGCCACGCTCACGCGTCTGGTGGGCTCGCCGGCGCCCGTCACGGCGGCGGCCGACGACTCGCTCGACCGGACAGGGCTGGCACTGGCCGACGAGGAGCTGCAGGCGCAGGTGCTGGATGGGCCGGCGGTGCGCCAGGCGAAGGCCTCGGTTGCCGGCGCGCGCGCGGCTTTGCGGGGCACGTGGGCGGGGTACCTGCCCGCCGTGACCGCGAGTTACTCGCGCAGCGGCAGCGGCACGGGGACCGACTTCTCGCTCTCGAACGACGGCTTCTCGTACTCGGGCGGACTCCGTCTCTCCCTCTCGCTCCCGGTCTTCACGCAGTTCCAGAACGAGCAGCGGGTGACGCAATCGCAGGTGGCCCGGGAGAACGCCGAGGCGGCGCTGCGCGACGCGCAGCTCGCGGCGCTCGCGGGCCTCACACAGTCGCTCGGCTCCTTCCATGCGGCCGAAGAGCGCGTGGCCATCCAGACCGCCACGGTCCAGGCGGCCGACGAGGACCTGCGCATGCAGAAGGACAAGTACGAGATCGGCGCCGCGACCCTGCTGGACGTGCTGATCTCCCAGACGACACTGGACCAGGCGCGCCGCGATCTCATCCAGGCGCGCTACGACAAGCGCACCGCCCGGGCGCAGCTCGAAGCCCTCGTGGGAAGGAGCCTGTGAGATGCCTGTGAACCACGTTCGACGCTGCGTCGAAGCAGCCGGAAGGAGAATGCCGTGAAGCCGCGCTCGTTGCGTTCCCGGATCGCGCATCCCGCGCTGCTGGCGGTGGCGCTGGTGGTGGTGGCCGCGGTGCTCGGGGTCTCGTGCTCCGTGCTGGGTCGCGCGCGCAAGGCCTCGGCAGTCGTGACCGAGATCGTGACGCGGCGGGATATCGACCAGACCGTCCAGGCGACCGGCACGGTGGAGCCGGTCGAAACCGTGGAGATCAAGTCGAAGGCCTCGGGCCAGATCCTGCGCATGCCGGTGGAGGTGGGCTCGGTGGTGCGGGCCGGCCAGTTGCTGGCGCAGATCGACACCGTGAACGTCCAGAACCAGTACGACCAGGCGCTGGCCTCGCTGCGGGCGGCGCAGGCCGGCGTCGAGGTGACGGCGGCGCAGAAGAAGCGCGCCGACGAGTTGTTCTCCCGCGAGGTCATCACGACCGATCAGTACGAGAACGCGACGCTGGCGTACGCCAACTCCCAGTCGGATCTCGTGAGGGCGCGCTCGAACCTGGAGATCTCCCGGCAGGCGCTCGAGGACGCCACCGTGCGGGCGCCCGCGAACGGGACCATCCTGGCGCAGCCCGTGGTGAAGGGGCAGGTGATCACCTCGGCGACCCAGTCGATGAGCGGCGGGACCACGCTGCTCATGATGGCGGACCTCAGCCGCATCCAGATGCGGGCGCTGGTGGGCGAGACCGACATCGGCAGCGTGCGCTCCGGGTTGCCCGCGTCGGTGGCCGTGGACGCGTTCCCCAATCGCACGTTCCGGGGCCAGGTCGTCAAGGTCGAGCCGCAGGCGGTGGTGCAGCAGTCCGTCACCATGTTCCCGGTGCTGGTCACCATCGCCAACGAGGACGGGCTGCTGCTGCCGGGCATGAATGGCGAGGTCACGGTCTACATCGAGCAGCGCACGGACGTGCTGGCGGTGCCACTGGACGCCGTGCGCACGGTCCGCGAGCTGCCCGCGGTGGCCACGGCGCTGGGCGTGAATGCGGATTCCGTGGAGGCGCAGGTCCAGCGGCAGGTGGAGGCGCGCCGCGCGGCCCGGGCCGTGGCCGACTCGACGCGCGGCGGAGAGCCGGGGCGCGGCGCGGGTGGCGATGGGGCGCGAAATGGCGCAGCCGGCGCCGCGGGCCTGCGGCAGGGCCCCTGGGGTGGTGGCGGGGGGCAGCGAGGCGCCGGCGATCCATCGCGGTCGGGCGGCGCGGGGATGTCGGGCGCTGCTGCGCACGGCGGCGGGACGCAGCGAGGCGCCGGTCCGGGTGCGCGCCAGGCGCAGGTCGTCTTCGTGAAGACCCCGCGCGGGCTCGAGCCGCGCCTCGTGCGGCTGGGGATCAGCGACTTCGACTACGTGCAGGTGACCGACGGCCTCGAGGAGGGTGACGAGGTCGCCCTGTTGAGCGTGGCCGAGGCGCAGGCCAAGCGCCAGACCGACCAAGCGCAACTGAGGCAGCGCATGGGCAGCGGCATGCCCGGCGTGGGGAGCCCGCCCGCCGGCGGCGGCGGCCGTGGATTGGGAGGGCACTGACATGCTGATCGGCGAGACCGTCAACGTGGCCCTCGAGGCGCTGGGGGCGAACAAGCTGCGTTCGTTCCTCACCATGCTGGGCATCGTGATCGGCGTGGCCGCGGTGATCACGATGGTGGCGCTGGGACGCGGCGCGCAGAAGTCGGTGAACGACCGCATCGCGGCACTGGGCACCACGCTGCTGACGGTGATGCCCGCGCACAGCTTCGGCGCGGGCCGCGTGGCCTCGGCCTCGGATCACGCGGAGCTCAAGGTGGACGACGCGCGGGCCATCGAGGATCGCGCCACGTACGTGGTGGCGGTGCAGCCGGAGATGTCGCGCTCGCTCCAGGTGCAGTACCAGAGCCGCAACACCAACACCTCGATCGTGGGCACGTCGGCGAACTACCTCGAGGTACGGAAGTTCAAGCTGGCCGCGGGACGGATGTTCACGTCCGCGGATGACGCCGCCAAGCGGCGCGTGGCCGTGGTGGGGTCGCAGGTGATCGCGGATCTCGGCGTGGCGTCGGCGCAGGCACTCGTGGGCGCCGAGGTGCGGATCAACAAGGTGCAGTTCACCGTGGTCGGTGTTCTCGCCTCGAAGGGGCAGGGCGGCGGCTTCATGAACCCCGACGACCAGGTCCTGATCCCCCTGCAGACGGGACGCTACCGCCTGCTGGGCGGCGACCTACTGCGCGTCATCAACGTCCTGGCGCCGAGCGAAAAGGACATCCCGCTCACCATGGCCGAGGTGCAGAAGATCCTGCGGCGCGAGCACCGGCTGCGGGCCGGGCAGGTGGACGACTTCAACATCCGCAACCAGTCGGACTTCCTCGCCACGCTGGGCGAGACCACCAAGGTCTTCACCCTGCTGCTGGCCGGCATCGCGGCGGTGAGCCTGCTGGTGGGCGGCATCGGCATCATGAACATCATGCTGGTGTCGGTGACCGAGCGGACGCGCGAGATCGGCGTGCGCAAGGCGCTGGGGGCCACGCAGAACGACATCCTGCTCCAGTTCCTGATCGAGGCCCTGGTGCTCTGCATGCTGGGCGGCCTGATCGGCATCGCGCTCGGCGGGGGCAGCGCGATCCTGCTGCGCACGATGTTCCGCTGGAGCACGGCCGTGGATCCGACCTCGATCCTGATCGCATTCGTGTTCGCGGCGGTGGTGGGGATCGTCTTCGGGGTCTGGCCGGCGCGCCGCGCGGCTTCGCTCGACCCGATCGAGGCGCTGCGGTACGAGTAGGGGGAACCGCGCCGCCGGGCGGGACACGCCGGGTGGGGCGCCGGATGGGAGGTCGGCCATGAAGGGCCAGGTGATCGTCATCACGGGCGCGAGCGGCGGCATCGGCGCGGCGCTGGCGCGGCTCGCCGGGGGTCGGGGCGCCCGTGTCGTACTCGCCGCCCGCCGCGTGCGCGAACTGGGCGAGGTCGCGGCGCAGTCGGGGTCCGATGCGCTGCCGGTGGTCGCTGACGTGACGCGGCGCGCGGACGTGCAGCGCATCCTCGAGGCCGCGCTCGCGCGTTTTGGCGGCGTGGATGTCTGGGTCAACAACGCCGGGCGCGGTATCACGCGGCCGGTGCTGGCGCTGAGCGACGAGGACCTCGACGAGATGATGCTGGTCAACGTGAAGTCCGCGCTCTACGGCATGCAGGCGGTGCTGCCGCACTTCCAGGAACGAGGCCGCGGTCACGTCATCAACGTGTCCTCGATGCTCGGCCGCGTGCCGTTCGCACCGCAGCGCTCCGCCTACAACGCCGCCAAGCACGCGTTGAACGCGCTCACCGCGAACCTGCGCATGGAGTTGCGCGAGCGCTGGCCCGGCATCCACGTCTCGACCGTGTCTCCGGGCATCGTGGCGACCGAGTTCGGCCTGCACGCGCTCGGCGGCGGCATCGATTCGCGGCAGATGCCCAACGCGCAACCGGCCGAGGACGTGGCGCAGGTCATCGCGGACCTGATCGAGCGCCCGCAGGCCGACGTCTACACCCGGCCCGGCATGCGCGAGCAGGTCGCGGCCTATTTCGCGGCGGAGGACATGGGGGTGGTCGAGGGGCGGATCCTCTCCGCGCCCCGACTCGCCCCGGGCCCGCCCTCGCCGCCTCGCTCCTGAGCGGAGACCGCGGGCCGGGTCGCCTGGAGTGGGCCGAGTGCCACGCCGTCCCGCGGCCGGGCGGGATGGGTGGGAGATGTCGAGTCAGGCGGGCTTGACTTCATGTAAACTTAACTTGACATCGCTCCCCGGCCGCCCGTAGGCTCTCCCCCATGAATGAGGACGTCCGCAGCGAGGTCAGGAAGTTGCGGTTCCTGAATGGCGAGATGACTCAGGAGGAACTCGCCAAGCGGGTCGGAGTGAGTCGGCAGACGGTCGTCGCGATCGAGGGCGGCATGTACAACCCGTCGGTCAGCCTGGCGATCCGGATCGCCAGGGTGTTCGGGGTCCCCGTCGAGGAGGCATTCATCCTCGATCGGGGAGAAGAGAAGCGCAGCTCCCGGGATTCCGGGAAGAAGAAGGGTGCGAAATGAGGAACGGACTCGCAATGACGGGACTGTGCCTGGTCGCAGCGACGCTCACGGTGTGCGCCGGTCCGGCGATGGCGGGGAGGGCGGCGAAGTCCCCGATGAAGATCGGAGTCTACGACTCCCGCGGCGTCGCCATCGCCTACGCCAGGTCGGCGGAGTTCCAGCAGCGGATGGCGAAACTGCGCAGCGATCACGATGAGGCGAAGGCCAGGGACGACGACAAGAGGATGAAGGAGCTGGAGCAACAGGGAGCGTGGGGGCAGGTGCGACTCCACCAGCAGGGGTTCTCGACTGCCGGAGTCACCAGCATCATGGCGAAGGTGGTCGACGCACTTCCGGGTGTGGCTCGCGAGGCGGGCGTCGTCCTCATCGTCTCGAAG
>Ga0315286_10003182_pt1 | contig 15415 bp, 8 predicted proteins | sample YL17G10_0_MG_FD_205038 | JGI IMG/M metagenome (GOLD analysis project Ga0315286, IMG submission 205038) | Sediment microbial communities from Yellowstone Lake, YNP, Wyoming, USA - YL17G10_0 | ecosystem: Environmental > Aquatic > Freshwater > Lake > Sediment | place: USA: Wyoming | collected...
TGCCAGGCGGGCCGCGAGGCGAAGAGCGGGTTGTGGTCGAGGACGCGCCGTGCCGGCAGGCCGCCGCGGAAGATATTCATCGCCAGGTCCATCGTGCCGCAGCTCACCTCGACGGCGGCGACCCCGACCTCGCCGAGGCGCGCCGCGTAGTCGGCGGCCAGCTCCGCGTCCACGCCGCCGGGGTGGAAATCCCCGGCACTGATTTTGACCAGGATGGGGAACTCGTCGCCGCACACGCCCCGGATCCCGTTCAGGATCTCGCGCAGGAACGCCAGACGGTCCTGCCCCCAGGCGTCTCGCCGGTGGTTCACGTACGGCGAGAGGAACTGGTGGATGAGATATCCGTGGGCCGCGTGCACCTCGACCCCGTCGAAGCCGGCGTGTTGCGCGCGGCGGGCGGCGGCGACAAATTCGCCGATCGCGACATGGATCTGCTCGTCGTTCATCACCACCGGCCGCGAGCGGAAATAGGGCGAGGCCTTGCTCGACGGCGCGAGCACCCTGCCGCCGGTCGCCGACTCCAGCGTCTGACGGCCGGCGTGAGCGATCTGCATGAAGAGGAGCGTGCCCCGGCCCGCGGCCCGCACGCCCGCAACCACCCGCTGCCACGCGGCGATCTTCTCATCCGTGTCGATGCCGCATTGCCGTGGCTGCATGGCGCGCCCCGCCCGGCTGACGTAGCAGAAGCCGGTGATGATCGCGCCCGCGCCCCCGGCCGCCAGTCGCGCGTACAGGGCCCCGAGCTCGGCCGTCGGGCAGCCTTGCGCATCGGCCAGACCCTCGTAGGTGGCCGCCCGCCAGAGGCGGTTGGGCGCGCGGACGGCGCCGACCTGCCAGGGGCTGAAGAGCATCACCGCCTCCCGCGCGAGCCGAAGACGCTCTGGGCGAGTTCGATCAGGTTCGCGCAGTAGAGTTCGAACGAAGCGACCTCGCGCGGATCGGGAAGTTTGGGCAGCGGAACGAATCGCGCTTCCCGCATGAAGTGAAGCCCGGGTTGCGCGCCGGTGGTGAACGTCCCGACTCGCCGAAGTCCCGCGCGCTCAACGGCGGTGATCGCGCCATCCGGGATCAACGCCAGCAGCTCGTACTCGCCGGCCGATCCCATCAGGAAGACCTCCGGCGGCACCCGCATCGCCGCGGCGGCGTCGATCACGCCGGGCGCATAGGGAACGGCGGCCGGATCGATCTCGATCCGCAGGTCCGCATGGAGGCCGCACAGCGTCTCGAGCGCGCTGGCCAGGCCGTCGCTGGTGTCGATGCAGGCCGCGGGTGCCGCGAGGCCTGCCAGAGCTGCCGATTCCGCTAGCCGCAGCTCGAAGCGCGGCGCCGGGCCACCGGTCGCCGCGGCCAGGTTGCCGTCGCCGAAGGCGCCCGTCACCATCACCGCACCCGCTCCCGCGCCGGGGGGGAGAATGCGGCTGAGCGGGACCTGCCCGGCGCGAAAATCCCCCAGCGCGACCCCCGTGAAGCGCCACGCGGCACCCGTGCCGATATCGCCGCCCGCCATGGTCGCGCCGCACGCCGCGAGAGCTTCCTGCATTCCGGCCGCGAGGGCGCGCAGGTAGGGGCCGTCCATCGCCGGGGTGGTCACCAGGGAATTGAGCAGGAAGCGCGGCTCGGCGCCGACGGCCAACAGATCGCTCACCGTCGCCGTCACCAGATTCCAGCCCAGGAGCGCGGGATCGTCGGCGGCCAGGCGGTCCTCGGCGGAGTAGTCATCCACGGTGACCGCCAGGCGGCAGCCGCCCAACTCGAGGATCTCGGCATCGGAGGCAAACAGCCCATTCTGCTGCAGCGGGGAGCGCGCGAAGCTCTCCGCGATCGTCTCAATGATCTCCCGCTCCGTCATCCTCGGGCTCCAATCAACTGCACCGCCTTGGGGAGAACGCTGATCTCGGCCGGACACCAGCCGGCCGGGTCGCCGTCGAACTCGGTGCGGATGGCGCCGTCGATCGGTTCGATGCGAACGCTCGTCGCTCGCCGCAGGAGGAACCGTCGATCGTGGGCGATCGCGCCCGAGTAGATCCGCGGCAGCGCCCACAGGAGTCGCCCTCGGCCGATTCCGCAGATGGCGAACACGTACAAGCTGCCGTCGTCGCCCGCGATCTCGGTGTCCAACTTGAGGCCGCCGGCGAGGTAGGGGTTCTTGCCGACGGTGATGTTGAGCGCCGGCGCCAGTGCCAGCTCCTGCCCGTCGATGACCACGCGCACGCGCTGCGGCCCGCGGCCGGCGATCGTGAGCGCGGCGGCCAGCAGCGTGCCCAGGAAGTCGCCGAGGCGCGGCCGCATCCGGTTCGCGCCGGCCGCGATCCCGGCGCCCAGGCCGATGTTGGCGCTCGAGGCGAAGTGGTCGACCCGTGGTTGTCCCGCCGCATCCTGGTGCAGGATGCGGCAGACATCGATGGGACGCGCGACTCCCTGGCGCAGCACTGCGACGGCCGCGGCCGGATCCGTGGGAATGCCATGGAAGCGGCAGAAGTCGGGGCTGGTGCCGGAGTAGAGGACCCCCAGGCGGGCCCGCGCGCCCCGCGGTCCCGAGTCCAGGAAGGCGCCGAGCACGCGGTTGATCGTCCCATCCCCCCCGACCGCTACCACCGTGTCGTAGCCCGCGTCCAGCGCCCGGCGGGCGAGGGTGGCGGCGTCCTCCAGGTTCCTCGTGTAGCCGCAGTCGCAGGCAACCGCGCGCGCCCCGGTCCCCGGGTCGGATGTCAGGAGCGACAGGTACCGCGCCGCCGTCGCGCGGCCGCGCCCGTGGCGCGAGCCCGGGTTGATGACCAGGTAGCAGCGTCCCGGGGGGGACAACGCATCGCGTGCGGAGCGGGTGCGGGGGCCGGCCTCCGCGATGACCTCCGGTGCACTCGTGCTTGTCATGGGTAGATCCCCAGCTTTCGGTATAGAAGAGTCTCGCTGCCTTTCTTCCAGCCTCCGATGATCTCCCGCGTGACCTCCCAGGGAATCGGTGTGCGCGCCAGTCCTCGCTCGCGCAGGATCGCGGCGATCGACTCGGCCTGCGTGCAGCACAGCCAGTCCGTGCCGGGCCGGCGGAAGTATGACCGCATACGCGCGAAGATCACTCGGAACGGTTCCGCGCGCACGTTTCCGAAGGAGACGTTGAGGAACTCACAGGGCTGGACCTCGCCGTCGGCGCCCACGTAGAAGCGGTCGACACCCCCGGCGGTGCAGCCGAAGAGATCCTCGCGCTCGTCGAAGACCTGGGCGGCGATGCAGGGATGATGGCGATGCTCGCGGCGGGTGTTGTACGCGAGGTGCAGGGAGCGCAGCTTCGCGATCATCTCGGGCGCCGCCTGCGCTTCAGCGGGCTGCCCCAGCCAGCCGCCGGCGGACTTGCCGTGGATCACCTGGACGAAGGCGCAGCCCAGATCACGGGCCAGGTCGAAGATCCGCTCGAGGCCCCCGGCGGCGACCAGCTCGGGACCGGGGCAGCAGTTGATCGCCGTGAAGACCCCGTTCTCGGCGAAGAGCCGGAGCGCCCGGCAGGCGACGGTGAAGGACCCGGGCACACCCGTGAAAGCATCGTGTTGGACGGGGTCCGGAGAATGCACGGAGACCATCACCCCCGCGAGGCCCGCGCGGCGAAGATCGGCGGCGAGCGTGTCGGTGAGGTGTGCGCCAGTGGTGTTGACCCAGATCTCGGCCCGGTCGTCGATGGCGCGGAGCAGCTCGATCAATCGGTCGGCGCACAGCAGCGGCTCGCCGCCTTCGATGTCGAAGAAGCTCACGCCGAGCGCCTGCATCTCGCGCGCGATGTCGATCAGGAGCGGCAGCTCCAGGTCCTTCCCGCGGTCGAGGCGCTGGTAGCAATGCGGGCAGTGGTAGTCGCAGGCGCGCGTCATGGAGAAGACCACCGACACCGGCCCGGGCGCGGGGCGGTAGAGCTTCTCCAGCGTGTAGAAGAACGCCCGCGACGGGTAGGCGGGGATATAGAGCTGCAGCTTGTAGAGCCTGCCGCGGCGGACGACCTTGTTGTCTCGCACCGTGTTCAGGAAGAGCAGCGCGCGTCGAAGGAAACGGGGATAGACCGCCGGCGGCATCCGGCCGCGCAGCACCTCGGCCGCGAAGTGCACCACGACGTGGAGGGCCACCCGCGCGTGCAGGAGCCGCTTGCGCCATCCGATCAGAAGGATCTGCTCAGCCGGATCACGCATCGCACACCTCCTACCCCTGATGATCCGCGTGCAAACCGAAGAGGAAGCCGACGAAGACGTAGGCGGCGACATAGAGGTAAAGCGCCAGCTCGGGGTTGAAGAAGGCGATCAGCATCACTTGGCCGCAGGTGCAGGCGCGGAAGTTGGTCACGAGCGAGAAGTAGGCTTTCGGCCCGCTCGGGTACTTGTAGTAGAGCACACCGGTCCAGATCTGCAGGAAGAGCGTCACGGCGAAGAGGAAGACGAAGGTGGGCGTGATCTTCGACTCGAACGCGCCCAGCGCGACCAGCACCCAGAGGATGACCGACGGCAGGAAGCTCGTGACGATCGCGGTCGTGCGCGCGCGCTGGATGCCCTGCAGGACGACCGCGGTGATCTTGCCCACGGCCTTGTCCCCGGCGTAGTCCTTGAAGTACGTGTAGTAGGTCATCAGGCCGTTCATGAGCGCCACCAGCGCGAGCACGCTGAGGCGCCCGCTTGTGACCACGACCGGGTTGCCGTTGTTGGTGGCGAGGAAGCCGTAGGCGGTGCACGCCGAGATCATCAGACCGAAGACGACGTTGCCCAGCACGGGCACGCCCTTGGCGTATTCGTAGACGACGTTGAGCGCGACCCCGGCGAGCAGCGGCACCAGCGCCCAGGGCGCCATGCGCCAGGTCACGGCGACCGCGACGACCAGCAGGCTGAGCGAGAGAGTCAGGGCCGCGCCCGGCCGCAGCTCGCCGGTCACCATCGGCCGGCGGGGGGCGTTGATGCGATCCTCGGCCAGACCCAGGTAGTCGTTGATGATCTGGTTGATCCCCCAGCTCAGGAACAGGATCCCCAGGGTCACGGCCGCCAGGGGCACAGAGGCGGTCTCGGGATGCAGGAACCGGGCATAGGCCACGCCGATCCAGCCGGCGATGCCGGTGACGAAGGCGTAGTAGAGCCGCATCGACTTGACATAGGCGCGCAGGAAGACGCCGAGCGACTGCCACGAGGAGGGCTGGGTTTCGGTTCGAACTGCCATCGCATGCCTCCGTCCTTGCCTGCGTTCGGTGTCCGGGGTCGACACGTCTTGCGGGAGATCAATATCCGTGCCATATTGGTGGACGGCGGGGCGATTTGTAACTGTCTTCTTGTTTGTGAGTTACGCCGTGCCCCATCTTTCGCGCCCGACCAGGCTCGCCTGCCACGGCCGGGAGCTGTCTGCCCAGGTGTGCTGGGTGTATGGGACTGGGCACACTCCGGGCGGCCGGCCAGGATACTTGGGATTCTCGGGCGACGCGGGCAAGTGGAGTTTTCGGGACCCAGGACATCGTCTACGCCAAAGGCTCGCCGATCGAGCTGAAGTCGGTCCATCTGAATCGCGCCGCTGGATCGAGGCCCCCGATCATCGGCAATGGGGAGTACCGGGTGTTCTGATCCGCGGCGCCCGGAGATCACCGGAACCCGGTGATCAGCACGACGTCGGTCGTCTCCCTCCCGCGGGACAGGAAGATCTGGCTACCGTCAGCGGACCAATCGTAGTTGAAGATGCGACCGCTCTCGAAACGGGTGATCTGTTCCGGCGCGCCCCCGTCGAGCGACTGCCTCCAGATGTTCTGGACTCCGTCCAGATCGCGTACGTATGTGATCGCGTCGCCGGATGGTGCCCAACGGTAGCTCGAGCCGTCCGGCATGTCGCAGGTGCGCACTGCAGGCCCACCGTCGATAGGCGCCAGCTCCATCTGCCGGCGCTCGATGCCGCCGGCTTCCGAGTAGACATCGTGCAGAACGAGACGGCCATCCGGACTGAAGAGATACCAATTCGAAATCTGATCCCACAGTTTCACGGACGACCCATCCGCCCGCAGCATCTTCCATACACCCTGGTTCGCGTAATCCAAGTAGAGAATCGACTGGCCGTCGGGAGAAACCGCCGCGATCCCCTCGCCCCCGCCGTGGGTGAGCTGGGAGAAGTTGCCGCCGTCGGCATCCATCTGGAAGATGTGGTAGATCCCCTCCTGGTCGAACGACGTGAGCAAGATGAGACCCGTCTCTCGGGCCACAACCAGATGTGCGGCCAGAACGCCTTCCGGCGTTAGCCGCGTGCGGCCGCCGCTCGTCGGGTCTAGGCTCCAGATCTCGAGGCCCGCACCCCCGGGCGCGGTGAAGATGATCTTTCCGGAGGGACTGGAGCGGACATAACTCAGTCCTTCCTCTTCGGGTTCTCGCGCGATCGGGTGCGCGGAGCGCGGGTCGGAGGCCGGGACGACCCATAGGTTGGCGCGACGATGGGTCTGGGCCGTGGCGATCGCCTTCGAATCGGCCGAGACGCTCAGCCCGAAGTAGAAGCTTAGGTCGTTCGTGATCCGGCGTGCCTTTCCGGTGCGCGAGAGAAGCCAGATCTGGGTCGCCGGACCGTTCCAGCCGCTGCCCAACGCCACGAGCCCGTCCCCGTCCGGCAGCCACGCGACCTCGTAGATTCCCAGATCGGGCGGCTGGGGCAACCAGTCCTGCCTTCCGTCGGCGACGGCCACCTCCAGCGGTCCCGGGGCATCATTGGGACGCCAGCAGGCGACGGCGATGCTGCGCCCGTCCGGAGACCAGGATGGATTGCCCAGCACGTCGATGCTCGGGTACTTCCCGAACTCCAGCGTACGTTCATTGCCGCCGTCCGGGTTCGCGATCACCAAGGCGGCCTCGATGGTCGACATGTTCCAGCGGATGAACGCGATTTGCCGGCCATCGGGGGAGAAGGCCGGCGCCGAGTCCACGTTGAAGATCAGTTTCCGGGGCACGCCGCCCAGGGTGGGGACCCGGCACAGCCAAGAGTAGCCTGGCTTCTGAGGGTCCCTCCAGCGGTAGTAGATGTAGTTCCCATCGGGTGTGAAGCGAATCGCATCGATGCGCGTCTCCTGCGGGGGCAGCACCTGGACGTCGCTGCCGGTCGCGACCTGCCTCACCCGCAGAAACCATCCACCCGCCTCGCGAGCCACCGTTGCCAGGTACCTGCCGTCCGGAGACAGTGCGTTGTCCACCAGGTTCTCGTGGCTCAGCAGCCGCGTGATGCTCATCGACTGGAAGGGCGTCGGCGTGTGCCCGGGGCGGATGCGCTGCCGGAGGCTCCAGAGGCCGAAGCCGAGGCCGGCGATTCCGAGGATCACCAGCGCCGCGAGCGCGGCCCGGGACGCGAGACGCCGCCGCGCCGTTCCGAGCGGAACGCCCGCCAATGACGAAGCGCGCGAACCCGACGAGATCGGGAGTCGATCGTACTCCTCCACGACCTCGTTGAGCTCGATCGCGAGGTCCTTCATCGATTGGAGCCTCTGGTCGGGGTTCTTCGCGAGGCATCTCCGGATGAGGCGTCGCACCTCCGCCGGCACATCGGGGTTGATCTCCGCGATGGGGGGCGGATCCTCACGCAGTATCTGGTGCATCACTTCCAGCGAGGAGTCGGCGACGAACGGCCGGCTCCGGGTCACCGCCTCGTACAGAATGCAGCCGAAGGAGAAGATGTCCGATCGATGATCGACGGGCTTGGCCTGGACCTGCTCCGGCGACATGTAAGCCGTCGTGCCGACTACGACCCCTTCTTCCGTGATATCCTTCGTGCTGGCGATGCCACCGGTCGTCTCTGCGGGGGGTGCTTCCCGCTCGGTCAGCTTTGCGAGCCCGAAATCGAGGATCTTCGCGTAGCCGTCTTCGGTGACCATGATGTTGTCGGGCTTGAGATCGCGGTGGATGACCCCTGCCGCGTGAGCCTTCGCCAGCCCATCCGCCGCCTGGGCCAGGTACCGCAGCAATGTGCGTACATCGGTCTTCTTCCGGTAGATGAGGTCCCGCAGCGTGCCTCCGGCAACGTACTCCATGGCGATGAAGTGAATCGGATTCGGCGCGACTCCTTCCGTTGGAGCACCCCCCGTCTGCGGGGCGCCTTCGGCCTCGATATCCGCTTGGAGGATCTCGTAGATCGTGACGATGTGCGGGTGATTGAGAGACGATGCGGCGCGGGCTTCCTGAACGAAGCGACGGACCCGTTGCTCTTCCTTCATCAATGCGGGGGGAAGCACCTTGAGCGCGACGTTCCGCCCCAGGGTCTCGTCGCGGGCCAGGTAGACCTCTCCCATGCCGCCGGCACCCAAGAGGGAGATGACGCGGTAGTGGGACAGCAGGCTCCCGGGACGCAGAGCGGTCGTCATTGGAGTTCCCTCACTCGAGATCCGTCCGAACTCAGCATACCGCCCACCCTGAGGTCTGTCCACCGGCCGCGGGCACGAGTTCCGGGCGCTCGGACTCGCGCGACGCCTTGCGATGACCCGCAATGACGGAGGCACTCGCAACAGGCAACGCTGCAGCAAGTTGAGTCGCGGGGTAGGCCGTTTCCTGGGTGTAACTGGAGCCCTGCCGCGGGAACGGCGTTTTGCTCCACGCCAGTCTTAGAGCTCGCTCCACTCCCGAACCGGCAGATTCTCGAAGTCGACGACTTCCAGCGCCTCCACCAAGCGCTCGGTCAGGCTGAAGTTCGTCAGCAGCGGCACCTGGTGGTCGATCGCCGTACGCCGGATCAGGTAGTCGTTGGAGAGCTCGTTCTTCTCGTTGTTCTTCGGGATGTTGATCACGAGCCCGATCCGGCCGGAGCGGATGTAGTCGCTGCAGTTGGGCGTCCCGCCCTCCAGGGGCCAGCGCAGCGTCTCGACCTCGATCCCATTCGAACGCATGTGTCGAGCCGTCCCCGCGGTGGCGTAGAACGAGTAGCCCATCCGCTGCAGCTTCATCAGCACCGGAAGAAAGGCCGCCTTGATCTCCGGAGGGCCGGTGGACAGAAGCGCCGTCTTCTTGCCCAGCGTGAGGCCCACCGAGCGCAGCGCCAGCAGGAGCGCTTCCTCCATCTCCAGGCCCAGGCAGCCGACCTCGCCCGTCGAGGCCATTGCCACGCCCATGGTCGGGTCGGCGCCCTTCAGGCGTGAGAAGGAGAACTGCGCCGCCTTCACGCCCACGCGGTCGAGGTCCAGGCTGGAGCCCTCGACCTTGCCGACCGCCTCACCGAGGATGGCGCGGGTGGCCATGTCGATGAAGTTGTGCCGCAGGACCTTCGAGGCGAAGGGGAAGGTTCGCGAGGCGCGAAGATTGCACTCGATCACCTTCAGGCGGTTCTCCCGGGCGATGAACTGGATGTTGAAGGGGCCGGTGATGTGGAGCGCCTTCGCAATCCGGCGGGCAGCCTGCTTGATCCGGCGCGCCGTCTCGACGTAGAGACGCTGCGGCGGAATCACCACCGTCGCGTCGCCGGAGTGGACGCCGGCGTTCTCCACGTGTTCGCCGATGGCGTAGATCAGGATCTCGCCGTCCCGCGCGACCGCATCGAACTCGATCTCCTTGGCGTTCTCGATGAACTTCGAGACGACCACCGGCGCCGCGGGATTGACCTCGGTGGCGCGGCGCAGATAGGCGGCGAGGCTGGCCGGGTCGAACACGACCGCCATCGCGGCGCCGGAGAGCACGTAGGACGGGCGGATCATGACCGGGTAGCCGACGCGCTCGGCGAATGCCCCCGCCTCGGCGACGCTGCGCGCCTCGGTCCAGGCCGGCTGGTCGATGCCCAGCTCGTCGAGAAGCAGAGAGAACTTGTTCCGGTCCTCGGCCCGGTCGATGTCCTGCGGCGAGGTGCCGAGAATCCGCACGCCGGCCTGGTCCAGGCGCGGCGCCAGATTGTTGGGCACCTGCCCGCCCATGGAGACGATGATGCCCTCCGGTTGCTCGAATTCGTAGATGTCCAGGATTCGCTCGAGGGTCAGTTCCTCGAAGTAGAGACGATCGCAGATGTCGTAGTCGGTCGAGACGGTCTCGGGATTGCAGTTGACCATGACCGTGCGGTAGCCGACCGTGCGTGAGGTCGCGACCGCGTTCACGCAGCACCAGTCGAACTCGACGCTGGAACCGATCCGGTAAGGACCGCCCCCGAGAACCATCACCGCGCCGGCGCGCGGCTCGACATCCGAGGCGGTGCCCTGATAGGTCATGTAAAGGTAGTTGGTGACCGCAGGGTACTCGGCGGCCAGCGTGTCGATCTGCTTGATGACCGGAACCACCCCGTGTTGCTTCCGCAGGCGGCGTACCTGGTCCATCGGCATGCCGGTCGCCTTGCCGATCTGGAAATCGCTGAAGCCGAGGACCTTCGCGCGGCGCAGCAGATCCGGCTCCAGCTCGCGGCGTGGCGCGCTCGGGTTCTGCAGGGCGCCCATCGTCTCCACGATGTTCGCCATGCGGCGCAGGAACCACCGATCGATCTGCGTGAGGGCGTGGACCTCGTCCACGCTCATCCCCTGGACGAACGCCTCGCCCACCGCGAAGACCCGGCGGTGCGTCGGCTGGGCGAGCTCGCTACGCAGGTGATCGAAGTGCAGCCGGTTGAGCACCAGCCCGTGCATGCCGGTGCCGATCATCCGCAGCGCCTTCTGGAGCGCCTCCTCGAAGGTTCGCCCGATCGCCATCACCTCGCCGACGCTCATCATCTCGGAGCCGATGCGTGTGGATATGCCGCGGAACCGCTCCAGGTCCCAGCGCGGGACCTTGACCACCACGTAGTCGAGGGCCGGCTCGAAGAATGCGACCGTGCGTGAGGTGACGGCATTGGGCAGGGAGGCCAGCGAGCAACCCAGCGCCAGGTGCGTTGCGACCGCCGCCAGTGGATAGCCGGTTGCCTTGCTCGCCAGCGCGGAAGATCGGGAGAGCCGTGCGTTGACCTCGATCACCCGGTACGCGGAGCTGTGCGGATCGAGGGCGAACTGGATGTTGCACTCTCCGACGATGCCCAGATGCCGGACGGCCCGCAGCGAGACCTTGCGCAGCATGTGATAGTCACGGTTCGACAGGGTCTGGCTTGGAGCGACGACGATGCTCTCGCCCGTGTGGATGCCCATCGGGTCGAGGTTTTCCATGTTGCAGACGGTGATGCAGTTGTCGAACCGGTCGCGCACGGCCTCGTACTCGACCTCCTTCCATCCGCCGAGATACTCCTCGACCAGGACCTGCGGCGCCTGGGCCAGCGCCCGATCCAGGATCGTCTCCATCTCGTCCGGGTCGCGGGCGACACCGCTGCCCTGACCGCCCAGGGAATAGGCCGACCGCACCATCACCGGGAATCCGATCGCCTGGGCCGCAGCTTGCGCCTCCTCCAGCGTGGCGCAGGCGCGCGAGCGGGCGGTCTCCACGCCGATCTCGGAGAGCCTCCGGACGAATCGTTCCCGGTCCTCCGTGTCCTTGATCGCCTCGATGGGCGTGCCCAGCACCCTCACGCCATAGCGTTCGAGCACGCCGCGATCGGCGAGCTCGACTCCGACGTTCAGCGCCGTCTGGCCCCCGAAACCGAGGAGCAGTCCGTCGGGCCGTTCCTTCTCGATCACCCGCTCGACCGTGCTCGCGTCGACCGGCAGCAGGTAGAGCCGGTCGGCCATCCCAACCGTGGTTTGAACGGTGGCGATGTTCGGGTTGACCAGCACGGTCTCCACGCCCTCGGCCTTGAGCGCCTTGAGCGCCTGGGAGCCGGAGTAGTCGAACTCGCCGGCCTGCCCGATCCGCAGGCCCCCGCTGCCCAGCAGCAGCACCTTCGTCGGTCGGTCAGGCATGACGCGCCGCTTCCACGAAGAGGTCGAAGAAATCGAGCGAGTCGGTGGGCCCCGGTGAGCCCTCGGGATGGAATTGCACCGCGAAGAAGGGGAGCGTGGCGTGGCGAATCCCCTCCACCGTTCCGTCGTTGAGATTCGTGAACCAAACCTCCCAACCGTCGGGCAGCCGGTCCGCGTCGACCGCGTATCCGTGGTTCTGGCTGGTGATCCAGCAGCGCTGGGTGCCCACCTGCTGCACGGGTTGGTTCTGCCCCCGGTGTCCGTAGGGAAGCTTGTAGGTCCGGCCGCCCGCGGCCAGGGCGAGGATCTGGCTTCCCAGGCATATTCCTGCGATGGGAATCGACCGGCTTCGCGCCAATGCCTTGGCGACGTGGGCCACGGTCGTGGCACAGACGGCCGGGTCACCCGGGCCGTTGGAGAGCAGGATCCCATCGCAGTCGATGGCGCCGAAGTCTTGACGGTAGGGGACGCGCGTGATCCGGCAGCCTCGGGCGCGAAGCTCCCGAAGGATGCTTCGCTTGCAGCCGCAGTCGACCACGATGATGTGAGGGCCCTTCGTTCCCGGGAGTGCCGGAAGGGTCTCCACCCCGCTCGGGGCGACCTCACCGACGAGATCGGTCGCGTTCGGATCGCGCACCGAGAACGCAGATGCTGCGGCCCCGCCGCTCGACTCGCCCGGAGCGAGGACGATTCTCCCGAGCATCGTGCCGCGGCTTCTCAGGATGCGCGTCAGCTCGCGGGTATCGATGCCGGTCAGCCCCAAGACGCCCTGGTCCCGAAGCCAACTTCCCAGGCTCTGGCTGGCCTCCCAGTGTCCGTACGCCTCGCTGTAGTCCGCCACTACCAGGCCTCTGACCTGGATCTCATCCGACTCGAACTTCTCGGAGCCGATCGCGAAAGTGGGCACGCCGTAGTTGCCGATCAGGGGATAGGTCAGTGCCAGGATCTGCCCGCGGTAGGAGGGGTCGGTGAGGCTCTCCACGTAGCCGACCATGCCGGTGTTGAAGACCACCTCGCCTTCGGTGTCACGAAGGCTGCCGAACACCGTGCCGGCGAACCGGGACCCGTCGCCCAGCTCGAGGTATGCAGGCACATGGCCGTGCGCCCCGTGTTCGACAGGGGTGCTCGGCTGCAGAACCCCGGTGCCCTCGCTCGCCATGGCCATCCTCCCCGGCAAGGACGCTCGCGCCGGGAAGGGTAGCCCAAGATGGCGCGTCGCGCAGGCCCAGATTGCGCCGCGAAATCCGCTGAAGGCGCGGCCTCCCCGACAGGCGATTCGCGGTTTCGCGGAGGACGGGGTTTGGAGGAGGCTTTGGACGAAGGCCGCGAGAGCTGCTAAAGTCCGAGGTTTCGAGGACGCTTCTCCGAGGATGCCAATGCCCTCGGGGCGGCCGGGAGATCGAGCACGGGGGCTTGGCCGTCGCATGGAGAGGAACCATGGCAAGGAGCATCGTGCGAGTCGAGAAGAAGGATGCCGAGTACGTCCGGCGCACCGTCGCCGAACGGAACGTCAAGTTCGTCGGCCTTTGGTTCACGGATATCCTGGGCTTTCAGAAGAGCTGTGACATCTCGGTCGACGAGCTGCCCAGGGTGCTGACCGAAGGGCTCGGCTTCGACGGCTCCTCCATCGAAGGGTTCGCCCGCATCGAGGAGAGCGACGTCATTCTCCGGCCCGATCCGGCCACCTTCGTCGTTCTACCCTGGAAGCACGAGGGGAACGTCGCCGTGGCCCGCATGATGTGCGACGTCTATCAGCCGGACGGCACCCCCTACCCCGGCGACCCACGCTCCGTGCTCAAACGCAATCTGAAGAAGGCGGAGGACCTGGGCTTCACGTACTACGTCGGCCCGGAGCTGGAGTACTTCTACTTCCGCAAGGCGCAAGGCCATCCGGAGCCCCTCGACGCGATGGGCTACTACGACCAGGTGCCGCCGGACCTGGGCAGCGACCTGCGCCGCGAGACGACGCTGGCCCTGGAACAGATGGGGATCGGCGTCGAGTACAGTCACCACGAGGTGGCGCCCAGCCAGCACGAGATCGACCTGCGTTACCGCGACGCGCTGACGATGGCCGACAACGTGATGATGTACCGCTACGCCGTCAAAGAGGTCGCCGCCCGGCACGACGTGTACGCGACCTTCATGCCCAAGCCGCTCTTCGGCGAGAACGGCTCCGGCATGCATATCCACATGTCCCTGTTCAAAGGGAAACGCAATGCGTTTTTCGACCCCAAGGATAGATACCACCTCTCCACTACGGCGAAGCGCTTCATGGCTGGCTTGCTCCGGCACGTGCCGGAGATCGTGGCGGTGACCAACCAGTGGGTGAACTCCTACAAGCGCCTAGTCCCCGGCTATGAGGCTCCGGCGTACATCAGCTGGGGCCGGCGCAACCGCTCGACCCTCGTGCGCGTGCCGATGTACAAGCCGGGCAAGGGGGATGCGACGCGCATTGAGTTCCGCGCGCCCGACCCGGCCTGCAACCCCTACCTGGCCTTCGCCGTCGCCCTGGCCGCCGGCCTGCGCGGCATGGAGCGCGGGTACACTCTGCCGGAGCCGATCGAGAACAACGTCTTCGAGATGGACCGCGACAAGCAGGAGGAGCGCGGCATCGCTTGCCTGCCGGGCAACCTCTGCGACGCAGTGGCGCTGGCCGAGAAGAGCGACCTCGTCCGCAAGGCGCTCGGCGACCACGTCTTCTCCAATTTCATCGCCAACAAGAAAATCGAGTGGGAGCGCTACCGCATCCAGGTGACCCGGTACGAGATCGACCGCTACCTTTCGATCTTGTGAGCTGGCATGACGACATCCCGAAGGCCGAGTTGCACGTGCACCTGGAGGGCGCCATCCCGCATGACGCCCTGTTCGAACTGATCCGCAAGTACGGCGGCGATTCGGCCACGCCGGATGTCGCTGCGTTGGCGAAGAGATTCGAGTACCGTGACTTTCCCCAATTCATCCGCGCCTGGACGTGGAAGAACCAGTTCCTTCGCGAATACGAGGACTTCTCCTACATCGCCGAGCACGCGGCGCGCGACATGGCACGGCAGCGGATCCGCTACGCCGAGATGTTCTTCTCCCCCTCCCTCTTTGCGGGACGCGGACTGGCCGTACCGGAGTTGACTCGGGCGGTTCGCCGGGGGCTCTCGCGGGTGGCGGAGATCGAGATCGCGCTGGTCGCGGATCTGGTTCGGGACTACGGGCCGGAATCGGAATCGAAAACGTTGGCGCAGCTGAGCGAGGTCAGGGACTTGGGCGTGGTCGGCATCGGAATCGGCGGATCGGAGCATGGGTTCCCACCCGGGGTGTTCGAGTCACTCTATGAAGAGGCACGACGACGGGGGTTCCACACCACGGCCCACGCCGGAGAGGCCGCGGGCGCGGATAGCATGTGGGACGCGATACGCAGGCTGCGGGTGGAGCGGATCGGTCATGGCACCCGAGCGGAGGAGGATCCCGAACTGGTCGCCTACCTGGCCGATCGGCGGATACCCCTGGAGATGTGCCCGGTGTCGAATGCCCGGACCCATGTTGTCCGCCGCCTGGCGGAACATCCAATCCGCCGGTTTTTTCGGGTCGGCATCGTGGTGACGGTGAATACCGATGACCCGAAGATGTTCCAGACCAGTCTCGCCGAGGAGTATCGACTGCTGGAGCGGG
>Ga0315286_10003183_pt1 | contig 15415 bp, 22 predicted proteins | sample YL17G10_0_MG_FD_205038 | JGI IMG/M metagenome (GOLD analysis project Ga0315286, IMG submission 205038) | Sediment microbial communities from Yellowstone Lake, YNP, Wyoming, USA - YL17G10_0 | ecosystem: Environmental > Aquatic > Freshwater > Lake > Sediment | place: USA: Wyoming | collected...
CAATCATCATTGGGAAGGACTAGGGACCTTATTACACTGGCGAGCCGAAGCTAACTTTGACAACTCTAACCTTGTAGATACAGCGTGGACTCAATTACAAACTATATATGGGTATCGGGAAGCAATAGAAGAAAGTTTTTTCACTTTAGAAACAGAGAACATATGGGAAAGAATAGAAAGATTTTGTAAGGAGCGGTGCCTCCCAGGAGATCGGGAAAATGAAAGAGTTAGTCAACTAATAGAGCTACTTCTAGAGCGAAAGAAAAAGGGTGGAAAATTCCTATGATAAAGATGAACGCAAACCCTCTATGGGATAACGATCTAATACAATTTGCCCGCTTACTTACAGAACTAGCAATGACACAGGATCTTAACCTTGATGCTCTAGAAGTAAGTATGAATCTTGAACATCAAGATATTGATGAATTATTTGATCGCGCGCAAAGTATATGGCAGAAAACCATAACTAATAAAGGAGAAACAAAATGACAGCATTTCTAATTGGAGCAGCAGTAGGTCTAGCGGTAGGCGTTGTGGGCGACCGAGTACTACCTCTTCTTCTAGAGAAACTTAAGGCTCTTGTTGCGAAGCCGTAATGAAAGAAAAACTCTTCACTCTCGGGCCATCAGATTTCAGAGTAGACACCTTTAGGTGTTCGGGTGCGGGTGGGCAAAATGTTAATAAACGAGACACAGGTGTTCGTATTACCCACCTAGAGAGTGGAGCTTCTGCCGAGTGTAGGGACGAGAGACAACAAGGTCAGAATAAGAAACGGGCTCTTCGAAAACTTACAGAAACATCTAAGTTCAAGACTTGGGTACGCCTCAAAGCGGCATCTCTACTCCTAGGTTTCTCAAGTGTTGAGCAGCGCATTGAACAGGCTATGGCAGAAAAGAATCTTAAGATAGAATATCTTGTCACATACCATTGTGATGGATGTACTCAAACTAAGAAAGACGTGACAGACTTACCACAAGGATGGGTTACTGACGGAGAGAAAGATTTTTGCCCTACCTGTCAGCAGAAAAGAATTAAGAAGGATAAAAATGAGACTAAGTAAACAAGGAGAGATGATGTATCAAGGAAAGAGAACGAACGAGCCCAACAGACAGAGACAAAGCCGGAAAAATTTACTAAAGATAGGTGAGCAGGTTTATTTTCACTTTGCTCTCAAGAATGGTAGTTCTATTGAGTGTCGAGGCTTTGTCATCCGACAGCCTGATCAAAGAGCCAAGGTAGATACCTATAAGATTGTAATTGCCGCCGCCACAGCAAGTTCTCTAACTACCACAAAGTATCCTGCTTCTTCTGTCTGTGGTCTTAAAGTAACACGAAAACCTGACCAACTCTCAACTCAACAACCTGCTTGGTGGACTCCAATTTGGGCAGAACACCACCCACAAAGAGTTCAAGAGGCTATTAACCGCGCTCGTCATGGCCACAATAGATAACTATAGCTATGACTACAGCACCTTTGTGATAAGTGGAGAAAAGTTTTACCATAGCTATGTAAACGAACTGTATCAAGCAGGAAAAACAGATAAGCCTCTGTCGAGGACTCCTATGAAGATAACAGACAACTTAACCAAACAAGAGATCATACAGGAGCTAGACTGGCGCGCGACAACAACTGCTGAAATGAGCACTGACGAAATATTGGTAGTGATCAAAGTCCTCTCTGATGATATGAAGACTAATCCTAATGGGTATGGAGAGAAAGATGCAGCCGCGCGTGAGGCTGAACTTAAAGATATCTTAGAAGTAATAGTACATAACCTGAAGAACTTCTGGATGCGCATCCTTGATAAACATACCTTTACTCACGAGTCTATTGTGAAAGCAATTAAACATCTTGCTGAAACTCTTGAATGTGGTGACCAACCTACTTGGTCTACTATGGACTCCTTTCTTGTAAGACAAGAAGGATCTATTTATACTATTGAAGACCTGGAAGCAGCAGCAACTAGAGCCTTCAAAGAGGGATACCAAGCCGCAGTAAAAGATACTTCAACTATTGAGAAAAGTGGTCGCGAACCCAACATTATATTGACATAGCAGAAGGGTCTGATATTCTAAAGGAAATTGTATCTTCCATAGGGTATCCCACTGTCTAGACCAAAACATCAGCATTCAATAGAGTTCATGCGAGATGAACTCCATCTCAATTGCTCTTGCTCTCGGCCCAACTGTCGTGGCACAATGATTCTAGTACTTACAAGGTATGAAGATCACGGTCCATTAAACAAGGAGTTCGAGTGTACGAGTTGTGGGAAAGTAAGAAAAGATCCAGTCTACTCACAACAGCGTAGAGAACAGTATGAGACGAGAAAAAAGTCTCGAGAACGGAGTAACAATGTCCAGAGTTAATTTAATGATTGAGGAAGCGGTTGTTCTCCTCAATGGAAAAATAGTAAAGACAGCATTGGTAGCAGATAGTGATGAGGGATGGGTAGAAATCCCAGACATCTCTGCTATGGCACCTTTGAATCTACAAACTAGTTCCGAAGTAGGAGACAATAGTCTTGAAGTTCAAGAGGAACTAAAGCGTAAGAGATTGCACGGCAAGGTAGAGATTAAGTTAGTAGGTGTAACTAAGAGATAAAGAAATCTAACCTGTCTGCAACTACTCTTTTTAGTTTGTACGAAAGGATAGGTTGATTTCTATGCACAAAAGATATGTCAGGTTATTTCTAGTTCTACTCTGTCTTCTAGGTACTTGTTGTTTAACAAGTAACATAGATAAGACTAATTCATCTAAATATGGTGCCATCTATCCTATTGATATAGCCTATAAAGCAACCTGGGATGTCATGGGCCCACTTAACATTTCTTCTATAGGCGCCGCTACAGTCGTCCGATGGGAAGTTGGTCAAAAACTCATAGCAATCTCTGCTTGGCACGTATTTAGTAATAAGTTTATGTCTCCTGATACACTCCGCTATTGTCAAATGCCTAACAGATCTCCCTGTGTCTTAAAAAAGGTGGAGATTCTTCGCAAAAATGAAGAGGCAGATCTTGTCCTCCTAATAGGAACAACACCAGAGAAATTTAGTGGTCCCGCCGCTCTAGTAGCAAGGGATGAGCCAACTCTTGGAGAGGTAGTTTATGTAATTGGGACACCTCTTCAACATAGCAGATCGATTAGCAGAGGAGTTCTTTCTTGGAAAGGTTGGGATGGAAAGACTCTTGGATATTTTACCGATGCTACTATATGGTATGGAAATTCTGGCGGCGGAATGTTTAATTCTAGAGGAGAATTAATCGGCGTTATCAAAGAGATTTATCGTGCTCCTATAGAAATTGGAGGTTTTGTAGTGCCGGGTCATCCTATAGGCGCATTCAACTTAGCCACTAGTCTTCCATATATCCACAAGATCCTACAGTAATTAGAAAGAATTAAATGCCGACAAGGAATAAGAAGACTCTCTGCGGTTCTAAAATAGCATTGCGACAAAATAACTGTGATCCACAGGAGCCTTGTTTGGACTTCTCTCTCCCTTCCCTTCTCTCGGATCAAAATAATGAAGTAGAAGATACATTACGTAGTCGTGGCATCTACTATATCTCTGGGGAAATTGATACAGGAACTCTACTTCCTATACAACAAGATCTACTACTTAAACATTTAACTCCTTCTTGGAGAGATGACATACAAATCTTTGTTAATTCCTCTGGTGGATGTGCTCAAGAAATGTGGGCTATGGTTGATCTTATGCAGTTCATACGTATGGATGTATGGACTACTGTTGTAGGCCAGGCTTCCTCAGCAGGTGCCGTACTGCTCGCAGCAGGAACAAAGGGCAAACGAAGAGCCTCTCCAAACGCTGCCATTATGATCCATCAAGTAGCCGGTGGACTAGGTGGTAACTATGCACAGATTGTTGCTCAGTCTCAAGACTATAAACTTGAGCATCAGAGACATCTTCGCTTCTGGGCAACTCATAGCAACTTGGAAACCATAGAAGCGGTAGAAAAAACATTAGTACTTGGTGTAGACAATAACCTAAGTCCAGAGGCTGCTCTAGAACTTGGGATCATTGATGCAATTATCGGGTGCGAGAAGGATACAACACCCAACGTTGATAGAGACATATTAGAATCAGCAGTGGCTTCACAGTTAGAAGCAAAGAAAGAACCTGAGAAAGTCATACGTCCTTCTAAGCCCCGCAAATCCACTGAGAAGGGAATAGAAGGACTTGGCGCAAAACGAAAGAGAAGATAATGAAGTAACATCAACTATTACAATGTCTGCATTATGTTGTGGTAATTGTATGGGCGAAGCCTGGGAAGTCTGTATCGGGCGCGACGAAGAAGCAAGGAAAGACTTTCTGATTATTCGATGTGCTAGTAAAGAATGTGTTGAAAGAGTTACAAAACAACTACAATCTGGCAACGAAGTGGATATTAGCGACACAGTTCTCTGGAAATCATTTGAAGTTACAGGACAAGCAGACGCAGTTGATATGGTCTATCTCCCCGCCGCTGGTACACCCACAGGTAACGGTATCCTAAATTAAACGAGAAAAAATGATAGATGATGAGCAACCTGAGGAAATAGAAACTCCTCAAGAGAAAACTTTAAGAAACGAGAGTATTAGAGTACTTGAGATGCTCTACGAACAACAAGATATAGAAGTTATCCGCTGTCCAGTCTGCCAATTTCCATATCCTGTTGGAAGTTTAATTAAAGATATTGCTGGTATGGTGCCGTGTAATAGTTGTGGCTACTCTTTCTTTCTTACGGAAGATAACGTACTAGTTCAACTACCCGAGATATTACCTAAAAAAACAATTAAAGAGTATACGTATAGTTGGTGGGGGCGAAACTCTGAACGCTATGTTGGACCAGTTCAAACAGTCTCTGGTATCTTTCACATTGGAAGAGGATAGTAGTAACAAATAGAAAGTTCCCCTCTGTCCCGTAGTGTATTTTCAGGTCTAAATTTACCAATATATTTTGCAAATGTTACAGAGGTAGATCCAGAAGATGATATAATAGAAGAACAAGATAGAGAAGATAAGGAGTAGCAATGAACAAGAAGAAAGTAATCTCAGTTCTTAAACAAATCCTTAAGTGTATAGATGGCGCGGCGCTCACACAAGATGAGGCAGTGCTTCTCTATGGAAACTTAGGTTATAGCCTGGGAACATCTATCTCCGGACAAAGCAAACATCCACCAACACTTGAGGAACTTGAGATATCATACTTAACACAACCATCTGTAGCAAATTTTTTATCCCTCACAGGTTTAAACATCTGTATGCGTACACATAGTGGCGAGAGTGCGGTAACTGAAACCTCAAATAGAGGGGAAGAAATAGAGAAAGAAAAGTCTTAATGAGTCAACTTTTTACAGGCAAAGGTAACCCATTTTACGGTAAACAACATACACAAGAAACAAAAACAAAGATGTCTATAACTAGAAGAAAAAAAGATGTAGAACAAAAAGGAGAACAAAAAAATGAGTAAAATTGCCCCTCAGCGTTTGGCATTCTATAAAGGGATGGGTGGCAAGTTTGGAGCCATCCAGTTCCATCTACAGAAGCCCCACTATTTCTGTCCAAAGTGCAAGGCAAAGGATTTTGGAGCTGTTCTTCCTGAGCCTTGTGATACAAGCAACTGTTCTCTCAATGGTACTAAGATGGAGAGTCGTGAGGGATGTATCTTTGTAGAGATTACATCTGCATCGGGCCCAAATAAGTATGATTGGGAGAAGAAGATTCTTTTTGCGCTCTCAACAAATGATATGGGTCAACTACTCTTTGGTCTTGAGACAGGAGAGGAAATAAAGTTGATGCATGATCCGGGCGCTAAAAGCGACAAACAAGGTGAGGTCTCAAAGAATCTACATATGGCCTCGCCCAAGGGCATTAAATCAGGTTGTCTTATTACAATGAGCCAGAAGAAGGCTTCTAGTGAAGAGTCTTTGAAGCATACAGTCCCTCTTTCTGGACCCGAAGCAAAGGTACTATCAGTTTTCCTCCGCGCCGCCATCACTGTCTCATTAGCGTGGGATTAACATAACTCCTTAGAAATAAAAAGCCTAAGGAACTCGAATTTCAAAAATATTTTTTAAGAAGGAAAATGGATGTTAACAGCCACAGGTATTATTGCTATCAATGATGAGCCTAAAGAAACAATTGCTACAGGCGGTGCTTACTTCGATTTCCAAGGTCTATCAGCAGATCATTACCAAGGCAATAATAAGTACCATTACTACAAAGTACATCTCTATGTTCCTACAAAATTTCTCGAGGAAGCCCGCGATAAACTGAAACCAAAGAAGGTACTTAATGTTCACGCTGGTTATTGGGTCGCAAACAAGTATACCTACGAGGGAAAAGAATCAATAGGTAATCAACTTCAAGTATCGTGGAACGGAATTTCGATCCTCGGATGGTTTACTAGGAGAACTAACTCTTTGACTTCATTAGAGAAGTAGACAGAAAGTAGGATTAAAAATGGCAGACATCAATGAGATCTTCAGACTAGTTCTTCTTGATCCAATAGCAAAACAGAGACTTTCTGTAAAACTAAAGGACAAAGAGGGAGATGAGGTTTCTATTACAGAGATCACATCTAGTGTGACAGAGTACATTCTAGACAAACTAAAAGATGAGAAGCCAAACCAGATTAAGTCTGAGATTATGCCAATTATATCTCAGGCTATGGTTGCCGGGATGGCTAAACTTATCGGAAACGATAATGCGGTCTATGTTCTTTCAGATTCTTATATGAGGGGCCTGTTCTTAGACCTAATGATGGTTGCGTTTGCTTTACTCAAGTTTATCCAGAAGAAAGATCTTTCTATTGTAACAATGGCCGAACCTGTTACAGAGGAAGAAATTTCTTCCTATCGCCGAACAACTCACTGTGCTTCTGCTATCTCCAGGGCAAGCCTACTTGGTGTATCACCAAGAGATCTCATCAAGGAGATGTTATCTCGTGGTCTTATTCGCGAAGAAGATCTTACAACAATGGGAATGAAAGCAGACGCAGTAGCACAATTACTTACAGAGGTTTCCTCAATGTCAGAGAAAAAAGAGAGTATGAACTAATGGTACTCTACTACTTTGGAATTATGGTTCTGTCTACCTGCTTTCTCGTCTATCTTATTGCTAACAAAATAATGGGCCGCCGCTAATGTTAAGTCTACTTCTACCTTATCTAATTGTACTAGCATTAGCCTGGCCTCTAGTTATATTCATTCACGAACTATCTCATTATGTAATGGCTAAAATATCAGGATATGAAGTTACTGAGTTTAAGCCTTGGCCACACCGCAAAGATAACATCTTCTACTTCGGCCGCGTCGCCTACTTATACCCTGTAGAATTACCAGAAGTAACTAAATATAAGAATCAGATCTTAATCTCATCTGCTCCTCTCTGGACATCATTTATTCTTGCGTCTGTTTGGTTTGGCATCTCATTGTTTACCTGGCTTCCTCTAGCGGCAGTTGGTATCGCTCATACAGTAGATGCTTCCTGGTGGTGGATTCATCTTGCTCTTGGAGATGCCCATTCAGATGGGCGGAAATGGCTGACCGCGTGGACCGAACTAAAGAAACTATAAAGATAGCGGTGATCTTCCCTGATTGTACAAAGGAAGAGAAGACTATACTGAAGAAAGCTTTCAATGCTTTTGATGTGCCAGTAGAACTGTTTCCGTATCCATCATTTAAGTATCAGAACCTTGTGAAAGATTACAATATCATTGTTACTTGTGGTGAGATGCTTTCCTCTCAACTAAATGAAGATGTAAAGCAAGGTATGCAAGTATGGCACTACGAGTTTCCCCGGACATCAGGTCTTATCCAAAATGAAGTAAATAGATTTTCGCGGCAACTAGCGGTTGATACTATCAAGAAAGTAAAAACAAAGTTTGAAGAGCTACAGAAGAAGGAAGAAGCAGAAACAAGAACATTTACCAAGGACGGACTTCTAGATCTAACAGCATATACAATTATGACACTGTGTGTTAACAAAATAGATCCAGTTGTACTTAATATAGACGGGCGCGAGGTTACTATCCTTGTAGCCAAACAAAAGAAGAAAACAAAGTTAGATAGAAATACCTTTACTCTTGAAGAACTTCTTGTTATCAAACTAGTTCAAGAATTACTTGGAGCAGAACAAGTTTCGATCATAGAAAAAGAAGAGGAGAAAAGATAGATGGCAACAAAACCAGAAAATCGAAGCATTGAATATGCTAATGCAATGGAAGAAGTTTCGGCACTCATACATAGTGGTGTCCCAATTCTTTGGATCGTTACTCACGAAGAGAAGAGATTCATCAATAAGTTAAGGCTTGAGTTTACGGGACCAACCAAGCGCGCCCTCTACATTTGGTCATCCTCACTTGGTATTGTTAGTTTTGATGATTGGAATCGAAACGCAAAGGCAACTGGAGAATGGACTAATACCACTCAGTTGACTCAGGCCCTTGTAGCAATCGAGAAATTCCGCATCAGCGAGAAGACAAATGGTGCTCTTTTTATTCTTATGGATGCTCATCCACTTATCACAGGAGGTGTACCACGCCAACTCCGCGACATCATCAATAACAACGCTAATACTAAGAAGACTATCCTTATTACTGCTGGTCAACTTGCCTATGGACCTGGTCTCCAGCGTAGTGGATTAGAACCAACCCTCGAGAAGCAGATTCACGTAGTAGACTTCGATCTTCCTTCACGCGATGAACTGCGTATTAAGGTACAAGAGTACCTAGACAAGTTCATCGATAAAGATAAGAATCCAATGTTCAAGTATACACCTCAGGAAGTGCTATCTTTTGCAACAGCACTCCAGGGTATGACTGAGCAAGAGGCTATTGATTCACTACTATCTACCATCTCTCATCTCAATAGGGTAGATGTAGACAAACTCCTTCTTGATAAGAAGGCTGTGCTACGTAAGTCAGAAATCTTAGAGTACATCAGCAACAAACCTTCTTTTGATGAAGTTGGTGGACTCGACGAGGCAAAACGCTTCTTCACTCTCTACGCAGACCAGTTTACACCTGAGGCACGTGAGTTTGGTATTGAACCATTGCGAGGAGTGTTACTTCTAGGAGTGTGTGGTACCGGAAAAAGTTTGCTTGCTAAAGCAGTTGCTAGTATCTGGAAACTCCCACTTCTACGCCTAGATGTTGGGCGTGTAATGTCAGGTATTGTAGGTAGTTCAGAAAATAGGATGAGAGACGCTATTGCTCAAGCAGTTTCTTGTGCGCCTTGCTGCCTCTGGATTGACGAAATTGAGAAAGCATTATCGGGAACCAAATCAAGTAATATGAGTGATTCTGGTACCTTATCTCGTGTGTTTGGCACTCTACTAACTGCAATGGAAGAAGGAATGAAAGATGTAGTTACTTTATCTACAGCCAATGACATCACACAGATTCCACCTGAACTTATCCGGCGCTTCAATGAGGTGTTTTTCGTTGATCTTCCAGTGGAGAGTGAGCGTGCAGACATTCTACGAATCCATCTACTTAAGAGGAAGAGAGACCCAAAGAAACTTAAACTTGATATAGATAAGATTGTAAAGGTTTGCCATCACTACACTGGTAGTGAAATTGAGAAGGCAGTTCAGGAGGCTATCGCGCGGAGTTGGAGAGACGGAAGACGCCCAATCAAGACAGAAGACTTGGTTGGTGCTCTACAAGACACCAAACCTATCTCTAAGATAATGTCTGAACAAATCAATACTCTTCGTGACTGGGCAAGAGATAGGGCCCGCTTTGCCTCATCTCTAGCAGCAAAAGCACACGGCCTATATAACCAAACAGTAACTACTTCAGGTGGTAATTCACTTAGTGTAGCAGATGTTCTTGATGACATCGAAGAAGTGGAGACTCCAAAAGACTATAGTAACCGAATGGAATCTACCAATAGAGTAAGTGCGCTCCTAGAGGAACAACTTGAGAATAAATCCAAGACAGATGATTCTATTCAATAATGAGAATTTAGAGGTCTGGAACAGTATTGTTTGGCAGCCTATGTTTAGTTGTGGGAAGTTCCGTCCATCTAACCGTAGTTGTTTCAAAGGATGCTATATGGCTCAATCTAAAATGAGCCAGGAGAATCCAGAAGTATGGAAACAATTAGTAGATCGGCTTTACCTTAGAAGAGATCTAGACTGCTCCCATATTACCATTGCTATCGATCAAGGAATGTTTGTTCCTGGTACAGGTGGTAGGTCTTGGTGGGATAAAGTTTGGTCTAGACTACTTTTCCATAGGGCCTGTGCTGATTACCGACATAAGTTTCATCTAACTTGCTCGCAGGATGATCTTCCTTCACTAATAGGTGCGTTTGAAAGATCAGAAACAGATCGTGCTCTCAGAGAACTTGAAAGTGAGTTCTTAAGTTTAGTCTCTATCTCCTTAAGTTTAGTCTCTATCTCAATGACGGCGGGCTCTGTAGTAGAACATCTAAATCCAGTAAAGGAAGTCTGGCTTCCATCAGGTACAAAGTTAGGGGTTAACCTTACAGTAAGTGAAGAAGGTTATGTTGAGGAGTATGCCCATCAGATAGTAGATTTGGCTAGAATGGATACAGTAGATCAGGTTTATCTTATTCACAAGAAAGTATCTGATCCAGAAGCACAGCAGAGGATTTGGGAGAGGTACGAACAGGTTACTCAACTTATAATCTCAGCGCGAATGGGATTAAGCGACGCGCTAGAAACAGCTCCGACCCCATCTAATATGTTTTCAATTAAGAAGATAGTACTTGATCAATGTCTACGTCAAATGGTTGGGAGAAGAACTTGCGGCGGGGGCATTGAACGCATAGCAATCTGGCCTAATGGGAAGGTAACTGCCTGTCCGTTTGATAGCAAAGGTAATTTCTGTATGGATTCAATCTATGAAACTAATCACTTCAGAAACTACCCAGTAGATTTTTGTAAGCATTGCGTTATGCGGGCGGCGGCCCAAGCACAGGACAAACGAACTATTGGAAACAATCATATGCGTAGATGCATGCTTTTCTTTCATTAAGGAGTAATAAATGTCAGAGGAAGTTAAGGATACTTGTAAAGCAAATGAGATTGTAGAGGGCCTGCGTAGTGGTAAGAAACTTCACGACCAATTTGGCGAAGCATTCGGTAATCGTTACCAGATTGCTGGCAAGAAGTTAGATGAATGGAAGACTTACTTTTATGTTAGGGTTTCACCAGATGTTTCTCCTGCTGAATGTAGGAATTTGAGTTCACAAATCCTTACATTCTACCAGGAAGCAACCTTCTATAAAGCTAGTGCTGAGGCCCGACTACAAAGCATTAAAGGTTCGGGCGCCTCCTCATTTCGTAAGGCTTTTGCTAACCTAGTTACCGAGTACAAGGAGAAGGGAGCAAAACTTCCATCAAAGGATACCCTACAGAACCTAGCCGAAGAAGAAGGCAGAGATGTACAAGACGCAATTATCCACGGAGACATTGAGGTATCTTTCTGGAAAAGTATCCTCATAAGCCTTGATGTTAGTCGCAAAATCATCGATACTATATCCATTTCCCACTCTGTAGAGGCTAAGATTATGCTCGCAGATCGTGGTGGAAACGGAAGAGCAGAGGATTAGAAAGGATACAAATGGACGAGCCAATTCTTACACCAGTTGAGGGAAGTGTTCCCGTAGAGGAAGAGAATTTTAAGTGTGGTTATATGATCGCACTAGACGCAGAAGACAAGTTTGTATTTGAGACTTTTGGAACTGAAGTGGGCCAAGTTCAACTCCTTGGTCTACACGAGATTGCCAATATGAAACTACATGATCCTATTGAGCAGAAGAAGTTCCAGAAACTTTACGAACTAATGCAAAATATGATGAGAGTAGTAACCGTTGCTCTCTCTATGCAGGGCGCCCCGCCATCTGCACCTACCGCTCCTGTAGCAACTAAAGAGTAATAAAATCTATTAGTGAAGGTCGTTCCCTTAATGGCAGAACTTATATACTTGCCCTCTGGTCTTACTTTAGACCAAATGGTTAATTCTATTCTTGAAGATCCAGAGCTACAAAATAGCGGCCTTACCCCAGACAAAGTTAATCAGACAGTTACTTACTTTGGTGGAGATAGACTCGCCTCTGTAGTTTTCCTAAAGAAGTATGCTCTTCGGAATAATGAGAACCAGCTCTTAGAGCTTACGCCACTGGAATCATTCAAGCGCTGGGCTACGGCAGTTTCGGCAGAAGATTTTGGCAGCTTGCCTATAGAGTATGAAGAATTATACCACTACTTCCTACCTGGTGGCAGACAGATGCTTGCCCTTGGAAATCCGTACCTTGGAAAAGCAACTCTAAATAATTGTTACACACATGTCATTCCAGAAGACTCACTCGAAGGAATCTTTGAGGCTGCTTATGTAATAGCAAAGACATTCTCATATGGGGGCGGCCAAGGACTAGACATTGGAGTACTAAGACCTGGTGGTGCTACCGTATCTAATACGGCTAAAACATCAACTGGTGCTGTATCCTTTATGAAACTTTACTCAACTATTACTGGTGTCATTGGGCAATACGGACGACGCGGTGCCCTAATGATCTCCTGTCCAGTTAACCATCCAGACATTGAGAACTTCATAAAGATCAAACAAGAAACTAAGGATGTCGAGTTCGCTAATATCTCTGTAAAAATTACAGATGATTTTATGCGGGCTATCGAAACAAATAGCCCCTTTACTCTTTCCTTCCGGACTAAACACGAACTCATAGAAAGAGCTATTAAAGCAAAAGAACTCTGGGAAAGTCTCTGTACTGTTGCTTGTGAGACAGGTGATCCTGGCCTCCTCTTCTGGGACAGAATAAGAGAATGGTCTCCATCTGAAATCTACCAAAGCCTTGAAATCGTTGGAGTAAACCCCTGTTCTGAGATCCCCCTGTCAAACAATGAGGCATGTTGTCTAGGTAGTCTCCTGCTTCACAAATTTATAGATAATCCATTTACACCAGAAGCTAGTTTTAACTCTGTTCTATTTGAAAAGATGGTAGCAATGGCAGTAAGACATCTAGATACAGTTGTATCTATTGGCGCGAAACATCACCCACTAAAAGAACAACAGGAGAAGACGCTTCTCGGAAGGCGCATTGGTCTAGGTATTACAGGCCTAGCAGATATGCTTCTCTCCATGAATATGAAGTATGACAGTCCGGAAGCTATAGAATTTGTGTCTAACCTGATGGACCTCAAGCGCGAAACTGAGTATAAAGCTTCCATTGAGCTAGCTCTTGAAAAGGGAATGTTTCCTCTGTGCAACAGAGAGAAGCACTATGATCAGATGTTTACAAAAGGATTAAGTTCTTATGTTATTCACAATGGGAAGAGGTATGGGCAACGTAATGTAGCTATCTCTACTGTGGCGCCGTCAGGCAGCATCAGTGTAATCGCTCAATGTTTAACTGGAGATACATTAATCCATACCTTAAACGGACAAATACCCATAAAAGAACTTATTGGAAAAGAGCCTTTAATTTATTGTTGCGACAATAAACGAATTCATATCCGCAAAGCGAGAGACATTCGTCTTACAGGAGGCTCTGTTCCTGTTTTTCGTGTTGAGTTTGACACTGGAAGTTGGTTAACAGGAACAATTGATCACCCAGTTCAGTTATCAAATGGTTCCTACAAAGCCATTGGTGATCTTGAATTAGGAGATTCAATAAGAGCCTTTAGTAGAACACTGGAATACTCTAAAGATTCTTTACCAACTATACAACTTAACGCAACCAACCTAAGAAGAGTAACCGAACATAGAGCAGTAGCCGAATTTTCTATTAAAAGACTCTTAAAAGAAAAAGAGGAAGTACACTACAAGAATAAGGATAGACTTGATAACTTACCCGACAATCTTGAAGTCTATAAAAATCACACTGAACATATGAAGATTCATAAGTTTACCCATTTAGCGAAATGGAGCCAATCTAATCGTGGTAAGACATACGAAGAGATCTATGGGGCAGAACGCGGAGCGTCAATTAGAGAACAAAAAAGCATTCAAACTTCCGGAGAAAAGAATCCTTTATACGGACAACAACTAAGTGAAGAAAGAAAAAAGCTAATCTCGCAACGGGTAAAAACTGCGATGTGGAAACCAGAAATTAGAGAGAGGTTCTTAGCAGGACAAATAAAGAAAAAACAAAATCGACTAAAGCAAGTAGAAAACCATAAAGTATTAAGGGTTGTTTCAGCGGGCAACGCAGATGTATTTAATTTAGAAGTTGATGAATTTCACAACTTTGTTGCTAATGGCATCTTTACTCATAACTGTTCAAGTGGTATTGAACCACATTATGATCTTTCCTATACACGAGCTGTACTACTCGGCAGTAAGAGAGTTGAATTCGAAGTAATAGAGCCAGGCGTTACTCGCCTAGTCCAAACTACAGGTATTAAAGATCCTGAGAATTATGTGGTACCTGCCCACAAGGTAGACTGGAAACAACGCATCCATATGCAAGCCACCATACAAAAGTATGTAGACAGCTCTATCTCCTCTACAATCAACTTGCCTAAAGGAACCAAGCCTGGACTCATTGGAGAGATCTATGGCGAGGCCTGGAAGCAAGGTTTAAAAGGCATCACAGTGTATGTAGATGGCTCAAAAAAGGCCATTCTGGAGAACAGAAAGCATCAGGTAGTAGGAGATACAGTCTGCTACAAGTTCAGTGCAGAAGGTGCCGATAAATTCTACATTCATATCTCTTATATGGGCGGCGACAAGAGCAAGCCCTACCAAATCTTTTCAACTAACTACAAGGCAACAGAGAAAGACAAGTTCATCAAGTTAACCAATGAACTCCGTAAACTTCTAACAGAAAAGGGAGTTAACAAGTCTATCCTGAAGCAAGAAGAAACTACTGAGCAAAAAATAGAGCAGCAAGTAGATAGATCAAAGAATACATTAGACAAGTTAATGCGGTTTCTATCTCTTACTTTTAAGTCTGGTTACTTAGATGAGGTGCTTACTATCTTAAACAACCACGCCTTTGTAGGTTCTCTTGCTTGGAGACTCAAAAGAATACTTTCGTATAAGGAAACAGAACAGGCTTGTCCTCAATGTGGCGGCCGACTGATTGCTAAAGAAGGATGTTATGAATGTTTCGATTGTGGATATAACAAATGTGGATAGGAGAAAGAAATGAAAACAAGACAAGGTTTTGTATCAAACAGTAGTTCATCTAGTTTCATTGTGGCGAAGGCCTATATGACAGAGAAACAAATTGAAGGTCTTCGTGAGGGGCTTCGTCTTGTTACTACGGGCAATAATGATGATGAAGATTACGACAACAAGAATGAAGAATGGGGAGAAAATGGTAGAACCTGGAGAGAAACAAGCCACTACTTCTATGTTGAAACCTATTATGTCTACAGACAAATTGACGAACTACTAGAGAGATTAGATCTACAAGAT